>Ga0182024_10003076_pt1 | contig 40335 bp, 40 predicted proteins | sample P32metaG_FD_120480 | JGI IMG/M metagenome (GOLD analysis project Ga0182024, IMG submission 120480) | Permafrost microbial communities from Stordalen Mire, Sweden - P3-2 metaG (Illumina Assembly) | ecosystem: Environmental > Terrestrial > Soil > Wetlands > Permafrost | place: Sweden: Stordalen...
CTGACTACGGATCAGAAGGTTGTGGGTTCGAATCCCGCCGAGCGCGCAAGTGTGATGTCGCGAGACATCGTGGACTTGGCTTCAAGGGGTGGTCGCAAGAAATCACCGGAGGTCGGTGACCGCCTACTTCTGTGAGTTCACGCCAAGGTCACGAGAATCGACCGTTCGCATTGGAGCGTACCGCCCGTGGCGGGCTCGTGAGCCTCAAGAGCTTCGGCTCTGGTCACGCTGCGGCTCTGCCCCCGTTGCACAGCCCACCGAGGAGCTCCATCCGCTCGCTCCGAGTGTCTTCTCGTGACAGGGCCCGACCAGGATATGCCCCCCCATCGTGGAGCGCTCGTCTGCCGCGTTGACGGGAGATTCTCGGTAGCGGTTCAACCTGTGGGACGTCGGCGTTAGACGTGAATGGGTAACTGCTGGTAGCCCCGGACCGTGCTGGTGTGCAGCAGAACGGCGTGCTCGTTGTCCACCACCCAACTCTTGTAGCGCTTGAGGGTCTCTTCGAGCGCGATCTTGCCTTCCATACGCGCCAGCGCCGCACCGAGGCAGAAATGAACGCCGTACCCGAATGCAACGTGCAGTCTGAACGTGCGCCGGATGTCGAAGCTATCCGCGTCGGGGTAAACTCGCTCGTCGCGCCCGGCCGAACCAGTCAGCAAGAGGACCTTCGAATCGGCGGGGATCATCTGGCCGTGCAGCTCGGTTTCTTCGGTGAGCCAGCGCCCCTGTACCGGCGACGGGGATCCGCTCCGTCCAGCTTCCCAATTACCCGTCCGAGCTGGGCTTCGCCGACTATCACGACGCCAGGTACGACCCGCTGTGGTCGGCCCTGGAAGAGACCAGCATCTCCATCAGCCAGCACCTTGGTCCCAAGGACTCCCTGTGGGACGTGTTCCGCCGTGACCCGCTGCCTCAGAAGGGGATCTTCACGTCGCTGCCGGCGATGGCGTTGGCCGAGAACATGGCTTGGTGGATCCTGACCGGGGTCCTCGAGCGACACCCGGGACTGCAGATCGTGTTCGTCGAGCCGGGCCTGGGCTGGGTGCCCTTCTACCTGGACCTCCTCGATCGCCGGGTGGGCAAGTACGACATGCCCGAGATCACCGAAGTGCCCAGTGAATACTTTCGTCGCAACATGTTGCTGACGTTCATGGATGACCCCCGAGGAGTCGGAATGCGCCACGAGTTGGGAGTCGAGAACATCATGTGGTCCACCGATTTTCCCATCCGGCGACGACGTGGCCGAACTCCCGGGAATTTATCGCCAGCAACTTCGCCGGCGTCCCCGAAGACGAAACGCAGCTGATGGTTTGTGGCAATGCGGCCAGGGTGTACGGCCTTTAGCGCCGAAGGCCGCCGTCTTTGGCCAGAACCTCCGGGCCTACCTCGAACGATTCCGGACTCCAGAGCTGGACGCCGTTGCCGCCACCCTTTTTGCCGCTTATGTTGGTCCGGTACTGCCGCGGCGGTGAGGAGTGGCTCGACATCCGCCTCTTGGCTGAGTCTTGAGGAGCGTCCATGGATCCTACTGACGGCATGAAGATCACGGTCACCGAGAACGGGCCGTATTTAGTGGAGGGCTCGGTACCGATGGTCAGGCAGACCATCGTCGCCGATAGTGAAGGCAACTCAATAGAGTGGCGACAAGGCGACGAGTTTGAGACGAAGGCCTCCTGTGCCCTGTGCCGGTGCGGACAGTCGGCCAACAAGCCGTACTGCGACGGTTCACACGTTCGCGTCGACTTCGACGGGACCGAAACGGCCAGCCGGGACCCGTACCTGATGCAAGCGGCTCAACAGGATGGCCCGACGCTGACCCTCACCGATGCCCAATCCTTGTGTGCGTTCGCTCGGTTCTGCGACGTTGCCGGCCAGGTGTGGAACCTGGTCGAGCAGGAGGGCCCGGAGGCAGCTCGACTCACCGCCAGCGAGGCCGGGCTTTGTCCCTCCGGTCGACTGGTGGCCTGGGACCGCCAGACCAAGACAGCCATCGAACCCGAGTTCGATCCGTCGATCGGGATTGTGGAGGATCCGACGGAGGGAGTGGCCGGGCCGATCTGGGTGCGCGGTGGAATTCCGGTCACCGGCGCCGACGGTGAAACCTATGAGGTGCGCAACCGGGTGACGCTCTGTCGCTGTGGTGCCTCCAAGAACAAGCCGTTCTGCGATGCCAGCCACGCATCGATCGGCTTCACGGACTGAGTCGGGTCATACATCGTCGCTGGGCCGCCCAATCAAGGGCAGTGGCGACGCTCCGACCGAGTCCTCGATGACTGCTCTGTGGCCACGGCCCCATCGATCCTGCGTGTCGGCGCAATCCGAGCCACCTCGAGTTCGTCGTCTTCGGGTGCCGGACTCCGGCACGAACTGCTGGCCATCCCGTCCGGCAACAATGGGCCTGCCGGCTCGCTTCGCAAGAGCGTCGTTGTAGAAAGCCCCGCACCGCACAGCCGCAATGGAGCCAAGAGTGCAGCGTTCACCAGTCCACGACATCGCTGCCGGACGTGCCCTCGCTACCTTCAGGGCGATCAGGCGGAGACGCTTGTACATTGGCGATCGCCATCTCTTCGGAAGACGACGCTTGTTGTTTTGGCGGGTGTACGAAAATCTGTGGCCGTTTGCTGATGCCTGGTCCGCCATATGCACTCTGTCATCAATGGGCAACCAGCAAGATGCATCAGACGCGCTGCCCTTGTTCTTTGACGGCCTCGCGGCGTACCACCGCCTGCACAGAGCCGCGCTCAGCGCCAGCGGCCCGGTGGGCTTCGAATCGTTGGTCGTGCCGCCCCTTGGGACAGGCGGTGACGTGTTCTTCGACGACAACGCTTGGCTGGGTCTGGCGCTGATGCGTCACCACGAGATCAATAGGGACGAAACGACTCTTGCTCTCGCACGACGTCTCTTCGAGTTCGTAACCTCAGGGTGGTCTTCGGACCAGTCGTGGAGCCAGCCCGGCGGAATTCGATGGAAAAAGCCCGCCTCGAATATTTCGAGGAACACCTGCTCGAATGGACCGGTTGCGCAACTGGCTGTGCTGATTCACGCGCTCACAGAGGATGCCGCGGCACTTGAGTGGTCCACTCGCATCTACGGCTGGGTCCGATCGGCGCTCTTGGGTCGCGACGATCTCTACGTCGACCAGATCGCCCCCGACGGAACGATCAATCGCGCCATCTGGTCCTACAACCAAGGAACCATGATCGGGGCCGGTGTCCTTCTGCACCGCGTCACCGGTGAGCAGACCTATCTGGTGCACGCTCTGGCCACCGCGGCGGCCTCGATTGCCCGCTTCAGCGTGCCGGCTCTCGTAAAACAGGACGCGGCGTTCAACGCCGTCTTCTTCCGCAATCTCTTCATGCTTGACCGGGTCGCGCCGAATCCCGCCTACCGCGAATTGGCCATCGCCTATGGGGACGAGGGATGGGAACATGCTCGGGATAGCTCGACCGGGCTGTTCGGTGGAGGAAAATCACTGTTGAACAACTCGGCGCCCATGATCGAGATCTACGCGCTCATCGCTGGCGCGCCGCCACACGCCTGAGAGTCGCTTACGGGGCCCCGCAGCGAGCTTGGGTGATCCGATGCTGCACCGGGTCTGCGCGGCGCTGTCCTACGAGTCTGCGGTCGACGACACGGCGGAATGGTCGGCCGCGTATCCGGACCGAACGACCCACACCTCGTCGCCCCGGGACAGGCCGAGCTCGGCGGCAGTGCCCCGGCTCAGCTGGACCCAGATCGGTGCGCCGTCGAACAGGCGCAGGTCGACGCGCACTTCGAATCCGAGATGGGTCAGCCGCTCGACCGTGGCCCGGTGGCCGCCCAGCTCGGGGTCACGGTGGATGACGAGGTCATGGGGTCGTACCTGGACACCCTGGAGCTCGGTGGCCGGTCCGAGGAAATTAAGGACAAACGCGTTCGATGGGTTGTCGTAGATGTCGGCAGGGGCGCCGACCTGTTCAAGGCGACCCTCATGGATGATCGCCAGACGATCGGCCACTTCCATGGCTTCTTCCTGGTCGTGGGTGACCAGGACGGTCGTCACGGAGATCTTTTCGTGCAGTTCGCGCAGCCAGACCCGCAGTTGCTGACGGACCTGTGCGTCGAGGGCGCCGAAGGGCTCGTCGAGCAGCAGCACCTTCGGCTCGATGGCCAAGGCCCGGGCCAAGGCCATCCGTTGCCGTTGACCGCCCGAGAGCTGTGATGGGTAGCGGTCGGCCAGATGGTCGATCTTGACCAGATCAAGGAGCTCGTCGACCCGATCGCGCACTTCGGCCTTCGGGCGTTTGCGGACCTCTAGACCGAAGGCCACGTTCTTGCGGACGGTGAGGTGACGAAACGGGGCGTAGTGCTGGAAGCAGAAGCCGATTCCCCGTTGGCGCACGGGCACGTTGGTCACATCCGCTCCGTCGATCTCGACGGTTCCAACATCGGGGGTCTCGAGGCCCGCGATGATCCGCAGGAGTGTGGATTTGCCTCCACCGCTTGGTCCGAGAAGCGCGGTAAGTGAACCGGCCGCGACATCGAGATTTACGTCGTCGAGAGCAACGGCTTCTCCGAATCGCTTTGAAACTGATCGGACGTTGATTGCCATCTCCGCTCCTTTCCTTCGGTGTTTCGGCCCAAAATTGCGAGGACAACCAGAGCAATCAGGGCCAGGATCACCGACCCTGCGTAGGCGCCGACGGGATTGAGGTTGTCGACACTGTCTTGGATGAAGAGGGTCAGTGTCTGGGTCCTGCCCTCGATCGCGCCCGACACGATGACGACGGCGCCAAATTCGCCGAGGACCCGCGCCGTGGTCAGCGTTACCCCATAGGCAAGGCCGTGCCGGATGGAAGGAAGCGTAATCCGGCGGAAGGTCGCCAAGGGTCCGGCCCCGAGCGTGGCCGCCGCCTGCTCCTGCTCGTCGCCGATTTCTTGGAGCACCGGGAGCACCTCGCGCACGACGTAGGGCAGGGAGACCGCGGCAGATGCCATGACAATGCCCGGTACGGAGAAGATGACCTGGATGCCCCAACCAGCCAACAGATTTCCGAACCAGCCGGCCTTGCCGTAGACGAGAATCAGAGCCAGCCCGACGACGACAGGGGAGATGGCGAGCGGTATATCGACCAGTGCGTCAAGCAACCACGCTCCACGAAAGCGGTGCCGGGCCAATATTAATGCGGTGCCGACGCCGAAGATCGTGTTCGCCGGCACGGCTATCAGCACGACGAGAAGAGTGAGCAACAGGGCGTGGACGGCGTCGGGAGTGCTGATTGCGTCCCACGCCGCGCCGAGGCCATGCTCAAAGGCCCGGTAGAACACTGACCCGACGGGAATCACGATGAGCAGCCCGAGATATCCGAGCGCAGCGACCCGAATGGGCCAGCGCCAGCGAGTTGTCATATCGATTCATCCACGTTGAACCGGCGGCGGACCAACCCGATCCCGACCAGCACGGCCAGAGCGATGGCGACCAAGAGGATCGATACCGCCGCCGCGGCAGAGAGGTCGTCGCTCTGGGAGAGGCTGAAGATCCAAGAGGACGCCACCTGGGTCTTGAAGGGTAGGTTGCCCGAGATCAAGACGACCGAGCCGAACTCACCAACGGCTCTTGCGAAGGCGAGTCCTGCTCCGGCCAACATGGCCGGGGCGATGCTCGGCAGGACGATGCGCCGTAGCGTCACCGCGGACGTTGCACCCAGTGATGCGGCCGCTTCCTCGGCTTCTCGATCAAGCTCGACGAGAACCGGTTGGACCGAGCGCACGGAGAAGGGAAGGGTGACGAATGCCAGCGCCAGGAGGATTCCAAAAGGGGTGCCGGCCACGTCCACGCCGAATGGGCTGTCGGGGCCGTACAACGAGAGGAGGGTCAGGCCGGCCACCACTGTCGGGAGTGCGAAGGGAAGATCGATGATCGCGCCGACGATCCGCTTGCCCGGGAACTCGTCACGCACCAGCATCCACGCGATGACGAGGCCGGCCACAGAATTGAAGGCCGCGACCCCGAGCGAGCAGAGCAGGGTCAGCTTGAGCGCGGCCACCGCCTCGGGTTGGGACACCGCACTCCACAACGCGCCGAGCCCGCCGGAAAATGCCTTGCTCAACACCGCGGCGATCGGTAGTAGGACGAGGAGGCTCAGGTAGGTGATCGCCAATCCAGGTCCGGCGATCCGCACCAGCACGCGGCCAACTCGGGTGATCCCCGACCGAGGACGATCGGGAGTCGCAGTCGACGTCCGGGGGATCAGCCCAACATCAACCACTCGAAGTTGAGGCCCCCAGACCTTGCTCGATTTTGGCGATGACGCCTGTTTGAGGATCGAAGAAGACCTTGTTCACTTTCGTCCAACCACCGAGGCTAGAAATGAGAAACAGCTTCTGAGGCTTCGGGAAGCTGAACTGGGCTGCGACTTTCGCAAGAACGGGCCGGTAACCCTGCTTGCCCCAGATCTTCTGGCCCGCTGTCGAGAGCAAGAACGAAACGAAAGCCTTCGCTGCCGCCGGGTTCGTCGCATTCTTGGGCACGGCGATGGGGTTCTGGATCAAGATCGTCTGGGGTGGGGTGATGATGCTGATCGGCTCACCCTGACGTTGTGCATAGAGGGCGTCGTCTTCGTAGTCGAGGAGGACATCGCCTTGTCCCGATAAGAAGGTTTGCAGCGCGTTGCTCGCGCTGCTGGGTTGAGCCGCCGCGTGCTTGAGCAGTTGAGTGAGATAGGCGGTGGCCTGAGCCTTGCTCTTTCCCTGCGCCAACTGCGCACCGTACGCCGCCATCAGGTTCCACTTCGCGCTCCCCGAGCTGAACGGGTTGGGAGTGATCACCGAGACCCCCGGCTTCACCAGGTCGGCCCACGATTTGATGTGCTTGGGGTTCCCCTTGCGGACCACGAACGACACGATCGAGTTGGTGACCATTCCGCCGGTCGATCCCTGGCTCCAACTGGCCGAGACGAGGCCCGCTTTGACCAGTTTGTTCATGTCGGGAGCGAGTGAGAAATTCACGACGTCGGCCGGCAATCCGTTGACAACGGCGGTTGCCTGGGTGCCGGACGGTCCGAAGGATTGGGAGAAGTTGACGCCCTTCCCGGCCGCCGTGGAGTTGAAGGCGCTGATCAGCGCGGCATACGCGGGCTTGGGCGTCGAATAGGCGACCAGGGCGACGTTGCCGCTGGCCGCGCTGGCCGGGCCCGCTGCAAGGAGGGTCGGAATAGCAAGGAGAGGGACCGAAGCGGCCAACAGACGCGCTCGGGTCCAGGATGCACTTTTGTAAATCGCCATAATTAGTATTGTTGAGGTGAATACTGGTCATTGTCAAGTCGCCCACCGCATCCGACTCCAGGCGTGCCTAAGGAGCGACCAGCGCCGGGAGCGGGCAATGGCCCTTGCGGTCCCATGGACCCCCACCGCCCGGTGGGCGGTTACGCCGTGGAGTCCTCGACCTTTGCTGTCGTGCGGCCGCCGACCGCAGCCCCATCCCCGCGGCCCCCTCCGCACTTGGGCGGGTCTCCGAACGCTCAATCCGACAGACGCTGGTGGGTGCGCCCAACCGTCAGTGCGCGTTCATCGACTCCATGTTCTGGATCACAACGGCGGACTCCGAACGTACACTGAGGGAGTGGGTGCGTCCGACCAGTCCGCACAGTGGGTGGCGGTGCGTACGTCGCTGCATCGTGAGTTGGCGTCGGCGCGCGTGCAGGTGAGCGATCTGACCGGCGAACTTGAGGCCGTCATCGATGCGTCGATCTCGGTACCGCCCGATGATGAACACGACGCGGAAGGTTCAACGGTCGGCTTTGAAAGAGCCCGCATCACAGCACTCCTCGAGCACGCCGAAAGACACATGTCCGAACTCAGCGGAGCGCTGGAGCGACTGGATGACGGAGAACTCGGGCGATGCGCAACGTGCGGTGGCGAGATTGGCGCCGAACGCCTGGAGGCCAGACCCGAAGCGCGAGCCTGCGTGAGCTGTGCCGGTGCGAATCGAGTGCTCAAAGGAGTCGGTCATGGGCGAGGACAGTGACCTGAACTTGGTCGCAAAAGAGCCGGTGTTCCGCCACCTCGACGACCCCGACGTCCCGTGGCAACAGGTGAAAGCGATCCGCCGATCCGACGGGACCACCGCATCGGTGTGGGAGAAATGGCTCTCCTTTTCGCCCGACCCCCAGTACCTCTCCCTGTACGCGCGCTATGACCCGGGGATGATCGTTCGCCGTCACGGCCACCACAGTCCTCACGTGCTCTTTGTCATCGAAGGGGAGATCACCTGTGGTGCCCGGGCCTGTCGGGCCGGGACCCACATCGAGCTCCCGCTCGGCGCTGCCTTCGGGCCATTTGTCGCCGGCCCACAGGGCGCCGTGCTCTTTGAAGTCATGATGGGTGACCCGCGCAGTTGGGGGGATGACCCCGAGGCCTTCCAGCGGGCGCTCGACGATCACGGGGCCGAAATCCTGCCCGACCCGCCTCTCGAGTTCCCCGCCTGGCTCAGTGACCTGCGGTCGCAGTGGCAGGCACCGGGGACAGAGCCCGACCCGCGCTGACGCGGAGCCAACGGGTGTTTTGGCTGTCCAGTGGGCCGACCCGCGCCATCGGCGGTTCAGCCGACGGTGGCGATGCCCCCATCGACGGGAATGACCGCCCCGGTGAGGTAGGAGCCGGCCCGCGAGGCGAGGAAGATCGCCGTGCCGGCCACGTCGTCGGGCCGGCCGATCCGCTTGAGCGGGGCGGCCGCCGCGATTTGTTCGCCGAAGGATTCGAGAGTGGCGGCCATCATCTTGGACTCGAACGGGCCCGGCGCGATGGCGTTGACCGTGATGTTCGGAGCGAGCCGCTTGGCCAGGTGCCCGGTCAGCTGGTGCACCGCGGCCTTCGACGCCGAGTACGAGTAGGTCTCGAGGACAGGGACGTGAATGCCATCGATCGAGCCGATGTTGATCACTCTTGCGGGCTCTTCTCGGGTTCCGGCCGCCCTCAGCAGCGGCAACAAGAACTTGGTGAGGTGGAAGACCCCCTTCACGTTGAGGGCGAGTACCCGCTCCCACGCCGCCTCATCGAATTGCTCGATCGGTGCCCCCCACGTGGCCCCGGCGTTGTTGACCAGGATGTCGAGGCGCTCCTCTTTGGCGGCAAGCTCCTCGGCCAAGCGCCGGCAGCCGTCCTCGCTCGACAGGTCGGCCGGGAGGGACACGCATCGGCCGGACTCAGCCAGCGTTGCCGCCACCTCCTCGCACACATCGGCCTTGCGCGAGGAGATATAGACCTTCGCTCCGGCCTCCACGAAACCCGTGGCGATCATCTTGCCGATCCCGCGTGATCCGCCGGTGACGAGCGCGGTCTTGTTCTCGATGGAGAAGAGCGATGGCGTGGTCATGGCTCCATTGTGCCTCCCGGACCCACGGCGGGGGGTGTGCCGGCCCGAAATGCAAGAGTGAGGGAGAGGAATTGAGCCGGCGAGCGGCTCCGATCAGCAGGAGAACACGTGGGTCTCGTCTTCAATCAACGGTTCGCCGGAAAGGTCGCCGTGGTCACCGGCTCCTCGGTCTCTCCGGGAATCGGACGGTCCTGTGCCGACCGGTTGGCCCGGGAGGGGGCGTCGGTGGTGATCAACGGGAGAAGACAGTCCGAACTCGACGCGGCGGCACGAGAGCTTTCCCGCCTCGGCCTGGCGGTCGCCGCCGTGTCCGGTTCGATGGAGGACGAAGCCACACCGTCGCGGTTGGTCGACGTCGCGCTCGACCGGTTCGGGGCGATCGACCTGGTGGTGAACACAGTGGGGGGCGCCCGCTACCAGGGTTCTCTCGATTCGATGGATCGAGCCGACCTCGTCGATACATTTGCTCTCAACACGTGGCCGGCAGTGGCCCTGATCAAAGAGGCGATGGGTCGCGGGTTGGCCGACAACGGGGGTGCGGTGGTGAACATCTCGAGTGGCTCGCCCAACAAGGCCACGCCGAGCATGGCCACCTATGCCGCAGCCAAGGCGGCGCTCAACGCCCTGACCCGGACCTTGGCCGCCGATCTCGGGCGACGTGGGGTTCGGGTGAACGCGGTCAGCCCGGGGCTTACCAGGACCGCCGGGACGAGGCCGGTGTGGGAGGCCGACGGAGGCGAGGCCGCCGGGCGCAAGCTGCTCCTCGGGCGCCTCACCGAGGCCGATGATGTGGCCGCCGCGGTGCTCTACCTGCTCTCCGACGATGCCCGGCAGGTGACCGGGGTCATCCTCGACGTCGACGGGGGGAATCACCTGGGCGGTGGAGGGTGGTCGCCCTACGCTCCGTCGTGAATCCGAGCCGCGAGGAGCACCCGGAGCCGGGGGACGACGTCAGCGGCCAGAGCGGCGATCTGTTCACCGATGGCTCCAGGTGCGATGCCCGGCAGGTGCACCCGGAGATTGAGCGCATCGGCTCCAGCCTCGGACTGCGCCTCGGCCAACAATTCGGCCAATTCGGCCGGCCCGTCGGCCGAGATGGTCTGGTCCGGAGCCCGTGACCCCGGGGCGTAGCTCTCGTAGACCGAGCGCTGGCGGGCCACCAGCGCCGGATCGGGGTGACCGAGCCAGGTCCTTCGGATGAGGACCTTGGGACGGGTCCCCCCGGCTCGGTCATAGGCCGAACACACCGCACGCAGCCGTTCGGGCGGTGACATCCCCTCGAGAAGGATGCCCGCCCCACACGACGCGGCCCGGCGTGCCGCGCTCGGCGAGGCTGCCGCGCTCAGCACGGGGATCGGCCATGTCGAGCAGCGTTGCAGGGCGGGGTCCCCGTGCAGTTCTCCGAGGTCGCGGCCCGCGAGCATGCCGACAATGCGGGGCAGCTCGGCCACGAACCGCGGCACGGCGTCGGCCACGCGCAATCCCATGGCCGTGAAGTCGAGCGGCAAGGCCCCGGCGGCGACGCCAAGACCGACCCGGCCCGGGTGGCGGGCGTCGAGCCAGGCCACCTCCTCGGCCACCAGTGCCGCCGGACGAAGGGGCAGGACGAGGGGGCAGGGGGCCGCCCAGCCGCCGGGGTGCTCTTCTAAGAAGAAGGCGGCCATCTGCAACGGATTGGGCAGGTAGCCGGCGAAGCCGCCGTGGTGCTCGCTCGTCATGACCCCGTCGAATCCGCCGACCAGGGCCAGGCGGGCTTGGGTGCACAACTCGGCGACGACTGCTTCGGCATCGAGGTCGTTGTGGGGGTAGAGACGGATCGACACCGATCCCGGCGCGAAAGGCGGCGGTGGTCGCCCGAGCGGACCGGTCACGCGGTCACTCCCCGAGCGTCAGGGACCGTAGGGGCCGGCCGACCCCCGCGGTGCGGCCATGGCGGTCGCCGCATCGACCATGACCGTGCAGGCGACCCGAAGGGCCTCCTCGTCGATGGCGAAGGTCGGGCTGTGGTGCATGCCGCTCGAACCGTCGGTCCGTCCGCCCCCGACGAAGAAGTAGCACCCGGGGATCCGGGCGAGGAATTCGCTGACGTCGTCACTCGGCCCGACCGGGGGCATGGCGATCACCCGATCGGCAGGTACCGTCCTCGCTGCGGCCTGCTCGACCACGGCGACCATGGCCGGGTCGTTCACCACGGCCGGCGTGTGGCCGGGCAGTTCCAACTCCGCGGTGACTCCGAATTCGGTGGCCACCCGCTCACACAAAGAGCCCAGGCGGCCGAGCGCCTCGCCACGCTGGGCGTCGGTGAAGGTCCGCAGTGTCCCTTCGAGCAACGCCTTCACCGGGACCACGTTGACCGCGGTTCCCGCTTGGATCACTCCGGCGCTGCAGACACACTCGGTGCCCTCGTAGGTCAATCCGGCCACCACATCGGTCAACTGACCTACAGCCCAGGCGGCGGCGCGCACCACGTCGCCGCCGACGGTGGGCACGGCGCCGTGGCCGCCGGATCCTTCGAAGGTGATCCGCACGCTGTGGGCCTCCGACATGGCGGTCCCGGCCCGTACCCCGAGATACCCGACCGGCAGGATCGACGTCACGTGATGGCCCACCAGACGCGCGTCTTCGAAGCCCGCGAGCACGCCGCCCTCGATCATGCGGCGGGCGCCGTCGAGACGCTCCTCGCCGGGCTGGAAGACAAAGAGGTAGCGGCCGGCCAGTTCGTCGGCCCGGTCGGCGAGCACCCGGGCCGCGCCCAGGAGCGCCGCGGTGTGGGCGTCGTGACCGCAGGCGTGCATCCGCCCGTCGACGGCGGAGCGGAATGCGACGTCGGCCTCCTCGTGGACCGGGAGGGCGTCGATGTCGGCGCGCAGCACCACCGCATTGCCCGGGCGCCCGCCTTGGAGGGAAAAGGCGGCCCCGGTCGCCGTTCCGGCCCGCTCTTCGATGAGCCCCAAGGCGCCAAGTCGGGTCCGGATCACCTCGGTGGTCGCCTCTTCTTCGAACCCGAGTTCGGGGTGGGTGTGCAGAGCGCGGCGCGTGTCGACCATCTCGTCGAACACGCTGTCGAGGTCGACACGGTGCTCGGATCGGCTCACGGCCTGACCCTACTGGCGTCGGCGGCCCAGGGTGCCGGGGGCCGGCACCGCTTGGTCGCCGACAACGGCGCGTACGAGCACGTCAAGGGTGTAGGCGAAGAGTTCGTCCTCGTCGACCGGCTGGACCAGGTACTCGAGCAGCTCGGGAGCGTCGGGGACATCGTCGACGCTCCAGAGTTCCTCGGGGGCCTCGAGCTGGGTCGGTTGGCGCTCGACCTGGCGGTCGATCAAGACCGAACCGATCACCAAGCTCAATATGGCCCGGGCGGCGAGGGCGGCGTCGCTCCCCCGCAGCCCCGCCGCGGTCAGCTCGCGCACCAGCACCCGGCGGGCGGGCTGAAAGAGGGCGGCGGTGCGGCCCTGCCGGTGGACTAGGGCGACCAGGTCCGGACGCTCGAGGAGAGCCCGGCGCAATGAGCGACCGATGTCCACGACGCGGGCTTGGTGCCCGCGGCCGTGGACCTCCACCTCAGCGATCTGGGTGATGATCCGTTCGACCAGCCCGTCGAGCAGCGCCCGCTTATCACCCACGTGCCAGTAGATGGCGGTGACGGCGACGCCGAGCTTTGCCGCCAGGCCCCGAATGGTGAGGGCCGCCGGGCCACCGGTCTCGACCATTTCGAGCGCGGCATCGAGCACCTGGTCGCGCGAGAGCGGTGGGCTGGGCGCCCGCCGGGCACCCGGTCGTGCACCTTGACGCTGGCCGGCCCCCATGTAACGATGCTACAGACGCGGCCGGTTGGGTGCAGCCGACGCCCGAGACCGTGGACCGCGGGGGGTGACGAGGAGATGGCAGGCAGCGACCGGTATGTGGTCATCTCGGCCGATTGTCACGGCGGAGCCGACCTGCTCGAGTACCGCGACTATCTCGACGCGCGTCACCATGACCGCTTCGACGCCTGGGCTCGGGAGTACCCCGTCCTGCACGAGGACCTCATCGGAGAACAGGCCACCGGGAACTGGGACAGCGGGCGACGCCTCGGCGATCTTGAGGCCGACGGCATCGTGGCCGAGGTGATCTTCCCCAATACGATCCCGCCCTTCTACCCCGAACACTCGCTCAAGGCGCAGATGCCCGGGGCCACCGAGGGGGACCTCGAGCTGCGCTGGGCCGGGTTGCGGGCCCACAACCGTTGGCTGGCCGATTTCTGCGCCGCGGCCCGGGGGCGCCGGGCCGGAATCGCCCAGATCATGCTGCACGACGTCGATGCGGCGGTGGCCGAGATCGAATGGGCGGCGAACGCCGGGATGCACGGTGGACTCCTGCTGCCCGGCGCTCCCCCCGGGTCGGGGCTCGAGCCCTTGTACTCGCCGGTCTACGAGCCGATCTGGTCGGCGTGTGCGGCCGCCGGGTTGCCGATCAACCACCACAGCGGCAGTGCGGTACCACCGATGGGGGATCAGCCGATCGAACAGGCGATGTTCTTGATGGAGGTGACCTGGTGGGCCCACCGGGCCTTCTGGCAACTTGTCTTCAGCGGGGTCCTCGAGCGCCATCCCAACCTCCAGTTTGTCTTTACCGAACAGGGAACGGCCTGGATCCCCGAGACCCTCGGCACCCTCGACTTCATTTTCGACCGCATGGGCACGGCCATCGGTTCCCAAGAGTACGAGTGGGGCCAACCGGTCGTCGAAAAGCTGTCACTGCGCCCGAGCGAGTACTGGGCCCGGCAGTGCCACGTGGGTTCGAGCTTCATGCGCCCGGCCGAGGCGGTGCTGCGCCACGCCGTCGGTGTCGACAAGATCATGTGGGGGAGCGATTACCCGCACAAAGAGTCGAGCTTCCCCTACAGCCGGGAGGCTCTCCGGCTCTCCTTCGCCGGTGTCGATCCGGTGGAGGTCCAGCAGATGGTCGGGGGGAACGCGGCGCGTCTCTACCAGTTCGATTTCGACGCGCTGGCGCCGGTTGCCGCCCGGGTCGGCCCGACCCACGCCGAAATCGCCACACCGTTGCCGATCGCGGAGATCCCACCCGACGCCATCCGCTGTCCCGCGTTCGTCGGGCTGGGTCGATGACGACTCGGCGCCTTGGTGTTCAGACCCGCTACGAAGTGAAGGAGCACTCATGAGCACAGTCCGATACGGGCCGAGAAGCGAGGACCAGCTGAGGAATCGGGAGGTGCAGGCCACGTCGGTCGACGTATGGGCGACCACCCTGGTGGCCACCTATCTGACCGATCCCGAGGTGATCGCCGCCGTGCTGCCCCCGCCCATCGAGCCCGGCGACGAGCCGCTGGTCAAGGTCACTATCGCCACCGTTGACATCCCGGGCCACCCGACCTTCGGGGCGGGCAGCTTCTCGGTACGGGCCCGACACGAGGGTACCGACGGGTACTACGCCCTCTTCATGCCGATGACCACCGAGCAGTCGGTCATCGGCGGCCGCGAGACCTTCGGTGAGCCGAAGAAGTTGGGCACCGTCGTCTTGGGACAAAACGGCGACCGGGTGGAGGGCCAGATCGCCCGCATGGGCGTCACCATCATCGAAGTGTCCGGGCATCTCGCGGAGACACTCGAGATCCCGAGCGAAGAGACCCGGACCGACTTCTACTTCAAGTTCCTACCCGCCCCCGACGGGAAGGGATTCGATCACGACCCGTCCCTCGTCTACTGTCACCGCACCGAGCAGACCCGGTCACTCCAGAAAGTCAACGGCGAAGTGATCCTGCGCGAATCTCGGTTCGATCCGGTCGTCGATCTGCCAGTGCGCGAGCCGCGCAACATCGTGTTCGCCGAGCGCAGCAGTGTCCAGCGCGCGGAGATCCACGGGATGGTCCCGGCCGAGTGGATCCGCCCGTATGCCCACCAGCGCTACGACGACCTCTCGCCGATGGGAGAGGAGTAGCCCCGCCGGTGGAGCACCTGAAGGGGAAGGTCGCCGTCGTCACCGGCGGCGCCGGGGGGATCGGGCGAGCCATGGGGGAGCGCTTCGCTCGCGAGGGCATGGCCGTGGTGCTGGCCGATGTCGAAGCCGAAGCGCTGGACCGCTCGGTGGCCGAACTGCGGGCCGAGGGCCTCGAGGTAACCGGAGTCCTCACCGACGTCGCCGATTTCGAGTCCGTCGCAGCCCTGCGGGACCGGACCCTCGAGACCTACGACGGGGTCCACCTGGTCTGCAACAACGCCGGTATCGGGGCCGGAGCGGAGGGCTCGTTGTGGGAGCACGAACTCAACGACTGGCGCTGGGCCATGGGCGTCAACGTCTGCGGCGTGATCCACGGCATCAACGCCTTCGTGCCATCGATGATCGCAGGTGGTGACGAGGGCCACGTGGTCAACACCTCCTCGGGGAACGGCGGGGTGTCGCCCTTGCGGGGCACGCCGCAGTACGCGGTGACCAAAGCGGCGGTGGTCACCCTGACCGAATGCCTGTACGCCCAGCTGCAGGACGCCGGGGCGAAGATCGGTGCGTCGGTGCTGTTTCCCGGGCCCAACATGCTGCGCACCGGACTCTTCACTTCGTGGCGGAACCGCCCCGAGGCGCTGAAGAAGCAGCGGCCCCGCACGACGCCGTATCCGACCATCGAGGACATCGAAGCCCAGATGGCTGCGGCGGGCATACGCGTCGACTACACCGAGCCGGCCGAGGTGGCAGAACAGGTCGTCGCCGGCGTGCGTGCCGGAAAGTTTTGGATCATGGCACCGAGCGAACGCATCGACGAGCAGATCCGGGCCCGGGCCGACTCGATGCTCGCCCGGGACAACCCCACGTACCTGCGCGAGGTGCCCGGATGACGCCCGCGGCAACCAACGGTCGAAGAAGTGCGGAGAACCCAATGAGAGGAGCACTGTGATGGGTCGGTACCTGGTGATCTCGTCGGACTGCCACGCCGGGTTACCCAACGAGCAGTACCGCGGCTGGCTGGACCCCGAGTACCGCGGCACCTTCGATGAGTATCTGTCGGCCCGGGCCCTCATGGAGGCCGAGCTGGCCGAGCGGGGTCTGCGCAACCCCGAGTTCGCCGAGGAATGGGAGAGCGAGAACGCCGAGGGTCTGTTGGGCGGCTGGGATGCCTCGCGTCGGGACGCCGAACTCGACGCTGACGGCGTCGTCGGCGAGGTGATCTTCCCCGACGCCGACGCGGTGTCCGGGGGAGCGTCCGCGCCCTTCGGGGCCGGTCTCGGGGCGACGGCCGACGTGCCCATCGACCTGTTGATGGCCGGGGCCCGGGCGCACAACCGCTGGCTGGCCGAACTCTGTGGCGCCAGCCCGGCGCGCCGGGCCGGCGTGGCCATTGTGCCGATCTTCGACGTGGAGGCGGCGGTGGCCGAGATCACCCGGGCCCGGGAGTCCGGGCTGCGCGGCGGCATCCTCATCCCCTCGATGTGGCAGCCTCACGCCCCGTACCACGACCCCCGATACGACCCGGTTTGGGCGGCCTGCTCGGACCTCGAGATGCCGGTCCATGTCCACTCGGGCGCCGCCGATCGCGCCTCGTACGGCGAACACGTGGGTCTCTACGTCGCCGAGGTCCGTTGGTGGTCGACCCGGCCGTTGTGGTTCCTGCTGTGGTCGGGTGTGTTCGAACGCTTCGAGCGCCTGAGTTTCGTCACTACCGAGTGCGGGGCCTTCTGGGCACCTGATCTTTTGTGGACCTCGGACATCGTCTATGACCGCGAGCACGCTGCCAAGAAGCTCGGCGCGCAGTTGACCGACCGCCTGAGCGTGCGTCCGAGCGAATACTTCGACCGGAACTGTTTCATCGGGGCGTCCAACACCCGACGGCGCGAACTCGCCCGGCGCTACGAGATCGGGGTGGGCAACCTCATGTGGGGAAACGACTTCCCTCACCCCGAGGGGACATGGCCGCACACAAAAGAGTGGTTGCGCAACGCCTTTCACGACATCCCCGTCGAGGAAACCCAGCAGATCTTGGGGACGAACGCCGCAGCCTGTTACCACTTCGACACCGCCGCCCTGCGGCCCTTGGCCGACCGGTTCGGCCCCACGCCCGAAGAGCTCGGCCAGACCGGGGAGGACCTGGGCAAATGGACCGACCTGGCCGCGGCGGGGCGGCCGTGGCTCACCGGGAAAGAGGCCGTCGAGCTCCCGGTCGGCGATTAGACGCGTTCGGCGAGCGGCCGCGATCGGCGGCACCCGGCCCCGGCCGCTCAGCGGTTGAGGAGGTCCCGGGCGATGTGGGTGACCTGGATCTCGTCGGTGCCGGCGTAGATCTGGAACACCTTGGCGTCCCGGGCCAGTTGCTCGACCCTGAAGTCGGACATGTAGCCGTTCCCGCCGAACAGCTGCACCGCTTCCATGGCCACCTCGGTCGCCGCCTGGGCCGAGTAGAGCTTCATGGCCGAGGCTTCGGCCAGGGTGAGGCTCTTGCCGGCAGTGGCCATCTCGATGTGGCGGAACACGAGATTCTCCACGTTGAGCCGGGCGATCTCCATCTTGGCCAGCTTGAGCTGGATCAGCTGGAAATCGCCGATCGGTTTGCCCCAGAGGAGACGATCCTTGGCGTATTCGATCGAAAGCGCGAGGCATTCTTCGATCACCCCGAGTGACATGGCCGCCACCCCGGCCCGCTCGGTGACGAAGTTCTCCTTCGCGCTCTCCCGGCCGCCTCCGCCGGTCTCCTCCTCGGTCTCGCCGAGGAGGCGGTCCCTTCCTACCCGGACGTCGGAGAGGAACAACTCGCCTGTCGGCGAGGAGTGCAGACCCATCTTTTTGAAGGGCTTGGATTGTTCGAGGCCGTCCATCCCCTTGTCGAGGACGAAGGTCAGCACCTTGCGTGTCCGCTGATCGGTATCGCTGCCGTCGTCGAGCTTGGCGAAAAGGACGATGGTGTCGGCGTAGGGGCCGTTGGTGATGAACGTCTTGTTGCCGTTGATGATGTACTCGTCGCCGTCGCGCTTCGCGCTGGCCCGCATACCCCCGAGGGCGTCGGAGCCCGAGTTGGGCTCGGTGATGGCCCACGCCCCGATCTTGTCCAGTGTGAGCAGGTCGAGACCCCAGCGTTCCATCTGGGCGGCGGTACCCCGCTTCATGATGGTACCGGCGGCGAGCCCGGTGCTCACCCCGAGAGCGGTGACGATACCGGGGCAGTAATGGCAGAGTTCGATGATGGTGATGAGCGTCACCGCCGCCTGGCTGTCTCCGGGCTTGCGCGGAGTGGGTGCCTCGCCCGACTGTTTGCGCTCAAGGGTCCGTTTGAAGCCGTCCCGGGCGATCTGATCGAGACCAAAGGTCGTATAGAGCTTGCGGATCAGCTCGTAGGGCGGCGTGTCACCGTGCTCGAGCTCGTCGACCCGAGGCTTGATCTCCTCCTCGACGAAGCGCCGCACGGCGTCTCGGATCGCTCGTTGCTCATCGTTCCATTCGAACATGTCACACCTCCATGGATCGGCGTCGACCCTAGTCCTTGGCGACCGACACCTCGCCGGGTAGGTCGGCGGTGTCGATGCGGTGCAGGGTGTTGCGGTCCGTGTGGATCAAGAGTGTGTCCATGCGGCCGTGCTCGATGGTCGTGGTCTCCTCGTAGCTGAAGGTGCCGTCACCAAGGGTGACGATGACCTCGTAGCGGATGCATCGGGCGGCTTCGGCCAGAAACTTATTCGAGAGAATGCCGTAGGTCTCCGATCCGATCTCCGCCTTCATCTCAAAGGTCATGGCGTCGGCCGTCGACGGCCCCCCGGCGAGCACGGTGCTGCCCCTCGGCACCATGAAGCACCGCATCACCTGGCCGTCGGCCGCGTCCCACAGCCAGTAGCCGACTTCGGTGTGGAACGGGTTCTCCTCGTCTCCCCGCCACGCCGCGGTGCGGTAGTCGAGCCCGAAGAGCACCTGGCGTCCGTTGTCGACAGGACCGAACGAGCTGAAAGAGGTCTTTTCGCGAAACGGGGTCTCGGTCACCTTGCCGAGTGTGTTGGAGAAGGCCTCATCGAGTCCCTCGTTTCCCTCCCAGATTCCGACCAGTTTTTCGAGCGGACCGAGCTCGGCACCGAGCGTCATGACACCTCCGGATCTGTGGTGCTCGGGGCGGGATCCGAGCGGTGACCCAGCCTAGGTCGCCCGCCCCAGCCGACCGGCATTCGGGCGACCGTGCTAGCGGTCGGCGTGACGCTGGGTACGCGCCACGATGATCCGCGAGGTCACCAACAGGATCAGCACGATGACCACCAAGATGAGCGCAGCGTCATATGCCAGATCGTGGGCTTGCTGACCGGGCTGGTTGTAGAAGGTGAAGATCGGATAGGTCAGGTAGGCAAAGCCGTGGGAGCCCGTGAGTTGGAGATTGGGGACGGCGTCCGTCCAGCCCGCGGTGTAGATGAGCGGCGCCGTCTCGCCGCAGGCGATGGCGAGGGCCAAGAGCAGGCCGGTCACGATGCCCGGCAGGGCGCTTTTGAGGACCACCTTGCGTAACGAGTACCCCGTCGACATCCCGAGTGCTTCTGCCCCCTCGCGATAGCCGGTCGGGACCTGCCGGAGGGCCGACTCGGTGGACTTGGCGATATAGGGGATGACCATGATCGACAGGATGATGAGGGCGGGGAGCAGTGAGAAGCCCCAGTGGAGGCCGACCACCAGGGCCACGTAGCCGACATAGCCGAGCACGATGGAGGGGAAGCCGGACAGTACGTCCGAGGCGGTGCGCAACAACCCGCCGCTCTCCTTGCCGTTCCGGCGGGGCCGGGCAAGCTCGGCCAGGTGAATGCCGGCGAACACGCCGATGGTGCCGGCGATGATGAACACGCCGGCCATCAGAACAAGGGTGCCGATGATGGCGTTCTCGAGCCCCCCACTGGTCCCATGTGTCGGCGTCGTGAGCACCTTCCATTGCCAGTGGGGCACGGCCCGGGCGACCACGCCGATCAGGATCCAGGCGGCGGGACCGATGACCAGGAGAAGGGCAACGTAGGTCCCGAGGCGAAAGAGGATGTCGAAGGCCCGGCGGTGGCGGGTCCGAGGGAGCGGGGCGGCGACCATGGGTCGGTCTTTCAGGCCCGGCCCACGGGGCCACCGAGGCGGCCGCTGCGCTTGACGATGAAGCGGGCCACGAGGTTCACGGCCACGGAGATCACAGCGAGGACGAGCGCAAGCTCGGCCAGGGTGGCGACGGCGAATCCGGTGCCGTCGGTGAGCGCGCCGTCGAGTTGGGTGAGAATCGTTGCCGCGATGGTCGTCATCGGCGAATAGATGTTCGGGGCGACGTGGAGTATGGACCCGGTGATCATGACGACTGCGATGGTCTCGCCGAGGGCGCGCCCGAGCCCGAGCACGGTGGCGCCGATGATGCCCGATCGGACCCATCGCAGGCTGATCCGGCGGGCCACCTCCCAGTCGGTCATGCCGAGTGCTTCGCCGCCCTCCTTGGGCAACGGGGGGATCTGCCCGAAGAGGTCCCGGGTGGTGGCGGTGATGATGGGGACGATCATGAGCGCGAGCACGATGCCCGCGGTGAGCAGCCCTTCGCCGTGCCCGACGGGGTTGCGGAAGTAGCGGAGCACCGGCACGTCGGGCATGTGGTCGGCGATGTGGGGATAGACGTGTCGGGCCAGGAACGGCCCGAAGGTCAAGATTCCCCACAGCCCGATGATCACGCTCGGAAATCCCGCCAGGAGTTCGACGGCGAAGCCGAGCGGTTGGGAGACCCAGCGCGGGAGCCGTTCGGTCAGGGCGAAGGCGGCACCGATCGAGATCGGCAGGGCGATCACAACGGCGACGGCCGAGGTCTGAATCGTCCCCAAGATGAGCGGCCAGGCGCCGAAGGACGAACCCATGGGGTGGGCCACGCCGTGGGTGTGGACGGTGGCGCCGTAGCTGCTCCCGTAGGTCCACGACGACCCGGTGAGGAAGCTCCAGCCGTTGACGATGATGGCCGGGTAGGCCTTGATGGCGAGCACCGTGATGGCGAAGACGAGGGCGGCCAGAGGAAGGACGACGGCCACCCGGGCCGTCCAGCGCCACAGCTGCTCTTCAGAAGAGCGCAAGGCATCGACGATGCGCCGGGCCGCGGGGGCCCGGCGCATCGCCTTGGCCGGCGGCGCGCCGGGCAGGTCGCCCGCCGTACCGCCGATTGCCTTCACGGGACTACTTGATCTTGAGGATTTGTGCCAACGACTGCGCCGTGACCTTGGCCGGCAGCGGCTGGAAGTCGACCTGGTTCAGGTAGGCCGAGTTGTTCCCGTCGTTCTTGTTGACGGACCACTCGAGTACCGAGCGAATGGCCTTGGCGGTGCTTGAACTCGAGTTGTTCGACGTCACGATGGCGTACTCGTAATTGATGATCGGGTAACCCGTCGTCGCCCCCCCGTAGATCATTGAGATCGTCCCGTTGGCCGGCGTCTTTTTCACGAAGAAGGCGGCTCCGGCCTCGATGCTCGCCACCGTCGGAAGCTCGAAGTTGCCCTTGGCGTTCGCCAGCTGGGCGTAACCGAGGCCGGACTGGAGCACCTGGGTCTGGTAGCTGATCCCGATATAAGCCACGCAGCCCGGAGTGGCCTTGCAGCCCGTGACCATCCCCGAGTTCCCCGCTTCGCCCAGGGCGCCGGGGGCGTTGGGCCAGGGGACCGTGGTGTTGTAGGCGACCTTGGCGCCCCAGCCCGATGGGTCGGCCTTGGACAGGAACTGGGTGAACAAGAAGGTGTCACCGCTGCTGTCGGACCGGTGCAGGGTCACGATCGGGGTGCTCGGCAGGGTCACACCCTTGTTGATCGAGGTGATGGCGGAGTTGTTCCACGTGGTGATCTGACCCTGGTAGATCTCGGAAAGGATCTTGCCGGTCAGCTTCACATGGGCCGTGACGCCGGGAATGTTGTACACCACCAACTGTGAAGAGATGGCGAGCGGGATGTTGAGCAGGTCCGGGGTCGCCTGGACGTCGCTCGGCGAGAGGTAGGCGTCGGACGCCCCGATGTCAGCCGTGCCGTTGGTGGCGTCGCTGATGCCGGTCCCCGACCCCGTCGCCGCAGTCTGGATTGTCACCTGGGGGTACTTCTGGTTGTAGCCGGGGACCCACAGGTTCCACAGCGGGTAGAGCAGTGTGCTGCCAGTCTCGGTCAGCGTCGCCGTCGGGGGCGCCTCGACCCCGCTGGCCGGGAGCTTCACCGTCGCGGCCGATGCTGGGGTGACCAACGCCACTGAGGCCAAGGTCGCGGCCACGAAGATGGCAGTAGCCATCGGCTTCACTCGGAGTATCCGAGTCACAGGGTATTCCTCCTTTGATGAGTGCCGTTGCGGCGGTTGTCTGGGGTGTAGATCTGAAAGGACTGCGGATCGCTCGAGCGGATCAACCCATGCGCCCGGTGACGTAGTTCTGGGTCTGTTCGCAGCGGGGGTCATCGAACATCTGGCTGGTCGTCCCGTGCTCGATCAGCTTTCCGTCGTAGAAGAACATCGTGCCGTCCGAGACCCGGCGGGCCTGGCCCAAGTTATGGGTGACGATGATGATGGTGAGGGCAGGTGTGAGCTCGCGCACGAGTCCTTCGACCATCTCGGTAGAGATCGGGTCGAGCGCCGAGGTGGGTTCGTCCAACAACAGCACCTCGGGCCCGACGGCCAGTGCTCTTGCCAAACAGAGCAGCTGTTGCTGACCGCCCGAGAGTCGGAATGGAGAGTCACCCAGCCGGTCCTTCACCGCGTCCCAGAGCCCGACCTCGCGCAGGCGTCGCTCGGCGACCACGTCGAGTTGTTTGCCCTTGGCGATCCGGTGGGCCTTCACGCCCGCCACCACGTTGTCCCCGATGGACATCGGGAAAGGGTTCGGGCGTTGGAAGAGCATCCCCACCCGCCGGCGCAGGGTCAGGAGGTCCTGGTTGGGTTCCCAGATGCTCTGGTTGTCGAGGGTCACGTCGCCTTGGTGGGAAAACCCGACGACCTTGTCGTTCATCCGGTTGAGAGTCCGCAAGAAGGTGGACTTCCCCGATCCGGTGGGGCCGATGAGGGCGGTGATGGTCCCCCGTGTAAAGCGCATCTCGATATCGTCGAGGATCGTCTTGGCCCCAAAGCTCAGCTTCAGGGCCTTGGACTCCATCACATGAGCCGGGCGCGCCCGGTCGGGGTCGAGCGCTGCGAGGACTGGATCGAGCGCCCGCGAGGGAGGTCCGCTCGCGATCTCAACCGGGGGGCTGGGTTTGATCGGTTGCTCTTCGGGTGTCATGTCGACTCTCGTTCCCGGCTCGTTCCGTTTGCTGGTGGACCGGCTGCGGCCTCCCCGACCGTCCGGGGTGAGGCTGCTCGACCGGTCCATTCACACCAGCCGCGCGACACGGTACCGAGGCGAGTTGAACGGTTAGAGAACGGCACGGAAACTAGAGGGGAAATCTTGGAAATCTCCTGGTTATCGCGGCGATCGCACTACCGTGGGCGATCCTTGGTGAACAGGGGGCAAACCGCAGGGAAACTCTGCGCGAACAACCGGGCGGGCCCAGAGGGTCTGGTGCGCCGAGGGGCGGCCGACCGAGCGGTGCCCCGCCACTCAGCTGGCGGCCCGGCGCAACCCGGGCCGAGTGCCCGCCTCGAGCGGGGTCGCCGAAGGGGCCCCGAGACCCGATCCGGGTCAACTTGGCCGACCGCGATCCAACGCAGGTCGGCGCTACCCGGCGGCTCCGATTGCGGCGCGGTGGTCGGCGGCGATCACCGCGATCACCTGTCGGAGCAACACCATGAACAGGGACCACAGCGCGAGGGCACCACAGAACAAGACGACGCCGGCTGGGCGAGAGAAGGGCGACGCCAGCAGCGTGGCGATCGATAGGCCGTCGGCGCCGAGAAGTGAAAGCCAAAAGCGCATCACGACCGAAGCTTTGCGATCTTGGGCCGGGAGGCAGTCCCGCACGGCCTGGTAGGGACAGAAGAGGTTGGCGATCGGGATGAACCAGAATCCAATGCCCCACCCCGGCCGGTGCCTGGCGGGGTAGCCGAGGATCCGGGCGGCGCTGGCCGCCCGGAACTGCCAGACCAACAGGACGACCTGCGAAGCGATCTGCAGAACCTCGAGCGGAAATGAGAACAGGTAGTACCTGGCGGGCAGGGTCGGAGGGTTGGGGGCAGCCTGGTGATTTTCGGCAGCCACGAAGACCTGATGGAACCCGTGGAGATAATGGCGCCAGGCCGACGCGTAGGCCAGTGCGAGCAGCGCGCCGAGGACGGCGCTGGCGGCAACGCCGATCGCCGCCCACTGCCCCCACCCGTAGAAGGCGAGCTCACGTTCTACGGCCGCCCGGGCCGGGTTCCACGCGGCCAGTGGATCGGCCACGGTAGACGCTGTCCATCTGAGGCCATCCCACCACCGCACCCCCTGGCCGCCAGCGGGGTCGGGGTACCAACCCGGTGGGGGCCCCGTCGCCGTCGGCGCACTCATGCCGGTTCGCTCCCCGGGGGCACGCGATCCGCTCGGATCCTCTCGGGCACCCTGCCATCCTCGCAGTTGCGCCACGATAGGGGGGTGACCAACGACCCATCGAACGAGCAGATCGTGACGGTGTTCCGGTCGCGGCTGCGAGCGGGGGTTGGAACCGAGTACCAGCCGGTGGCCGACCGGATGCTGGCCCTGGCGACCGCCATGCCCGGGTTCGTGGATTTCAAGGCCTTTGTGGCCGACGACGGGGAGCGGGTGTCGATCATCGTCTTCGCTGATGCCGACGCGCATGCTGCCTGGCGGGACCATCCTGAGCACCGCGAGGCCCAACGGCTTGGGCGCGTGCAGTTCTACGAGACCTTCGATATCTCGGTGTCCCGGTGCGTTCACCGCCGCCGCTTCCCCGCGTGAGTGCGCACCTCTCCCGGTAGCGTCGGAGCATGCGAGTCTTCGTCGCGGGGGGGACCGGGGCCATCGGCCGTCCGCTGGTGGCCCGGCTCCTCGAGCACGGCCATCACGTGACGGTGCTCACCCGGTCCGAACAACGGGCGGAGAAGATCCGCGCCGGCGGGTCCGAAGCGGTGGTCGGTGACGTGCTGGCGACCGGCTCGTTGGTCGGCCTCCTGGGCGCCAGTCACCCCGACATTGTGGTCAACCAACTGACCAGCCTGGCGCGGACCGCGGCGCGGCGGGATCTGCACCGGGGCCTGGCGGACACGGCGCGGCTCCGGACCGAGGCTTCTGCGTCGATCATGGCCGCGGCAGCCGGCGCCGGAGTGCGCCGGGTGGTGGCCCAGAGCATCGCCTTTGTCTACCGACCGGGGCCGGGCACGCGGACCGAAGACGACCCGCTCTACTTGGATGGCCCGGCCCAGATCACCCAAGTGGCCGGTCCGGTCACCCGGCTCGAATCAGAGACCCTCGGGTCCGACACCGTCGACGGGGTGGTGCTCCGCTACGGCGCCTTCTATGGCCCGGGCACGTACTACGCCCCCGCGGGTGCCTTCGCCGAGTTGGCCCGGGCCCGCCGGCTCCCCGTCGTCGGACACGGGCGGGGCATCTTCGGCTTCGTCCATGTCGAGGACGCCGCCGCGGCCACCGTGGCGGCGCTCACCGGGCCGCCGGGGGTGTACAACGTTGTCGACGACAGACCGGCGCCCACATCCGAGTGGGTCCCGCACCTGGCTCGCCTCCTCGGCGCCAAACGCCCGCGGAACATGCCGGCCCGGCTGTTCTCTTTGTTGGCCGGCCGCTACTCGGTGTACCTCTTCGACGAACAACCCGCAGTCAGCAATGCCAGGGCCACCGCAGCGTTGGGATGGCGACCGCAGTTCCCCGACTGGCACGACGGGTTCGCCTCGGTCTTTTCCTGACCAAAGCAACGACGTCAGGGTGCGGCGATGAGCGCGTCGGCCATGGCGGTGATGGCAGCGATGTGGTCGTCAACCGAGGTGCATCCGGCGTCCATCGTGTTGACCGACAGGTGGGTGGCCCCGGTGGCCCGCCACTTCTCGGCGTGCCGGGCAATGACGTCGAGATCAGCGGAAGCCCACCGCACCTGCCCTTCCATCCCGATGTCGGCGGGGTCACGCCCGACGTGAACGGCAGCCTCGGCGATGATCTCGAGGGCCTCTTCGAGTCCCCCGCCCGGTAGGGCCTGGGGGAACCACCCGTCGGCCATCCGGCCCACCCGGCGTAGTGCCGGCGGGGCCATGGCGCCGAGCCAGATCGGGATGGGCCGCTGAACGGGGAATGGGTTCAGCCCGGCCCCGGTCACGGTGTGGAACTCCCCGCTGAAGGTGACGCTCTCTTCGCTCCACAGCCGGCGCAGCAAGGTGATCTGCTCTTCGAGCCGTCGTGCCCGGTTGGCGAAGGGTTGGCCAAGTGCTTCGTATTCGACCCGGTTCCAGCCGATGCCGAGACCGAGGCGCAAGCGGCCACCCGAGAGGAGATCCACCTCTGTTGTCTGCTTGGCGAGCAGGGCGGTCTGGCGTTGCGGCCCGATCAAGATGCTGGTTGCGAATGCGAGTGGGGTGAACCCGGCCAACCAGGCGAACAGCGTCAAGGGCTCGTGGAACGAGTCGCCGAGGTCGTAGGGGCCGGACCAGTCCGGGTGTACGGCGCGATCGGCGCCGAGGACGTGGTCGTAGATGCACAGATGGCGGTAGCCGGCGGCGCTGACCGCCTCGGCGAAGGCGCGCACGGCCCCCGGGTCGCCACCGATCTCGGTCTGGGGGATCACCGCCCCGATCTGCATCCGGCCCTTCTACCACGGGTCGGGTTCGGGCTGCGCCGGCGACTGGTGGTGCCGCTACGGTGGGGAACGGTGCCGGTCGTGGTCGCAGACCTGGTCGGAGCCTGACCGGGCGCGACCCGAGCCAGCGGGCCGTCGGTTGCGCCGATGGTGGCGACCCAGGAGGGTGAGATGGCACCGAGCGAGTCCCGGGGGGCGATTCGGATAGCGCCGACTTTGCGACGGACCTCGCGCACCGTCGATACCGCGGCCCTCGACCAGGTGGTCGCCGACCTCGCGGCGCATGCCGGGTCATGGGCGGCCACCGGCGCGTCGAGGCGGGCTGCGTTGGTCGACCAGGTGCTCACCGACACGGTGGCCGCGGCTGACGGCTGGCTGGCCGACGCCTGTCGGGCCAAGGGCATCGATCCGAGATCGCCGTTTGCCGGTGAGGAGCTCTACGCCGGCATCGTCACCTTCGTGCGGATGGCCCGGGTACTGCGCGACTCGCTTCTCGACATCGCCCGTGAGGGACGGCCGAGGTATCCGGGCCCGGTCACCGACGTGCCGGGGGACCGGCTGGCCGTCAGGGTGTTCCCGGCGTCGCTCTTCGACCGGGCCCTGTTCGCCCAGACCATGGGCGAAGTCTGGATGCAGCCCGGGGTGACGCGGGCCGAAATCGACGCCGGGCAGGCCGCCGCCTACCGGCACCCCGAAGTGGCCGCGGTTGTGTGCGTCGTGCTCGGTGCGGGCAATGTGGCGTCGCTCGGCCCCCGCGACGTACTCTCCAAACTTTTCGTCGAAGGCAAGGTGGTCGTCCTCAAGGCCAACCCGGTGAACGACTACCTGATCCCGCACTGGACGCGGGCCATGCGGGCCCTCATCGACGCCGGCGTGCTGCGCATCGTGGGTGGCGGTGCCGACGAAGGTGCCTACCTCACCGGCCACCCGCAGACCGGCGAGGTGCACATCACCGGTTCGGATAAGACCCACGACGCCATCGTGTTCGGCACCGGCACCGATGGTGCTCGCCGCAAATCCAAGGGCGAACCAATACTCGACAAGGCGATCACGAGCGAGCTCGGGAACGTCTCTCCGGTGATCGTGGTGCCCGGGGAGTGGAGCACGGCCGAGCTCCTTTACCAGGCCGAGCATGTCGCCACGATGCTCGTAAACAACGCCGGTTTCAACTGCCTCACCGCCCGGGTCATCGTGACTCATTCCGCGTGGCCCCAGCGCGAGGCCTTTCTCGGCGCGTTGATCCAGGTGCTGACCCGCATCCCAACACGCCTTGCCTATTACCCCGGAGCCGGGGCGCGCAGAGACACTTTCGTGGCCGAGCATCCCGACGCGTTGGCGATCGGCCAGCTCGAGCCCGACTCCCTGCCGTGGACTCTCGTGCGCGGGCTTGACCCGGGGCACCTGAGCGACGTCTGTTTCAACGTCGAGGCCTTCTGCTCGCTCACGTCGGAGACGGCGCTGAACGCACCTTCACCTGCCGCATTCGTGGACGCGGCGGTCGAGTTCTGCAACGAGGCCGTCTGGGGCACCCTGTCGGCCACCGTGTTGGTCAGCCCCCGTTCGCGCCGCGATCAGGCCGTCAATGCGGCGGTCGAGCGGGCGGTGGCCGATCTGGCCTACGGCGGGATCGGTCTCAACATCTGGCACGCGATGGTCTTCGCCCTCGGCACGACCACGTGGGGTGCCTATCCGGGTCACCCGCTCACCGACATCCAATCCGGCCGGGGGGTTGTCGGCAATGCCTACATGTTCGACCGGGCCCAAAAGTCGGTGGTCCGGGGCCCCTTCCGGGCCCGGCCCACCCCGCCGTGGTTCGCCACCCACCGCAACGCCCTGCCAGTGATGCGCCGGCTCCTCGCTTTCGAGGCGGCGCCCTCTCTCCTCGCCCTTCCAGGGATCTTCGCCGCCGCGCTCGGCGCCTGAGAGCCCTTCGGCCTACTGGCTCGTGGTGGATCGGTGGGTGTGGGCCGGTGGCACGGGAAGGTTCACCCGGGCCGCCACGTCGTTGCCCACCGCAACGCAGGAGGTCGGCACGGCGCAGTCGATCGATACCAGGCCGACCGGGATGTACTGGGCTCTCGGTGTCGCCCACACAGTTCCGCCGTCGGCGCTGGTGACCACCCCGCCGATCGGGGTGGGGGGGTTGGTCGGGGTCCACACCGTCCCCACCGCGGCGCATGCGTGGACGCTCGGACAAGAGACCGAGAAGGCGTCGTCGATGCCCGGGGGGGCGGGCACCGGGGCCCAGGTCTGACCGCCGTCGTCGCTCGTGAGGATGGAACCCTTGCCGAGGGTCACGTCGGTGGCGGTCGTCGACATGGTGCCCACGGCCACGCAGTGGGTGGTGGTGGGACACGAGATCCCGTGGAGCAGGCCGATCCCTTGGGGGACGTCAGACAGCGTCCAGTCGTTGCCCCCGTCGACGGTGGTCGCCACCGCGCCGGACCCCTTGCCCGGGGTGAGGGAGGTATAGCCAGCCACCATGCAGGTTTGCGCGGTCGGGCACGTGATGTTGCTCGGTCCATTGAAGCCCCCGGGAAGACCGCCACCTCGCTGCCAGACCGCGCCGCCGTCGGTTGTCGTCGCGGTCCAGTAGCTGCCGCCGTCGGTGGCGAGTGTGATGCACTGATCGGCCGTGAAGCAGTCGACGCCCACGAGATCGACCGCGTCGGACGGCGCGTCGATTGAGCGCCAGGTCCGGCCCCCGTCCGCGGTCTCGAGGACCGCGGCGAGCAGCTGACTGCTCCCGCTGATCGCACCAACCGCCGTGCAGTGTTTCTTGTCCGAGCACGAGATGTCACCGAGCTCCATCGGGTTGGCCACCGTCACCTCGTGCTTTGTCCAGGTGACACCGCCATCGTCGGTGGAGTCGAGCACCACGGCGCTCGGCCCCCCGCCGGCGGTGGCACCGGCCGCATCCGCCGGGACCGTACCCACGGCCCAGCACCTCTCGGCGCTCGAGCACGAGATCGCCTCCAGCGCTCCGGTGCCACCGGGTGCGGGCTGGCCGAACACGGTGACGGGGGCTCCGCCCGGCGCCCTGGTCGGCTCGCCGGTTGGCCGGGTGCACCCGGCGGCGACCACCACGAGAGCGACCGCGAGTCCGACGCGGTGAAAGGCGCCCCGGGGCCCACCACGGCCGCTGCCATCGGGTGCCGGCCCGCTCCTCATGTCCGCTCCACGGCGTCGCAACTCTAACCGCGTGGACCCTCCGACCGGGTGCGTGGGCCAACCCCGGGGTGCAGGCGGCAGCAGGGGTTGGTTCGTCTACCCTCGAGGTAAGTGGATGTGGTGGACATCGTGCTCATCGTGGTGGTGGTGGCTGCCGCCGTCCATGGGCTCCGGCTCGGGGCGCTGGTCCAGATCCTCACCTTTGGGGGCTTTTGGATCGGGCTCGTCCTCGGGGCGCTGCTGGCCATCCTCATCGTCTCGTCGATCCACACCGTCGCCCTCAAGTTCGTCATCACCTTGGCCTTGGTCCTCGGTCTGGCCGTCGCCCTCGGGGTGGCCGGGCGAATTCTCGGCAGCTGGAGCAACGCCGCGGTGCGCCGGCACCACCTCGGGCCCCTCGACTCGGTGTTCGGCGTGGCCGTCGCCGTGGTTGCGGTCCTGCTCTCGGCCTGGCTGGTGGCCAACGTCGTGGGGAGCAGTACACGCTCGACGTGGTTGAGCTCGCAGATCCAGCGCTCCGACCTCCTGCGGGGGATCGACGATGTCATGCCGCCAATCCCGACGGTCTTCTCCCACGTGCAGGCCTTTCTCGACACTTCGGGCTTCCCGCCAGTGTTCGTCGGGCTCAACCCCCCCACGGCCAACCCGGTGCCCCAGCCCTCGGGAACCCAGGCCCAAGCCATCGCGTCGCCCGCGGCGGCCTCCACCGTCAAGGTCTTGGGCACCGCCTGTGGCTATCTCCAGGAGGGTTCGGGCTTCGTCGTGGGTCACGGCTTGGTGGCGACCAACGCGCACGTGGTCGCCGGCGAGGCCGCTACCCAGGTGGAGGTGAACGGGACGTCGTATCCGGCGACGACCGTTCTGTTTGACCCCGAGTTCGATCTGGCCGTTCTTCGTACCCGGGCCCCCCTCGGTCCTCCCCTCGCCCTCGATCCGAACGAGGTGGGTCGGGGGACGCAAGGCGCGGTCCTCGGCTACCCCGAGGACGGGCCGCTCAGTGTCGGCCCGGCCGGTGTGGCCGCCGACCTCACCGCCCAGGGCCGGGACATCTACAACCAGGGCCTCGTCGTGCGCGACGTCTACGAGCTGGACGCCAAGGTCCAACCGGGGAACTCGGGGGGCCCGGTCGTGGCTACCAACGGGACCGTGATCGGCATGGTCTTTTCCCGATCGACCGTCGACACCGATGTCGGGTACGCACTTTCGTCGCCCGGGGTGCTGAGCCGAGTGCGTCAGGCCGAGTTCCGCAGCACTGCAGCCAGCACGGGTTCGTGCACCCAGGGGTAGCGATATCGGGGATCTGGGCCCACCCCAGCGCCGGACGCGCAAGAATGGCCGCTATGGCGCTGCCGATCGAGGACTACGCGATGATCGGCGACCTGCATACATCGGCCATCGTCGGCCTCGACGGGTCGATCGATTGGCTCTGCCTTCCCCATTTCGACTCGGGGGCCTGCTTCGCCCGGCTGCTCGGCACCGAGGACCACGGGTACTGGAAGATCGCGCCGGTCGGTGAGGTGACGGCGACCCGCCGTCGGTACCGGGAGGGCACCTTGGTGCTCGAGACCGAGTTCGATACCGCGGAGGGGACGATCCGCCTCACCGACTGCATGCCCATCCGCGAGAACTATCCCCAAGTGGTCCGCCTCGTCGAGGGGGTGCGCGGCGAGGTCAAGGTCCGCACGGAGTTGTGTCTGCGTTTCGGCTACGGCGAATCCATCCCGTGGGTGAGTCGGCACGACGGGCTGATCACGGCCATCGCCGGCCCCGACGCCGTCGCGTTGTGGACCCGGGCCGAGGTCCGCGGCGAGGGCATGAAGACGGTGGGGGAGTTGACGCTGCGCGAAGGCCAGGAGATGCCATTCGTCATCACCTGGTACCCCTCGAATGATCCGGCGCCGTCCCCCGTCGACCCGTGGTTCGCCATCTCCCTCACCGACAGTTGGTGGCGGACGTGGTCAGGCGAGTGCACCTACAGCGGTGACCACTTCGACGCGGTGTTGCGGTCGCTCATCACACTCAAGGCCCTGACCTACGAGCCGACGGGGGGCATCGTTGCCGCCGCGACCACGTCGTTGCCCGAGGCCCTCGGCGGCAACCGCAACTGGGACTACCGGTATTGCTGGCTGCGCGACGCCACCCTCACCCTGGAGTCGTTCATGCGTGGCGGCTACCACCTTGAGGCCATGGCCTGGCGCGACTGGCTGTTGCGGGCCACCGCGGGCGACGTCTCCAAGCTGCAGATCATGTACGGCGCCGCAGGCGAGCGGCGGCTCGACGAGTGGGAGGTGGACTGGCTCCCCGGTTATGAGAGCTCGGTCCCGGTGCGGATTGGAAACGCCGCGGCGGGCCAATACCAGCTCGACGTCTACGGCGAGGTGATGTCGGCCCTTTTCACTGCGGCCCAGGCCGATGGCGTCCACAGCCCGGCCATCTGGGACCTCCAAGTCAAACTCATCGAGTTCCTCGAAGAGGGCTGGAAGCTGCCCGACGACGGCATCTGGGAGGTTCGGGGGCCTCGGCGTCATTTCACCCACTCGAAGGTCATGGCCTGGGTAGCGGTCGACCGGGCCGTGCGGACCATCGAGGAGTGGCCCGAGCTGAAGGGACCGGTCGATAAGTGGCGGGCACTTCGTGACGAGATCCACAATGAGGTCTGCGACAAGGGCTTCAACACCGACAAGCAGGCGTTCACGCAGTACTACGGGTCCGACCAACTCGACGCCAGCATCCTCATGCTGCCCCTGTTCGGTTTCTTACCGGCGACCGATCCCCGCGTCGTGTCCACCGTCGAGGCCGTCGAGCGCGAGCTCGTCGATGACGGCTTCGTGTTGCGTTACCGCACCACTGAGGACGGCTCGGTGGACGGGCTCACCGGCCGGGAGGGGGCGTTTCTCGCCTGTTCGTTCTGGTTCGTCGACTGCCTCCACATGATCGGCCGCACCGACGAGGCCCTCGAGATGTTCGACCGGCTGCTCTCGCTGCGCAACGATCTTGGCCTGCTCTCAGAAGAGTACGACCCGATTGCCCGACGGCTGGTCGGCAACTTCCCCCAGGCCTTCAGCCATGTCTCCTTGGTCAACACGGCCTGCCGGCTGACCGGCCAGGAACCGATGAGTCCCGGACAGGCCCAACTAGCCCACCGGTTCCGCAGCCTTATCTCGGAGAATCTGGCGAACTCGTTGAACTCAATGGGCAAGTCGCAGCGTCCCAAGTGGAATCCCCGCATGCTGGCCGGGCTCGGGCGGGGCAACGGACGGCTCGGGAGCCAGGTGGTCACCGAGCCGGCGGTCTCCATCAAGTCGGAAAGCGACGGCACCGAGCCCGAGCCGAGCACCGACCCGGCGCCAGCGACGTAGTACCGAAGAGCGAGATCAACAGTCCCGAGCCGAGAGAAGAGCCCTTTGAAAGCCCTGACCGTCATCCCCTTGCAAAAGGATTCCGCCGAACTCTCCGACGTCGCTGAGCCGCCCGAGTCCGATGGACCGTTGCTGGTCGAGACGCTGGCCGTCGGCATCTGTGGGACCGATATCGAGATCCTCTCGGGTGAGTACGGCTGGCCCCCCCCCGGACGTGAGCGTCTTGTGCTCGGACATGAGTCGCTGGGCCGGGTGCTCGAGGCGCCGGCCGGTGGCGCCGTGACCAAAGGCGACCTCGTCGTCGGTATCGTCCGGCGCCCCGATCCGGTGCCCTGTTCGAACTGTGCGGTCCTCGAGTGGGACTTCTGTCGCAACGGGCAGTACACCGAGCGCGGGATCAAAGAGCACGATGGCTACCTCTCGGAGCGTTACCGGATCACCCCGGACTTCGTGGTGAAGGTGGATCCCACCCTCGGCGTGCTCGGCGTTCTCCTCGAGCCGACGAGCGTGGTGGCAAAGGCCTGGGAGCAGGTGCAGCGCATCGGCAGCCGGGCACATTGGGCCCCGACCAAGGCGGTGATCACCGGTGCCGGACCGATCGGCCTGCTCGCCGCGCTGATGGGAATCCAGCTCGGCCTCGAGATCCACGTGATCGACCAGATGCAGAGCGGCCTCAAACCCGATCTCGTGCGCGCGCTCGGCGCCGAGTACCACACCGGCGCGGTGGTCGACGCATGCAGCGACCCCGACGCCATCATCGAATGCACCGGCGTGTCCGAGCTGGTGCTCGACGCCATGGAGCACGTCGGTCCCAACGGAGTGGTCTGTTTGACCGGCGTCTCGTCGGGTGGACGCACGGTGAGTGTCGACGAAGGGTCACTCAACCGCACCATGGTGCTGTCCAACGAGGCGGTGGTCGGGTCGGTCAATGCCAACCGGCGCCACTACGAAGCGGGGGCCGACGCCCTGGCCAAGGCCGATCGGGATTGGTTGGCAAAACTGGTGAGCCGCAAGGTCCCCCTCGATCAGTGGCAACAGGCCCTCGAGCGCCAGCCCGACGACGTCAAGGTGGTGGTGGAGGTCAACCCGAGTTGAGCGGGTCACACCTGCACCCGGGAGCTGACGACTTCGAGCCCGGAGGGCCCCGCGTCATCGCCCCCGGTGTCGTCGAGGTCGATACGCTCCTCGGCGGTTGGCATCGGGTCACTGCCGGCTACCTAGTGGAGGGTCCCGCACCGGTGCTTGTCGAGACGGGCAGCCAGTCCTCGGTACCGGTCCTGTTGGCGTCGCTGGCCGGGCTCGGGGTCGGTCCGAGCGACCTGGCCGGCGTGGTGGTGACCCACATCCACCTCGATCACGCCGGCGGGGTGGGCGACGTGGCCCGCGCCTTTCCCAACGCCACCGTCTACGTCCACGAGAAGGGGGCCCGTCACTTGGTCGACCCCACCCGGCTCGTGGACTCGGCCTCCCGGGTCTACGGCCCCCTGCTCGATTCTCTCTACGGTCGACTCGACCCGACACCGCCTGAGCGGATCCACGTGCTCGCCGACGGCGAGGAGATCCGGGTCGGTCCGGATCGGGTCCTCGTAGCGGTCGACTCTCCGGGCCATGCCAAACACCATGTCGGATTGCACGACTCGGTCACCGGCATCCTCTTCGCCGGCGACGCCGTTGGAGTGAAGCTGCCCGATGCCGGCGTGCTCCGTCCCTCCACACCGCCACCCGATTTCGATCTTGCGCTGGCCCTGCACTCGTTGCACCGGTTCGCCGAGCGCCGTCCGACGGGCATCGCGCTCGCCCACTACGGGTTGCTTTCGGATCCCCTGGAGCTGTTGGCCGAGGCCGAAGAGACGCTGCGCGAGTGGACCGAGACGGCCGAGCAGGCCTACCGCAAGGGCGAGGACATCGCCGCCGCGCTCTCGGCTCGCTTCGATCCGGCGATGGCCGATGTCGCCCCGGAGCATCGCGAGAAACTCGAGATCATGAACGGCGTCCATTCAAACGCCGCGGGAATGCGCCGCTGGCTTGAGACCACCGCCCGTCCGCCCGACGCGCCCGACTGAGAACCGGCTCCGGGTCTCGACGGCCTCGAGCGTCTCCGCGGCGCCGAGATCAGTCCACCTGAAGGCGGCTGCGCAATTCTTCTTGGCGGATCTCGAAGTCTTCGATCGAGATCCGCCCGTCGGCCAGGTCCTCGTGGAGGTGGGCGAATTGTTCGAGCAGGGCCGACTGGTCTTCGGCGGGGCCGGTGTCGGGCGGATTCTGGTCGGCTTCGGCTCGGTCTTCACGCCGAGCCGCCCGGTCCTCCTGCTTCGCCTTCGCCTTGGCCCGCTTGGCCTGGTCGCGCTGGAGTTTTCCAAAGGTGGAACGCGGACGTGCCATACACGACTCCTTTCAAACGGTCAGTCTGCCCTGGCGCAAAGGCGTCCGACCGTCGGTCACGGTTGCGGAGGCCTCAGACGACCTTTACGTTGCGCGCCTCGTCCCCCTTGCGCCCGGGGGCGATTTCGAACTCGACTTCCTGGCCCGCTTCTAGGGTGCGGAAGCCTGAACCCTGCACGTTGGTGTAGTGGACGAATACATCCTCGCCGTCAGGGCGTGACACAAATCCGTAGCCCTTTTCTGCGTTGAAGAACTTGACGGTGCCGATTGGCATAATCTTCTCTGCTTTCTTTTCTATCATTCGTGTTCGGTGTTCGGTGTTCGGTGTTCGGTGTTCGGTGTTCGGTGTTCGCTGTTCGGTGTTCGCTGTTCGCTGTTCGCTGTTCGCTGTTCGCTGTTCGCTGTTCGGTGTTGCGTGCCCCTTCGAGGTCAGCTCGCCCGCCTCTGTTGGGGGCGGTTGGGTCGGCCCCGGGTGACCGAGCCGCGGGTTCCCCCGGTGCCTCGATCCTGCCCGCCACGATTCCGGCTGTTCCGGCCGGCCGACGCCCGCCTGTGGCCATTGCCGGCGTGCCCGGCGTTGCGGCCCCCCCCGCGGCGAGCTGCATTGCGCCCGGTGGTTGTCGCGACGAGGGTATCTGCGCTGAGCGTGCTCGTGACCGTGGCCGACGACGGCCCGTCGGGGGTGTCGAGGCCTTGGTGCAACCCGAGGGCCCGTTGCATGCCAGCCACGCTCGAGTAATGCTCGTCGGTGACGAGCGACACCACGGTGCCGGTCTTGCCGGCCCGGCCGGTGCGACCGGAGCGATGGAGGTAATCGGTGGCGTCGGTCGGGGGGTCGAAGTGGACGACGCAGGGGAGGTCGTCAACGTGGATGCCCCGAGCGGCGACGTCGGTGGCGACCAAGGCGTGGGCCCGGCCGTGGGCAAAGGCGGCCAGTGCACGCTCGCGTTGGGCCTGGGTGCGGTCGCCGTGGATGGCCACCGCGGACACGCCCGCAGCGCCGAGCTGGCGGGCCACCCGGTCAGCGCCGCGCCTCGTGCGGCAAAAGACGACGGCTCGGCCGTGTTGGTTGATCAAACGGGCGACCAGGGGCACCCGATCGGCGCGATCTGTTTTCCAAAAGACGTGGGAGACCTCGCCCACGCTCGACTCGTCGGCGAGGACGTCGTGGCGGACCGGGTCGCGCTGGTACTGGTGGATAATCGACTCGACCTCCTTGCCGATGGTCGCCGAGAAGAGCAACACCTGACGGTCGGCAGCGGTCTGGTCGAGGAGCCGGCGCACGACCGGGAGGAATCCCATGTCAGCCATGCGGTCTGCCTCGTCGAGCACCACGGTGCGTACGTCGCGAAGGCTGAGCGCACCTTGGGCGAGGAGGTCCTCGAGCCGGCCCGGGCAGGCGACAACCACGTCGACCCCGTTGTTCAGGGCCCGACGGCTGGCGCCGTAGGCGGTGCCGCCGTAAATCGCGACGGTGCGGCGTCCCTGATCCCCCGACAGCATGGCCAGCTCACCTTGGACCTGGGAGGCGAGTTCTCGGGTCGGCACCAGCACCAGGGCTCGTGGGCGCCGGGGGGCTGACCCGCCGGACGAGGTGACAACGGCGATACCGAAGGCGATGGTCTTGCCTGAGCCCGTCGGGGCCCGGCCACAGACGTCGCGCCCAGCGAGGGCGTCAGGGATGGTCGCCGCCTGAATCGGGAACGGGCTGTTGATACCCTGCTCCTCGAGACGGGTGACGAGACGGGCGGGGACGCCCAGGTCGGCAAAAGAGGTACTCAAGAGACTCCAGTCGAGTGGGAAACAGGCCAACTCGAACAGAAACTCGAATCAGGCCCCACCGGCAAACGTGCCGGCAGCCGGTCGGTCTTGGTGACCGGGTACTCCGCAAGAATAGCAGGGAATCGCCGCCGTTCGTCCGTCGCGGTCACCGGTTGCCCTGTTCAGGCACGAGTACGGGACCGGGCCTAGGACTAAGAGAGCACCGAGTGCACCGAAGGCCGACAACTTCGAGAATTATTTTTACCGTGCAGCGGAGCGAAATCGACGAGACGAGGCTCCCCCGCAGCCCTGCCCAGGCAGCTTGACATTCATAGGAGCCTCATCACTCTGGCGGACCTCATGGGACGTCTTTCAAACCCTTCGCCTCAGCTCCACAAACTGCTAGAGATTTGGCCTTCTACGAGGGATAAAGACTGATCCCAGGGTGTCCGATCGCACCCGTCCGTTCGCTTCCCCCAACAGGGGTCGTCGGGCCTCCCAAAGCTCCTGTCGGCTCCTCTACCCACCGGTGGAAGCCGTCCGATCGATAAGTGACTAGGCGGCCCGCTCTTCAAGATGAGCAATCCGCGTCTCGTGGTCCTTGAACTGAGCCTCTTGCTGACTGCGTACTCCGACATTGTCTTGAGACTGATCGGTCACAGCAGCCTTGATGGCTTGGATATCGCTCTTGACTTCCGCCATATCGCTCGTCAACGCAGCTATGTCTCCAGGAACAGACGCCATTGCTGTCTGTCCTTCTGCAATTGATTTAAGTTGGTCGTCGATGTGCTCTATTAGTACATCGTTATCATTATCGTTCATCCTGCGTTCTATTGTAAGAGCCTAAGCAGCATTCACCAAGACTAGAAATGCTTTTATGATTCGCTCGCGCCTGTCTGCTCGCCCTTCTCCTTAGCGGAAATCTCCCAGAGCATTTTCCGGATCCTGGGGTTGTCTACATCGTCATTCATCAACACAAAGTAGGTGTGTCCGTCCCTCAATCCAGTATCGGAGTAGGCAACGTCAACCTTGCCAACGGACGGGCTCTTGGGTGAAATCACTTCGTACATGTACTTCCAACAGCGCTGAACCCTCAGGAATTCTGTCGTGACTACTCGAATTGTTAGTCGCTGGTTCGAGAGGGTCACGCTGCCTCGTTCGACGGAGAGTGTGCTCTTCTTTCTGCGTACACTGACGTTGGTAAGAGGAGCCCGAAGGTGCCCTTTAGCTGATTGCTTCGCCAGCTTGTCGGCAATCTTGTTCCCTGCGCTGGACTTGTGTCCCTTCACCCATTGAATTTGGACTCGCGGCCCAACGTTCTTGCTCCGTTTAACGAGCAACTTCCAGATCTGTGCGTTGGCCACAGGCGCGCCGCCTCGTGTGGTCCACTTAGTTTTCGGCCACGAGAACTTGGCGTTGTTGAAGTTGTCCGAGACGTACTGGGAGTCGGTATTGATGACGATTTTCAAGAACTCGCTCACATCGATGGGGCTGTAACGACTGGTCAAGTGCTCAAGCGCCTCAACGCACGCCTGAAGCTCCATCTGATTGTTAGTGGCTCTCGCGTAGCCCGGTGGGCAGTGCTCGTGACTGACAGGGTCCCCATTTTCGTCTACGACGACAAAGACCATACCCATACCGCCTCGCCGCGGTTTCGAGTAAGACGAACCGTCGGTGAAGATATTGATGGCGTTCTCATCGATTCGGTCGGTCATGCGTTATGCCCTACTAGCCGACGGTTTGTTGTCGGCTCGGGCATCGATGACAACTACGAAATCACTGCCGGAGAGACCGAGCTCCTTGAGGATTTTATTAACGCGCTTTTCGTGGGCCGCCGTGTAGTTGACGATTACCTTGACTGACTTCTTGGTTTCATTGGCCTCTTCGTAAATCTTGACCTGCTTTTGCAGGTTTCTCTTTAGCTGGGTGTTACTCCCCAGCTTGAATTCAATCAGTGATTTGTTGTACCTCCCTTTCGACACTGCATAGTCGACCGGTCCTCTGCCGTTGTTTGGCTCTCGATTGACGTCAAACGTGGTATTGACGAACGCCAGACCAAAAAACAATTGAACGTCGGTTTCAGCAGCGAAGGGTTCCTCCCCCTTGTTGATGAGCTTGTAGCCGTCCTTGTCCTCCACGTAATGCTTAAAGGCTTTCGCCTTGGAGAGAGCCTCCTCGAATGAGGTGACGGGCCCCCGGTAGAAACCGTCTTCCTGTAACAGCTCGGTTACCAGTTGTCTTACCTGGTCGTTGAAGATTCGCTTGGTTTCCTGAACGAGTTCGGCGCTGACGTCTGTTGCTCGCTCGCCATCCATTTCCTTTAGTGCTATGTAGTAATCAAGCACTTCCGGATAGCGTTGGATGGTTGCATCCACAGCCTCCTCGCGCTCTCGCTTGTTGGGTGCTCGCTTGGGGTTTGGACGCCTCCTGAGCTGGTCCTCAAAGTAGTGAGAAACTTGGGCCCTCAGCGCGTCGTCGTCAATTGCCTCCGGGATATTCCAGAATCCTTGAATTAGGTCGCCTCGATTGATCCAGGTGGAGTCTCTCGTGAGCATGTCGCTCGGAGTGAGAATCACGAATGTGGCTGGATTCAACGCTGGTAGCTCAAACTCTGCGTCTTGCCACGAAGCGGTTTCATAGTTGAAGGACACGCGCC
>Ga0182024_10003077_pt1 | contig 40334 bp, 43 predicted proteins | sample P32metaG_FD_120480 | JGI IMG/M metagenome (GOLD analysis project Ga0182024, IMG submission 120480) | Permafrost microbial communities from Stordalen Mire, Sweden - P3-2 metaG (Illumina Assembly) | ecosystem: Environmental > Terrestrial > Soil > Wetlands > Permafrost | place: Sweden: Stordalen...
CAACACGACCAAGCCAGGCTCACGATCACCCCGGACGCCTCCGCCCACATCCACGGGTGGGGTCAAATCTCAACCGGCGAAGGGGGGTCAGTCTCTCACCGGCGCCGACATGGCTCCCAACCTGTGAATCCAGTCGCTCGAGCCCGCAAGACGGGCACCGACCACAGGGCGGCCCGCATAGGCAAAGCCCGGAACCTGCTCGACCTCTGCGGGGCCCCGCTCTCGGCGACATCGAGTCACGTCGGGACGCTTGGAATGTCGCCGATATGATCGCCCGGTTCCGCGGCCTCTAGATCGTGGAAGCGATCGCCCGCGGGATGCGCTGGAGGGTCGTAGAACGAACTTCGTCGCCTCGCAGAATCGGCACCAGGCTGATTGCGCGCTCGCGTCAGAGTGGGGGACAACGGTGGGCTGGGAACGATTGCGTGCCCCGGGGCTCGAGGATCCACGTTGTCGATCGAGGCTGCACTGTGGTGTCCGATGCTGTTCAGATATGGCCACTTTGATGATGAGTTGGGTTAGCGTGGGGTTTGGGCATCTGACGAGAGGGAGGGCGACAATGGACCGATCGAGAACCACGGGCCCGCGAAGGAGGGCGTCCCGGAAGAAGACAACGATTTGCCTGGTGTGTACGGGCGCGGTTCTGCTTGCGGGCTGCGGCGGTAGCAGCCATAAGGCTTCGTCGATCAACCGCGGGTCCACCTCATCGACCACCCCGGCCGCGAGTACGACCCCCAGCAGGATCCGAGGCCGACTGCTCACGAGCAACGAGCTTGCTGGCTTCACAGCTGGCGGCGTGGCCGTCTACACCACCGCCCAGGAATGGGTGTCAAACCCGAACGATCAGCAGCCGGCAGCTCAAGCGGCCGCGGAGAAGGCGATGCTGACTCGCGAAGGGTTCCAGGCCGGTGCGGTTGAGAACCTCACGGGCGACGGCACACCGGACGATGGGTTATCACTCCTCGAGCAGTTTCGCTCTCCCACCGCAGCTCAAGACGCGCTGGCCTTCTACATCTCGCAGCTAAAGCAGCCTCAGGTCCAATCGAGCGACGGCACGTACGCGTCATTCAAGGTCTCCGGGGTTCCCGGTGCCGTGGGTTACTCGCTGGGAGGCGCCAGTGGCGGAATCAACATAGCCTTTACACACGGCGACTACTATTTCCTCGTCGGCCGGGAAGGAGGCAGCCCACCCGACATCGCCGGGTTGAGAGCCGCGGCACGTCAGCTCTACCAACGGGTACCCGGATAACCACCTGAAGCCCGCGATACGTCTGGCCCCGTTCTGGGGGTGCGCCGCCAACGACGTCCTCCGCTCGCTGAAAGGTACCCGCGTGACGGTCGCTGGAGACCTCCGCAGCAGCAATAGCTGCCCCACATACCGGTCACGCTCGCGGCCGATACTAAGTCGCCAGAGCGATCACCCAGGGAGTGAGGCTAAGCTGCACGCCTTGCCGCGGTTCCCACTCAGTCAGCTTCGCTGGATCGTCGAAAAGAGGCAGAAGCTGGCGATGCCGGCTCCGAGCCGCGTCGCCGAACTGCTCAACAGCATCGCGATCGTGCTGGTCTCGGCGCAAGATCGGGGCTGGGTTCCAGTGCGGACCCGAACGCTGCACCTCTCCTACCGTGGCCTGGCTTTTCGTCTCAAGGTCGCAAACCGATCGGAGATCGATGTCGCCCGAGAGATGTTTCTAGAGGAGCAGTACCTCATCCCGGGAATAGATCCGAAGCTGATTCTCGACCTCGGCAGCAACATCGGAGCGTCGATCATGTTCTTCCGAGCTCAGTACCCGACCGCTCGGATCCTCGGGTTAGAGCCCGACCCGGACACATTCCAGCGGCTCGCCGCCACCGTAGCGCCCGTGGCCGACGTGAACGTCTATCCCTGGGCCGCCTACGGTCAGAGCGGCCACGTCGGGTTTGTCCAGGAGCGGCAGAGCTGGGACTCGGCAATCGCCCGCGATGGTGAGGCTTATACCGTCCAGGTCGAGGCTGTCTCGCTGCGAGACATCTTCGCTCGGCTCCGCATCGAACACGTCGACCTGCTGAAATTCGACATCCAGGGTTCCGAGTGGTCCATATTCAATGACCCCAGTGCGTTCGCGGCGTGCGACACCATCGTCGGTGAGCTGCATCTTGATCGGCCCGATCAGACGGTTGAGCGGGCCCAGCAGGCCCTCAGCGGCTTCATGCTCACGATATCTGCGCGCTCGGCCGGGCTCGTAAATTTTGTGGCCCGCCGCGCCACCTAGCGAGTGGAGCCTTTCCCCTTCCTGGTGCAGTCGCCGCGCGACACCATTGAGCGCGGCACACAGCTTTGGGTGTGCCCGATCGTGGACAACTTGGCCGGGGCGACGCCGGTGCGGCGAACACCTCTCGTGGTGCGCTGCGGTTCGTCGAAGAACTCATCCCGCGCCTCCAGCAAGCCGGCGCGACAGGCCCGAAACTGTTGCGGGCGGACTCGGGCTTTTGGAACACGAAGATCATGGCCCGCTTGCAGGCCGCGGGCTGGTCATATTCGATCGGGGTGCGCCAACAACCGCATGTCAAGGCCGCGATCACGGCGATCACTGAGCAGGACCGGCAGACGCTTGAGGACTACCCCGACGCTGGGGAGGCGCAGATCGCGCAGACGATGCACGGCCCTCAGCGGCTGATCGTGCGCCACACCCGACTCGTCGGCGACCAGGCCGAGCTGTGGCCCGACTGGCGCCACTTCGCGTTCTTGACCAACCGCACCGATGCGCTCAAGACGGTCGAATCAGAGCACCGCCAGCACGCGGTTGTGGAACTCGCGATCCGTGACCTCAAAGACCAGGCCCTCGCGCACTTCCCGTCGGGCAAGTTCCTCGCCAACGCCGCCTGGACGGTAATCGCCGCCTTGGCGCACAACCTCCTGCGCTGGACCAGTCTGATCGGACTGCCTGACACCATCATCCCGACCGCTCGCACATTACGCCCGGCCAGGACGCCGTCCTCGCCGGAAAGCGAGGCCGAGGCACCGGCGTGCAGAACCGACACGCTGCCTATGTACATCGGGCCGTGGGCCGCCGACGATCCGGCGTTCAATGCGACCCCTCGCGCGACTCCGACGTCGCGACGAAACACGCGGGAGCACAGGGCTCCCGGCACAAGTGGACTCGTCGCGAAGCGAGCGCCAGGAAGGACGCGCTGAGCATGTGAAAGGAGAAGTCCGGGGCACCGGCAAACGCGTTGCCGACGTGGCCACTCTTCGTGAGAGCAGCACCCAGGACCGGACTTGTCTCCGCCAGGGACCGATCCGCGAGAGTTAGTGCTCGGTCGACGGTGGCGGGTGATCTGGTCCGGGCAGGGCAATCGCGCCGAGCACGCCGATGGCGCACACTGCGGCCGCCACGTAGCTGCCGGCGTGCAGGCCGACCATGAACGCGTGCTGCACGTGCAGGAGCAGCCCGTGCCCGACCGGTGATGGGAGGCGGCGCGCGAGGGCGTAGCCCGCACCCACGGAGTGTTTGGCGACTTCGAGCGCAGGGCGGGGCAGAGCGTGGCCCGGATCAGCGGAGACACGGCTGAGATACAACGACGTGTAAACGCTGCCGATGATGGCGACGCCGAGCGCTCCGCCGGTCTCGCGGGTCGCGTCGTTGACGGCTGATCCGACGCCGGCCTTGGCGGGCGGTAGGACGCTGAGGATCGACTCGGTGGCCGGCGTCTGGATGAGCCCGATGCCCTACCCCATCAGGAGCATCTGAATCACGATCACCCAGTATGGGACCGTCGCCGAGTCCTGGGCGATCCAAAGGAACGATCCGGCGAGCAGGGTTAGTCCGGCGCCGACGATCACGCGGGTCCCGGCTCGTGCCGCGAGGTTGGCCCCGAGCACCGAGAAGGCGCCGAGGCTGAGTGCGACGGGAAGGATGCGCACGCCAGTCGAGAGCGTTCCGTAGCCACGGATCACCTGCATGTACTGGGTGATAAGAAAGATGAACCCGAACAGCGAAAAGAACGCGACGGTGACCGATCCGCTGGCGGCGAGAAGGCCCGTTCGGCGAACAGGGTCACGTCGAGCATCGGGTGTGGGCTGTCGCGCTCGATGAGCACGAACGCGATCCCGGTGAGGATCGTGATCGCGAACCCGACCAGTGAGGGGGTCGACAGCCAGCCGCGGTCGGGGGCCTCGATGATGGTGTAGACCAGTGAACCGACGGTGACGCTGGCCGTGAGCAGTCCCGGACGGTCGATGGGCGGGGTAGCCGGGTCGCGCGATTCTGGCACCAGCCCGTAGACAGCGCCGGCGGCGAGCAGGGCCACGGGAACGAGGGCGACAAAGACGCTGCGCCAGTCAAACTGCGTGAGCAGGAGCCCTCCGAGCACTGGGCCGACCGCGACTCCGAGGCCACCGACCGCGCCCCACACCCCGACGGCTCCGGCGCGCTCGCGGCGGTCGGGGAAGGCGTTGGTGATGACCGAGAGGGTCGTGGGAAAAATCAGTGCAGCGAACGTGCCCATGACGAACCGGATCGCGATCAGCTGACCGGGGCTCGAGCAGAGCGCGCCGACCCCGCTGGAGATCGCGAAGCCGATCAGGCCGATGAGCAGCGCGGGACGTCGGCCGTAGCGGTCCCCGAGACTGCCGGCAGCAAGCACGAGCCCGGCGAAGGACAGGCTGTAGCCGTCGACGATCCACTGCAGCTCGGTGGTGGGCGCCCCGAGCTGCCGGGCCAGCGACGGCAGGGCGACGTTGACGACCGTCGTGTCGAGGTTGATGGCGAAGGCGGCGAGACAGACGGAGACGAGGATTGCGCCGCGATGGGCTGTCGGTCCGCTCACCGTGACCTGCTCCATACGCTGTGTCGAGACCAATGGGGAGCGGGCGTCCGAGCAGGAAACCTGTGGGGCGAGCCGACCACGGGGATCAGTGTACGTGTATAAGGCTACGTCCGTACGGTAGACTCGCGTTCGCGCCCCGGCGGGCGCCCGGGCGCAGGTGGCCGCGCCGATCGGCGTCACCGCCAGAGCCCGGGGCGGCAGAATGGGCGTCGCAGATGACGGCTCAGAAGGCAACGGAAAGCCGCGCCGAACGCCCGCGTAACCCGCGCGGCGAGGGCGCCAGGCTGCGCGGGGAGATCCTCACCGCAGCCGCCGGGATCCTCGAAGGGACGCAGTCTCCCGCGGCGATCACGCTTCGCGCCGTCGCGCGCGAGGTAAGGATCGCGACGACCTCGATCTACGACCACTTCCGCGACCGGCAGGCGATCCTCGATGCCCTGACCGCGGAGACCTACCGCGAACTCGCCGCGGCCACGGCCGCCGCGCGGCGCGAACATACCGAGCCGGTGCCCCGGCTGCTTGCGGGCTGCCACGCGTACGTCCACTTCGCCCGCGAGCGTCCCCACCTCTACAGCCTGCTCTTCACGACCAACGCCCTCCCGGGTGCCCCGGCGGGGTCGAGACCTCCGAATGACGGCGGAGCCTTTCAGCAGCGAGGCGACCCGGGCGCCACTTCCTTCGGGGCGCTGGTCGACTCCGTCGCGGCCTGCGCCGACGCCGGCGACTCGACAAGCACCGATCCGTTCGGCGACGCTGTCGCGATCTGGGCGGCCCTGCACGGCTACGTCACTCTCCGCACCGGGATCCCCAATTTCCCCTGGCCGCCGAGCGACTCCACCTTCGAGCATCTGGTACTGAGCCTCGCCAGGATCGGTGATCAAGAAGTCACCTCACAGGCGACGGGCCACAGCTCCTGACAGTCGAGATGGTTCGACAGCGATCGGACACGTCGTAACCCCAACCCAGGCCGAGTCTCCCCGGAGACAAACCAGCCGACGTGGTTAGCCAGCGGCTTCCGCTTCGTCGCCGCTGGAGCACTCGATCCGACTATCGCTCGGCGACGAGACCGGAAGCAGACGTGAGGGGGCGGATCAAGGATGAGTAAGGCGGCCCAGTGCTCTCGTTGGCAAAGGCCGAACTGCGTAGTTTACGTATGCACGGCCATGGATTTGCCGCTCGTCGCGGCGCCCTGCTTTCGGCGACCAGGAGGGCTCGGGCGACGGTCCGCGAATGCTGCTTTTCGCGATCGGACTCGCGAGCGCGAACCTGGTGCCCGCGGAAGCTGGCCAAACATCCAGAACCTATCGACTCGGCCCGACAGCAGCTTGACCTGCCAGGTCGTGAGTCGAACGCTGGCTGAGGGGTCGGACGCTTGACACGTCCTCACAGAAACTGGAGCCGGACGCTCCCGAACTCGCTGACATGGTCGCGTCGGCGCCGCGACGGTCAAGGTCGCCCCTTCGGGGCTGCCTTCGGCAGGGCCTGACGGCCCTCCCTTGACCGCCGCTCCGTCCGACGCGTACTGGCAGCGAGGTCCGGCATCGCTTGGCGCTCCTGCACCCTGAACCCCTACAGCAAGCTGTTACACACGGTACGCACTGGGTGCTGGCGCCAAGACGTCCCGAGACGTCCCGACGTCGAAATCGCCTGTGCCTGCTGGAGATCTGCCACCGATGCCAGGTCGATCGTGAGATCTGGCGCGCGACTTCAGCGGCCTTAAGACGTCCTCGGGACGTCTTGGGAGGTCTGCCTGCAAATCGAGATTTTTTGGAGTGCCTGCATCCCGTCGTCACGCCCCAGTCCGCACAGGGTTCTCACGCGCGCCCGCGAGGGCGAAGGCTCTGGCGACCAGCTGCGCATCTTCGGCGCGGGGCGCGTAGTGGAGGTACTGGATCGTTGTCTGAATGCTGGAGTGGCCCATCCACTCCTGGACGCGGCGGATATCCGCCTGGCCGATCATCCGGGTGCCGAAGGTGTGCCGGAGATCATGGAAGCGCAGTCGCCGGAGGCCGGCCCGGGTGAGCGCGTCGCCATACCGACGCCGCAGCGCCGACCCGTCGAGGTAGCCGCCGGTGTGACCGGGGAAGACCAGGTCCTCGTCGCCGACCCAGTGCTCTCGTGATCCGAGCCTGGCAAGGGCGGACGCGACATCCGGTGCCATCGGGACTGAGCGCACCCTGCCGGACTTCGGAGTCGTTAGGTGACCGGCTGAGAAGCTGGCGCGCACACGGATCAGCGACCCCGCAAAGTCGACGTCCCGCCAGCGCAGGGCCAGCAGTTCACCGCGGCGGAGGCCGGTGAACGCCGCGGTCAGGTAGAGCGCGGCGTCCTGCTCGCTCGCGGCCGCTCGGACGAGGGCGTGAACCTCCTCGGGGGAGAAGACCTCGATGTCGCCGCTCCTACCCAGCGGCGGTTTCTCCACCTCGGTCACTGGGTTGGTCTGAAGCCGCCACACCTTCTTCGCCCGCCGGAAGATGCCGTGCAGCAGCACGAGCGACTTACGTCGGGAGCTAGATGACCCACCCGCGGAGCCGAGCCAGCGCTCGATCATCGGGGTGGTAATCGACTCGATCGGAAGGTCCCCGAAGGTCGGCAGGAGCTGCGAGCGGACGATGGCGCGATAGCCGGCCACCGTGGACGGCTTACGCACTCTGTCGTGCTCGATGTAGCGCAGCCACTCCGCCGCGGCGTCGGCGAACGTGGCGCTGGTCTGGACAATGCCGGCGAGCGTGCCTCGGCGAGCTTCTTCGAGGACAGTGCGAAGCCAGTCCTCAGCCAAGCGCTTTGTGAAGTACCCAGGAGCGGGCCGGCCTCGCTCGGTCCACGCGGGACCGACCTTGCGCTGGACCTGATGGCCGTCCGGCAGCCGGTATTTCGCGTACCAGACCGGCCCGCGCTTGCGCTCGACGCGGAACACGTGACCAGACGGAGACTGGGCCGCAGGCGTCACGGTGAAACCCTAACCAACCTTCGGGACATATTCGGGACATAGTTGCAAATCGTCCCGATCCACACAAGGCCTAATAGGCCTTATTTGCAGCTGCTTCGGAGAGCCCACCTCCGGACTCGAACCGGAAACCCCTTCATTACAAGTGAAGTGCTCTACCAATTGAGCTAGGCGGGCGCGCCCTTCAGTCTGCCAGGCCTGGGCGCGCCCCTGCGCGCCTCACCGCGAGCTCTAGCCTGTCTGGCGTGGATGCCCAGAACGGTCTGGTGAGCGGGGAGCTTCGGCGCTGGCTGGACGGGAAGGGGAAGAAGACGCTGAGCGGCTTGATCGAGCTGTTCGGGCGTAAGAGCTTCGCGTTTCTGTTCGTGCTGCTGCTCGCCGTGCCCGCCCTGCCGCTGCCGACCGGGGGAGCTACGCATGTGTTCGAGATCGTCGCCGTCCTGCTCGCGGTACAGCTCATCGCTGGACGCGAGGAGATCTGGGTGCCGCGGCGATGGCGGGACCTGGAGTTGGCCGGCAAGAAGTCAACGCGCTTCCTCAACGCCCTGCTCAAGCTGATCGGCTGGCTGGAGCACATCTCGCGTCCGCGGGGGCGCTTCCTGTTCGAGGATCGCTTCACCGATGTCGGATTCGGAGTGCTGGTGATCGTGCTGACCGTCGCGGCCTTCGTGGCGCCGCCGTTCTCCGGCCTGGACACGCTGCCCTCGCTGGGCGTCGTGCTGCTATCGCTGCTCGAGGATCTCCTGGTCGTCGCGCTGGGTCTCGTCGTCGGGGCGGGGGGGATCGTGCTGGAGGTCGTGATCGGGAGCGCTGCCATCCACGGGATCAGTCAGCTCGTTTAGGCCGCCCGGCTCGGGATCGGCCGTGATCAGACGGCTCGAGCGGCCGTGCGAGAAGAAGCTGAACATCCACTGCAGCGCGACCAGGAGCCGGTTGCGAAAGCCGATCAGGTAGTAGATGTGGATGACCGCCCAGAGGACGAAGGCGGGCGGGCCGCTGACCCGCAGCCAGCCGAGATCGACCACTGCCTGACCCCGCCCGATCGTCGCCACGTTGCCCTTGTCGTGGTAGTGAAACGGCTTCGTGGCCTCTCCGCGCAGGCGGTCGCGGACCAGCCGGGCGGCGTAGTGGCCCTGCTGGATCGCCACCGGGGCCACGCCGGGCAGCGGGTGTACCTGGCCCGAGCTGTCGCGCACGCTGATCATGTCCCCGAGCGCCAGGACCTCGGGATGTCCGGGGAGGCTGAGATCGGCCTCCACGGTCACCCGGCCGGCCTTGTCGACCTCGGTCCCGGCCTCCTTGGCGAGGCTCGCGGCCAGCCCCGAGGCGCTGACCCCGGCGGCCCAGACCACCGTTCTGGTGGGGACGCGGTCCCGCGTGCCGTCCTTGTCCTGGAGGGTCACCGAGTGGCCGTCGATGTCGATCACGGTGTGGTTCAGCGAGGTCGTGACGCCGAGTTGCTCCAGAGCTCGCTCGGCCTTGGAAGACAGCGAGTCGGGGAAGGTCGCCAGCAGCCGATCGCCCATCTCCACCAGGACCACCCGCGCGGAGGCCGAATCGATGGAGCGAAAGTCGTGGCGCAGGGTGTCGCGGGCCAGTTCCCCGATCTGGCCGGCCATCTCGACGCCCGTGGGGCCGCCGCCAACGACGACGAAGGTCAGCTCGGCATCGCGTTCCCCCGTGGCGGTGGCGAGCTCGGCGCGCTCGAACGCGGAGAGGATCCGGGAGCGGACGACGGTGGCGCTCTCCAGCGACTTGACCTCGCCCGCGAACTCCATCCAGTCCTCGTGGCCGAAGTAGGAGTAGCTCGAGCCGGCGGCGACGATCAGGGTGTCGTAGCCAATGCTCGAGGGGTAGGTGCCCGAGTCGCGCACGGCCAGCGAGACCTGACGCGACCGCAGGTCGAAGCCCGACACATCGGCCATCAGCACGCGAATGTTGGGCGCCGACTTGAACAGCGCTCGCAGCGGATAGCAGATATCGGCCGTGGAGAGGGCACCCGTCGCGACCTGATAGCTGAGGGGCTGGAACAGGTGGAAGTTGCGACGATCGATGAGCGTCACCTGAACCGGCGCCTCTCGCAGCCCCTGGGCTGCCCGCAACCCGGCGAAGCCGCCGCCGATGACCACGACGCGGTGGATCGGGCGGGCTGAATCGTGCTCTTCGATGGTCATCCGAGGACCGTACTGCGTTGGTCAACCACCCCGATCCGAAAGCTCGCGACGCCACCACTCGATCGTCTCGCCCATCGTCTGACGCAATGGGATCTTGGGCTCCCAGCCAGTGGCCGCGGTCAGCCGGGAGTGATCACCCCGCAGGTCTGTCACCTCGTGCGCGCGCACGCGGAAGGGGTCGATCGAGTGCTCGAGCTCCATGGGAGCGATCAGCTCGCCCAGCAGCGCCACCTGGTCGGCGGCCGACACCGACGCCCCCGAGCTGACGTTGTAGACGCCGGGCGGCGTGTGCTGCGCCAGCAGCCGGTAGGCGCGGACCACGTCGCGCACGTCGGTGAAGTCGCGCCGCGTGTTGGGGTTGCCGGTAACGATCTGCAACCGGGCCTCGCCGGCGAGCTGGCCGGCGGCCGCCTGGCTGGCCAGGGAGGAGAGCAGGAAGATGGGCAGCTGACCGGGGCCGGCGTGGCTGAACGGCCGCGCCCGGATGACCGTGAGGCCGTAGGAGCCCGCATACACGTCGGCGAGCAGCTCCCCGCTCGCCTTGGACACGGCGTACGGATTGGCGGGATGCACGATCGCGTCCTCGCGGATCGGCAGCGAGTCCGGCTCTCCGTACACCTCGCACGAGCTGACCCAGACCACACGGGCGTCAGGGGTCTCGTGCCGCATACCCTCCAGCAGGCTGATTGCGCTCTGGACGTTCTCCCCGAGCGTGCGGGCAGGCTCCTGCCACGAGCGGCCCACCGAGCTCAGGGCCGCCAGGTGATAGACGACCTCGGGTCGCGCCTTGCGCAGGACCGTGGCCAGGGCCTCCTGGTCACGCATGTCGAGAGCCACGCCCCGGCCACAGCCTGGGGGGATGCTTCCGCGCCGCGACACGGCGACCACCTCGTCTCCGGCCTCGGCGCACTCGCGGCACAACCAGGATCCGGCAAACCCCGAGCCGCCGGTTATGAGCGCCCGCACGCTAGTGAAGCCCCAACCCTCTGACGCCGCGCAGCGTGGCCGTCAGGGAGTTTCGTGGACCGAGACGGCGTGCTCGAGCGAGCCGTGCCCGTTGCTGGAGAAGTCGGCCTCGGGCTCAGGCGGGACCGGCTCGGGCTCGGCGTTGACGCGACGTTCGAGCTCGCCCAGCACCAGCCCGAAGAGCAGATGACGCCAGGTCGACTGAAGGAAGGCGGCGCGGTTGCCGCGCAGCTTGGGAAGCTCCTCGCGCGCAGGGTGCAGACGGTCGCTGACGGCGCCCAGCGGCCACGTGGCCAGATGCTCGGCAAGCGCCGCCACAGGGCCGCGGAGAGGCGCGGCAATCGGGATCGCCGGGGCGAGGTTGGCGTACAGGGCGCCGAACAGGGCGCCGTTGCCCATGTGCATCCCGAAACCGACTGCGTACCAGCCTTCGCCCCGAACCACTGACTTGCCCAGCAGCTCAACATCGTCGTAGCCGCTGTCGAAGGCGATCTTGTCCAGGGGCTGCGTCAGCCCCCAAACCGCTGCGGCCACCGCGCCACTGACGGCGCCGCGGAGAGTGCGCGTGCGATCTATGCCCGGACTCACTGACCGGAACTGTAACGCGCCGCCCGCCTTCGGGTACGCCATGTGCAGTGGATCACGACCGGCTTCACAAGCGCGCCCGGGAAAGCGGAGTCAATCCGATTGTCTACGCGATCGTCCGGCTGCTGTTCCAGCCCTTCTTCTGGGTCTACTTCCGCATGAGCCGGATCGGCCGGGAGCACATCCCCGCCAGTGGCCCCGTGATCGTCGCCGCCAATCACCGCAGCTTCCTGGACCCCTTCGTGATCGCCTGCATGGCCCGGCGTCCGATGTACTACGTGGCCAAGAAGGAGCTCTTCCAGAAGCGCTGGCAGGCCTGGTTCCTCAACTCGCTGGGGGCCTTCCCGGTGGACCGCGGCGCCAACGACGAAGAGTCGATCGCCACCGCCAAGGCGATCCTCGCCCGGGGCGACATCGTCCTGATCTTCCCCGAGGGCACCCGCACCCGGCCGGGCCCGCTGGGCAAGGCCAAGCGGGGTGTGGGACGCCTGGTGCTCGAGACGGGCGCTCCCGTGGTCCCGGTCGCGGTCATCGGCACCGAGGCGATTCGCCGAGGCTGGCGGATCCGCCCCCACAAGGTCCGCATCCGCGCCGGGCGGCCCTTGCGCTTCCCCCAGGTCCAGGAGCCGTCCCCGACCCTGGCTCGGGCGGTCGCGGATCGGATCTGGCCGTGCGTGATGCTCCAGTGGGAGTGGCTGGGAGGCCTGGCGCCGGTACGCCGGGTCGCGGTCATCGGCGCCGGCACGTGGGGCACGAGCCTGGCCGTCGCTCTGGCGCGCGCGGGGCTCGAGGTCGATCTCGGCTGCCGGACCCAGGAGCAGGCGCAGGCGCTGCGCTCCGCCCGCGAGAACGCACAGTACCTGCCGGGGGTGGAACTGCCCGGCACCATACGGGTCCTGCGAGCCTCGGAGATCAGCCCCGAGGGGCATGACGTCGTGTGCCTGGCCGTGCCCGCCAAGGCCCTGCCGGCGGTGCTGGCCGCCCACGGCGGCCGGATCCCGCGCCGGGTCGGAGTCCTGGTCGTCTCCAAGGGGATGGTCCCGCCGCTGGGGACCCTGCCGTCAGCCTTCACCGCGGAGCGCTGCAATGCCCACGCGGTCGCCGTGCTCGGCGGTCCGGCTCATGCCGCCGAGGTGCTCGAGTGCGGCGCCTCGGTGGTCCTGGCCTCACTGGATCAGGGCTTCGCCCGCCAGTTGACCGATGTCCTGACCGCCGCCAAGCTCGACGTCTCGATCACCACCGACATCACGGGCGTCGAGCTCGCGGGCTGCGCCAAGAACGCCGCCGTGCTGGCGGCCGCGGCGGCCGCACCGGCCGGGGCCAACATCGCGGGAGCGGCGGCCGGGAAGGTGTTCGCGGAGGTCGATGCCCTGGCCAGGGCCCGGGGCGGGCGCCCGGAGACGTTCGCCGGCCTGGCCGGGGCGGGAGACCTGGTGGCCACGGTGGTGGCCACCGGCTCGCGAAACCGCCAAGCGGGCGAGCTGCTCGCCCAGGGGATTCCGGCGGGGGAGATCGAAGCCGCCCTCGGGCATGCCGCCGAGGCGGTCGACTCGGTGCCGCTGCTGGCCACTGCCGCCCGGGAGGCTCATCTCGATTCGCCGGCTCTGGATGGCCTGGCGGAGCTGGTCTCGGGTCGCATCGAGCCCGAGCAGTGGGCCGCAGCCGTGACCGAGCCGCCGCGGTCAAAGCCGCCGCGCTCTATCCGCGCCGCATGAGCGGAGATACGCTGCGCATGCCGTGGTCGACGACACTCCCAAGAGCAAGGCTGAGCTCGACGCCCGCTTCACCGAACTCTATCGCCAGCATCTGCGCGACGTCTACTCCTACAGCTACTACCGGGTTGGCAATCACCACGATGCCGAGGACCTCACCGAGCAGACCTTCCTGCAGGCCTATCGCCACTTCGAGCGGGCCCTGCGCGAGTCCAACGGGCGGCCCCTGCGACCCTGGCTCATTCGGATCGCGCACAACCTGGCCGCCAACTTCTACCGCGATCGGTCACGCAAGCCGGAATCGGCGATCGAGGACGCCGGCTTGATCTCCGCCCCCCATACCACCGAGGCGCTGGTCGAGGGCCGCGAGGAGCTCAAGGGCATCCTCGAGGGCGTCGCCCAGCTGCCCGATGACCGCCGGGAGGCGCTGATCATGCGCTTCGCGCTGGGCATGGACAATCGCGAGATCGCCCGCGCGCTGGGACGGACCGATGGCGCGACCAAGGTGCTTCTGCACCGCGCGATCCGCCAGCTGGAGGGCATGGTGGCCGAGACGACGGGAACCACCGGTGAGGACGGCTCGTGAGCGCCGGCGCGACCGACTTCGAAGCGCTCCTGCGCGAAGCCCTGAGTCCCGTCGACCCGCCCGCCGACCTGGCGGCACGGATGGAGATGACGCTGGTCAGCCTGACCGAGCTCGCCCAGGAGGAGCTCGAGACGTGGGAGCTCTCCACGATGCGCGATCCGCGTAACTGGGTGCGCCCAGTGGCCGCGACCGTGATCGGGGCGAGCGCCGGGACCGCCCTCGTGGTGCTGCGGGTACGCGGTCGCCATCGGACGCGCCGCCAGCAGTCCTCGGGCGTGTTCGATCTCGCCAGGCGCACCCTCCAGGATTTCGCCGAGGAAGCGCGGCGGGTCCTGCCCCACCGCTAGCCACCGGCATCTTTGCTCCTTGCGGAAGCCTTCGCTTCCGCTGATACCGTCAGCGCCCGTGGCCGTCTGCTACCGCCATCCCTCCCGTGAGACCGGGGTCTCCTGCTCCTCCTGCGGGCGGCCGATCTGTCCCGACTGCATGACCCCGACGCCGGTCGGGATGCGCTGCCCCGAGTGCGCGCGGGAACGAACCAAGGTCAAGACGGTCCGCAGCGGACCCTCGGCTCCCATCGTCACCCAGGCGCTGATCGCGATCAACGTGATCGTGTTCGTCGCCGAGACGGCCAGCGGCGCCCCGCTGGGCGGAGGGGGTGGGGGCTCCGTATTCGATCACGGCGCTCTGTACGGACCGCTCATCTCCGTCGGTCACCAGTATCAGCGGTTGCTGTTCTCGGGCTTCCTGCACGACGGGCTGCTGCACATCCTCTTCAACATGGTCTTCCTGTACTTCATGGGGAGGATCCTGGAGCCGGCGATCGGCCGCGTGAACTTCGCCTTCGTGTACGTCGCTTCGCTGTTCGCCGGCTCGTTCGGGGCGCTTCTCTTCCAGCCCGGTGTCCCCACGGTCGGGGCCTCCGGCGCCTGCTTTGGAGTGCTCGGGGCGCTGATGGTGGTAGCTCGCTACCGGGGCATCTCGATCTGGCAGAGCGGGCTCGGGCTGACGCTGTTGATCAACATCGTGTTCGGCCTCACCTACTCGGGAATCTCGATCGGCGCCCACATCGGCGGCTTTGTCGGTGGCCTGATCTGCGGCTGGCTGGTGGTCGAGCTCGGTGAGCGCCGGCGGTTGCCGGCGGCGGCGCTGGGCGGGTGCGTGCTGGTGGCGGTGATCAGCATCGTGGCCGCGATCGCGGTCGCCGGCAGCCACGGGCTGACGCCCAACGGGATAAGCATCGGCGTTTAGAGCCCCATCCCGGTGGGCCCGGTGTCGCTCACAGCTCGACGGTCAGCGCCTGGGCGGATGATGTCGGCTCGGGCACCAGCTCGGGGTGCAGGATGTGGGCCAGCAGCTCGAGGCCGTCGACGATCCTCGGGCCGGGGCGCGAGAAGTACGCCGAGGCGTTGACGGCCACGACCTCGCCGGCCCCCAGCGAGGCCAGCTCGTCGCGGTGCATCTCGGCCTCGCGGTGGGCGATCTCGGCGTCATAGCCGCAGGGCATGACGACGACGATGTCGGGCTGGGCGGCGGCGACCTCCTCCCAGGTGCGCTCCTCGGAGTTCTCGCCGGCAAAGCCCAGGGCGTCCTCGCCCCCCGCGAAGGAGATCAGCTGCGGCGTCCAGTGGCCGGCTACGAACGGGGGATCCAGCCACTCCAGCGCGACCACGCGTGGACGCCGGGCATTGCGCGTGGCGAGGCGGATACGGTCGATCCTCGCCGAAGCCTCCTGGATGAGGTCCACGGCTGCGTCCTTGCGGTCGGTTGCCCGGGCCAGCGTTCGGGCGTCTCCGAGCACTTCGCCAACCGTCCGCGGATCCAGGGAGATCACCATCGGCTGAGTGTCGATCTCCTCGGCGATGTTGCGCACGTCGTCATAGGACACGGCGCACACCGAACACAGCGCCTGGGTCACGATCAGGTCGGGGCTCAGCTCGTGCAGGGCCTCGGTGTCGAGCTCGTAGATCGATTCGCCGGCGAGCGTGCGCTCCTTGACGGCGGCGTCGATCTCGGCCGAGCTGAGCCCCGACGGCAGCACATCCCGCGTCACCTTGGGCAGCTCGAGCGCCTCCGAGGGGTAATCGCACTCATGGGTGACCGCCACCAGTTCGGGTCCGAGGCCCAGGGCGAACAGCATCTCGGTGGCCGACGGGACGAGGCTGACGATGCGCATCAGGGGTGCTTGCGCCCAGGGTGTCTGTGCGAAGCTGGTGGCCGGACCATCAATGTGTTGCTCGAGGTTACGGTGTGCGGCACAAAGGAGAAGATATGCCAGAAGTGCTCAACGAGGACGAGATCGGCTCAAGGCTACGGCGCTTGCCGTGGGAGCGCGAGGGGGACGAGATCGTTCGCGAGTGGCGCTTTGACGACTTCAATGAGGCGATCGCGTTCATCAACCGCGTCGCCGAGGTGGCCGAGGAGGCCAACCACCATCCCGACATCTTCCTGCACGGGTGGAACAAGGTGAAGCTCTCGCTCGCTGACCATGGCGCCGGCGGCCTGACCGAGATGGACTTCTCGATGGCGGGTCGCTTCGACGCGCTGGACTGACAACCCGGCTCGAGGGCCGGGCTTCCGAAAGGGCTGCTGCTACCGTTGGCGGCGTCGCTGAATGAACGACGACGACCGACCCCGAAGTAGCAGCGCGCCGGCGCAGGGCGCACGCGGGACCGAAAGACGGTCCACGGGCGCAAATCTGTGACCGCGCTGTTCATCATCCTGACCGCGCTGTTGGTGCTGGTCAACGCGTTCTTCGTGATCGCGGAGTACTCGCTGGTGCGTTCGCGCAAGTCGCGACTGCAGGAGATGGCGGACGAGGGCAAGCGGGGCGCGCGCCTGGCCCTCTCGCAGATGGACGAGATCGGCGACTACATCGCGGCCTGTCAGGTCGGGATCACGGCCGCCTCGATCGCGATCGGCGCTCTCGGAGAGCCGGCCATCGCCCACGCCTTCGAGCCGATATTCGGGGGGGCGCTGGGGCACTCGGCAGCCGTCGCGATCTCGGTGGTGATCGCCTATCTCCTGATCACGGTCACCCAGAGCATCGTCGGCGAAATCGCCCCCAAGCTCTACACGATCCAGCACGCCGAGGACCTCGCGCGGCGGATCGCCCGGCCGCTGCGTTTCTTCCGGGTGATGTTCCACCCGTTCATCGTCGTGCTCAATTCGGCCTCGAACTCCTTGTTGCGGGCGACCGGCACCGACCCCGACGCCGAGCCCGAGGGCGGCACCCCGGATGAGCTCAAACGGATCATCGCCGACTCGCGTAGCGGTGGCAGTCTGGACGTGGGGGAGGCCAACATGCTCACCGGGGTCTTTCACCTGCACGAGCAGGAGGCACGACAGGTGATGACGCCGATACCCGCGGTGGTCACGGTCGATCTCAGCGAGACAGTCCAGGATGCGCTGCGGCGCTGCGTCTCCACCGGCCACTCTCGTCTGGTGGTCACCGAGGATCACAACCAGGACCGGGTCAAGGGCATCGTCCACGTCAACCAGCTGGTCAAGCTGATGATGTCCGACGGCTACGAGGCCCACTTCGACAGCCGGGTGCGAGCTGCACCGCTCGTCCCCGAGACCAAGCCCCTCGACGACCTGCTGGCCGACCTTCAGCGCGAGCGAACCGAGCTGGCGATCGTGATCGACGAGTACGGTCGCACGGCCGGGATCGTCACCACCGAGGACATCATCGAGGAGGTCGTCGGCGAGATCGACGACGAGACCGACCCCGCCGGAGGCGCCATCCGGCGTCTGGCCAACGGCGACTGGTTCGTCCGCGGCCACGTCGCGGTCTCAGACCTCGAGGATTATGGGCTGAGCCTGCCGGTCGATACCGATGCCTACAACTCGGTCGGCGGGTTCGTGTTCGCCGAGCTCGGCCGGCTGCCCAAGCGTGGCGACCAGGTGTCCGCCGATGGCTATTCGATTCGCGTGGAGTCGGTGCGCGAGAACCGCATCGAGGCGGTGCGGATCCGCCGCCGGGAGACCGATTCAGAGCCTGAGTCGGCGAAGCGCTGAGCGGGACCGGCGGTGACCGGCCATGGTCCCGATTCCGGTGCAAACAATGAACAAGGGGCCGGCGGGCGACCCGGAGCAGCGGGTGGCGGCTGCACGCGACATTCGTTACATTTCCCGCATCGGGCCGCTGGAATCCGGCGGTTGAGAGGAGAGACGAAGCCGGCCCTACAGTCGGGGCCGGCTTCTTCATCACAACCGCCCGTTGGCTCGCAGGCAGTCGCTACAGGGACGGTCAGCGCGCTCGCCGGCCCACCAAGGTGGGCGGTTGGGCACGCCTTCACGCGGCGGTCGGGCCAAAAAGAAACCGGCCCGCTGGGGACGGGCCGGTTTCGTGCTTCTGGGGAGGAGGTGCTGCTATGAGGTACGTCGCGTCGTGAATATTGGGGCTCAGACCTGAACGCAAGCTTAATGATCCGACTATCAGTGGTAAGTTCCTCCGCCACGCCCTCGCGTCAGCTGTAGTCGTAGAAGCCCCGGCGCGTCTTGCGCCCCAGCGTGCCCTCCCTCACGAGCTCGCGTAGCCGCTCGGGCACGGAGGCACCGATGGTCTCGCCGATCGCCTCAGCGACATCGAGGCCGACGAAGTCCAGCAGCGCGATCGGGCCCATCGGCATGCTGGCGCCCAGCGTCATGCAGCGGTCGACGTCGGCGGGCTCCATTCCGGTGTCGGAGAGGAGCTCGACGGCACTGAACAGATAGGGGAAGAGCAGCCGGTTGACGACGAAGCCCGGCGTGTCGGGCACCTCCACGGGAGTCTTGCCCAGGGTCTCGCACAGCGCCCGGGTCCGCATGCGGACGTCCTGGCGCGTCTCGGGACCGAAGGCGAGCTCCACGAGCTGCATCCGCGGGACCGGATTGAAGACGTGCAGGCCGACGAAGCGGTCGGGGTGACCGCTGGCGCGGGCCAGCTCGGAGATCGAGAGCGAGGAGGTGGTGGTGGCCACGATCTCGTCAGGTCCGGTGACCGAGGCCAGCTCGGCGAGCAGCGGGCCCTTGTGATCCGGGTCCTCGACGACGGCCTCCACCAGGAAGGTGGCCTCGGCGAGCTGCTCGAGCTGGGTGACCACCCGTACCCGCTCCGCGCAGCCTTTGAGCTCCGGGTGCTTGTCGCAGTGCTTGGCGACCGCGCCCCGGACACGCTCGGCCGAGGCCTGCGAGCGGGCCCACAGCAGGACCTCGCCGTGGACGGCGGCCACGGCGGCCAGGCCCGACGCGATCGTGCCCGAGCCCGCGATGGCAAGTCTTTCTTGCAAGTGATCTCCTATTTCGAGGTGCCGCAGGGCGTCGGCCGGACCCTGGACGCCTAGCGTACGGGACTGTTCACTGGAAGGCGGTCCGGTGGCCGGTGGCGCGCGAGATGGCCGTCAGGCTAGCCCTCCTGCTCGGTGGGGCGGATCAGGATCTCGTTGACCGCCACCCGCCAGGGCCGAGTCACGATGTAGGTGATGGCGTCGGCGATGTCCTCGGACTCGAGGATCTGGATGTCGCCGAAGCGCTGCTGCATCTGCTCCTGGATCTCGGGTCGGTTGTGGGTGCGCAGCTCGGTGGCCACGGCCCCCGGCTCGACGACCGAGACGCGCACATGGCGTCCGGTGACCTCCTGTCGCAGGGAGTCGCTGAAGGCGCCGACTCCATGCTTGGTCAGGTTGTAGACGGCGCTTCCGCTGCGCGTGGTGCGCCCCGCGACCGAGCTGACGTTGACCAGGTCGGCCACGCGCCGGGGGGAGTCCTGGGCGGCTGAGAGAAGGTGCGGGAGGGCGGCGTGGGCGCTGTAGATCAGGCCCTCCACGTTGACGGCGATCATCCGCTCCCACTCCTCCAGCGGAGCGTCGAGTGTCGGCCCGAGCAGCATCACGCCGGCGTTGTTGACCAGGATGTCGAGCCGGCCCAGCTCGTCAACGGTCCGCCGCACGAGCGCCTGGGCCTGGTCACGAGAGCCGACATCGGCCTCGATCGCCACCACCTGGCCCCCGCGGCCCGAGATCCGCTGCGCGAGCTCGTCGAGTCGATCCTTGCGCCGGGCCGCGATCGCGACCGAAGCTCCCCGCTGCGCAAGCGAGAGCGCCGTGGCCTCGCCGATGCCGCTGGACGCGCCGGTGACCAGCGCGACCGTTCCCTTAAGTTCCTGATTTGAGGTCATGTCCGGATTATCGAGCCTGGCGCCGGGGCACCTGTCACTTGGAACCGAGTCCCGCTGATCTGAGTCCCATGCCATCCCCTCCCTCCACCGTCCGAGCCGTCCGCCTTCACAAGCATGGCGAGCCCCTGGTCGTCGAGCCGGTCGAGCTCCCCGCGCCCGGGGACGGCGAGGTGCGCGTCGAGCTGGAGTTCGGCGGCGTGAACCCGATCGACCGCTATCTCGCGGAGGGCCGGGTCAATCCCGACGGGCCGCTGCCGCGCACGCCCGGTGGGGAGGCCGCAGGCCACATCGGTGAGCGCCCGGTGCTCGTGGCCGGAGAAGGACTCGGCACCGCACGCGACGGCGTCTGGGCGCAGGCCGCGGTCGTGCCCGAGGCGGCGATCGTCGAGCTTCCCGACGGAGTCTCGACTCGTGAGGCCGCGGCGATGGGAATCGCGGGGCTGACCGCGCTGCAGTGCGTCCACGAGCTGGCACGGGTCACGTCCGGGGACCGGGTCCTCGTGCTCGGAGCCTCGGGTGGGGTCGGCAGCATGATCGTCTCGCTGGCCAGCGCAGCCGGCGCGACCGTGTGGGGCCAGACCGGATCGCAGGCCAAGGCCGCGCTGATCGCGGAGCAGGGCGCGCAACAGGTGGTGATCACCGGCGCCGACGGTCTCGCCGAGGCGGTCTCGTCGCTGGAGCCCAGCGTGGTCTTCGATTCGCTCGGCGGCCCCTTCGTGGCGCCGGTCATCGAGGCCCTGAGCGCTCGAGGGCGGCTGGTGTCCTTCGGAACCTCGGCCGGGGCGCAGACGAGCTTCAACATGCAGTCGCTGTATCGCAAGATGCTGTCGGTGCTCGGGTACGGAGGCATGCAGTTGGCTGCTGAGGAGCGCCGTCCCGGTCTGGAGGCGACGCTGGAAGCGCTGCGGGACGGCTCGCTGCGTGTGCGCATCGACAGCGTCCTGGCCCTGGACGAGGTCAACGAGGCCTTCGAGCGACTGGCCGCGCGTCGCGTCCAGGGCAACCTGGTGCTCGACCTCAGCTAGGCGGGCTCTCCGCAGGCTCGCCTAGGACGGTCGCCAGCGGAAGCCGACCGGCTCAGGAGCCGGCGCCAGGGGGCTGGTGGGCAGTCCGTCCGCCGGCTCGGCTTGGTTGAAGCCGACGGGCGCCAGATCGTTGGGGGTGTCAGGGTGAAACAGCGAGGCCAGATATTGGGCCTGGCCGCGCCCGGGCCCGAGCTCGAACTGTCCGCCGCCGTAGGCGTCGATCCCGTGCTCGGCGCAATAGTCATAGGTCGCGCACAACTTGGCCAGGCCCCCGATCCGCGAAGGCTTCAGGTTGACCATCCGCGGCGCGAAAGCGAGGGCTTCGATGTCGTCGATGGAGTGGATCGGCGCGTCCCAGGTGATCCGGTCATGGACCGAGGCCAGGGCCCGTGAGGTGGCCTCGGTGACGACATCAGGATCCTCGAGCCAGGCGCCGGGAAACGCCTCCACGACTCGCTCATAGAGGGCCTCGTCCGGAGCCTGGTCGACCACCGTCCCGTGGTAGAGCGCCTTGAAGTCGACCGAGTCCACCGCCCGGGTGGCGACCAGGCCCGAGATCAGCTCCGGAGTCCAGGAGCTGGTGGCGTCGAGCTTGAAGCGCAGGGCGGGGTAGTGCTTCAGGCGGCTCAGAACCGGGGTCAGCGAGGCCGGCTCGCCGAGGCGCAGCGAGACGACGAAGGTCAACGCCCGGGGCTCGCGGCCCAGGACCTCGTGCAGGGGCCGGTGGGCCTGATGCAGGGCCAGGTCCAGAGCCGCGCTGTGAAAGGTCCAGCGCCGATACAGCCGCGAGACATCTCCGTGCTCGGGCTCTGATCCGAACAGGTCCAAGCCGTCGATGCGCTCGCCGAAGTCCCCCAGCGAGTAGCTGCCCGCGAGGTCGTGGACCGGGCCGGCCTCCTGCAGCGCGGTCTGATCGCCGGAGTCATAGACGACGTCCTCTCCGAGTCCCTCCGCGCCGTCTCCCCGGAGGTGCACGACCGTCGTCAATCGCTCGAAGCCGCTCGAGACCGAGGCGCGCAGTCCCTCCAGTTCGTAGCCGTCGACCTCCAGGGGCAGATCGGCCAGGAGGTCAAAAGTGCTCATCCCACGGCCCGGCCGCTCTCCAGGCGGCTCACGAGCTCCTCCAGGCGCAGCTCCTCCAGCCCCTGGCTGACCGCCTCAAGCTCAGTGGCGCAGTACTCGACCAGCTCGCGCCCCTCACGCACCAGGTCCAGGGTCTCCCGCAGTCCGGCCTCACCGGAGTCCAGCCGGCGGATGATCTCCTCGACGCGCGCGACCGCCTCCTCGTAGCTGCGAGCCTCGCTCACGGCCCCGGCTCCGGCGCGACCCGGGCGCTCACCGAGCCGTCGTGGAAGCGCACGTCCAGCTCCTCGGCGCGGCGGGCGGCGGCCGCCGATCCCAACGGGACTCCGGCGCGGTCGGCCACGAGCGCATATCCGCGGGCCATCGTTCGCTCCGGGTCGTGTGCGCCCAGCGCAAGGGCCAGACGCTCGAGCTCACTCGCCCGTTTGGATCGGTCCGAGCCCGCCGCGCGGGCCGCGGTCCGCTCCAGCGCCAGCGCCTGCGAGCTCAGCCGGCCGGCACCTCGTTCCCCCTGTCGCCGGGCGCTGGCCCGGAGCTCGCGCAGCAGCTGATGCAGCCGGGAGCGATGGCGGCGGATGTGCGCAGCCGGTGCCCGCGACAGCGAGGCCAGGGTGCGGGCGCGCGTGAGCACGGCCCGGTCGCCGTGGTCGCGCAGGCGGCGGGCGCGGCTGGTGAGCGCCTCCCGAGCCGCCCGGCAGTCGACGGGGACCGCGGCCTCAGCGGCGTGGGTGGGGGTCGAGCAGCAGACGGCGGCGACATCGTCGATCAGCGTCCGATCGGTGTGGTGGCCGACCGAGGAGATGACGGGGACGCGCAGCAACGCGACCGTGCGACACAGCGTCTCGTCGCAGAACGCGTACAGGTCGGCGATCGACCCTCCACCGCGGGCCACGATCACGACCTCGACCTCCGGCGTCGCGGCCAGCTCGCGCAGCGCCGCGGTGATCCGGGGGGCCGCGTGGCGATCCTGCACCGGCGCGAACGCCCAGATCAGCCGGCCGCCCCATCCGCGGCGGCGCAACCCGGCCAGCACATCATCGCGGGCCTTCCCGCGCTCCCCGGTGATCACCCCGATCGTCCTGGGCAGTCCCACCCGCTCCAGCAGCTTCTGAGGCTCGAACAGGCCCTCGCCGGCCAGCCGCCGCCGCAGCTGCTCCAGCGCCATCAGGAGGTCACCCTCGCCGGCGATGCGCAGCTCGCTGACGGCGAAGCTGAAGGAGGGAGAGGAGGCCGAGCTGCCCGGGTAATAGTCGCAGCCACCGCCGACCACGATCCGCATCCCGTCGGCCAGCTTCACCCCGAGCACCTCGAAGTCCTGACGCCACATCGAGCAGGGCAGCGCCCCGCGAGCGTCGCGCAGCTCGAAGTAGACCCGTACCCGGCTGGCCCGAAACCCCCACACCTCGCCGGTGAGCTGCACATGTGCGAACTCCTGCAGCCGGCGCTTGAGTGCGACGGCATAGCTCCCGACCGGAAACGGGCCGGGAAGCCGGCTGTCGGCCGCGCCAAGCGCGCCTACGGAGGTGTCGAGCATCGCGCCGCCGAGGCTACACCGCGCCCCTCTCGGAACCGCGCTCGGGGCCCAGGCGCCGGGTGAGTGAGACCTGCTTGCCGATCGGCACGAAGCCCAACTTGGCATACAGCAGCTGGGGCCAGTCGTCGGCGTCGGCGGGAACCACGATCACGTCGGCGCCCCACTCGCCGGCGGCCCGGATGGCCGCCGAGACCACGGCGGTGGCCAAGCCGCGCTCACGGTACTCCGGGAGCGTTCCCACCTCCTCGACCATCGCCACGCGGCCGCCGGGGCCGTCGGGATCCAGAAACAGGGTGCAGTTGGATTGCAGGCCGCCGCCCTCTCCGGCGGCGAAGCCTCGCGCTCAGGTGCCGGCGCGCGCCGCCACCTGGGCGTCGGCCAGCTGTGTGGCCAGGCCCACCGCCCGGGGACTTCGATGTTCGCGCTCGTAGCTGGCCAGCTGCAGCGCTCTCAGCTCGGCGTCCGAGATCTCGCGCACCCGCGCGTCGGGCAGCGCGTCGGCCGGGTTTCCGGCGAACGCCATGAACAGGGTGCGCGCGCGCTCAAAGCCGCGATCGGCGAGCGCCGGAACCAGCCTGTCGGCGGCCGGCGCATCGTCGATGGTCACGTGACGGTGGTCGAGATCGCCCAGCCAACGGTCGGCCAGGTCGGCGATCGCCTGCGCGTTCAGCTCGGTGCTCAGCGGCATGCTCAGCAGCAACGCGTTGAGGTAGTGCACGCGCGCCAGGCCTGGATCCCTGATCACGAACCCCTCCGGGATGGGGTGGACCTCGGATGCCGCGCGCAGGCGCACGTCGCGGTCAATCGCCAGGGCGGCGGCGAGCCTATCTTCCACGGGACAGCGGGCGTCGCCCACCGGCGGGAACGCCGGAGATTTCACGCAGGCGTCTAAACATGTTGGACGGGCTCATCCGTATCGGCCTATTGAACCAACGCGGCTCGGAGATCAGACTCGAGGGCGATCGAGCTAGGCTTCCGCGCAGGCCACCAGGATTTGTAGCTCTCAACCACTTCAGGGAAGGACACGGATGGAGGCCACGTCTATTGGGAGGCCGGAGCCGAGAGACTCTGCGACCGGCCGGCCCGAGCTGAAGCGCGGAGCGATCAGCTACCTGAGCAACATCGTGATCGGGGTCGCCTCGACCGCCCCCGGCTACAGCTTGGCGGCCACGATCGGGTTCATCGCCGTGATCAGCGGCATGACCACCCATACGCCTGCGGTCATCATCGTCTCGTTCCTGCCCATGGTCTGCATCGCCTGGGCCTACAAGTACATGAACAACGCCGATCCGGACTGCGGCACGACGTTCTCCTGGATGAGCCGGGCGATGGGCGCCGGCTGGGGCTGGGTGGGCGGCTGGGCGGTGCTGTTCGCCGACATCGTCGTCAACGCCAACCAGGCTCAGATCGCCGGCGTCTACGGCTTTCAGCTGTTCGGGCGCAACGGGATGGCGAACAGCACCCTCGACGTGACGATCCTCGGCGTGGTCTTCATCATGGTGCTCACCTGGATCTGCTGGAGGGGCATCGAGCTCTCGGCCCGTACCCAGCAGTTCCTGCTCGGCTTCGAGATGGTGACCTTGATCATCTTCGCCGTGGTGGCGCTGATCAAGGTCTACGCAAACCATCCCAAGAACTCGATCCCCGTCAAGCTCGACTGGTTCAACCCGTTCACCGTCGGCATCACCCCCTTGACGCTGGGCCTGCTGCTCGGCGTGTTCCTGTACTGGGGGTGGGACTCGGGCGTGTCGGTCAACGAGGAGACCGAGAACTCGAGCACCGCTCCCGGCCGCGCGGCGGTGGTCTCGACACTTGTCCTGATCGGGATCTTCCTGCTCGTCTCGACGGCGGCCCAGGCATATGCCGGGACCGCCTATCTCGGCAACAACGCCAACGACATCTTCTCCGGTGGCCTGTCCAGGGCCGTGCTCGGACCGCTGCACTTCCTGCTCATCATCGCCGTGCTGACCTCCGCCACCGCGGCGACCCAGACGACGATCCTGCCGGCGGCCCGCTCGGCGCTCTCGATGGCCCGCCGCGGGGCGATCCCCGCCCGCTTCGGACGGATCCACGAACGCAACCTGGTCCCCGGCTACTCCACGGTCGCGGCCGGGGTGCTGTCGGTGATCTGGTTCGTGTTCATCGTCGAGGTGTCGACCAACGTGCTGGCCGACTGCGTCACCGGGCTCGGCTTCCTGGTCTCGTTCTACTACGGCTTCACCGGCCTTGCCTGCGCGATCTTCTACCGCCACGAGGCGATCAAGTCGGCACGCAACTTCCTGATGATGGCGGTGCTGCCCCTGTTCGGGTTCGCGGTGCTGCAGTTCATCTTCATCAGAGGCTTCATCTTCTACGGCCACGCCGCCAACGACTCGAGCCCGCCGTTCCTGGGTCTCGGCGTCCCTGACTGGATCGGTCTCTTCGGGATCGCCAGCGGCGTCATCCTGATGCTGATCCGCCGGGCCACGAACCCCGCCTTCTTCCGCAACGAGAAGCGCATGGTGTACGGGGACCCGATCGAGGTGGTCACCCCGGAGGCGGAGTTCGCGCCCGCGGACTCGCTGCTCTAGCCGCCGATCGAGCTCACGAGGCGGCCGCCTGGGCCTGCTGCTCGCGCAGCCACGCGACCGTGTCCCCGAGGCCGTCGCGCAGGTCGATCCGGGCCTCCCAGCCCAGCAGCTCCCGCGCCTTGTCGACGGAGGGCCAGCGCCTCTGCACGTCCACGTCGAAGGTCGGGAGATGCTCCAGGCGCAGCTGCTCGGGATCCTCGCCGCACGCCTCCCAGATCAGGGCTGCGAGGGCGGCCACCGAACGCTCCTGGGCGGCGGAGATGTTGAAGTCCTGGTTCTCGGCGGCCGGTGAGGCGGTCGCGGTCACGATGCCGTCGGCGATGTCGTCGACGTGGGTCAGGGTGCGCGTCTGCTCGCCGGAGCCGAATATCTGGAGCGGCCGCTGTCCGGACAGGACCTTGGAGATCAGGTCGGGCACCGCATGGGCGATCCCGGGCTCGTCGGGATCGGGCAGCTCCCCCGGCCCGTAGGCGTTGAAGGGGCGGCAGATCGTGTAGCGCAGCCCGTGCTGATCGTGGGCGGCCCGGGTGTAGACCTCGCCCGAGAGCTTGGAGAACCCGTAGGCCGAACGCGGGGGCGGGCAGCGGTCGACATGGGCCTCCGTGGTCGGGAACTCGGTGGCGCGCTCGAACACCATCGAGGAGGAGACGTAGGTGAAACGCTCGACGGGCTGATCGATGGCGGCGTGCACGATGGCGCCCGTGAGCGCGTTGTTGACCTCGGTGAGGGTGAAGGGCAGCTTGTGGAAGTTGGCGATCCCGCCGACGATCGCCGCCAGGTGGATCACGTGGGTGCAGCCGTCGAGGGCTCTCCGGGCCACCTCGAGATCGCGCAGATCACCCTGTTGAAACTCGCAGCCCTCCCGGATCCAGGTCGGCGGCTCGCGGTGGTCGACGACCCGGATCTCGAATTCGGGGTCCGAGAGCAGGCGGCGGACCACGGCGGACCCGATCGTCCCGGCGCCCCCCGTGACGAGCACCCGCCCCATCAGCGGGCGGGGTCGGAGACGTCGACGCGGGTGGCCCCGTCGAGGAGCGCGGCGGACTCGGCGGCGTACAGGAACACCTGGGCGGTGCCCAGGCTGTTCCAGGGATCGACGAGCAGGCACCGATCGCCCGCCAAGGTCAGGATCTGGCGCAACGTCTCGTGATGCTCGAACTCGGAGTGGTTGGTGGCCACGATCACGACATCGGCATCGTGGACGGCGTCGCTCATCGGCTGAGTCGGGGTCGCCGCGTGCGGATCGCACACGGCCACATCGGCGAGCTCGCGCTCGAGCAGCCGGATGAGCTTGGGCGACAGGGAATCGCGCTCGTCGTCGGTGTCGCGCTTGAAGGTGAGGCCCAGGACCGCGACCTTGCGCGAGGACAGGCTGCCCAAGCGCCGCTTGATCCCCTCCACCAGGAACAGCGGGACTCCCTCGTTGACGCGGGAGACCGCCAGCAGCATCCCGGGGGCGTGGGAGCGCTCCTCGGAGAACGCGAAGTCCTTGCGCAAGCACGTACCCGCAGTCAGTCCGGGCATCGCGATTCCCCCCCGCGGGTAATCGCGGTTGATCAGGTCGATGACCTCGAACACGTTGGCCCCGTAGCTCTCGCAATCCATCATCAGCAGGTTGGGAAGCGCGAAGGTCGCGTAGCGGAGGATGTTGGTCCAGATCTTGGCCAGCTCTGCCTGAACGGGGGTCGTCTTGACGATGGGCGCGCCGAACACGCTGAACAGGGCGGCGGCGTGCTCCGTGGAGCTCTCGCCGACGCCGCCGACGATGCAGGGCAGCGTCGTGATCTCCTCCAGGAACTTGCCGGCGGCGATCCGCTCGGGGGCGTGGGCAACGAACACGTCCTCGCCGACCCGCAGCTCTCGGCGCTTCTCGAGATACCCGGCCACGAACTCGGTTGTCCCGGGAGCAATCGTGGAGCGCAGGATCAGCCCGTGGCCGGGGCGCAGCAGGGGTAGGAGGTCGTCGACGGCGGCGCGAACCTGGCGCAGGTCCGACTCCACGTGGGAGAACGACGGGGTACCGATCGTGATGATGATGTCGTCGGCCCGGGCGGCATCCGACGCCCGGTCGGCGAGCTCCAGGCGGCCGCTTTGGCGCACGCGGTCCAGAAGCGCCTGGGTGCCCTCCTCCTCGAACGGCATCCGGCCCGCCCTCAGGGCCTCCAGGATCGACGGGTCGTGGTCGACGCCGAGCACTCGAAGGCCGAAGTCGGCAAAGCACAGGGCGAGCGGGAGCCCGACCCGGCCGAGTCCGATCACCGATATGAAGCGCTGTTCACTCACGGCAGGTTTTAAACGTATCCAGGCGACGGAGTTACCCAGATTCGCCGTCGAGGTCGCATCTCCCGCCCCGGGGGGCGTCAGGGCGCGGGGCGAACGTCGTGCCCGAGGCTCGGCAGCGCTGCCATTCCGTCCTCCGCCGCGACCCCGCGGACCTCGCCCACGTAGGCGATCCGGTCCAGCCGGGCGATCTCGCGCTCGCCCTCCACGCGGGCGGGGTGGCCGTCGGGCAGCCCGCGAATCAGATTTCGGATGCGCTCGCGCAGCTGAAGGGCGAAGTGGGGGGTCGAGGCGCCCATCAGCTGGCGTACGTCCTCGACGGTGGGCTCGTGATCGGCGACGAGGCGATCGGGATGTTCAGCCTGACTCATTTGGAGCTCTGGGGAACGGCCTGGAGCAGGTTGTCCATCTCGGCCTGTACCTCGACCGAGACCGCGCTCTGATCCCCGATCACCCAGCCGTGGTTGTAGACCGCCGCCGTGGGGCCCTCCTGCGTATAACCCGGCGTGGCGTAATCGAGAAAGAAGTTGAGCACCGAGTGAGGGAGGGTAGACGGATTGTCGACCAGCAGCTGGGGACCATAGTCGCCGCTGCCCGAGAGTGCCGCCGAGGCGGCGGCGTCGAGGGGACGGTTGGCGTTGAGCAACACGTAGCCGTGGCCGGGGCTGCGGATCGCCCAGCCGAAGCTGCCGGGAACGTGTGCGCACGGCTGACCGAAGGTGCAACCGGGATCGCGATAAATCGCGAACGCGACGGAGTTGGCGGCCGGATCCTGGGCTCCCACCCGGTTGACGGTGCCGTACTTGCGCAGCTGGCCCATGATGCTGTTGGAGATCACGCTCGGCGGGCCGAGCACGTAGATGTGGGGGCTCTGGTGGGCGAGCAGCGCCTGGCGGGTGGCCGCCGGGATGCCCGATCCGCTCACGAACAGCACCGGGTCGCCACTCTCGGCCGCCCAGCCCGCGGCCGGCATCGCGTAGCCAGGGTCGGTGGCCGAGGCGATCACCACGTCGGAGCTGGGGCGTCCCTGCACGGCGCTGACGAACCGGTCGACGCCGGCCGCCAGCGAGTAGGGATCGGTGCCCGTGATCGACGCCGAACGCAGCTTGGGGGCGGCGGGAACGTCGCCGACCTTGATCACCTGGGCGCCGCCGACGCTGCCCGAGCCGGTGGGGGCGAGGTCGGTGAGCGCGTCGGCGGTGGCCGCGGGCAGCGAGCCGCTGCCCGAGAGCAGCACCGGGGCCCCGATGGGGGGAGCCATCAGCACCGAAGTGGCGATCGCCGCCGGCCAGTCATCGGAGGGCGCGATGGCGACCGCCGATGGGTGCGTGCCCGGGGCCACCGATGGATAGACGGCCAGGGCGACGCCGGCGGCATCGGCCTCCGGATCGGCGCCCGAGACGCGGGTCGTGTTCTTGGTGGCCAGGGCGGGGAAGCCCAGCTTCTGGGCGGCCTGCGGGGCCTTAGAGGGGACGCCGACCGTGACCACCGTCGGCGCCGGCGGGCCCGCTTGCTTGAGCAGCTTCGTCCCTCCGCCGCACCCCGCGAGCGCCAGCGCCAACGCGACGGCGAGCGTTGTCAGCAGGGAGGGGCGCGGCATCGGCGGGCACGTTAGCGGTACGCCCCGCGCTCGGCGCAGGTGGCCGTGCGGTGTTATGACTCGTCGCCGCCCAACTCTGTATATTGCCGCTCGCCTAATCCGCGGGCCCATCCAAATCCGCGGAGCGGGGGACCCACGTGTTCCCTAGGGGCTAATCCCGCGGTGGATCCGCGGGAGGCGCAGGCTCCTTCAGCGCCAGCCCGACAGCTAACCCCGCCGGCCGACGAAACAGGAGCAATTGCGCCTTAGACGATTCGTATTGCCGAGCCTGGCGCTGTGCGCCCTGGCAGGGGCAGGCGAAGCGCCATCGGCGCTGGCCGCCGGAGGTTCGAGCCCGAATCCGTCGTCGAGCGCCAAGGTGAGCTCGTCTGAGACCGGAGGCGCCGGCCTCGGGGGACCGGTGAGCGTGCCCAGCACCCCGGCTCGCCCCACGGTGCCAGGAGTCAAGGCCAAGATCATCCACGGAGTCGCCTACGCGCCCTCCTTTGCGCCCATACAGGTCAAGGAGGCGATCTGGGCGGGCAACAAGATCCGTTCCAAGCCCTACATCTACGGCGGCGGCCACGGCCAGTGGAACGACGCGGGCTATGACTGCTCGGGCTCGGTGTCCCACGTCCTGCACGCCGCCGGACTGCTCAAGGCGTCGATGGACTCCAGCGACTTCGAGAGCTGGGGCCGTCAGGGGCTCGGCCAGTGGATCACCGTCTACACCAATCCCTCCCACGCGTTCGTCCAGATCGCCGGGATCCGGTTTGACACATCCGCCGAGGACGATCCCAATCCGCCTCCGGGAACCGGTCCCAGGTGGCGTCCTGTGATGCATGGCGCGCCCGGGTTCCAGTACCGGCATCCCGCCAACCTCTGAACCGGCGCGAGTCTCGCCGTTTCGGTGAGGCCCGCTTTACTCAGTCTCGCCGGCGCGCCGGGCCACGATCTCGGCGCGCTCGGCCAGGCGGTTGGCACGGCGCAGCGCCGCCTCGTCCATCCGCCTGAGCTCGTCGGGCGAGCTTGCCGTCAGCGGCGCCACCGAGGTCGGGCGGCCCTCCGCGTCGAGGGCGACCATTGTCAGGTAGGCGGTGTTGGTGTGTCGCAGCGCGCCCGAGCGTGGATTCTCAGCCTCGACCCGGACTCCGACCTCCATGGAGCTGCGCCAGGCCGCGTTGACGGTCGCCTTGAAGGTGACCAGGTCGCCGACCACGATGGGCACCAGGAAGTCCATCCGGTCCATGCCCACGGTGACCACGCGGTGGCGGGCGTGCCTGATGGCGGCGAGGGCCGCGCATTCGTCGGCGAGCTTCATGATCGTGCCGCCGTGGATGTTTCCGGCGCTGTTGGCGTCGGTCACGCCCATCCAGTGCGTGAGCACCGCGCACGACTTCGATACCGGCCTGGCGTCCATGATGCCGCGGATCCTAATCGGGCCAACCCCTGCTGGTGGGCCCGACCCGCCGCGACCGACTACGCTTGGGGGGCCAGTTAAGCCACCCGCCAAGGAGGATGCGATGCCGGGCCTTTCCGGGCGCATGTCCACCGTCGTCAAAGCGAAGATTTCCAAGCTGCTCGATCGAGCCGAGGATCCGTCCGAGACTCTCGAGTACAGCTACCAGAAGCAGATTGAGCTGCTTCAGAACGTCAAGAAGGGAATCGCCGACGTCGTCACCTCGAAGAAGCGCCTTCAGCTTCAGGAGGAGAAGTACCAGCAACAGGTCGTAAAGCTCGACACGCAGGCCCGCCAGGCACTGGCGGCCGGCAACGAGGATCTCGCCCGAGTTGCGCTCGAGCGCAAGAACGTCGTCCAGACCGATCTGCAGTCGCTGGACTCGCAGATCACCCAGCTCGAGCAGCAGCAGGAGCAGATGACCGCCTCAGAGCAGAAGCTGCGTACCAAGCTCGAGCAGTTCCGCTCCAAGAAGGAGGTCGTCAAGGCCCAGTATTCGGCCGCCGAGGCCCAGGTGCGGATCTCCGAGGCCGCCACCGGCGTGGGCGAGGAGATGGCCGACGTCGGACTGGCGATGCAGCGCGCCCTCGACAAGACCGAGAACATGAAGGCGCGCGCCGACGCCGTCGGCGAGCTCGAGGCGTCGGGCACCTTCGAGGACCTGACGGCCCTCGGATCCGGCGACGACGACATCGATCGCCAGCTCAAACAGCTCTCCAGCACCAGCGAGGTCGACGCCGACCTGGCCAAGCTGAAAGCCGAGCTCGGCTCTGGCTCGGGCTCCGCGCCGGCCGGACAGATCGGGGCGGGCGAGTCCGGAGGACAGGGACAATCCTCTCCCGCCGAGGGGTAGACGCAGGTGATCGTCCGGATTTCCACCGAAGGCCAGTATGAGGTCGCCGACGCCGACGTCGCCGAGCTCAACAAGCTCGACAACCAGGCCGTGGACACGTGCCAGACCGCTGATGAGGCGAGCTTCCACGCGGTCTTCGGCCAGCTGCTGGACTTCGTGCGAAGCCACGGCACTCCGGTGCTCGACGACGAGCTGACCGGCTCGGACATCATCCTGCCACCGCCCGACGTGTCTCTGGAGGAGGCCCGGACGGAGTTTCAGGGCGAGGGCCTGATTCCGGGCTGAGCCAGCGCGGGCTCAGCTAGGGCTCCGGGGCGCGCCGGACCCCCGGCGGGTCACCTGCCGGCGGGTCACGAGCCGTCGGCGGCGCAGAGGAGCAGGGCGTGGGTCTCGGCGGCGACGCGATCCCAGCTGTAGCGCTTCACGCGCTCCAGGCCGGCTCGGCGCAGGCGGTCGCGCAGCCCACCGTCGGTGACGGCCCGCACCAGTGCTCGGGCCAGCTCCTCGGGCCGGTCCGGATCGACGAGCAGCGCCGCGTCACCGCAGGTCTCGGGCAGCGCACCGCGGTCGGCCGCCACCACCGGGGTGCCACACGCCATCGCCTCCAGGCAGGTCAGTCCGAAGCCCTCATAGCGCGAGGGCAGCACGAAGGCCGCGGCGCCTCGGTACAGGCTCGGGAGATCCTCGTCATCGATGTAGCCGATCGAGCGCACCCCGCTCACCGCGTGGGCCCGGGCGAAGTAGGGGCGCGTGTCCCCGGCCCAGACCAGGTCGATGCCAAGGGGCGCCAGCGAGGCCGCCGCGGGCCCGAGAGCCACCAGGTTCTTACGCGAGTCCGCGGTGGCAACGGTCAGCACGTAGGGCCGGGTCAGGCCGAGCCGGGCGGCCATCTCGGGGTCGGGTGCTCCGGGCGTGAAATGCTCGCCGACCCCCCCGCCGATGACCGTCAGCCGCTCCGGATCGAGGCCGCCCGCAGTGACCAGCTCCCGGCGGGAGAACTCAGAGACCGTGATCACCGTGAGGGCCCGGCGGGCGCACTGCAGGCCGAAGTAGCGATGCCACGTGCGGTACGTCCGCGAGTAGGCGCCGGGCTGGCGCAGAGCCGCCGCGTCGTGCACCACCAGGACGTTGCGCGGCCAGGCCAGCGGCGCCAGGTTGGCGGGGGAGAAGACGAGCCCGGCTCGGAGCCGCGCCGCCCGCACGGGAAGCGCGAGCTGCTCCCAGGCCTGGGCCCGAGCGCGGGTTCTGGCGCTCGGTGGCGGCTGGGCCGTCACGTAGCGATCCGGCGCGATCGCTCGCAGCCGGGCCATTACCTCGGCTGTCCAGCGCTCGACTCCCGTGATCGTGGGCCGCGTGCAGACGCGGCAGTTCAGGACCAGCGGCTGCGGGCTGCCAAGCCGCTCGGAAGTGGGGTTCGTCGGGGGCTGCTCGGGGCGCTGAGCCGAAGCCGAGCCCGTGGCTAGACCGCGGGGGCGGCCGGTTCCTTGTGCTGGATCCACTTGGAGCTGCACGGGATCTTGGACCGGTCGGCCCTGGGCGCGTACGTCCGCGCGATCTCCGTGACCTCCGAGAGCAAGTCGTCCTGCAGGCGGATCGGGTTCAGCCCCAAGTCGAGCAGCTGACGGTTCTCCACGAACAAGTCGTTCTCCGCGGCTTCCTTGCGGGGGTTCTCCACGTAGTCGACCTCCGCGTCGGTCAGGCTCGCGACCAGCTTGGCAAGATCGGCTACCCGGTGACACTCCGTCATCTGATTGAAGACGCGCACCCGGTCGCCGGCCTCCGGCGGGTTCTCGATGGCCAGCTGGATGCAGCGGACGGTGTCCTGGATGTGGATGAACGCCCGCGTCTGCCCGCCCGTGCCGTGGACGGTGAGCGGGTAGCCGACCGCCGCCTGCATGAGGAAGCGGTTCAGAACCGTGCCGTAGTCCCCGTCGTAGTCAAAGCGATTGATCAGGCGGTCGTCCATGCGGGTCTCCGCCGTCTGGGTTCCCCACACGATGCCCTGGTGCAGATCGGTGACCAGCAGGCCGTCGTTCTTGTTGTAGAACGCGAATAGGAGCTGGTCCTGGGTCTTGGTCATGTGGTAGACGCTGCCCGGGTTGACCGGGTACAGGATCTCCTGCTCGACCTCGGTGCCCTCGTCGGTGTCGATCCTCACCCGCAGGTAGCCCTCGGGGATCTTCACGCCCGCGGTGCCGTAGCCGTAGACGCCCATGGTGCCCAGGTGCACGACGTGGGTATCGAGCTCGGCCTCGACCAGCGCCGCCAGCAGGTTGTGCGTGGCGTTGACGTTGTTGTTCACCGTGTAGCGCTTGTGCCACGAGCTCTTCATCGAGTACGGAGCGGCGCGCTGCTCGGCGAAGTGCACGATCGCGTCGGGCTGCCACTCGACCAGCAGATCCAGCAGCTCACGGTAGTCCTGGGAGACATCGAGGCGGTGAAAGGGGATGTCCCGGCCGGTCAGCTCGCGCCAGGCATCCAGTCGCGTGCCCAGCGGTCTGATCGGCGTCAGGGAGTCGGCCTCGAGCTCCACGTCGGCGTTGCGGCGCGCCAGGTTGTCGACGATGGCGACTTCGTGGCCACAGGCGGAGAGGTGCAGGGCGGTGGGCCACCCGCAGAAGCCATCTCCACCGAGAATCAAAGTGCGCAAGGTTTCTCCCTTGGATCCGTTGTGCGTGGCTAGCGCTCGGCACCAGCGGCGCTGCTCATAAAGGGCGGCGGGCTCGACTGGCCGCGTCAGCCAACGGGTTGAGGGTAGCGCACGGCCCGGCCGCCAAGAACCCCGTAGGACCTGGGGCTTTACGCGCGTCTTACCGGCCTAGATGGGGATTCCCCACAACGGGAACCACCGCTGCAGATCGGGCTCCACGGGGAGATCGGCGCCGATCTGGGCCTTGAGCACCAGCTCGCGCTCGTTGTCTCGTATCTGGCTCCCACCCGCTCCAGCCGCGGGAACGAACGGATAGAAGGTCCCCCGCTTGTAGTTGTAGAGCCAGTACAGCGGCCGGCCGCGGGCGTCCTGGAAGGCGAACACGGCACACAGGACGCGCTCGCCGTAGCCGCCGTCCTGAAGGGCGCTCGAGACCGCATTGATGCCGGCCACGAGCTCATCGAAGTCCGATCCCTGCAGGACCAGCCAGCTGAAGCCGTAGCTGTCCTCCGAGGTCTGCACCCGGGTGCCGCTGTCGCCCGCGGTCGCGCGCACGACCTCCTCCATGTCGCGGACGATCGCGGTGAAGTCGGCGGTGGCCAGCGACTGAAAGACGATCGCGGCGCTTCCCCGCGTCGTGATCTCGAGCTGGGTCTGGAGGGTGACGTAGGCCGTGCTCATGGCAAACAGCCGGTCGGGCGCGGGCTTGGCCAGCTTGCGCCTACCGGTCAGGACATCCAGGAACCCCATCAGCGTGCCTTGATCTCGAAAGCGCGGCCCTAGCGCGCGGTTCCCTGGAGCTGCGACTCCATCCGCGCCAGCGCGTCGAGGCGGGCCTGGAGCGGCGGGTGGGTCGAGAACAGGCCGGTGATCGACTGCTTGGCCTTGGGCGGGAAGATGTAGAACGCGGCCAGCTCTCCGGAGGCGGCACGCAGGTCACGATCGGGGATTCGATTCATCTGGCCGCTGATCTTCAGCAGCGCCGAGCTCAGGGCGCTCGGACGCCCGGTGATGATCGCCGAGCCACGATCGGCGGCGAACTCCCGATAGCGCGAGAGCGCCTGGAGCAGGACAAACGAGATCACGTACACGAGCCCCGAGACGATGACCACCACGAAGAAGCTGGGACCGCTGTCGTCGTTGTCGCCACCGAAGGCGCCGCCGAAGAAGAAGCCGAATTGCACGATGAAGGCGGCGATCGACGCGAAGAAGCTGGCGATCGTCATCAACATCACGTCGCGGTTCTGGATGTGCGTGAGCTCGTGCCCGAGGACGGCCTCCAGCTCCGACGGGTTGAGCAGGTCGAGCAGCCCGGTGGTCACGCACACCGTGGCCGTGCTCGGCGAGCGCCCGACGGCGAACGCGTTGGGCATCGCGGTGTCGGCGAGCGCCACCCGCGGCTTGGGGAGGTTGGCCTGCACGCAGAGGCGCTCGATCGTCGCGTGCAGCTCCGGAGCCTGCGCCGGGCTGACCTCGCGGGCGCCCATCGAGGCCAGGGCGATCTTGTCCGAGGTGAAGTACTGCACCAGGAACAGGCCGCCCGCGATCAACGCCACTCCGACCACGCCCACGCCGGCGGCGATGAGCACCGCGATGAGCACGACGTAGACGAGTCCGAGCAGGAAGATCGTCAGCAGCATTCGGGCCTGGAGGGCGGGATCGCGACCGAACGACCTGGGGGCGGGCATAGTGAACAAATATTGGCAGCAGCGATAACGCCGGCCTGAAGCTCACCGATGACTTTGGAACCGTCCCGGGGGTTTACGAGCGCAGCCAAGCTGTCGATTACACCCTCCATGCGGGCCACTCGTGCATACATCGCCGGCCTCGGCACCGCCGGCTCACCGGTGGTCGGGGCATCCGTGGTCTTCGTGCTCGCCAGCGCCGCGGTCGGGTTCGGGGGCTGGCCGAAGGTCGCCGGCAGCGGAGCCGCGCCATCGCAGGTGCTCAGCGCTGGGCCGGTAGGGGGCTTCCCGGTGGCGCGCCGGCCGGGGCGGTTCGAGCCCCGCCGGTCGCGGTTCGAGTCCCGCCGGTGACGGCTCGGGTTCATCCGCGAGTGGTGGATCTGGTTCTTCGCCGGGCGGCGGGTCGGGAAGCTCCGGAGGCGGCGGCTCGGCGGTGACGAGGGTGACCGGCGCAGTGGGCCGGACGGTCTCGGGCACAGGCTCGGCGGTCGGGGGAACGGTCAAGCAGGTGACCGGCGCGGCTGGGAGCGCGGTCGCGGGCGGCACGGTCTCGAAGCTCGGCGCCCTGCTCGGCGGGTGAGCCGCCCCTAACTGCCGCGATCGTTCCGGCGGGGCCGGAGCCCGAGTGCCTGCTCGATGAAGCGCAGGCTGACCGCCTGCAGCTCGGCGTCGTGCTGGATCGAGCGGTGATGGCCGCCGGGCACCGCGATCAGGCGGCTGCCCGGGATGGTCATACCGGCGGCCAGCTCGCGCGAGTGCTGGATGGGGACCCGCTCGTCCCCCTCGGCGTGGAGCAGCAGCAGCGGAACCTTGAGGTTCTCGACCGCCTCCCCGAGCTCGTGCGTGGCCAGGAAGGCGTCCAGCGCCTCGCGATCTGAGTCGAACTCCAGGCGGTCGGTCTCCAGCCCCCTCCTGAGCTGATGGGAGCCGGCCGGGCAGATCGCGACCACGGCCTGCACGCAGACCGCCTCGGCGGCGACGATCGCCAGGTAGCCGCCCATGCTCGACCCGCGCAGCGCCAGCGGCGCCCCCGGCGCGCCGATCGCCTCGCGTAGCCGAACACGAGGTCGACATCATCGAGCACGCGGGCGTCCATGGGGCCGACGCTCTCGCCGTGGCCGCGCTGGTCGAAGCAGATCGCCGCCAGCCCCAGCGCCACCGCCGCGCGGGCGTAGTCGTGATGGCTCTCCTTGCAGGAGCCGGCGCCGTGCAGGATCACGACTCCGGCTCGGGCCGGAGGCTGTGGCGAGGGGGGGAGCCACAGCGTGTAGGCCAGGCCGTCGACGGCCCCCGTCTGCGCGGGAAGCATCGGTGTGATCGTGCGTGTCGCTTTCGCCATATCGTTAGCGCCGTGACCGCTATAGCCTCCGGGCTCTCACACGTCTACCCGCTGGGCACCCGCGTCAACGGCCGTGGGCATCTGGAGCTTGCCGGATGCGATGCCGTGGAGCTGGCCCGCGAGTTCGGAACCCCCGTTTACGTGGTCGTCGAGGATGACCTGCGCCGCCGGGCGCGGGCGTTCGTGGACGCGATGGCGGCGCGCCACGACGACTTCGACATCCTGTTCGCCTCCAAGGCCTTTCCGTGCACGGCCGTGTACCGATTGCTGGCACAGGAGGGCCTGGCCTGCGACGTGGCCTCGGGCGGCGAGCTCGCCCTGGCCCTGGGGGGCGGCTTTGACCCGCGACGTACATATCTGCACGGCAACGCCAAGTCGATCGTCGAGCTCCGGGAGGCGCTGCAGGCCGGCGTCGGTCACGTGGTGCTCGACTCGATGGGCGAGCTCGACCGGCTGGCCGGGGTGGCCGCCGAGATCGGTCGCCGCCAGGAGGTTCTGATCCGGGTCACTCCGGACGTGGCCGGCGAGACGCATCAGGCGATCTCCACCGGTCAGGCCGACTCCAAGTTCGGCTTCTCGATGGCCCAGGCCCGGGACGCGGTCGCCCGGCTCAGCGACCACCCGAGGCTGGAGCTGGTCGGCCTGCATTTCCACATCGGCTCTCAGCTGTTCTCCCTGGAGCCGTTTCGGGCCGCCGTGCGAGCGATCGCCACCCTCGGCGACTTTCCGGTCTACAACCTCGGTGGCGGGCTCGGGGCCGCCTACACCGCCGACCAGCATCCGCCGAGCGCCGAGCGCTACGTGGAGACGATCGTGGAGGCTGCTCACGCCGAGCTGGGCCCGGGCAAGCGGCTGCTCCTGGAGCCCGGCCGGGCGCTGGTCGCCAACTCGACGGTCACCCTCTACACCGTGGAGACGATCAAGCGCAACGTCTCGACCTGGGTCGCGGTCGACGGCGGAATGTCGGACAACCTGCGCCCGATGATGTACGGCGCGCGCTACGAGGCGCTGATCGCCGATCGCCCGCTGGCGATCGGCGACGTGCCCTGCCATCTGGCCGGCAAGCACTGCGAGTCGGGCGACGTGATCGTCCGCGACGTGGAGCTGGCCGATCCGGCCCCCGGTGACGTCATCGTCACTCCGGTCACCGGGGCCTACGGATATGCGATGGCCAACAACTACAACGGAGTGCCTCGGCCGCCGGTCGTCTTCGCCTCCGAGGGGTCGGCTCGCCTGGTGGTGCGCCGGGAGACCTACGCCGACCTGATGAGCCGGGACGTCGGCTCGTGAGCACCGAGGCCGGCCCCACCGACCCCCGCCCCTTCCGGGTGGGGCTGCTCGGCCACGGGACGGTGGGAGCGGCCTTCGCCTCGCTGCTGCCCGTGCATGCCGACCGGATCGCCCGGATCACCGGTCTGCGCCCCGAGCTCTCCGGCGTCCTGACGCGCTCTGACGGATCATTTGAGGAGATCCTGGCCGGCTCTGACCTGATCGTGGAGCTGATCGGGGGACTCGAGCCCGCCCGCTCGTATCTGCTGGAGGCGATGCGCGCCGGCAAGCACATCGTGACCGCCAACAAGCAGCTGCTGTCACAGTTCGGGGAGGAGCTGTGGGAGGAGGCCAGGGTGCGCGGGGTGCAGCTGCGCTTCGAGGGGGCCGTGGCCGGCGTGGTGCCGGTCATCAGGGTGCTGCAGGAGTCGCTGGCGGGGGCGACGATCGACCGCGTGCACGGGATCGTCAACGGCACCACCAACTTCATCCTCACCGACATGGCTCGGACCGGCTCTGATTTCGCGACCGCGCTGGCGTCCGCGCAGGCTCTTGGGTACGCCGAGGCTGACCCCTCCGACGACGTCGACGGGCGCGACGCCGCGGCCAAGATGGCGATCATCGCCCGGCTGGCCTTCCAGACTCCTGTGCACATCGACCAGGTGCGCTACGAGGGGATCCGCCACATCCAGCCCGACGATCTCGAGTACGCGCGCGAGCTGGGCCTCGGCCTCAAGCTGATCGGGACCGCTGAGCGGGTGGGTTCCGACGGGCTCGCGGTCCGGGTGTACCCGGTGTTCCTGTATCCCGGCCACCCGCTGGCCTCGATCAACGGCCCCTTCAACGCGGTCACCGTCGAGTCGGAGGCGATCACCGAGATCACGATGTCGGGGCCGGGCGCGGGCGGTCCCCAGACGGCCTCGGCGGTGCTCGGAGACGTGATCAGCGCCATGATTCCCCCGGCCTCGACCCCGCCGGCGACCGAGTCGCTGAGGATCGTCACCGACGTGACCTCGGCGTTCTACCTGCATCTGGAGGTCGCCGATGAGCCCGGGGTGCTGGCGGAGGTGGC
>Ga0182024_10003078_pt1 | contig 40333 bp, 43 predicted proteins | sample P32metaG_FD_120480 | JGI IMG/M metagenome (GOLD analysis project Ga0182024, IMG submission 120480) | Permafrost microbial communities from Stordalen Mire, Sweden - P3-2 metaG (Illumina Assembly) | ecosystem: Environmental > Terrestrial > Soil > Wetlands > Permafrost | place: Sweden: Stordalen...
CGTCAGAGCGGGGATCTTAGCAGTTGTTCAAGCCCCGCTCGTTAGAGCGGGGATCTTAGCAGTTGTTCAAGCCCCGCTCGTTAGAGCGGGGATCTTAGCAGTTGTTCAAGCCCCGCCTGTCAGGGCGGGGATCTTAAGGAGAATCCATTTGGAAAAACAACCTGAACTTCGCCGCGCGCTAGGACCCTGGGCAGCCATCGCCGTTGTGATCGGTACCGCCATCGGCAGCGGAATTTTTCTGGTGCCCACCAAGATGATCCGAGCCGTCGGATCGCCGGAAATGGTGTTCGCCGTATGGATTTTCGGCGGAATTCTGACGCTGTTCGGCGCGCTCACTTATGCCGAGTTATCCGCTGCAATGCCCGGCGCAGGCGGTGAGTATGTCTACCTGAACGCCGCTTACGGCCGCTTTTTCGGGTTCATTTACGGCTGGACCCAGACCTGGGTGGCCAAGGCGGCTTCCATCGCGACGCTCGCCACCGCGTTTTTTACCTACCTGTCGAACTTTTTTCCACAACTCAACGCCGTGGTCTACACGCTCCCTCTGCCCATCGGACCGGGCTGGAAGCCGCTCGAAATCCGTTACGGACAGCTTCTGGCGATCGTAGTCATCTTATTCCTAGCCGGCGTGAATTACCTGGGCGTTCGCGTCGGCGGCGGAGTACAAGTCGGGGTAACCGCGCTCAAGGTCGCGCTGATCCTCGGATTGATCGTCGCGGGCCTGACATCAAGCGCGGGAAATGTCGCCAATTTCGGCCTGGGAATGCCCGCCAGTCCTGGGGGCATTCCAGGATTCTTCGTTGCACTCGTGGCTGCGTTGTGGGCTTACGATGGCTGGAATAACGCGGGGATGCTCGGGTCGGAAATCGAGCGGCCGCAGCGGAATCTGCCGCTCGCGCTGATCAGCGGGACCCTCTGCATGATGGCCATCTACCTGCTCACCAATGTCGCGTATTTCTATATCTTGAGTGGACCCGAAGTGGGCAGTGAACAAAGCCGAATGACGGGCGTCGCCGCTGTGATGATGCATCGCGTGCTCGGAGCGCCCGGCGCAGCAATGGTGAGCGTGGCTGCCATGATTTCGATTTTCGCCGCAATGAATGGATCCATCCTGTCGGGGGCGCGCGTTCCCTACGCGATGGCGCGCGACGGTTATTTCTTCCGGTCCATCGGCACGGTGAATCCGCAATATCGAACACCCTCCGCCGCGATTTTGCTGCTGGGCGTATGGTCGTCGGCGATCCTGCTCACCGGCCGATACGATGAACTCTACACGCTGGTGATCTTCCCAAGCTGGATTCTATACGGAATGACCGCCGCTTCAGTGATCGTATTGCGCCGCAAACAACCCGATCTACCGCGTCCCTATCGGGTATGGGGGTACCCGCTGGTACCAATATTGTTCATTTGTGTGGCGTTGGCTCTGCTTTATTCGACATTGCTCAGCTCACCGCGCGAGTCGGGGATCGGTTTGGTGCTGATTGCGGCCGGACTTCCCTTTTATTTTCACTGGAAAGGTCGAATTATACGGGAAACGGCCATGTCTCCCAGCGAGGGTCCTCAATCAGAGCCGCCCGGACCGGGAATGGGTCAATAAAGTACTCTTTTGTTCTGAAAACAGAACAAAACTCTTGAAAACCATCTAAAAGTAGGGTTAAACTCATAGAGCACCACAGGGAGTTAGGGTGCGTCGTGTTCGGTTTTCAGAACGCTGGACTGCTGGCAGGACCGCTAACGAAATCTTACAATTGTGGAAGGAAGCACATGGATCTACTGAAAATGCTGGCCGATTTACGCCAGGAACGAGAGCAGATTGAGGAGGCCATTTTAACCCTGGAGCGTTTGGCCCGGGGCAGAGGACGCCGCCGTGGACGGCCGCCGACCTGGATGACGACCATCAAACGCCGCGGACGACCGCCGGGCAGCAAGAATAAACCCAAAGAATCCGCGGCTGCATAGACCGGCCGATTCCTGGGACAAAAAGAAGTGCTTGGCGGCCCCTCGGGGAGCCTTTGGCGCCGGGCTCGCGATTCCCGGTCAATCCACGGTCGATCCCCGGTCAATCCGCGGTTGATCCCCGGTCGATCCCCGGTCAATCCGCGGTGGATTCACGGTGATGCTCGGACCCTGGTTGCCACCATTGGTAAACTGAAGCCGTGTCCGCCACCAAGCTCACTGCGCAAGTCAAGGCCGGGGGATGCGCTTCCAAACTGAGTCCCACGATTCTGGATCAGGTGCTTCCCCGGCTTCCCCGAGTCGCTGACCCCAACCTCTTAGTAGGATTCGACACCGCTGACGACGCCGGTGTGTACCGGCTGACGCCGGAGCTGGCGATGGTCCAAACCGTCGATTTTTTCACTCCGATGGTGGACGATCCGTTCACCTTCGGTGCCATCGCCGCCGCCAACGCGCTCAGCGACATCTATGCGATGGGCGGCAAGCCGCTGACCGCTCTTTCGATTCTCGCGTGGCCGGCGGGCAACGAACTTGACGACCTGGAGGCGATCCTCAAAGGCGGGGCGTCGAAAATCCACGAAGCCGGCGCCGTGGTGGTGGGCGGCCACAGCGTTAACGACCCCGAGATCAAGTTCGGATACGCGGTTACCGGCGTGATTCATCCGGATCGGATCAAAACCAACTGCGCGGCGCGGCCCGGCGATGTCCTGGTTCTTACGAAAAAGATCGGCACGGGGATTATTTCGACGGCGATCAAACGCGGGATCGCGTCAGACGCGCACATCGATGGCGCGATCCGGTCCATGCTGACGCTGAATCGCTCGGCCGCCGAAGCGATGATGGACCTGGAGGTCCACAGCGTGACCGATGTTACCGGCTTCGGCCTGCTGGGTCACGCGCGCGAGATGGCGATGGGCAGCGGAGTGACGCTCGAAATCGATTCGGCGCGCGTTCAATTTCTGGAGGGTGCGGGGGAGTATGCGCGCGCCGGCGCGATTCCCGGCGGGTTGAACAACAATCGCGATTTTGTGAGCAGCTGCGTCGAGAGCGCGTCGCCGGTAGATGATTTGTTGTACGATCCGCAAACGTCCGGCGGGCTATTGATTTCGCTGCCGGAAGCGGATGCGGCGGCGTATATGCGAAAATATCCAGCGGCTTATGTAATTGGCCGCGCGCTCGAGCGCGGCACGAAACCGTTGCGGGTAATATGACTGTAAAATGTGGCGCACGCTCTTAAGCGCACAGGCAGCTCGTGTAGTTGTGCTGCGGTCGGCTTCGGCCGACAGTCTCGTCGGCGAACTGAAGTTCGCCGCTGCACGCTAAAGAGGGTGCTGAAAAACGCTCCCTTACGGTCGCGGTTCTGTAAGAAAAGACGCCACGAAGAAAGGCTCCTTGATGAACGGCTCGCCAATCATTATTGCGCTGGATGTTCCCAGCGCAGCCGAAGCTCGACGGCTGGTCCGCGAGATCGGCGATGCGGCGTCCTTCTATAAGGTTGGGCTGGAATTGTACGCCGCCGCGGGCCCCGATTTCGCGCGCGAGTTGAAGGCCGAGGGTCACCGGGTATTTCTGGATCTGAAGCTGCACGACATCGGTGAAACGGTACGCCGCGCGGTTGCGCAAGTGACCAAGATTGGCCCCGACTTCCTGACCGTTCACGCGACCGACCAGGTGGTGCGAGCCGCGGTCGAAGGGCGCGGGCAATCGCCGCTGAAGTTGCTCGGCGTCGGCGTGCTCACCAGCCTGGACGATTCGGATCTGGAAAAAGACGGCTACGCGCGAAGCTTGACGGATCTGGTCGAGCTGCGCGCGCGCAACGCGATGGCGGCGGGAATGGATGGCATCGTGTGCTCGCCGCGCGAGGTTTCGAGGGTTCGCGCCATCACCGGCCGCAAAATGATTCTCTTGAATCCGGGAGTGCGATCCGCGGGTTCTGAAACGGGCGACCAGAAGCGCGTTGCGACCCCGGCGGAAGCAGTCGCGGCAGGAGCGGATTACATCGTGATCGGCCGGCAGGTGACGCGCTCGAAAGACCCCCGCGGGGAAACGCTTCGGATTCTGGAAGAGGTCGGGGCGGTGGCGAAGGCGGTCTGAGACCGCCCAAGGGTTCGAGTCCGTCCCAGGCCACCAAGCTTTCAAGCACCTGCGGACACTCAACTCCGGGTTTTAGTTCCAATTCCAGCCTGCCGATACTGTCTCATGTGTTCTTCGTCAAGCCCTCAAAATGATAAACTGAAACCACGAGTGAATATGATATATCCGGCATCTCCCTACATCGAGGAGCGCAACGGTGGTCTCTACGTTGAGGGGACTCGTGTGTCACTCGATTCGGTTGTGATTCGCTTCCAGGAAGGCGCATCTCCGGAGAGGATCGTCCAATCGTTTCCGACCCTGAAACTCCCCCAGGTGTACGGCGCTATTGCCTACTATCTTGAGAACGAACAGATGGTCAATGAATACATCGCTGCGGGCCAGCGTGAACTCGAACGAACAGTGCCGCCCCTCAGCCAATCGAATCCCGATCTGTTTGCCCGCTTGCGGGTGGCGCGCGAGAAGATGGGTTCGAAGCGCACGTGACCGTCCGCTTTCTGGCGGATGAGAATCTCGACACCGACATCATTCAGGGTCTCCGCGTTCGCGAGCCAGTCATCGACATCCTCGATGTGAAGACCGCTGGGTTGCGAGGAACAGGTGATCCAGCACTGCTAGAGCTCGCTGCTCAGCAGGATCGCGTCTTGATAACTTACGACAGGAACACGATGACGCGGCACTTTCGAGATCGCCTTGATGCCGGGAAGCCATCCCCAGGCGTGTTTATCCTTTCCCCAACAGGAGAGCGCCATCGGCGAGATCATCGAGTCGCTGCTTCTGGTGTGGGTGGCATCTCAAGCGGAAGAGTGGCGGAATCAGATTGCTTATCTGCCATTCCGGTAAACGGCGAGTCCGTACTGAAAAAGGCTAGCGGCGGTGGTTCGATTTCCTCGTAGTTAGCACCCGTACTTTAGATAGCAAGGCTCCCCGGAAGGAGCCAATGGTATCTTGGTAGCCGGCACCTTTAGCGATGGACTATAGCAAGATCATTACGATCGAACCGGGCAAGATGGGCGGGAAGCCCTGTATTCGCGGCCTTCGGATCACGGTCTATGACATCCTCGATTATCTCGCTTCCGGGATGACAGAGATCGAGATTCTTCGTGACTTCCCCGATCTCACTAAAGAGGACATTCGGGCTTGTCTTGCGTTCGCCGCTGACCGTGAGCGCAAACTCGCTAGTATTCATCTGTGAAGTTGGCGGTCCGGATGGCGAACTTAAGTTCGCCGCTGCACGCTGAAGAGGTTGCGGAAAAGGCAAGGTTTTCGTGCCGCTCTGTTGAAGACACTCGTGGGGCGCGACCAGGGGGTCGCGCGCGGGTCAGGGGACCAGGTCAGGGGACCCGCCCCACCGAAGGCCTAATTCTCCGACGGCTTCTCCACGTGGTCGATCATCAGCATCTCCACGGGTCCCTTCATGGCTTCCAGTTTGAGCCCGAGCTGCTCCTGAATCGCCGCGAATATCGAGGCTCCCGTGGCATCCGGAGGCGGCACATCGCCTCCGCTATTCGGCTGGCTCTCATCCGGGACCCATTCGAGTTTGAAGTCGAACTTTCCAGTCAGCCCGGTGGCGTCGACAACCGGCCGGCCCAATTCGCTTCTTAGAAAGCCCACGAACCCATTGAAGTCCGAGCCGTGCCCGTCGATCAGCCCGCGCCCAATCCTGGTGCCCTCCCGCCGTGTATCGCCGTCTTCTTTCCTATACTCTCGAAGCCTTGAACCACCCTTCGCAATCACCAGCCGGTACTCCGGCATCTCCCTGGTCTCGCGATGGACTTTCAACTTAAACCGATCTTCCAGCAGTGGCTGAAGCATCTGGAACTTTTGTGCGATAGTGCTGGGCCCCTCCGTTTTCGCCTCGATGTCCCACGTATCCGAGCTGAGCCAACTCGGTCCGCCGACAAGCTGGTAGCCCTGGATTCGATAGGTATTCATGATCAGGACTCTTAGCGGCGTGTTGGTCCATGTCCCTCTTTCGGGATCGAAATGATTCCCCATGGCGCGAGCGCCCGATTTGTTGAGCTTGACCGTGGCTACCTCGAATGCCGCCGGGGGCGATTGCGCGAGTGCGGCGCAGGTCAGCGCGACAATCGCGGGCGTCATTCTGGGTAATGCCATCGATAGATAGACGCTCTGTTGTACTGATTCGTTGATACCCCTTTTTGTGGCGCGGGCTGTCAAGCCTGCTGAGCCGAGAGTCATCTCGGCTTTTCGGAAGATGTAAGGATGCGCGCTGCTCTCGCTCGGAATGCTGTTCGGAGGAAAAGCCGAGATGACTCTCGGCTCAGCAGGCCTGGCGGCCCGCGCCACGCACTGCGTTATTCTGAATTCTGACTCCTGTTTTCCTGACTCCTTCTTCCAATGACCACCCTCACTCATCTCGAATGCAGCGTTTGCGCGAAGCACTACGAAGCCGGCAAAATCCATAACCTGTGCGAATGCGGCGGACCGCTCCTGGTTCGCTACGACCTCAAGAAAGCACGCGAAAGCTGGAATCGCGATTGGATCGCCAACGGGCCATCGAGTATGTGGCGATACGCGCCCGTGCTGCCGGTTTCAAAACCCGCGGCGATCGTCAGCCTGGGCGAAGGCATGACGCCGCTGATCCACACCAAGCGCCTGGGCGCGCGGCTCGGCGCGAGCGATTTATGGGTGAAGGACGAAGGCATCAACCCCACCGGATCGTTCAAAGCTCGCGGATTGTCCTGTGCGGTTTCGATGTGTGTCGAGCTGGGGATCACCAAGGTCGCGATCCCCTCAGCCGGCAACGCGGCGGGCGCGCTCGCGGCGTACGCGGCAGCCGCCGGAATTGAGGCGCATATCTTCATGCCTCGCGATGTGCCGCAGTCAAATTTCATCGAGTGCTGCGCGGCGGGCGCGAAGGTCACTCTGGTCGACGGCTTGATCAGCGATTGCGGAAAGATGGTCGCCGCGCGCAAGGACGCCGAGGGCTGGTTCGAAATCAGCACGCTCAAGGAGCCGTATCGGATTGAAGGCAAGAAGACCATGGGTTACGAAGTCGCCGAGCAGTTCCGCTGGAACCTGCCCGACGCGATCTTCTATCCGGCGGGCGGCGGCGTGGGGATGATCGGCATGTGGAAGGCTTTCGCCGAGATGGAGGAGATGGGCTGGATCGGCTCGCAACGTCCGAAGATGATCGCCGTGCAGGCGGCCGGCTGCGCGCCCATTGTCCGCGCATGGGAGCAAGGTAAAGCCCGCAGCGAGTTTTGGGAAAACGCCGAGACCGTAGCCAGCGGCTTGCGCGTACCCAAAGCGATCGGAGATTTTCTGGTGTTGCGCGCCGCGAGAGATAGCGGCGGCACGTGTATTGCGGTGAGCGATGAGGAAATGATCGACGCGGGAATCGAACTCGCCGGCGCGGAGGGAATCTTCGCGGCGCCGGAAGGAGGAGCGTGCGTGGCGGCGCTGAAGAAGCTGCTCGCGAACGGATTTCTCAAGCCCGAGGAACGGATCGTGATCTATAACACCGGGTCGGGATTGAAGTATCTGGAAGCGTATTCGCCGCGGTTTCCGAGGTAGTGGGGACGTTAGCCACGCATGAACACGAATGGACACCCATAGGTCTTCCGGTTCGTCATTCGCGTCGATTCCCGTGCATTCGCGGCTAGTGTAGTGCGTCTCACGGATTGAGCAGTATGTGGGGCGGACGCCCCCGTCCGCGCCGGACCCCTGGTCCGGCTCTTCGGATCGCAACCAAAAGCCGACGAGGGCGTCGGCTGCGGACCAGGGGGTCCGCCCCACCTCTCGTTATGCAGTTCGAGATTTCTGATGCATTACACCAGGCCGGTTTAGCGACTTGCCAACTGAAATCGAAAAGGTTCGTCATAAGGTCATGGACCAGATCTCCCCTCCAACGGCACGCCGCATACTCCGCGCAACTTCGGGATGCAGCTGGTTACCACTCGCCGCAGGCGCCGTACTGTGCGTCGCGGCGGCCGCCTCAGCTCAGCCGCGGGACGCGCACCCGTCTTTCGAAGCGGCATCCGTCAAGCTCAACTCGTCGGGCGGCGGCAGCAGTCAGACGCACGGGTCCAAGGGGCAGATCGTCATGAACAACCAGACGCTGAAGCGCCTGGTCGAACGGGCTTATGGCGTCCTACCGTTTCAGGTCGCCGGTCCCTCCTGGATGGAGACTGTCCACGTTGACATCGTCGCCAAATATCCGCCCGACACGCAGGATGACGACCGCTCCCTCATGCTGCGCGCGCTGCTCGAGGACCGCTTCAAGTTGGCCGCGCATCGCGAATCGAAGGACTTGCCCGGCTATGCGCTGACGGTCGCCAAGGGCGGGTTCAAGCTGAAGCCCGTTGAGCCAGGCTCGTCCGATACCAGCAGCAACGGAACGCGCATTCTAACCCTGACGGCGAAGAGGACCTCGATGGAGTACCTGGCCGAGATCGTCGCCCGGAGCCTGGGGGAACCGGTGGTCGACAAGACCGGCATGCCGGGCGTCTACGACTTTGAGCTCCGCTGGAACACTGACGATCAGAACACGAGTGGCGTCGACGCCGACGTCCCTTCCATATTCACTGCGCTCCAGGAGACGCTTGGTTTGCGATTGCAGTCCCAAAAAGTCCCTGGCGAGATCATCGTGGTGGACCATGTGGAACGGGTTCCCATCGAAAACTAAGCCGTGTCTTAATCTCGGAGACCGCCCGATGCGTCCTACGGATGGATCGGGTGGAGCGTGGCCGGTTCTTCCGAGCCCGTGAGCGACGCCGCGGGCGCCTGCAGCTCGATACCGAGCACGAACACGGAGGACTTCCCGGGATTCAAGTTCTGAGCCGCGCCGAACGGGAAGACATTACTGGTGGTCGAGCCGGTCGAGAAAATCTGCACAACGGGATTTGTGACCGCGGAGTGGCGCGCGATCGAGCCCCCGTCAATGGATCTCCCGTCGATGGCTCGCGACGACCCCGATGCCGGCGCATTCAATACGTCCACACCATAAGCCGCCTGCGCTCCCGGACCGGTAATGTAGGTGGCGTACACCAGCCCGTTTCCGCTGGCCCGCGACGCGGATGGATCGATCACCGCGATAAAACCGTCGTTGCTCGCTCCAAAAGAATGCGGATACAGGGCGTCCTGGGTCACTGGAAGATCCTGTGAAAGCGTGTAACCGCACAGGTAGTAACGGCCGTAGGCATCCAGCTTCAGGTCGTACGCGACTTCGCCGCCGGTGCCTCCGTAATACGTGGAGTACGTCAACCCGACGCCCAACTGACTCGCCTGGATATTGAGAATCGCGAGAAACGCATTCGAGGTCCCGCCAAAGTCGTTTTGGTAGGCGTTCAGCGTGACCGGAAAATCGCCCGAGAGCGTATAGCCGGTCATGGCGACGTTGCCCGCGGGATCGATCACCATCTTCTTCACTTCGTCCTGCGACGATCCGCCCAGGAAAGTGGAATACACCAGCCCTCCCGTGTTGAGATTGAGCACCGAGAGAAACCCGTCGCCGCCGCCCGCATAAGCCTGCTGGTAGGCGTTGATCACCACCGGGAACCCGAAGGAGAAGGTGGTCCCGGCCACGTACACCAATCCGGCCGCATCCACCGCGATGGTTCGTCCCCGGTCGTCGGCAACCCCTCCCAGATATGTGGCCGCGACTTCGGACGCGTTGCCGCTCTGAGTGGGGTCGAATTCCACGACGAACGCGTCAGAGGAACCACCGATGGTGGGCTGATACGGCGCGCCGGCGATTGGAAAATCGGCGGACGTGGTGACGCCGGTGACATAAATCTTCCCGTTGGCCACCGCGATCCCGTCCCCTTCATCGGCATCGCCTGTGGTTGAGCCGCCGATGTAGGAGGAATAGATGAGACCGTTAGTTCCCTGCGTGGGATCGATCATCGAAACGAACCCCGTGACAATCAGAGCCGAATTGGTGGAAATGAGCGCGCCCGCGCTGACCGGGAAATCGCCCGAAACGCTGGATCCGGTGATGTAGAAGACGCCATTCTGATCGATGGTCATGGCCTGCATCATGTCGTTGGCGGGGCCGCCCAGATAGGAGGAATACAGCACCGTATTGGATACGGGATCGAGCTGCATCAGCCAGATGTCCAGGTTGCCGGCGTTGGCGGTTAGATAGGCGTTGCTGGTGTTGGGGAAATCGGTCGAATAAGTGTTCCCCGCCAGGTACAGGATGCCTTGTGAATCGTGCGCGATGGCCACACCGAAATCGGCGATGGACCCGGACAGATACCCCGCATAGGTGATGCCCGGATCGACAATCAGCGGTTCCGCGGGGTTGTACGCGGCGATCGCCAGCCGCACCGTGCCGTCCCGCGCGATCCGGTACGCCGCCTCGACGTTGACGATCTCGCCGGAGGCGCGCCGTTGATAAACCACCGGCAGATGCTGCACGATCTCACCCGAGTCGAGCGTGAGCACGATCTCGCCGCGGTCATTGAGGCGGACCGCATCGGCGCCATCGAAGCGCATCCGAATCCGCGACGGGTCCGCGCCGGGCGCGATTTCAAAATCGTATTCCAGCTCGCCGCCGTTTCCGTAGTACACCACGTCGATGCCGCGATACACTCCGGTCTCGCGAAGCCGCCCGAACGCGGGCACGCTGAGGCGCTTCTGCTCATTGTTTTTCAAACCGAGGAAATAATTGGTGGGGGCGCGCTGCGGCTGTTCGCCTTGAAAGCGGTGATTTGCAGTGGAATGATTAGCTCCCGGGAACGTCAGCCGCACGGTGCGATCGGCGACACGCAGCAAGGTGGCGCGATCGGTGAAGGCGAAAGAATATCCGCGGCCTCGCGCGGTCCATCGGATGGAACCCGGCTGGAGACCGGAATTCGGTTCGAATCGGATGGGCGTGCTCTCCAGCAGCTTGGCTGCCGTGGGCGTGGATGCCGCCAGGCAATTTATCGCGGACAACGGACACAAGCCGAGTAGACAGAATAATGGCGTAACGACTAACCGCATGTGATTTGAGACGTGACTCCGTAACCCTTTGGTTTCAGTTGATCTTCTCTATTACACCACAGGCGCTTCTCCATCGCGCTCAAGCCCCACCCGTAAGGGTGGGGTTTCGTTGAGGCGCGATGTAACGCTTGTCATTTCATCCCCACCTTGACCATCCCCTCCCCGACCATCCCCTCCCTGACGGGTGGGGCTTGAGACGCGGCCGTTAGGAAGCGCGCTGCTCAGGAACTGGCGCCGGCAGGATCCTCCGGATCACCAAATCATACGCCGCCCCGCCGATCACTCCACCCAGCAGCGGTCCGACAATCGGCACCCAGAACACGCCGCTTCCGTCGGTCAGCCCGTTGTTCTTGAACCCCGCGACCACTGTAAACAGCCGAGGCCCGAAATCGCGCGCCGGGTTGATGGCGTACCCGTGCATGCCGCCGAACGCCATTCCGATGGCGACCACCACCAGCCCCACCATCAGCGGCGTCATATTCGAGCCCGGCGGCGTGTTGCGTTCGTCGGTGATCGCGAAGATCATCAGAAGCAGCAGGGCGGTGCCGATGGTCTGGTCCAGCAATCCTGCCGTGGGTTGCAAGGGAAACGCGGGGAACGTGGTGAACACGCCGGCCGTGCGCTCAAGCGTGGGGTCCACCGTCAGGAATTGCGGGCGATAATTCCAATACACCAGCGCGGAGGCGACGAAAGCGCCCGCGATCTGCACCAGCGAGTACGGCAGCACTTTGCGCCACGGGAATCCTCGAAACACGGCCAGCGCGAGCGTGACGGCCGGGTTCAGGTGCGCGCCGGTGATTTTCCCGGCGATGTAAATCCCCATGGTCACGCCGAGTCCCCAGGCGAGCGTAATGTTGGTGTAGCCGCCCTTGTCGAAAAGCACTACCATGGCGACCACACCGTTGCCGAAAAGAATCAGGACCATGGTGCCGAAGAACTCGGCGAGGAGTTCGTGCGAGAGGCGTTGAGGCATCCTTGTACAGGATACCGCTGAATGGCGGCCGGGCTCAGCGCTTTGCGGATTGGGCTTTGCGGATCGGCCCGGTGGATTCAAGCGGCCCGGAGGGTAAGAAACCAGATAGCCGCAATGGTGGCGACATCACCGGACAAGTGCATGAACCAAACCCACCCACGCGTGGCCCCGCTGTCGACGATCGCGTTCTTGAGCTCGGCATACTTCGAGTCAGCAGCTTTGGGGTCGACAGCTTTCGTGTCAACAGCCGCACTCGAAATGAGCTTCTTAATCGCCAGGCGCTGACGCGTTACCCCGAGCAACCCAGCCAGGTTGACGGCCGCGAAGACGGCAAACGCGATCGAAAGCACCCACGCCAAACTCCTAGGCCGTGCATGATCCGATCCAAAGAATGCAAGCAGCCCCAAAATAATCGCGATGTGGAAATTCCAAAACGTCTGCATCGCGTTCCAGCGCTCGAAATACAGCGTCACCAGATCCTTGAATTCCACCCTTCCGCTCCCTTCAATGCGTCATCGCGTACACGATGTAGTTCACCCCGATCCGAATGCCGAGCGCCGAAAATCGCTCCAGATAGCTCGGATCGTCGGCCCACTCCCAGGAGTCGCCGATATCGGAGTTGGGCGTCAGCGCCACCATCAGCCGTCCCTCATCGTCGAAAATGCCGCGCCAATGCGCCGGGCAGCCTTGACACTTTTCCGTGACGCCGGTCTGGCGATAGCGCGCGCCGGGAACCTGGTAGCGATCGCTGAGATCGAAAACGGTGTGGAAGATATAGTTGTCGTCTTCCAGATCCACCACTTCGCGATCCGGAAAAACGCGCTGCATGCTGGCCATGAAGACGTCCCAGCCGTCGTCGCCCCAGAAGTCGTCGGCCATGAAGAATCCGCCGCGCAACAGATAATCGCGCAGCTTCGCCGCCTGATCGTCGGTCAGATTCCAACGGCCGGGCTGGACCGCGTAAAGCCAGGGCCAGTTGTACACGTCGTCGCCATCGTCCAGATTCACGGGCTGCTCCACTGACCGAGCGTTGATGCGCGACAGCCGGCGCACTGCCAACAGGAAATGACGATCGGCGCGCGGGTAATCCTGCGTCCACATGGAGTAGCCCTGGGTCCAATTTCCATCGCCGTACGCGCCGAACACACGTCCACCGCGCCCGCCGCGAAGTTGCGGATACATCAGGCGCGCGAACACGAATTCCGATTTCTCCTGCCAATCCGGCGGCAGCGGGAAATTGTCGTATTCGATGCCGGGATATTGGCGAAAAGGCTTCTGATAGGCGTACAGGCCGCAAACCAGAATGAGAGCGGCAGCGGCCGTCGCTCCCCGGAGAACATCGCGAACCTTCATGCTTCAGCGCCTTCTCGCTTGAGAATAGCACCAGCGTTGAGAAGCGGCGGAGCCTTACAGACCAGTTCGACCGATGTTAATCGACCCGCTCCAGCTTCACCGTCCTCGGGTTCTCGTAAGGCCCTGCACTAGAGCTGACGTCGGTGACCCATAGCGTATTGCCTTCAATTTTGAAAGAGTACGTGTCGAATTGTCCGGGGACCATGTTACCGGCATTCTTCGTCACGATATGGTGGGTCGTAAAAGTTGTACCGTTGATCTCGTACGTTCCTGAGTTCCCTGTGAAGGGCCTCCACATCGCAACGAGTTCCGCTTCGCTTGCTTTGGAAACATCGAGCTGAGGCCGCGGCTCTTCGCTGCGAACGATCACTATGCTGTAGTATTTTCCGGTGAACAGGTATAAGCCCGGTTGCGGATGTCTGTTTGTTGTGGCGTTCGGCCCGGTGGTTGTTACTTCCGTAATTCGCCACGCGCCGCTGAGCACTGTCAGCTTGGATTGTGCGCCCGCAATTCCACCGGTCATCGCAATAATCCAGAGCAAGGTGACTGCTGTTCGCATTAACACCTCCTATTCTCTGAGATGTTATCAGCAGTTCCCCTGAGTGTGCCAAAATCAACGACCGAGAGACTTAATGGAGCATCGAGCGGCCCACGGATCTACTCCAGGCTCATGTTGACCAGGTCGAAGCTGAATCGCTCTGGAGGAAGCGCGCTAATGGGACTCGGCGTCATGCCGGCCCAGGTGCAATACGCCGTGTTTGCGACCGACGCATTCAGGTAAAACAGAAACTGATTCGAGAAACATCGCAGCGGAGGCGGTTGCCGGAAGGTCAGCCGCATCCCCACCGCTTTCTCGATTTCGACTCCGTGCGTGTCGAACGCTTTATCTTCCAGCAGCGTGACGAAGCTCGACTGGCCCGCGTGCGGCCACACGTCGGCGCGCAGCAGATTGCGGAGATCCATGCGGGTCTCGAAAGTGGTTTCGCACTGGCGAATCCATTCGAGAATGCTGTCGCCCCACTGCCAGTGCTGCCGGAAAGCAAGATATTGATCGACCAGGTTCAGCGCCAGGTCCATTTTGCGGCGGTCCAGCTCGATTTGAATTCGCTCAAATCCCGCCTCAGGGATGGTTTCGAAAGCAGGCAGATCCATGATGTCGTCCTGCTCTATGAGGGTCTCCGCCATCTCCATCACGCGATCCAGACGTTTCACGTCGGGGGTCATGCGCACCAGCAGCGGAGGCAGCTCATGCGTTCGCGACCCGGGCAGCTCGACGAACTTGCGATCCCCCACGATTTTCATAATCTCCTACTTTATGGTTCATCGACGGGACTTAGGTAAAACTTAATCGCTCTATACTAATCGATGTTAAACACGCTGTGAAGGTTACTGCTGGGCGCCGTGGCCGCAACCATATAGTACCTGAAAAACATGAAGCGCGGTTCATGTTTGAAAACAGGGCTCACTTAAACTGCACCAGCGCGCGATCGGGATTCTTCACGCGCAGCTTGCCCGAGTCATCAATCTGATGGCCCTCCCCGGCCAGGCGTTCGGCTTGCGCCGCCGGTCCGCCGGGAAGTTTTTCGAGCAGCCGGCCATCGTCGCGCACCACGCGCGAGTAGGGAGCGATGCGCGACTTCCCTTCCCGCGCGGATTCTTCGGCGGCTTCGGCGACAATTCGCACGAAAATGCCGGTGGTGATGGGGCAGGCGACATCGGCTCCGCCATCGCGCGCGAGTCTTTCGCGAAGCTGCCCTTGCGTGACCAGCTTTCCGCGCGGCACTCTGCGAATTAGCGCGTCGACGTCGAGCGGCCGCGGGATCAGGATGGTGGCATCCGGGCGCAGCGGCCCGAATCGGTTCCGCATCTTCTGCGGAATGACGACCACCTTGGCTTCCTGATCGGTATGGAGTTTTTCTCTCCAGGATTTTCGCGTCTTCATGCTCACACTCCTTCCACACCCCCTCCGGCGATCCAGTCATCCACGACTTGGATTCGATTCGAAAGCGTCTGGTCGCCTTCCCAAGCCGGGCACGCGGCGCGCAGACCCGCGCGCGCCCGCTCGATCGCAATCCCCGACTTGAGCGGCGCGAGAAAGTCGAGTGCGCGCGCCGCGGTGAGCGCTTCGATCGCCAAAATGGATCGCGTGTTCTTCACTACCTGTTGAAGTTTGATCGCCGAGGTCATCCCCATGCTGACGAAATCTTCCTTATTGCCGCTGGTGGTGATGGAGCCCGGCGACGCCGGCGTCGCCAGCACGCGATTCTCGGCGACCAGCGCAGCGGCGGTCACCTGAATCATCATGAATCCCGATTCCAGGCCCGGGTCGGCGGCGAGAAACGCCGGCAGATCTTCATTGAGCGACGGATTCACCAGGCGATCCACGCGGCGCTCCGAAATACCGGCCAGAGCGGTCATCGCGATGGCCAGATAATCCAACGCCAGCGCCAGCGGCTGCCCGTGAAAGTTTCCGCCTGAAATAATCTCGTCTTCGATCACCAGCGGATTGTCGGTCACCGAATTCAGCTCGATCTCGAACACGCGGCGCGCCTCCGCCAGGGTGTCTCGCACCGACCCATGCACCTGCGGAGCGCAGCGCAGCGAATAGGCGTCCTGCACGCGTCTGCATGTAATGTGCGATTCGCGAATCTCACTGCCCTTGAGAAGGCGCTCCAGGTTCGCGGCCGATTCACGCTGGCCCGGATGCGGCCGAATCTCGTGAATGCGCCGATCGAAGGCACGCGGCGTGCCTTTCAATCCGTCGAGCGACATGGCGCAGATCACGTCGGCCGCGCGCGCGAGCATCTCGCATCGCTCCAGTTCCAGGCAGCCGATGGAGAGCATCGCCTGCGTGCCGTTGAGCAGCGAAATGCCCTCTTTCGATTGCAATTCAACCGCCTCGATTCCGGCGCGGCGCAAGGCCTCCGCGCCCGTCATCCGCGATCCTTCGAATTCCGCCTCGCCTTCGCCCAACAGCACCAGGGCCATGTGCGCCAGGGGAGCCAGATCGCCGCTCGCGCCCACGCTTCCGCGCGCAGGGACCACCGGCGTGACACCTTTATTGAGCAGATCGCACAGCCGCTGCGCGATCACCGGCCGGATCCCCGAAAATCCTTTGGCGAGCACGTTCGCGCGGATCAGCATCATGGCTCGCGTTTCGGCGCGCCCCAGCGGTTCGCCGACGCCGGCGGAATGCGAGCGCACCACGTTGCGCTGAAGCTTCGCGAGATCGCCGGGAGGTACGCGAACGTCGGCCAGCAATCCGACGCCGGTATTCACCGCGTAGGCCGGCGCGTCGCCGGTCGCGAGCCGTTCCACCACCGCGCGCGATCGCCGCATCGCTTCAATGGCGCCGGACGCGATTCCAGCGGTTTCCCCGCCCCGCGCTACGGCCGAAACTTGCGCGATGGTCAGACTGGAGCCATCAAGTAGGGTCATAAAAAGATCCAAGTGTCATAAGTTATCCATGTTGACATAGTGCCCGGTTTTGTCGCGCCTTATGCGACACCTTATGGATACCTTATGCAACCCCCGCGCCCCGATCTGCGTCTTTTCTGATATGGTGTGCTCAAAGGTGGTGTTTTCATGAAAGGCCCCCGCATGACCGCTCTTCGAATTCTCCCGCTGGTGATTCTCGTTTCGCTCGGCGTGGCGATTCCGTTCCGCGCCCGGCTTCACGCTCAGGGTCCTGTGACGCAAGGCAGCGAAACCGTGGCCAAGCCGAAAAATAGCGCCACCTCCACCGCGCCCGATCCGGCCGCCGCCAAGATTCCTTCCGAATACAGCAAGAAGGATGTCCCGGTAAACATCCCCACTTTCCGCACCGACGCGCTGAACGTTACCGTCGACGTGGCCGTGCTTGATAACAAGGACCACTTCATCCCCAAGATTCCGCGCGCCGTTTTCCGCATTTCCGAGGACAACGTTCCCCAGAAGGTGACCGGCTACTCGGTCGGCGAAGCGCCCATGACCATCGCCATGGTGATCGAGTTCTCTCAAAAGTTCGAATCGCTCTACGGAGCCGGCTGGCGGGACGTGCTCAACGCCTCCTACGGTTTCGTGCAGATGTCGAGGCCCGACGATTACATCGCCGTCATCGCCTACGACATGCGCTCCGAAATCCTCTCGGATTTTTCGACCAACCGCCAGGACACCTATGAAGCACTGCAACGCCTGCGCATCCCGGGCTTTTCGGAAGCCAACATGTTCGACGCGGTGACGGATACCGCGCAGCGTATGCAGGATATCGAAGGCCGCAAGGCGATTCTGCTGCTCTCTTCGGGCGTCGACACCTTCAGCAAGCTGACCTTCGACAAAACCCGTAAGGCCATTCAGGACGCGGGCGTCCCCATCTATGCGATCGGCATGCTGCAAGCTCTGCGCCTGGTCAGCCCGCGCGGCGACTCGATGGAGTTCCTGCAAGCCGACAACCAGATGCGCACTTTCGCGAAGGAGAGCGGCGGAATGGCGTTTTTCCCGCGCTTCTACGCCGAGATGCCCGAGATTTACCGCACCGTCATGGAGGCCATGCGCAGCCAGTACGTGCTGAGCTACACCCCCTCCAATCAGGCTAAGGATGGCAAATTCCGAAAAATCAAGGTGGAACTGGTGAACACCGAAACCAACGAGCCTCTGCCGATCAAGGATGAGAAGGGCAAGCTCATCAAATACAAGATCATCGCCAAGACCGGCTACACGGCGCCTCGCCCGGTGGAATAGGTTCACACAGCTCTTGAGGCACGACCGTAAGGGAGTGCGTTCGGCCGTGCGCTCTTGACTTGGACACGCGACTGTAATGGAATCCGTTCGCGCCGCCAATTCACACCTCCACGGCAGCTATCCGCTCGAAAGTCAAGAAGTCCATCTCAAACTTTTTGATGCCTTTACAAACGCATTGACACGAATGTCATGCGTCTGTTATTTTTTCGATGTTTCCGACATGCCTGCCCGCAATTCTCCGCGACCCACGCCAGCCCGTATCCTGCTCGTCGACGACAACGCCAACGGATTGAGCGCTCGTAAGTGCATTCTCGACGAACTCGGCCACAAGACCTCCACCGCCGCGAACGGCGCCGAAGCGCTCGAAATCTTCGAGCGCCACAAATTCGACCTGGTGGTGACCGATTACAAGATGTCGCGCATGAACGGAATCGAGTTGATCGCCCAACTCCGCAAGCAGGAACCGGATCTCCCCATCATCCTGATCTCGGGATTCGTCGACGCGCTGGGCTTAAGCGAGAGCAACACCGGGGCCGACGTGGTGATCCAGAAGAGTGCGAACGAAGTGTCTCACCTGGTGCGATCGGTGGGCCGCCTGCTGCGCCGCACGCCGCCGCGTAAGACCGCCGGCTCCCAGGCGGCGAAATCCAAGCGCAAGGCGGTCTAGTGGTTTTTGCACCGTTCCTGTCCCCACTCGCTTTGCGTTGATTCCAGCCCCACCCGTTAGGTGGGGGATTTCCTCTGTATCCTGCCAACCGCCGGAGCTGTCGGTCCCTTCTTCGAAAAGCTAGAATACGTGCATATGCCCGACTCCGCCAAAGCATGCGTGCCGCTCACCGCGGTCGAACACGCAGGCGCCCGCTTTGTCGAAGGCCCGCCCGGTCAGCCGTTCATGCACAGCATCGACGACGCAAGCCTGGTCCTGGAGGCATGCTTCTCGAACCGGGCCCGCTCCGCTCTGCTTTATGCACCAAACCTGACGGCCAAGTTTTTCGACCTGAGCTCGGGCGAGGCTGGCGCCATTCTGCAAAAGCTGCGCAACTACAGAATTCGCCTTGCGATCGTGCATAGTCCCGACAGCCCCAGTCTCAGCAGCAGGTTTAGCGAAATGGCGGCCGAAGAGAGCCGTGGAAACTACTTCCGATTGTTCGAATCCGCCGAAGCGGCTCGCGACTGGTTAAGCGGAACTTGAACTGTGGGGCAGGCAATCTTGCCTGCCCCACATCTCGCCCCTACTGCAACGGCAGATCGTCCTGCCCATTGCCCGGCTCCGCCTCAGCCTCCGGGATCGGACTCGCCGCCGCCACCTGATCCCCCGCCTCCACATTCACCAACCGGACCCCCTGCGTCGACCGCCCTGCTTGCCTGATCTCGCCCGAGTCGATGCGGATGATCTGCCCCTGCTTGGTGATAATCATCAGGTCCGTGTCTTCTTTCACCGGCAGGATCGCCACCACCTTGCCCACCCTCGGGGTGGTCTTCATATTGATGACGCCCTTACGCCCGCGCGCCGTCAGCCGGTAATCTTCGAGCGGCGTCCGCTTCCCGTATCCGTTTTCGGAAATCGACAGGATCAGCCCGTCTTTACCCACCACCGCCATGCCAACCAGATAATCGCCCGCGTCAAGCTCCATGCCGCGCACGCCGAACGCGGGACGTCCCATCGCGCGAACGTCCTTCTCGGCGAACCGGCACGCCATGCCGTCATGCGACGCGAGGAAAATATAGTCCACCCCGCTGGTGAGCCGGCAGCCCAACAGCTCATCGCCTTCCTCCAGGCCGATGGCGATGATGCCCTGCGACCGCGGGTTGTCGAACTCGGTCAGCTCGCACTTCTTGATGGTGCCGGCCTTGGTCACCATGATGATGAACTTGCCGGCCACGAATTCCTCCGTCAAATTCGCTGGCAGGAACGCCGTGGGCGTTTCGTCCGGCTGCAAATTGATCAGGCCCGACGCATGCTTTCCTTTGCCCACCGTGGTCGCGTCCGGAATTTCGTAGATCTTCAGCCAGTACACCCGGCCTTTGTTCGTGAAAATCAGCAGATACGCGTGCGTGGAAGCGACAATCAGGTGCTCCACCACGTCCTCGGCGCGCGTCGACATCCCGATGCGCCCCTTGCCCCCGCGGGTCTGCCGACGGTAAGTGTCGACCGCGGTGCGCTTCAGATACCCGCCGCGCGTCACCGTCACCGCCACGTCCTCCACCTGCACCAGGTCTTCGAGCTTGATCTCGCCCGTGTCTTCGATGATCTGGGTACGCCGCTCATCGCCAAAATCCTTTTGGATTTCCTTCAGTTCCTTCACTACCAGCGCCCGCAGAACTTTTTCCGAGCCCAGAATCTCCAGGTACTCGTTGATTCTTACCTGAATCTCCGCCAGCTCATCCAGAATCTTCTGCTGTTCCATCCCAGTCAACCGCTGGAGTTGCAGCTCGATGATGGCCTGCGCCTGCCTCTCGGTGAACTGGAACGTCGCGATCAGCCCTTCGCGCGCTTCCTTGGGCGTCTTCGCCGCGCGGATCAGCTTAATCACCGCGTCCAGATTGTCCAGCGCCTTCTGGAATCCGAGCAGAAGATGTTCGCGCTCTCGAGCCTTGCGCAGCAGGTAATCCGTGCGCCGGCGGACCACGTCCAGCCGGTGATCGACGAACCGCTTCATCGCGTCCAGGATTCCCAGCTCGCGCGGCTGCCCGTTGACAATCGCCAGCAGAATCACTCCGAAGCTGGTCTGCATCTGCGTCTGCTTGTACAGATTGTTCAGCACCACTTCCGCCTGCTCGCCGCGCTTCAACTCGATCACCACGCGGTAGCCGTCGCGATCGCTTTCATCGCGAACATCGGAAATGCCTTCGAGCTTCTTCTCGTTCACCAGCGCCGCGATGTGTTCCACTAGCCGTGCTTTATTCACCTGATACGGAACTTCGGTGACGATAATCGCCTCGCGGTCCTTGCCGAATTTTTCGATCGCGGCTTTCGCGCGCAGCTTGATGGACCCGCGCCCGGTCGCGAAGTAATCCTGAATTCCGGCGCGGCCCAGGATCACGCCGCCGGTGGGAAAATCGGGGCCTTTCACGATCTCGGCAATCTTCGAAAGATGAATCGTGGGATTCTGCACCAGCGCGATGCAAGCCTCGACGATCTCGGTCAGATTATGGGGCGGAACGTTGGTCGCCATGCCGACCGCGATCCCCGAGCTGCCGTTAATCAGCAGATTCGGAACCCGCGCCGGGAGAACTTCGGGTTCGACTTCACTCTCGTCGTAATTCGGGCGGAAATCGACAGTCTCCTTGTCGATATCCTCGATCATGGTCGCCGCGATGCGCGACAGCCGAGCCTCGGTGTACCGCATCGCCGCCGGCGGATCGCCGTCGATCGAGCCGAAATTTCCCTGCCCGTCCACCAGCGGGTAGCGCAGCGAAAAATCCTGCGCCATGCGCACCAACGCGTCGTAAACCGGAATATCGCCGTGCGGATGGTATTTGCCCAGCACTTCGCCGGTGATCTTGGCGCACTTGCGCGTGGGCCGGTTGTATTGCAGCCCCAGCTCATGCATGCCGAAAAGGATGCGCCGGTGCACCGGCTTCAACCCGTCGCGAACGTCGGGAAGCGCGCGGCCGATGATCACGCTCATGGCGTAATCCAGGTACGACCGCTTCATCTCATCTTCGATGTTGACGTTGATCAGATTCTTCGCGCCGCCATCCCCGCCAAGAGGCATCTGGCCGCCGGGCGGAGTGGTCGGGTCTACGGGATCAGGCAAAGGTGGCTCCTTGAAATCGGCCTTGGGGGAAAGGCTTTTTGTAACCTCTATTTTAGCAGGTTGGGCCTCGAAAAACCGCTATTTTCCGAAGGTGGGGCAGGCGATCTTGTCGCCTGCCAGTCTTACGGAACCGCGACCGGTCAGGGAGCGCGCCCCGGCGGCCAGGGACCCGTTAAAGGCACGTCTCCGTCCTCGGTAACAATGGTCGCGGGAGGGGGCTGGTCGGCCGGGCAGCCGTTGTCGGGGTCGTTAGGGAACCGCTTCAGAAACTCGCGGCAGAAACGCGCCCGCAGTTCGTGGTTGCTGACGGTCGTCAACATCCGAATCTGGTCCATGTCATCCCGATTCCAGCGATCCCGCGAGATCAAATCGGACCATTCGGACTGAGCGAACCTTTGCTCCCAATCCCGATTGCGAAAGCCCCTCTCCGCCGGAACGATGCCGTTCCATGCGATACCGTGTTCCACACGCTCCTCGGGTGAGAGATCGTCCAGACACTCGTCTTGCGACCTACCCCATAGAAGCAAGGTTTCACATGCCATCCGGCGCAAGCGGCGATCCGGATACCGAAGAAGGCCACGTTCAATCTTGATCGTCCTCCATATTCCCAATGCATCGCCCGGGTCCTTATGAATCTCGGAGCCGATGCCGGGGCTCCAGTCCGGCTGCACCCACCACTGAAGCAGCGCAAATCGTTCCCAGAGGGGATGCGAATCGTCCAACGGCAGTCGTGCATGCCACCCGCTTTTGATTGGAAAGATGCTCCGCCACCAATCTCGCACGACGTGGTATTTTCCGTTCTCGGTTCGAACCAGGAAGAGATAGCGGGAGTCATTTTGGGTGGAATTCCAATCTCCCGACGCGCCACCTGTCCAGAAGATCTCGTACACGTCGATCTCTTTCCGCGTCTCGACCCCGCGTAGCACATTCTCCACTCGGACTCGTCGCCGAAGTACCCACCAGTACGGGCTCTTGTCGCCAGGGACTCGAAAGACCGGCCACGCCTCGAAGGAATGCTTCTCAATCACGCCGATGAATATATGATCTGCGCGGTGTAGCATCTCGTCAGGCGTCATCTGTTGCGAGTTGTTGAACACCAGCCCAGGACCGCAGCCGGTCAACCCGAGAACAGCGCAGATCAGAAGCCACCGCACGATTGTTGGACACATCATCAAGGCAGATAGTTCCGCGCCGTCATGCTCACGACCGAGATTTCCGCCGTCTTCGAATGCAATACAATTTACAGTAGCTCTATGCAAGACACCCATCCGCTTCAAATCGAAGTCGAGCGCGAGGAAGACGGTCGAATGCTCGCCTCAGTCCCTGAGCTTCCTGGCGTCATGGCGTATGGCGCGACCCAGGAGGAAGCCATACGGAAAGCCAAGACGATAGCACTCCAGGTCCTCGCCGACATGATCGAAAACGGCGAGCCTGTTCCGAATTGCTAGCTCGATCACCGTCCTTGCTTCTCAATCAGCGCGCATCGGCGTCCATCTGCCGCTATTCTGACTCCTGACTCCTCCGGGGTTACACTAAGCATATGAAAGCGGCGACGCTCGTTCCTGTTGAAGAGTATCTTCGCTCGACGTATCGGCCCGATTGCGATTACGTCGACGGGGAGGTCCTCGAAAGAAACGTGGGCGAACGCGATCATAGCAAGTTGCAGCGCGAGTTCATTTATTACTTCAGGGCGCGCGCGAAGTCATTGGGAGTGCATATTTTCCCGGAGCAACGCGTGCTGGTTTCGGCGGGGCGTTTTCGCGTTCCGGATGTGTGCATCATCGCCGGACCCGAACCCGAAGATCAGATCTTCCATCAGCCGCCGCTGGTTTGCATCGAGATCCTCTCGAAAGACGACACGCTCGAACGGATGCAGGAAAAGATCGACGATTTCCTGAACTTCGGCGTTCGCTATGTGTGGGTGATCAATCCACGCAGCCGCCGGGCTTGGGTTTACACGAGTGACGTCAGCCGCGAAGTGAAAGACGGAACGCTGCGAACAGAAAACCCCGATATCCGGGTCGCCCTTGCCGAAGTCTTCGCCGGTTTCGACAACTAGAGATTCCAGCCCCACCCGTCAGGGTGGGGGTCCGCCCATCTGACGCGCGACACCTCGACCGTCCCCGCTTCTTGATCCGCGTGCATCGGCGTCCATCTGCGGCTATTCTGACTCCCGACTTCTGACTCCTGACTTCTTCCGGTTCATTCCTGTTTTCGGCGGGCATCAATAGCCACCTTCGTCTGATGAAGAGACGTGGCGAGCGAATCTTTTGCCACGCGCCGCACGATCGGCGTCACGAACAGCCGTAACGCCGCGGGAATATCGCGGCTTAATGCGATAGCCTCCAACTCCGCGTACACGCCCCCATCGCGCTCCTCCAGGCGTGTGATGCTGGATAGCCGCCAAATCAGGCCGGTGCCCTGGTCCTCGGGCAAGGTGTGTTGCTCTCGCGTTCCAAACTTGTCAACCTCCTGGATGTGGGTCGTGTTGGAAATACCGTACCAGTGCCGGTCGTCCACGCGAATATACGAGCCTTCGCAGTCGGCGTCGAGCGCCGTTTTCGCCACCGCCGATTTGTTCACCAGGCGCATGGAGAACAGATCTTTCCCTCCGTCAGTACCGTGCGAGATCGAGTCGATTACGCCCGGTTTGTAGATTTCCTTGTACCGGTCATAGTCCCGCACAATTCGCAGGACATCCTCGATTGTCGCCTTAGGGAGGAAGGCCGCTCCAATCCAATCATGGACGAGCCCGGACGAAACTGTCAGTGGAATGTGGGGCCCGACCGGCGTAATGATAGGTCCTTTTGCCCGGATCCGCTCCGCCCGGCCCGCTTCGTCGTCGAGCCAAAGGAAATGCGCGCCGGACTGGAGACGGGCCTGCATGGTGGCATGTGCCGACTGAAGATAGGCGTCCCAGGCTGCTTTGGTCTCTTGTGTCAGCGTGGCCGCACCAAGGGAAGGATGAACCCGAAGCAGGATCAAAATAGCGGCTAGTCGAATTTTGTGAGTCATGATGGTTATCTCAGCTCGGGACCCTGCATGTGTTCTTCTTGCGTCTTCAAAATGCCCCCTGTCAAAATGCCCCCTTGACTCTATCGCAACATTCCACGATCCTCCAACCCCACCCGCCAGCCCCACCCGCCAGCCCACCCGTCAGGGTGGGGGTCTGCCCATCTGACGCGCGACAGAACGCGTGGGGCAGGGCCATGCCCTGCCCCCTGAGGCGCGACCCTTACGGAGCGCGTTCTTCAGCCGCGCGTCGATCACTCGACCAACCCAACTCGACCAACCCAGCAGGCTCACCCAACTGCGCCCGTCCCTCTTTTCCAATCAGCGTGCATCGGCGTTCATCTGCGGCCATTTTAACTTCTGACTCCGTCTCCTGACTCCTTCCCGCTACAATACGAGGTCTTCGCCGCTTTCGATGACTAGCGGCGGATCTTACGGAACCGCGAACGTCAGGGAGCGCGTTCTCAGCCGCCCGTCGATCGCTCTGACTTCTGACTTCTGACTTCTGACTTCTGACTCCTGACTTCTGACTCCTGACTCCTGACTTCTGACTCCTTCCCGCTACAATAGTTCTCAATGCAGCTTTGCGACATTTTCCTGCGCCTCGGTAACGCACGCTTCGACGAACTGATGCGATGCATCTCCGTGGGCAAGCTCAAGACCTATCAGCTTTACGATCGCGTCAAGACCCGCCTGCACGTCGCTAAACTCAATTCCGAATCGCTGCGCAAATCGACGGCGCGAAGCTGGACGCGCCTCGAAGAACGCGACGACGAGTTCGCCACCGACCTCTCCCAGGCGATCCTGGTGTCGCACCTCGACATGATCAAGGCCGTCCTGGATCATTTGGGCGTACCGCACGAGGAGGGCTTCTTCGCCAAAGATGCCGATGTCGCGAAATACCTGACCGACGGCTGGCAGCAGAGCGTCTGGGAGAAATTCACGTCGTCGTCATCCACGCCATCTCCCGCATTCCCGCCCGCGCCGCTGCTATTCTATATCAATCACCTCGCCTGGGAGATCGCCAAGGCGGAGGATGTTTTTGCACCCGCGGCATAGCCATTTCGGCTTTTCGCAAAACAGAAGTAACGCAATCGATATACCCGATATGACCCCGAACTGGGACCAGAACCTATGAAAGAACTCTTCGAAGCAGTCCGAGCCGGAGATCTGCCGCGCGTCGCGGCGCTGGTCGAAGCCGATCCCTCGCTCGCCATTTTCGCCGCCTCCATCCTCGGCGAAACGGAGCAAATCGAGAAGCTGGTTTCCTCCAATCGATCGCTCGCCTCCGGACTCTCCTCAGACGGCTGGACTCCCCTCCACCTCGCCGCGTTTTTCGGAAAAGACGACGCCGCGCGGCTGCTGTTGAACAAAGGCGCGCAGGTCGACGCGCGCTCCACCAATGCGATGCAGAACACGCCTCTCCACGCCGCCGCCGCGGGCAAGCACGCCACGCTAGTGAAACTCCTGATCGATCGAGGAGCCAACGTCAACGCCCGCCAGCACGGCGGCTGGACCCCCATGCACGCGGCCGCTCAATCGGGCGATGTCGAGATGGCGAAAGTGTTGGTCGCGGCCGGCGCGGATGTGCTCGTTCGAGCCGAAAATAATCAGACTCCGCTCGATCTCGCACTCACCAAAGGCCAGCAGGCGATGGTCGATTTCCTCGAAGCGAACGGAGCGAAGTTGTAGTGTCGGATTACGCGGCCGTTGACAACGCGATAGTCCAGCTGCAGGCCGATGCGGACAGGGATTTTCGCCGGGCGGAGACGTTGGAGGCACTGGAGGCCGAGCGGGTAAAGTACCTTGGCCGAAAGGGCGAAATCACCAAGATCAGCGCGATGATTGCGAAGCTGGATCCGGCGTCACGAGGCGGCGCTGGACGCCTCTTTAATGACGCGAAACGGCGGATCGAAGCACTTCACGACGGGAAGAAGGCATCCTTCGAATCGGACGCGCTCGATGCGCGCCTCAGCGCCGAATGGTTCGACCTCACCGAACCCGCCCCCGGCCCTCGCCCCGGCAGTCTGCATCCCGTCACGCAGGTGCAACAGGAGCTGGAACAGTTGTTCACCTCGCTGGGATTCGCCGTGCTCGACGGACCCGAGGTGGAATACGAAGAGTACAATTTCGACAAACTCAATATTCCCGCCGAGCACCCCGCGCGCGACATGCAGGACACGTTCTGGCTGAAGGACGGCCGCCTGCTGCGCACGCACACATCGCCCGTGCAGGTGCGCGGCCTCGAAAATCTGAAGCCGCCGCTAAAAATGATCGCGCCCGGCCGCGTGTTTCGCAACGAAGAAGTGGACCCATCGCACGAACACACGTTCTATCAGATTGAAGGCATGATGGTCGACCGCGATGTGTCGGTGGCGCACCTGATCTATTTCATGAAGACGTTTCTGTCGGCGGTGTTTCATCGCGACATGACCGTGCGCCTGCGGCCGGGATTTTTCCCCTTCGTCGAACCGGGTTTCGAGCTGGATATTCAGTGCCTTATCTGCGGCGGCGCGGGGTGTCCGGTATGCAAACGATCCGGCTGGGTCGAATTATGTCCATGCGGTTTGGTGCATCCCGAGGTGCTGCGCGCGGGCGGCGCCGACCCTGAAATATGGAATGGATTCGCGTTTGGGTTGGGGCTGACTCGCCTGGCGATGATGCGGTATGGAATCGACGATATCCGCTTGTTCATGAGCGGAGATTTGCGGTTCTTGAAGCAGTTTTGAACCTGAAGCGGGACCGTAAGGGAGCGCGCTGTTGTTTTCCGGAACCGCGACCGTAAGGGAGCGCGTTGTCTTTCTGAGCCGTGACCAAAGGGAGCGGCCATAACGATCTGAAATTGGGAAGTCCGAATAGATGAAATTTTCCTACAACTGGTTGCGTGAGCTGGTGAGCGGATTGGATACTCCGCCCGCCGAACTCATGCGCCTGATCACGCTCAAGACCGCCGAGTGCGACGGCATGGAGGAAGTCGGCTCTCCGCTCGCCGCAGCGTCTGAAGCGACGGTCATCTCCGTCGAACCGATGGGCGCAAGCCACAATCGCAAAGCGATTGTCGAGACATCGCGATACGGAACCAAGACTGTCGTTTGCGGCGCGCCCAATTGCCGCGCCGGCATGCGAGCTGCCTATCTACCGATCGGCAAGAAAATCATCGAAGGCGTGGAAAGCGACGGCATGCTCGGCAGCGCGGCCGAGCTCGGCATCGGCAGCGATCATTCCGGAATCATCGATTTGAGCAACGCCCCGCTCACACTTAAGCCCGACTACATCATTGAAGTCGATAACAAGTCGCTCACGCACCGTCCGGATCTGTGGGGCCACCACGGAATGGCTCGCGAGATTTCCGCGATCACAAAAAATAAACTGCTCGATCCCGTGCCTCCTCAGCCACTTCCCAATTCGCAGGCACCCGTTCGAGTGACCGTTCAGGACTTCGCGCTGTGCCCGCGATATTCCGCGCTGGTTTTCGAAAACGTAACCGTCCAACCGTCGCCGTTGTGGCTGCAATATCGCCTGCACTCCATCGGGCTGAATGCGATCAACAATATCGTCGACGTCACCAACTTGATCCTGGCGGAACTTCCACAGCCGATGCACGCCTTCGACGCCGGCAAGCTCCATGGCGCCGAAATCATTGTGCGGAACGCGCGCGCGGGCGAAAAGCTGGCGGCGCTCAACGGCGAAACCTACGAACTTGATCCGTCGAATCTGGTGATCGCCGATCCTGAATACGCTATCGCATTGGCCGGCGTGATCGGAGGAGCGGCTAGCGCCATTTCGGAAACCACCACGCGAATCGTGCTCGAAAGCGCATGTTTCGACGCAGTCAGTGTGCGAAAAACGTCGTCTAAATTGAAGCTGCGCACCGACGCGTCCATGCGCTTCGAAAAATCGCAGGACCCGATCAATACGGTCCGCGGATTGAAGCACGCGCTGGCGCTGCTCGAAGAAGTTTCGCCGGGAATCAGGCTGGTGGGCGGCGTCGCCGATGCGTGGCATCGCCGTCCCCAGCCGCCGCCGATCCAACTGCCGCTCGATTGGGTGGATCGCAAACTCGGCTGCGGCGTCCCTGCAAACCAAGTCCGTGCGATTCTCGAATCGCTCGAATTCGCGGTGGAACAAATCACCCCAAGAATGTTTTCTGTCCGCGTGCCCAGTTGGCGCGCCACAAAGGACGTCACCATCAAGGACGACCTGGTGGAAGAGATCGGCCGCATGATCGGCTACGATTCGATTGTCCCGGTGCCGCCGCTATCGCCGGCGCGCGTGCCCCCGGCGAATCCCAACCGCAAGCTGCACCAGGTTCGCGAGATGGCCGCGGCGCAGGGCTTTACCGAGGTCTACAATTACTCGTTCGTGAGCGAGGAACAAGCCCGTGCCTTCGGCCTCGACCCCGCGCAACTTGTACAGGTCACCAACCCGATCGTCAGCGATCAGGATTTTCTGCGCGCCAGCCTGCTCCCCGGGATCTGGAAAAATATTCGTGACAACGCCAGGAATTTCGAGTCGTTCCGGCTGTTCGAGATCGGCCGGGAGATCCACCCGGGCCACGAAGCCGAGCATTTCGTCGCGGCGATCTTCGCGAAAGATGACGGGAAAGCCGGGCTGCTGGAGCTGAAACGGCTGGCCGAGTGTTTGTTGCCCGGTGTCTGGTTCGATCCCTCAGCAGCGCGGAGCTTCGAGCACCCTCAGCGGGCGGCTCACCTGCTTCACAATACGATCGAGATCGGCCGGCTGTTCGAATTTCATCCCAAGATGATTGAGACGGGACGCGCTGCTGTCCTGGATCTCAATCTCTCAAAGATTTTCGACACCAAACCGGACACCGCCCGGTATCAGCCCTTACGCCGATTTCCGACGAGCGCGTTCGACGTCACCGTCGCCGTCCCCGCGCGGACTTCCATCGGCGAAGTTCAGGCGGCGATCCCCCGCCCGGCCGGGATTCTGTCGGTCGAATTCCTGCGTGAGTTCGCTCTGCCGGATGGCAGACGGAGCCTGTCCTATCGCATCACCGCGGGCGCGGCGGATCGCACGCTTTCCTCAGAGGAAGCCGGGGCAATCCGGGCAAGCGTAATTGAGGCCCTGACGCGCCTGGGTTACGAATCCCGCAGTTAGAGTCTTGTGCGGCAGCCAATTCTGGCTGCCGCCGGCCTTCAGCCGGCGACGTTGCTCCTTGCGCCATCACAAAACGCCGCTTGAAAAGCGGCAGGCCCCTGCCCCACTTAATCCAACGTCCCTCTCAACGTTTCGGCCCTCCGCAGCGTATCTTCTAATGAGTGGCTACCGAGGAGCTGGCGCTGGCGATCCTACCCCGCAGAGAGGCTCGAAGCTTACGCAGATCGGGCCGCACAACGGGACAAACGCCCTGTGCGGCCAAACCTGGTTTCAAAGAGTCGAGCTTTGACGCGGTGATGGCCGCCCATGAGCGGATGGTCATCGGGACGGCGTATCGCCTGCTAGGGCGAATGGAAGACGCGCAGGACGCGGCGCAGGAAGTTTTTCTGCGCCTGCTGAAGAATCTGGATCGCATCGAAGGCGACCCAAAACCGTGGCTGTATCGCGTGACGGTGAATATCTGTAACGACCGTTACCGCCGCCATGTGATCACAACGGAGCCCGATGAGACCGCGGCCGATCCCGCGCCCAACGCCGAGCGCGTGCTCGCCATCGACGACCGCAAGCGGCTGTTGATGGAGGGCCTCGAAACCCTGTCGAAGCGCGAGCGCGCCGCAGTGGTGCTGCGCGATATCGAGGGGCTTTCAACGCGCGAGGTCGCCGGGATTCTGGGAATCGAAGAGGTGACCGTGCGCAGCCAGATCTCGCTGGCGCGGGGAAACTTGCCAAATATGTCAGGAGCAGATCATGACCTGTCAGGAATGTGAGCTGGCGCTGGCGGGAGAAGAACGGGGAGCAGAAAGAAGCTCGGCTGTCGACCGGCGCGTCGAGGCTCATATGGCCGGGTGCGCCGGGTGCCGGGCGTTCGCAGTGGATCTGCGCGAGAATTCGGAAGCGCTGCGGGCGTTCGCGATGGAGCCGCTGCCGGCGTTGCCGAGAGTAGCGTTCGCCGCGACCCCGCGTCGTCAACAAATTGGTTGGTGGGCAGGCGTAGCGGCAGTGTTGGTGCTTGGATTCGCGTCGCTGTGGACTGCGACTCGTACGCCGATGGGTCGTTCGCCGCGTGTTCCCACCGGTACAGTGCCGCGGCAGATCGCTTCCATCCCGGCCATCGAATCACGGACTGAACCCGGCTCTGAATCGGCACCGGCACATGTTGTTTCCAATCGGGCGCCGGCCCGGTTTCGACCAGCCGCGGCTCCGATTCGGCATCAGGCGCCGAATCGTTCACAACAGAATAGTGAATCTCGCATCTTGCAAATCAAGATGTTAACGGATGATCCGGATGTGGTGATCTACTGGCAGATCGAAAATTAGCGCACAGCGCGGGACGCGCTCCTCCTGTGGAGAAAACAATCGCGGCCCGCGGGGTTCACCCGCTTTCGGGTTGTGCGCGAGTCAAATTAGAAAAGGAGCACAAAATGCAAATGAAACGATTGATTTGGACCTTGATAGCCGCCGCCGGACTCGTCTTCGGTCAGGATCAGCCGAAGGTGGTTACTAAGATCGTCGACGTCAAGTACGCAGATCCCGAGCGCGTCATGCGGCTGGTGTCGGTGGCGGGCGGCGGCATAAACATTCGTTCGGACAGCTCCTTGCACGCGATCGTCGTGAGCGGGAACCCGGAAACGGTGGCGGCGGTGGAGGCAATGGTCAGAAAGCTGGACGTCGCGCCCGCCAATATTGAGTTGACGGTGTATCTGATTTCCGGCAATGTGCGCGATGCCACTGACGATCTTCCGAAGGACCTGGCTTCAACCGCGAAGCAACTGCATGGTGTATTCGCGTACAAGAGCTACCGGATTCTCCAGTCTTTCGTACTGCGCGATCGCGAGAGCACAAATCAGGCATACGGCCCCAGCACCAGCGGAACCATCCCAGGTTCCAGTTCGACCTACGATTTCCAGTACCGCACGTTGACCGTGTCGGGCGGAACGCCGCGCATGGTGCATATCGAGGGTTTGAAATTTTCGGTCCAGACATCGACCGGAACTCGGGACAAGGACGGGCGGCCGGAACATGAGAACTCCTCTATCAACACCGACCTCGACATCGGCGACGGACAGAAAGTAGTTGTCGGCAAATCTAACCTTCGTGGCTCCGATGACGCATTGATCCTGGTGATCACGGCGCAAGTGGTGCAGTAGCGTCCGCGGGCGTGAACCCGGCGCTTCGTCCACCCTGCACTCATTCATGCGATAAGCTCGAAGGTTGGCGTCTGCCCCTTCCGCGCATGCGATCCATTCAGCTCCTCGCCCCGGGCGTTCTTGAAGAACGCGAAATGCCGCAGCCGCCCGACCCCGGTCACGGCGAAGTCACCGTGCGGATTCGCGCGGTGGGCGTGTGCGGCAGCGATCTGCACTGGTATCAGGACGGCCGCATGGGAGAAATTCCGGCAGTGTATCCGCAGGTGCTGGGGCATGAGCCGGCGGGCGAGGTGATCGCGGTGGGACGATCACCCGACAGCCCGGCGGCGCCTCCACGTCACAGCTCGGCTGCGCCTCGACAGGACGTCGAGCGCGATTCGGGCGGCGATTTCGCCGGGCATTTTTCGGTGGGCGATCGCGTGGTGATCGAACCGACGCTCACCTGCGGCCACTGCGAATTCTGCCTTCGGGGCCAGCACAACCACTGCGTGCGCGGAGTGTTCCTGGGCGGTCCGCAAGCGCCGGGGTTATTTCGGGAGTGCGTGACGCTTGCGGGCAGCAACTGTACGCGCATTCCGGGCAGCATGGACTATGGCACCGCGACGCTGGCCGAACCGCTGGCCGTCATGGTCCACATGCTGGAGCTGATCGAGATTCGCGCGGGCGATACCGTGGCGGTGACGGGCGCGGGTCCTATCGGAGTGTTGTGCGCGGCGATCGCACGGGCCTCCGGCGCGGGGCGCGTGTTCATCGCCGATCGATTGCCGTATCGCCTGAAGCTGGCGATCGCGATGGGCGCGGATGTGGCGATCGATACCACGGTTTCCTCGCCGGTCGAGACCGTGATGGACGCGACCCGCGGGCGCGGCGCGGATGTGGTGCTCGAAGCGGCGGGCTCGCCGGAGACGGTGAACGCGGGGATTCGCATGGCCCGCATGGGCGGGACGGTGATGCTGATTGGAATCCCCAGCGCACTGCATCCGAAGATCGACATCCACACGGCGATGATGAAGGAGCTCCGGCTGCAAACGCTGAAGCGCTCCAATCATCGCACGCAGCAGGCGCTGGATCTTCTCGTCGCGGGCAGAATTCCGGCGTCGCTGATCACGCATACGCTGCCGCTCGCGCAGACGCCGAAAGCGTTCGAGATGCTCACGAATTATTCCGACGGGGTGGGCAAGGCGATCATCGAGGTGTAGCGCTCAACCGGGTGAATACAATAGCCGCGGATAAACGCAGATGCACGCGGATCAAAAAGTGACTTGAGAAGAATTGATTTATCCGCGTCCATCGGCGCGAAGCACCTGAAAAGCCGAGATGAATCTCGGCTCTGCAGGCTTGACAGCCCGCGCCACGGGACTACAAGTGAAATTCGCCGCCGAAATCGCGCACGCAAATCCGGCGCTCATCCGATCCCGCGGCCGAGAGCAGCCGCTCCAACGGCTCTCCATCCGGCTCGCGGCTGAGCTGGAATGTGCGGTGATGCACCGGCAGCACGGACTCGGCGCCGGCGTGATTCGCCATCGCGAGCGCCTGCTCCGGCGTGCAATGCGCGGCGATCCAGGGATCGTACGCGCCGATCGGCATCAGGGCCAAATCCACCGGCCGTGACGATCGAACCTGCCTGAACGAATCGGTGAAAGCAGTATCGCCTCCGAACACCACGCGATAGCGTCCCGCTTCGATCAGGTATCCGTTGTAGCCGCGATAGGTATCGCTGCGCATGCGCGCGCCCCAGTGCCGCACCTCGAAGGCGCGCACGGACGCGGGACCCACTTGCGCCGTTTCGTTCCATCGCAATTCCTTCACCGCGGCGTACCGCGGCTTCGCGCCATAGCGGCGCGATCCCAAGAGATCGCTGGTATTGGCGGCGGTGATCACCACCGAATGCGGATTTTCGAGCCTGCGCAGCGTGGGCAGATCGAAATGATCCATGTGCGCGTGCGAGAGCAGGATCAGATCCGGCGCTGCAATTTCAGAAAGCGGCAGGGCGGGCGCGACCAGGCGTTTGAATCCCAGGGTGACCGGTCCTATGCTGAGGCCGATGCGCCGGCTGAAGACCGGATCGGTGAGGATGGTGAATCCGTCGATCGAAAGCAAGACGGTGCTGTGGCCGATCCAGGCGGCGTGAATTCCAGTGGAAGGCCACGCGCCGACGCGCGGCGTTCGCGCCGGTGTGATCACGCTGCGCCGCAGGTCCTGGGAAACACGACGCCAGAAGGTCGGCGCCATGCGAAGTGCGAAAACAACTAAACCGCTATTCACTGGTGGTCATTCGCATGACCAATTTCATTTTAGCATTGGCCGCGTTTATCGATCCTCAAGACGACGGGCCGGCGCTCTGCGGCGATCTCCAGTCAAAGATCGCGATTTAGACGGGATGATCGATTTGGTTAAGATAAAAGAGGAGGAATGGGTGAGTGGTTGAAACCGGCGGTCTTGAAAACCGTTGAACTCGAAAGGGTTCCGGGGGTTCGAATCCCTCTTCCTCCGCCATTTTCCGCGAGTTGAACATGCCGTTCGCGGTATGCTCAAGATGAGTCTATGAACTTCCCGGCAGCCATCGCGAAGCAGCCGCAGATCAATGCGGAGATCACAGAAGTCGTCAGACTCCTGGCGCCTGACATCGTACATATTCGCTACGACATTGGGCAAGACTGGAGTGGTGATTGGTCGATTTTCTTCCGGGTTCTGCTGTCGGATGAAGCAAGCCGGGAAAACAATCTACGCCGGGTGACGAAACAGGTCGTAGGAAAGATATCGGAGAGGCTCGATTTCTCGGGCCTCGGGTTGATTCCATACTTCAATTTCCGCAGTCAATCTGAGCAAGCCGAGATGAGAGAGCCAGCCTGGGCATAGGCGATGCCTTTTGCTGACGATCTACTCGAACAGGCGGACGAACTCGCATTCAAGGAGCAGACGAACCCAAAGCAGGCCAGCTTGCGGCGCGCAGTATCGACAGCCTACTACGCTCTCTTTCATCTCCTGATCGATGATGCAGTGAGCAAGTGGGCCGTTGAACGGCAGCGCAGCATTCTCGCTAGGACCTTCGACCACGGCAGGATGAAGGGCATCTGCGATGACGTCGTGAAGGCCGTTAAGGGCGGCGCGAACCTTCCGCAGGAACTGAATATCGTCGCGCACAACTTCATCCAGCTACAGCAACACCGGCTCACTGCGGACTACGACAACGCGAAGCAATGGTCGCGAACCGATGTTGTAAATGTCCTAGCGCTCGCGACGGATGCGTTCAACGCATGGCGTGCGATCCGCACTGAAGACGCCGCTCAAGACTATCTGCTGCAATTATTCCTGCCGAGATTACCGAGGCAGTGAGCGCGGCATTCATGAGCGCAGCTTAGTGCAGTCCAGTAACGATCTTACTTGTTCGTGATCGCTCACGCATAAATCGAAGGATGGCCCAAAGAAAAAATGCCGCTGCGTTGCGCGAAAGCCAAGAATGGCAGCCACGCAACCGACCCACATCTCCCTCGGTCGACACATCGAAGAAGGCACTTCATCTTTGCCTGAATCGTCTGAAGAGTGCCAGGACCGAAGCTGAAATCCGCAGTCTGACGGAGGAACTGCAAAGGATTGTCTTCCACGCGCAATATCGTGGTGCCGGGAATTAGAGGCGCCGCGGTCACGATTCGGCTAATCGTTCTTTTGAAACTTCGTCCCCGCCGACTCTTCCTCTTTAAGCCGCAGCAGACGCGCGTGGGTTTCCTTAATCGCCTTGCATTGCTTTTCCACCAGGACCCTGGTCTGCCCCGAAATATCCAGATTGACCACCCAATCGAAAGCCGCCACGGCGGCCAGCTCCGCACTCTCGCAGGAGGCGATGATGGCAACGCCGCTGCCGCTCGATAGCGCGGATTTCAGGTCCATCCAACCGCGCGCAACTGTCCCGGAGACTGACCCGGACTGCTCCGGCTTGCCCCCCAGCCGTTCGACCTCGGCCTGTAAACTTCGCGCGAACTGGCCTCGATGTTTCGAGTACTCGGTGAATACGGTTTCAAGTTCCGTGTTGCGGACATTGGCCGCGGCCGCTCGGTAGCCCAGCTCCCCGTTCTTGCAGGTCTCGATCAGTCCGTTCAGCTCGGCGATGGTGTCTTCGGTGGTCACGCTTGGATACCTCGGTGATCATATTATACTCACTATATGAGTAAGCGCCTTCAGGTCCTGCTTCCGGATCAGGAGATGTCGGACATCCAACGTCTGGCCAAGCGGGAACGCCTGACCGTCGGTGAATGGGTCCGCCGCGCACTGCGCGAAGCACGCAAGGGCCGGCCGGCGATCGGACCCGAGGCCAAGTTGAAAGCCGTCCGGCGCGCCGCTGCGTACTCGTTCCCCACTGCTGAGATTGGCCAGATGCTGGACGAAATCGAACGCGGGTATCACGGATATCACGGGTATCAACAGGAGCATCGCGGCGGGGATCGGGATTGATCTTCGTCGACTCCAACATTCCGATGTACCTGGTGGGAGCCGCGCATCCGCACAAGACGGAAACGCAGATTATTCTGGAGCGCCTGATTGCAGCCGGCGAGCGTCTGGTCACCGACGCCGAAGTGCTTCAGGAGATCCTTCACCGCTACGCCGTGATATCCAAACGGGAAGCCATCGGCCCTGCGCTGCAGGTAACTTTGGACATTGTCGACGAAGTGATCCCGATCGAAAAAGGAGTGGTGCTGCGGGCCGCCGAGATCGTCCAGAATCCGGCTTTGATATCGGCCCGCGACGCCGTCCACATCGCCGTCATGGAGCGCCACGGTATCCGATCGATTCTAAGCTTTGATGGCGATTTTGACCGCTGGCCGGGGTTGCAGAGGATTCATCGGATTTAAGCCGTTACCGCCCTGAAAGCCCGAGGCCCGGCGCCGCCGCTGTGAGCCTTCTGCCACGCTCCTCCGCCACGCTATTGTAGACTGAGATCAATTGAGGTTCGTGTGTGCCACAAGCTTTGATCAGTTCGAACCCGAAGATCATGATGGGTAAACCGGTTGTTTCCGGGACCCGGATCACGGTTGAGATGATCCTGGAAAAACTTGCGGCCGGCGAGACCATCGAGCAGATCTTGTCCGAACATCCGCGGTTGACGCCCGAAGGCATTCGAGCAGCGATCGCGTTCGCTGCCGAGGCGTTGCGGGCGGATGTCGTATACCCGGTGGAGCGACTGGCTGGGTGAAAATCGTCGCGGACGAATGCGTCGGCAAGCAAATTGTCGAACGGCTCCGCGCCAACGGACACGAGGTTCTGTTCGTCGCGGAACTTGACCCAGGTCGTCGACGATGAAAGTATTCTTCTGTGGAGTCGCCAGCTAAGCGCGACCCTACTGACCGCGGATAAGGATTCCGGAGAACTCGTATTCCGCCGGCGTCTGCTTCACTCGGGAGTCCTGCTAATTCGGCTAACGGGTCTGACACCCGACGAGAAGGCTGAGTTAGTCGCAAAGATGTTCGACCAGCACGGAGACGAGTTGAAGACGGGTTTCGCGGTTCTCTCCAAACGGGCGCTTCGCGTGCGCAAGCAAACCTGACCGACCAATTTCGGTCGTGATTTGGCGTCCCCAGGGGGATTCGAACCCCCGTTACCGCCGTGAAAGGGCGATGTCCTAGGCCGGGCTAGACGATGGGGACACTTCGCGGAACTCGCTTTTCCAGCTTAACAGCTTCGCCGAAAGATCCGTGTTCGTGGGCTAGAGCGTCTTCAGATACGCCATCACGTCTTCGCGCTCGGTGTCGCTCAGCATGTCGGAAAACGACGGCATCCCGTTTCCGCCGGTGTTGAGAAGCGCGCGAACATTGGCGTCGGTGGGCTTCTTGCCGTTGTTCATCTTGTCCTTCTTGAACAGGCCCTTCAGCCCCGGGCCGGTTTTCTTCTCGTCGCTATCGGCGTTGTGGCACACCGCGCAATTATCTTCGAAGGCGGTCTTGCCCTTGCCCACATCGCCTTTCTTCGCCTGCCCGAGCAGGTTCGACATCGGCATGGCGGCGGCGATCAACACGGCGCAACCGGACGTGATCAGCATTTTCCTCATGGTGGTCATATGTAATAGTTTACAATTTCGGGCATGGGTGTCTCTAGTAAGATTCGCACAAACAGCAGCAAGCCGGAAACCTCCTCCGGCGTCGTATTATCCGGTCAAGCCCCGTCCCGTCAGGGCGGGGATCAGTCCCCCGTCCAGCCAGCCGCCGGTAGAGCGCTCAAGATCAGCGGCCGCGCGCCCGCCATCCGCTCCGGCGCGTTCGACCTCGCCAAGCTGCACGGAAAGCGCGTGGTGATCTTTTTCTATCCGAAGTCGGATACGCCGGGCTGCACCAAGGAGGCCTGCGAGTTTCGCGACGCGTCGAAGCAGTTCGCAAAGGCCAACGCGGAAATCGTCGGCATCTCGCCCGATAAGAGCGAGGCGCAGCAGAAATTCGCGGCGAAATATTCGCTGCCGTTCACGTTCGTGCCTGATCCCGATCACTCCATCGCGGAAGCCTATGGCGTGTGGAAAGAGAAGAGCATGTACGGCCGGAAGTACATGGGGATTGAGCGATCGACGTTCGTGATCGGGGCGGATGGCAAGGTCGAAAAGATTTTCGCGAAAGTGAAGCCGGAGGGTCATGCAGCGGAGGTGCTCGAAGCGTTGGCGGTCCCGTAGCCGCGCTCGGGCTAGCGCTAGGACACCGGGGTTCTCCGGGCCTATTTCGGAAACACGTGGGCCATCTCTGGGCCCCAACTTATTTGCTGGTCCCCAACTTATTTTGCTCCTCAATTGGGAGATTTCGTAAACTCGGTTAGCGATGCCAATTTCGAAGCTAATAGGTGTGGGGACCATGTCCGCTCTCAAACGCCTGAAGACGCATCTTCTGCTTGTCGATGAAATCGCTATCGTGCAGGGAGTGGACGAGAGCGGAGATTGGGACGTTCGAAAGGAAGACCCGCGGCTGGCGGCGGACCTCGATTGGCTGCAGGACCGCGGCGTGGTCTGGGGAGCGCACGCGAGCTCGGATGCCACAGTTAATATCGGCGAGGTTAGGTTTAGCGAAGGGCGCGTGATCTTATCGCTCAGTTCCGATCCCGCGACGATTCGATTGACGTCGAGTTCCTTCCCTTCGGCTCCTCCGATGAGAATATCTGAACTGCTCGATGCGCTTTTCGACACCTGCTGCCGCCTTGAGTGTCAACGGCTCGAAGAGAGTAGACCGGTACAAGCGATATCGCTGCATCCGCCCTCTGCCAGAGTTGGCCGCCCACTGGGGCTAAAGAGCACTCCGGGAGACGTTCTGTCAATAGTTTTTAAAGCCATGCCGGAGCCGGATTGGGATGTCTCACTCGAAGACGTTCTTGAGTTTCGTGACGACTCCCAGGCTCGGTGCAGCTTGTTAGGCCTTCGTAAATGGATGGGCGCATTCTCAGCGGGCAGTGCATCTCCGGGAGAGTGCGCGCAAGAGCTGGAGTGGCTGCTTCACCAATACGAAGGGTACATGCGGCTGCACCATATGAAAATCAGGAAGGGAACGTTGGAGACGTTTATTACGATTGGGGCTGAGGTCGCGGAAGACCTTGTCAAGATTAAGTGGGGGAAACTTCCGAAGTTGTTGTTCGTAGCTTCCAGCCGGAAGATTGAATTGATGGACGCGGAAATGAAGGCGCCTGGCAGAGAAATTGCGTACCTTGTACGAGCGCGCGAACACTTTGGCACGAAGTGACGGTTTCTGGGAAGCGGGCGAAACCTGGGAGAGACGGAGATTGCCGAAACCCAGGAAGCCCGGCGACGGACGGGGGCTTATCGTCTCTTTCAACCGATCTCCCCGAGCACGGACTTGCAACGTCGAAGAGACCTTCGTAAAGGCGAGGCCCGAAGGCCTCACCGCGCAGGTGCTCGCACCGCTGGTAGCCAGCTCGGCTGCGGCGGAATAATTACGCACTCTCGCGAGCCTTCGCGCTTTTATAAGGTTGATGAAACAATCCGGATTTGGGACCGCTCCTTTTAGTCGCGGCTCGGGACCTACCCCTCGAAGAAAAGGGTGGTAGCCGGTAAGTACCGCCTGAATTTGGTCCCGTTAGTCCTTTGTATTACGAACGAAAGAGCACATACTCGTTCCACTACTGGAATGGAACGGACTCGAACCAATTGAAACGTGCTCTCTACCCCATGAAACCTACATATCAGACCGCGACCCGCCGAGCTGCGATCCAAGTTGCCGGTATCTTCGCGGCTGGGTTCATGGGCGTCGGGACCATGATCGGAGGAC
>Ga0182024_10003079_pt1 | contig 40332 bp, 34 predicted proteins | sample P32metaG_FD_120480 | JGI IMG/M metagenome (GOLD analysis project Ga0182024, IMG submission 120480) | Permafrost microbial communities from Stordalen Mire, Sweden - P3-2 metaG (Illumina Assembly) | ecosystem: Environmental > Terrestrial > Soil > Wetlands > Permafrost | place: Sweden: Stordalen...
AGGATTTCGCCGCTTTTGTCGTCCTGCACGATGGCTGGGATGAGGCCGCCTTCCTTGTCGAAATCGAGGTCCATATCGTCTTCGTCCCCTGAAAAAGCCTTGGGAAAATAAAAAACCCGCTGAGCGCTTCCGCGCCAGCGGGCGAATGAGTCCAGCTATGAGTCGCTAGCTAGCCACACCGCCGCGGGCACGGTATTGTGTGGTGATGAGGATGGTGATGCGTCCGTGGCTGCATGACGGAATAAAAAATACGGGAGGATGATGAGTTTGTCAAGCGGGGAGTGACCGGCATGGGTTTACAGGTGCGGGTGTCCCGCTGGTTGGCTTCTTTACGTCGTGAACTGACTGCAACGCGATAAGATCAACTCTACTTTGGCGATTCTGACAAAAGCGCTTAGATCACTTGCCTGCCACTAGCGAAACAGCAGAACACAACCTGCCGCGCCCGCGGGAATGCCGCGCCGAGGCGGGACTGCATTCCTCCACGGGTCACTTCCTTGGCTTCGGGATGTGCGTTTTTCTAGCGATTGTTTTTACGCTTCCCTGGTCACTTGGAACCAAGTCTGGCCTATTGGGCTATTCCGGCGACAACTTTCAGCACGCGTGGTTTCTGTGGCATTTCGCGCATGCGGTTGTGAAACTAGGCAATCCCTTTTACACGGACCTTATTTATTACCCGAATACAGTGAATCTGGCCTGGAGCACGACGGACCCGCTGGCCGGAGTTTTGGCGTTGCCGGTAAGCCTCGCGCTGGGGCCGGTCGTCGCGTATAACTTCTCGATTGTTCTGCAACTGGCGCTGGCTGCTTTCTTTGCGCGGCTTCTGTGTCTGCGCATTTGCGGCAACGAAATGGCGGCGATGATTGGAGGAGTCTGCTTCGGATTCAGCCCGTTTCTGCTGGCGCATGCGCTGGGGCATCTGAGCCTGGTGACGGCATTCCCCATTCCGCTCTACTTCATCGCGCTCGATCGGGTGTTGAAGAAAGGCGAACCCGACTGGAAAGATGGGGGCTTGCTCGGAGTAGCGCTACTCCTCACGGCGCTCGCTCACTACAATTACACCGTCATTTGCATGCTGGCGACGGTGGTTCTCATTGCGGTGGATCTGGTGCTCACGGGCTCCCCTTTACTGAGAAACATCTGGAAACCTCTCCTGTGGGCTTCGGCGACATTCGTGGCCGCTTTTTCCCCGCTGCTAATGATGCTGCTTGGCAATTCCTCCGATATGCCGAAACCGCGGCCCTTCGACCACCTGAAACAATATTCGGCGGACGTGTTCGGGTTTCTAATTCCTAGCTGGAACCACATTCTTTTCGGGCACTTTGCGCGCGGGCTTGATTTGAGTCTGTTTGTCGCGGGCTATGAGGGCACCGTGTACGTCGGTCCGCTCATCCTTCTGCTGGCAATCGTGGGATTCTCGAAGGGACGGACGGTGCAGCGGCGGTGGGCAGTGCAGGCAGGAGTGCTGGTGCTGGTTTTTTATTTTCTTTCGCTGGGGCCAACCCTGCGATTTTTCGGCCACGCATCGCCAATTCCTGGACCGGCTGCGCTGCTTTATCACATCCCGCTCGCGACGTTCGTTTCCGCGCCCGCGCGGTTTCACGTGATTACGGCGCTGAGCTTGGCTATTCTTACGTCACTCGGAGTGGCTTTTCTTCTGAATCGATGGCCGAAAAAGAGAGCACGGTACTCGATTGTGGCAGTTATCACGGTCGCGCTGTTACTCGATCTGCTCACGATTCCCTTTCCCGTTTCATCGGCGGCGGATCCGGCGTGGTCTCCTGATTCGGTTGGGCGACCGGTTGCTTGTGCGCTTCCTGCGCGGCTGCAAAGGGGAACTGTCCTTACATTTCCGCTGATCAATTGGCCGTACAGCATGAAAAGCATGTGGATGCAGGTGACCGAGGGGGGGCGCTACAAGCTCGTCGACGGCTATCTCTCCTACAGCTCAGATCGAATTTGGAGCGACTACTACCGTAACCCCATCGTTCGCTCGCTGCTCTCGATCCAAGGCGAATTCCATACGCCGGTGAACGCGGAGACCGACCGGCAACGAGCTCCTGCCGCCTTCCGCGAATTGGATGCGAGCGCCATAGTTATTTTCGATTCGCCACAGCGGGATGCGGCAGTTCGTTACCTCGAAACAGTCCTGAAGCGGCAGGGGCAACGCTTCGGGAGTTGCACGATTTTTGCGGCCCCGGTAGCTGACGGCGTAGCCGACGCGAAATGAGGGGCTGAAGAGTTTATGCACGGAACTTCAAAAATCGGAACTTCGGCGGGCTAACAGTTTTTGCCGAAACCGGCGGAATCCCCCTCATTCTGAGGATCGCTTTTGCGCGAAGAATCCCCCTCACGCTTCTGTTTTAGTTCCGGAGGGATTCCTCGGTTCGCCCAGAATGACGATCGAAAGACTTTTTCGCAGACTGCACAGGCGAATGGTCTGGAGACGATGGCGTGAGGAGCAGGTTACTGCCCGGCTCGGGCATTCACCGGGGTGCAGAAACGGTCAAATGCGCTGGTAAGATCCTGGGCGATGGAGAACGGATCGCGGCCCTCGATTTGGTTTCTTTCCAGCATCAAGACAATTTTACCGTCGCGCATGAGCGCGATCGAAGGCGATGACGGAGCGTAACCAGTGAAATAACTTCGCGCGCGGTCGGTAGCTTCGCGATCCTGTCCGGCGAAGACGGTCGTGAGCGTTTCGGGGCGCGCGGTGTGGGTCAGAGCCTTTGCCACTGCCGGACGAGCTCTGCCAGCTGCGCATCCGCAGATCGAGTTCACCACGACGAGGACGGTTCCCTTCTGCTGCTTCAGGGCACTATCCACGTCTTCCGGAGTGCGCATTTCGCGAAAGCCGATGTTTGTCAGTTCCTGACGCATGGGGCGAATTATTTCTTCAGGGTACATAGGAACTCCTTTGGTGTATTCCTTGGTAATATTTCGGATCGGTATAATGCCGGGTGTATTCCATTCGGCAGAGCGACATGATGGGCTCAGTCCGGATTATAGCACGGTATAGCGGCTGCCAGTGCGGTGGTCGCGCGAACAAGCTCCCGGCTGTCCCGCCCGGTTCGCGATAGAATAGAATTGGTTCTATTGTCTGGCTGCGACCAATTCCGGATTCTGGAGAGACAATTCTGCATGACAACTGCCATTGAAAGCACCAACGAAGTCCGCTGGGATTTGAGCATCTTGTATTCAGATATCAGCGACCCGCGGCTCGACTCCGATTTGCGCGATCTTGCGGAGAAAGCCAACCAGTTTGCGCTGACATATAAAGGCCATTTGGCGGAATTTCTCCGGCCGGCGATCAAGGACTATGCCGAAATCGATATGCTCGAAGGCAAGATCGGCTCCTATCTCTTTTTGCGCGAGGCGACCGATCTGGCGAATGAGGAGATCAAAGCCAAGCGTGCCGCATTTCAGCGGGAACTCAGTGGGATTCGCGGCGAGTATCTCACCTTTTTCGAATTGGAACTCGTCCAGCTCAGCGACGACCGGCTTACGTTTTTTTACGAAACCGATGCGATCGTTGCCAAGCACCGCCCGTGGATCGAGCACGTGCGGGTGTTCAAGCGGCATTTCCTCACCGAACCTGTCGAATCGGCGCTGATGAAGCGCTCGCCATTTGACTCCAGCGCGTGGAGCGAGTTCTTCGACGAAGCGGAAACCGATCTGAACTTCGAATTCCGCGGCGCGAAAAAGAACCTCACCGAAATGTTGCATCTGCTTACCGAATCGAAGGATTCCAATGAGCGGTCGGAGGCCATGAAAAGCGTGAACGAAGGCTTAGGGGGCCCGTTCGCAAAATATTCCGCGCAGACGCTCTACATGGTCGCCGGCTCAAAGGCCGTGGAAGACAAAGAGCGCGGTTACGACCATCCGATGGATTTCCGCAATAAAATAAGCCGGATACCCGATTCCGTCGTCGATGTCTTGCACAACACGGTGACAACTCGGGGCGGCGAGCTTACCCGGCGTTACTACAAATTGAAGGCGAAGCATCTAGGTCTCCCTCTGCTGCGCTGGAGTGACCGCAACGCTCCCATGCCGTTCGCCGATACCACGGTTGTACCTTTCGAGGAAGCGGCAGATATCGTCAGCGCAGCTTATGGAGGGTTCAGTCCCACCCTGGCGGGAATCGTGAAAAGATTTTTTACCGAGCGCCGGATTGACGCGCCCGCAACGAAAGAAAAACGCCACGGCGCTTTCAATGCGTCCCGTGTGTTGCCTGGAGGAATGCCGATATCGTTCACGCTCCTGAACTATTTGGGAAGTAACCGCGACGTGATGACGCTGGCGCACGAACTCGGCCATGGCGTCCACGGCATTCTTGCCGGCGAAGCCCAGGGGCCGCTGATGTTCCACGCCCCAATTGCCTACTGCGAAACAGCGTCGGTTTTCGGCGAAATGACGACTTTCACGTTTCTGAAGGACAGGCTCAGCCGGATGGGCGACACGCGTTCGCTTCTGGCGCTCGTCATGGCCAAGATTGACAGCACGATTAATACCGTCGTTCGCCAGATCGGTTTTTCGAATTTCGAACGCCGCCTTCATGGCATGGACGCCTCTTATAAATCCTGGGCGTCGCCGGCGAGGCTCTCGGTTGAAAACCTGGATGCCATCTGGCTGAAGACCGCGCAGGAACTGTACGGCGAAGAGGGTGAAATCTTCACCTACGAAGACGCGAACCACTTATGGACGTACATCTCACACTTTCACAGCCCGTTTTACGTATATGCGTATGCCTTCGGCGAGCTTCTTACGCAGAGCCTCTACGCGCAACTCGACCGGTTAGGTGCAAAATTCGAGCCTCTTTATCTTGACCTGCTGCGTTCCGGCTCGACGAAGAACGTTACTGAGTTGCTCGCGCCATTCAGTCTCAATCCACTGAGCGAGAAATTTTGGGCCGATGGAATTCACGCCAGCTTAGGGAAATCGATCGAAGAGGCCGAGGAGCTCTCGCGGGCCATGGGAGTGATCTGATTCGAACCACGATCGATCCGACAGCTACTTGAGCAATCCAAATACCGCGACACCCGCCTTCGTGCCGACGTAAACCCGGCCGTCGGCGATCATGGGCGTAATGAACTTGTTGTTCTCAAACTGATCCCGCGCACCGGCTTGATTGCTATTGAAAAGTTCCTTGCAAAGATCGGAAGCGGCATAGGCGTGCAACACGGCGGGAACGGAATTCTCCACAGTCCAGACAATGCCGTTTAAATTGCCGTTTGCCGAGACGCTGGGCGTCGTACCCGGGTAATCGAATTTCTGCGATGTCTGTGACGACGGCAATCGAGGTAAAGTTGCATTCACAAACGTGAAGGCCCTCAACTCATCTTTGTAAGCTCCGTAGTAAACGGCGTCTCCGAAATAGGCCGGGGCGCCAAACTCCATTCCCCCAATCGCCCAAGTGTCTTTTTCGTAGACCCTGTCGGCGCTCGCATTGAAATGGCCCATGGAATCGCGATCCACAAGGTAAACGATCTGGTCTTTACCTGCGCCCACAGCCAGATGGCGAACTGCACCCGACACATCTTGCATGTCGGGCAGCAGGGCGATTCCGCCGGAACCGAGGTCCTCATCCTGCTCCGATTGGTCGACCGTGTCGTGCATCGTAAAATAATCCACGACACCCAGCTTGCCGCTTTTCATCGCAAGCTTCACAAAGGCATTCCCATAGTCGCCTTCTGCTGGAAAACCCTCCGCGTTCAGCGTGGTGTCGAAGGTTCCGTTGCCGGTGAGTAGATAGACGTTGCCGGCTTGGTCCGCGGCAGGCCCGGCGCCGGTCATCCATATCGCCCCTTCGGTTCCGTTGGGCGTCAGATTCAACACGCCGGCCTGCTGTAAGTTGGCGGAGTTGTAGGCGATCACCCAGCTCGTGTACGGACTCACATCGCAGTGCGACGACCATGTCGTGTAGATTAGGCCGTTCGCGAGCGACAGCGCCGCTCGTTCCTTATATTGCTTCGCATCGAACGACAGACGCCCGTTCTTACTTCCCGCTCCCCTGCCCGAGTATGTGGCGCTAATTGCGGCAGGGCTTCCAGACACCTCCGCACCTGTGGCGAGGTCCAGGGCATGCAATCGCTGGAAGTAGTGTCCTTGGCTGTCTTTGGACATCGCCACAACGTAAATAGCCCCGTGCGGGCCCTTGCTCAAGTCGATCACGGGCGTGGCCGTGATGCCAATCTCGGGTGTCACCTGCTCGCATCCGCGGTTGTCACTCGTCGTTTCGCCAGCTTCCAATAGGGAGACTCTCCAGAGTGGAGCGAAGGTATCGGCGTCAAACGCATAGACCAGATCGTGCTCTGTAGCAACGAAAATCACTTTGCGTCGCGCACCTTTTACCATGAGATTTGAAACGTAGAGAGGTTCGGCGTCGACCAAACCACGCATCGGCAAGAATCCTACTTTGCCGAAATTCGTGGAGTTTACGTTCGCGGGTGTTAGCGACGTTTCACCCACATATTGCCCGGTGCGAAAGTTGTCGTTGTGATAGGTGAGGACATTCAGGTCGGGAACACGGGGCGGGCTCGTCGCGATGGAGTCATTTGGCTGCCGCTCAGAAGCGCTATCGCCACTGCAACCGCTGGCGAAAATCACGGCTGAGAACAAACAAATCAAAAAAAGAAAAATAGCCTCTGTCCTCCGCATCCCGTTCATGAAGATTCGTCCCCTGGTTTTTTTATTGCTTACGGCGGGACAGAAAATTGATGATGCAAGTTTTCGGGGCAGCGGTTCCGGCAGGCAGATGCGAACCCCGAGTTCTGTTCACGGAAGCGAGCATGCCTCCAATGCCGCCGTGGGGCAGGTTCATTTTCACGAACGAACCATCACCCGTCGTAAAAGACGAACAGAGCTTCTACACGGTTTCAGCGGACGCTGGTGTGTCACGCCGGACCGCTCGCGGCATTGATGCCTTCCGGCGACTGTAAATCCAGTCCCCCACTCGCCACACTAGCAAAATTCCGACCATCCACGCGTACTCTAATGGCTTTCGCACGTCGGACTTCACGAGCCAGTAGTAGTGAATTACGCCGAGGATCGCCGTGACATACACCAACCGGTGCAAAAGCTGCCATCGCTTCCCGCCTAATCGCCGGATCCAGCCGGCCGTAGACGTAACGGCCAGCGGAACTAATAAAACAAACCCCGCGAAGCCCACGGTAATGAACCGGCGCTTCTGCACGTCCTTCCACATTTCCGCCCAGTTGAAGAATTTGTCGAGCCCAATCCAGGTGGTGAAGTGCAGACACACATAGAAGAAAGCAAAGAGTCCTAGCATCCGCCGAAAGCGAATTAGCAGAGGCTGATGGAGAATTTTTCGCAGCGGGGTAATCGCAAGGGTGATTATCAGGAATCGCAAAGTCCAATCGCCCGTTGTGTGCGTGATGAATTCGATGGGATTGGCGGTAAGGTCGTTATGGAATCCCCGCCAGATTAATATTCCGAGCGGTACCAAGCAAAGCAAAAAGACCACGACCTTGGTCCACTTGCTCGTCAAAATTGTCTTGATCACGCCGAACTGCCCCTAAAAGTTTTGGCGCAAGTCCATGCCGGAGTACATGCTGGCGACTTGTTCGCCGTAGCCATTAAACATCAACGTGGTAATCGGCCGGTCGAAAAATCCTCCGCCGAGGCGGTGTTCGTGGGCCTGGCTCCAGCGGGGATGGTCCACGGCCGGGTTCACGTTGGAGTAAAAGCCGTACTCGTGCGAGTTCTGAATGTTCCAAGTCGTGGGAGGCTGATCCTTAACGAAGCGGATCTTGACCATGGACTTGATGCTCTTGAATCCGTATTTCCACGGAATCACGATGCGGACCGGCGCTCCATCCTGATTCGGAAGGGTTGCGCCGTACATGCCCGTGCAAAGCAGCGTCAACGGATTCATGGCTTCATCGAGCCGCAATCCCTCGACATAAGGCAATTGGATTCCGGCATCTCGCCACAGCGGCATCTGCTTCTTCTCGAAATCGCTCTCGAATGCAACGTATTTCGCGGCCGAAGTCGGCTCAACCAGTTTGGCAATGACACTCAACGAATAGCCGATCCATGGCACAACGATTGACCACGCCTCGACGCAACGGTGCCGGTAGATACGTTCCTCGAGTGGCGCAAGCTTCAATATTTCGTCCATCGTGAATTTGCGGGGAGTCTTCACTTCGCCTTCCACGGAAACCGTCCAGGGAGTGGTTACGAAGTTTCGGGAGTTCTTGGCGGGATCGGCTTTGTCGGTGCCGAATTCGTAGTAATTGTTGTAGTGCATTACATCTTCGGCTGGCGTGACCTTTTCCTGGATGCTGTCTTTGCTATAGGGCCCATGTACCAGGTTGTCGAGCTTTACGGGAACCGAGCCTACCGGGCTTGCAGCAGCAACGAGCCAGGGGTATTTCTTGTAAGCCTCAACCGCGCCGCTCGTTGCCAGAAGGCCCAGCAAGAAATTGCGCCGGCCCATGTAGATGCCTTGGGGGGTGACGTCCGCGTAAGTTAAGTCGCTCTTTTTCTTGATGAGCATGATGCTTCCCTCCGCACGCTGATAACACTAATAATACGCCGCAACGTCTCACTTGGATTGAGGAACTTGCCTTTTGTTACCTGGGGCCGACCAAGCGATCCGAAGGCAACGCCCCTTGTTTGATGGACATCGGGCTATTGTGGCACTAACGCCAGAAGCAAGGTATTCTGGAGACGCTCCTGATGCTCTGAGGTGAGCTTCGCACCTTGAGAGGTGAGATAAAAGACGTCGATCGCCATCTGCCCTTCGGTCTCGATCAATGCGATCTCGATGTTGCAGTCTTCCTGGGCGAATTGCGAACTGATGCGGTGCAGCAAACCGAGTTGGTCCTGAGCAATCACTTCGATAAGCGTGCTGTGGGGAGAGCACTCGTTATCGACCTCGATCTTCGTCTCGACCTTTACTTTAGGAATGGCATTCTTCTCCGAGCGCATCCGGTCCCGGAGCATGCGGTCGAGATCCGCCTTCCCCACAACTACGTCGTGGAGGCTCGCCTTGAAGCGCTCCCATTCCGGCAGGTTCAGCTCCAAGGTGCGAAAACGGTCGGTAAAGAAAAAGGTATCCACTACAACGCCGGCACGGTTTGAAAATGCCGCAGCCTTAACAATGTTCATCCCCCAAGCGGCCAGCGTTCCGGCCATTTTGGAGAACAAGAATGGACGGTCCAGAGTGACCAGCGTCAGCTCGTACCAGTGCCTGCCGCGCGTCAAGGCCAGTTGCACGGGATCTTCGTCGAGTCGGCTGGCCATCTCCATCTGAGCGAGCACCTCCCCCGCAGCCTGCGTCTGCAAGTAGCGGCGGGGCAAACCTTCCAAGAAACTTTCGAGTTTCTTTCCGGCAGCCGGAGCGAGCGTTCGGAGATGCGTCAGCACCTCGTCGTGCTCGTCGACGTGCAGGCGTTCATCCACGATTCGAAGCATGTGGTTGGCAGTGCCAATGTAAAGCTGCCAGATGTTCTCGGCCTTCCATGGAGTGAGCGCTTCTGGATTCACCGCTTTGATGTCGGCGTAAGTGAGCAGGCACAACATCTTCAGCCGCTCGGGCGTTTCCATCTTCTCCGCGAATTGATGGATCGTCCCCGGATCAAAAATATCGCGGCGCAATGTCGCACTCAGTTCCATGTGCCGATTGATCAGAAAAAGGACGGTCTCGCGATCCGGCGCGTCGAGATCGAGGCGCTCCAGACATTTGGTGGCAATTTCGACGCTCGCCATGACGTGGTTGTCGGTTTTTGCGGCCTTACCGGTATCGTGAAGCAGCAAGGCAAGGTATAGCAGGTCTGGCTGCTCGAGCTCATCCAGCAGCTCCGCGTATCGTTGATCCCACGTGGTATGTGACTGCCTCAATTTGTGCAGATTCTCGATGGCGACAAAGGTGTGCTCATCCACCGTAAGCCGGTGGGAGTAGTCGCGTATAACCAGAGCATCGATCCCTTTCAACTCGGGTAACAACAGAGTGAGCAGCCGCAGGGAGTGCATGGACCGCAGAGCGTCGGCAGCGTGCGGCGCCACCAGAATTTCCTGAAGGTAGTGCCAGAGTTCGCTTCTTTGTGGCGGGTTCGCAGCGACTGCCTCGATTACCTCTTCCATCTGGTGCTCGGTTGTTGAACTTAACGCGATCCCGTGCCGCGCCATGAAGCGAAACATTCGCAGCGGCAATCCAGGATCATTCAGCGACTCCGGGCGCTGCAAAAAAATTCTGCCGTCGACCACTGAAAATTCCGAATTCGAGAGACGCGACCGCAAATTTTGAAACTGCCGGTACAGCGAAGCCCGCGCCGCGGGGAACTCGTCCAGCAGCTGCGCAGCCACCCTATGAATGTGGCGCGTGTGACCGAAGTAAATGCGCATCCAGTCCGCTGCGCTAGGAGATTCGGTTATGGGAACACCAATCTTGCGAGCCGCCGCTTCGTCCTGCGCCACCCATGCGAGCGTGTTGTCGTCTCTCCCATAGCGGAAATGCAGAAAGCAGCGAACCGACATTAGGAAGCACAGAGCGGCATCAAAGCGCTGGCGCAGCGAAGGGGGTAAAAGAAATGAGTCTTCCGGCCAACTCCCCTTCTCTTCAATTGCCGAAAGCAGTGCCAGCCAGCAAGCAAGGTTGTAATCCCTGAGGCCGCCTGGCCCATCTTTCACGTTCGGTTCGAGGTGGAAAACCGTGCCCCCGAACTTGTTGTACCGGGCGTGCGTCAGGTCCGTGAGCCGCTGAACGATCAGGCGCGATTCGCGGGAAACGAGCTTGGGAATGAGCTTGTCGTGAAGGCGCGCGAAAAGCTGCGGATCCCCAGCGACGTAGCGGCAGTCGAGCAGGGATATTATGAACTCCACGTTATTCGGGTCGAATTTTTCGCACTCGGCAAGCGTGCGGGTCGCGGGACTAAGTTTCAAGCGGAGGTCCCACAGTTCCTGCGAAAAGCTACGGATCGCGTCCTTAAACTTTTTTTCGGTGTCGCCGCCCGCATGCAGAAACATCAGATCAATATCCGAATGGGGAAAGAGCCAACGTCTTCCGAATCCGCCGAGGGCGATCAGAGCAAAATTCCGCGGACCCTCGATTTCCGTGGAGATGAGTTCATTCCAAAGGCGGCGAGCAATGGATTCTACGAGAGCCGTGCGTGCCAGCACGACTGCGCGGCCGTCCACTGAAGCGGAGAAATCCTTCTGTATCCGGGAAGATTCCGCGGCGTAAAGCTCCTTGAGTTCACTTCCCAAATAACGTCCTGTGGCCATGCCAGTCTGATCAATGCCCTATTTTGTGGATCTTTTCGAACTTCAACAATATACATCCCAGTGCCTTTTTCCTAATCAAGCCTTGGACGCTATCGATTGGCGCGTCTGAGTTCCGTCCTCATGCTTGCCTGCGCACGGTATGCTCAGCCGATGGGTTCCATGCAGCTAAAGAACGCCGTCGCCCCGTTCATCGTTGCGGATGCGGATAGCATCGTCAATCTTCGAGAGAAAAATCTTACCATCGCCGATCTTTCCCGTTCGTGCTGCAGTGGCGATTGCTCGCACGGCTTTTTCCACCATATCGTCCGCCAGGACCATCTCGATCTTGATTTTGGGGATCAGGTCCACCGTATACTCCCGTCCCCGGTAAAATTCCGTGTGGCCCTTTTGCCGGCCGTGCCCACGGGCCTCGAGGACCGTCATACCTTGGACGCCCACTTCGTGGAGCGCGTCCTTCACCACATCCAGCTTCGACGTCTGAATAATTGCTTCGACTTTTGTCATCGTTGTTCTTCTCGATTATTGGGTTTGCGAGCATCCACCGAAAAATTGGCTTTGTGTAACTCCATCACTACGTCGAAGTCTCCCAGTAATAGCCTTGTTCACCGTGCTGGCAAAGATCGAGCCTGTGCGTTTCATGGTCCTCCGATACGCTCGGCCCGATCGCAACATCCGCGAACTTCAGAATAATCAGCGTTCCCACAATCGCAACGCCCCCGGGCGATGCCCGCTCGCTGATTCACGATTGGATGCCCAGTACCTTCGATCAACCCCAAGGGCATCCCTTTTCCATTGGCATCCTTGAACATCCGATGAACTGCACCACCGTGCCGCCCGCAAAGTCGAGAGTCGGGAAACAGCCACCCAGTGCAGCATTGAGCAAGCCGCCTTTCCCCCGTACCATGTGGGCCATCGGTCGTAGACGGGCAGCGACGACAACGTCAAATACAATAACATCGCACTGAATTTCCTGCGCTCGGCGAAAGCTCCCGGGATTAGCGCTGGATTGATCATGGCGAACATCCACTGGAAGACCATGTACGTCTGAGCTGGAATCGCCGCTGCGTAATCGGGATCGGGCTGCAGGCCACCGCCGTCGAGGAACACGTATTGAAAATTTCCTATGAAACTGCTCACCGTCCCGAGTGCCAGACTATAGCCGACCAGCGCCCCGGCTGACCGGTCAATGAGCGTAGCCCTTCGGATTTCTCTTACGCCATTCCCATTGAGAGCGAAGGATGCCGGCCAGATCGTAATTTGGCTTCCAGCCCAAAACGGCGGCGGCCTTTTTTGCGTCCGCAACTAACCGCGCGGGATCGCCAGGGCGAGGCGGGTCCATGTGCATGGGGATCTTCGCCCCGGTTACCTTTTCCGCGGTTTGGATCACCTCTAACACCGAATAGCCATGTCCTGTTCCCAGGTTGATAAAATCGGACTTCCCGCCTTTGCGCAAGTATTCAAGGGCTTGAATATGTGCGTCGGCGAGATCGGAGACGTGAACGTAGTCGCGGATGCAAGTTCCATCAGGGGTCGGATAATTCAGTCCAAAGACAGCCACCTCGGGCTTCTCGCCCGAAGCAGCCGAAAGCACGTTGGGCACAAGATGGGACTCCGGGTCGTGATACTCGCCGCGAATTTCCGTGGCTCCCGAGGCATTGAAGTAACGCAGCGCCACGAATTTCAGCCCATAGGCGTGGTCGTAACTTTCGAGCAGTCGCTCCATCGTGAGCTTTGTCCACCCATAGGGGTTCTTCGGCCATTGTGGGCATGTCTCGGAGATTGGACTCTGCTCGGGTTCGCCGTAGGTAGCGCAGGTGGAAGAAAACACCACGCGCTGGATGCCGGCTTTGAGCAGCGACCCTAGGAGTGAGACTCCCTCTTCCAGGTTGTTTTCGAAGTATTTAGCGGGTTCCGCTACCGACTCCCCCACGTATGCCAAAGCCGCGAAGTGGACGCACGCCTCGATTTGATGATCCTTCGCGATGCGCGCAATCAGCGCGCGGTCTCCTACTTTTCCCTCGTAGAACGGCACATCTTTTTCCAGCGAAGCGCGGTGTCCCCGTGCCAGATCATCTACTACTACGACTTGCTCGCCCTTGGCGCGCAAACGCTCGACCGTAACTCCGCCGATATACCCCGCCCCGCCCGTGACCAGTACTTTCATCGCTCTCCGTTTCGATTCACGTTTGTGATTTTTGTTTTGTTCCATTATGCCCACTTCGGCGCCCGCGACGACCATTCTGCCATTCGAAGAAGCTCAAAGATAAACAACAATGAGGGTCATTGGTGGGTAGACAAACATTTCATTCAAAGAGATCGGCGGCAGACGTCTTTCGCCGCTTCTTCGCCTGGCTGGCAAGCCGCTTGAATAACTGATGCGTTCCATCGGTTTTTTTCGTAGTACGTAATGGTTTACCACTTGTTAGAGTACGTGGATGGTAGCCACTCCTTCGCCTGGCCTGCGCCGTGGCTTGTTTGAAGGCTACGATACGGGGGATTTTTATGACGAAATGTTCGTTGCCCCAGGCCGACCGCGCCCCCACTACTCGAAGCTGTTCGACAAGCTCAGCGCGATGGCTCCGGCGCAATTCGAGGAACGCCGCAAACTTGCCGACCTGTCGTTCCTGATTCAGGGCATCACTTTCACGGTTTACAGTGACGGCCAGGGTACGGAGCGGCTGTTTCCGTTCGATCTGATCCCCCGCATCATCCCCTATTCGGAATGGGAGTGTATCGAACGCGGCTTGGCCCAGCGCGTCGTGGCTTTGAATCTTTTCCTTCAGGACGTTTATGGAAGGCAGTGCATTTTCAAGGACCGCCAGATTTCCCGTTCGCTTGTTTACTCCTGCCCCCATTTTCGCCGAGAGGTAATTGGTATTGAGGTTCAACGCGGGATTTATACGCACATCTGCGGCATCGACCTTGTGCGCGACTCGAAAACCGGTGACTTCTGCGTCCTCGAGGATAACGTCCGCACTCCGAGCGGAGTCTCCTACGTCCTTGAAAACCGCCAGGTGATGACCCGGACACTTCCCGACGCCTTCCGGGCCGGCGAGGTGCTCCCCATTCATCATTATCCGAACGAGCTCGCCCGCATTTTGCGGAGTCTCTCGCCGCGCGGAGAGGACGATGCCGAGATCGTTCTGCTCACCCCCGGCATTTACAACAGCGCCTATTTCGAGCACAGCTTCCTCGCCCAGCAGATGGGAATCGAGCTCGTCGAGGGCCGCGACCTCATTGTCGACGGCGGCATCGTCTTCATGAAAACGATCCACGGACTGAAGCGTGTGGATGTGATTTACCGGCGCGTTGACGACGACTTTCTCGACTCGCTTGCCTTCCGCTCCGACTCCATTCTTGGTGTTCCAGGGCTCATGGGAGCGTATCGCGCGGGCAACGTCGCTCTCGCGAACGCGGTCGGAAATGGCGTCGCGGACGACAAAGCGATCTACGCCTACGTACCCGACTTTATCCGCTACTACCTGGGCGAAGATCCTATCCTGAGAAGTGTGGACACCTACATCTGCGCGCGGCCGAAGGACCTCACATTTACCCTGGATCATCTTCCCGAACTCGTCGTGAAAGCCGTGGGCGAATCAGGCGGATACGGCATGCTGATTGGACCAACCGCCGATAGCAAAAAGATCGAAGACTTCCGCGAGCGCATTAAAGCCAATCCGCGGAATTACATCGCACAGCCCGTGGTAGGCCTCTCTCGGGTGCCCGCCTACGACCCGGCAACGAAAACCGTAGGCGGCCGCCACGTCGATTTGCGTCCTTACTGCCTCTATGATGGCAAGAAAGTTACGATCGTTCCCGGAGGATTGACGCGCGTCGCGCTTCAACGAGGCTCCCTGGTTGTGAATTCCTCGCAAGGCGGTGGCAGCAAGGACACTTGGGTACTGCGGGGAGAAGAATAAATGCTCTCTCGCATCGCTGAATCCCTTTTCTGGCTGGCACGTTACATCGAACGTGCCGAAGACACGGCGCGCATTCTCGATGTGAATTACCACATGCTGCTCGAACAGTCCCAGCAGGCATACCGTTTGCGCTGGGAACCCCTGATTATCATGGCGGGCGAGGAAAATCGTTTCCGCCAATGCTACGACGAAGCAAACGCCGAAAATGTTTTCGATTTTCTTGCTTTCCGGCAGGACAATCCCAGTTCCATCGTGCAGTGCATCGCGAAAGCCCGCGAAAACGCCCGCACCATTCGTGACCGGATTTCCCGCGAAATGTGGGAAGACATCAATGGCCTCTACTACAAAATTTCCGGTTTCGACTCGCAGAATGAAATCGCCGCGGGCCCGCATCGCTTTTGCGACGAAATCAAATTCGGAGCCCACCGCTTTCACGGAGTCACTGATGCGACGATGCCGCACGACGAAGGCTGGCAGTTTCTGCGGATCGGCTGGTCGCTCGAGCGTGCGGAGATGACCTCTCGGCTCGTCGATGTCCAGTATCAGAACCTTCTTGAAGAGCTTCCCGCTGTCGTGGGACCGGACAATCATCAATGGATGGCGGTCTTGCGCTCGGTAGGTGCGTTTGAGGCGTACCATCGCCAATATCACTCTTCGATTGAGCCGGAGAAAGTCGCGGAAATGCTCATCCTTCATCCGCTCCATCCGCGCTCAATCAGGTTCAGCGGTGGCGAGGTACGCACCGGCCTGCGGGCGCTGAGTGGAACAGGGCCCGACTCTTACGCCAACGAGGCTGAACGCCTTGCCGGCAGGATCGTCCAGAGGCTGAGCTACGACAGAGTCGATGAAATATTCAAGCAGGGACTTCACAGCTATCTCAGAGAATTACTGAGAATATTCGGGGCGATCGGAGACGATATCGCGCGAACGTACTTCTATTATGCGGTGGTGGCATGAACCGTTATAGGCTTGTCCATACGACGGAGTTCCTGTACGACGGGCCCGTGTCAGAAAGCTACAACGAAGTTCGCCTTCGGCCTATCCACGATGAAAAGCAGAGCTGCCTTTCGTTCCGCCTTACCACCACACCAGGCTCGCGCGGAACCGCGTATCGCGATGCGTACGGCAACTGGGTCCATCAATTCAATGTGCTTCCTGAACATCGCCGCTTGAAAGTCGAGGCCGAATCGGTCGTGCTGGCTCACGACTCCCTTGAATCGTTCGGGAAATCCCAGACGCTTGCGGAACTCGATTCCCATAGTGGCCAATTCGACGAAGAGTACTTCGACTTCGTAGCCGCGACCGGCTACGTGCCTCATCTCAACGATCTAGACCCGCTCCTCAAGGCGTCCGAACAGGCAAACACCGGCGGCACGGTGGTGGGATTTGTCGAAGCCGCTTCCAATTTGATTCACGAACGCTTCGACTACGTAAAGGGCGCGACGCACGTGCATTCTTCGATTGAGGATTCGCTGTCGAAGCGAGCTGGAGTCTGCCAGGACTTTGCCCACCTTTTGCTCGGCGTGGTTCGGATGCGCGGGCTGCCGGCGCGCTATGTCTCCGGATATCTAGTTCCGGGTGGCGGAGACGGCACGGACTCAAAACAAGAAGAAGTGATTGGCGGACAAGCTTCGCACGCGTGGGCGGAGGTGCTCATCCCGGAGCGGGGATGGACAGGGTTCGATCCGACGCTCGGCAAGCCGGTGGGCTTGCGGCACGTACGAATCGCGTACGGGCGGGATTATGGCGATGTTGCTCCGGTCCGCGGTGTATACAAAGGGCGAGCGGGACAGCGATTATCTGTAGATGTTTGTGTGCGGCCAGCGCTGGATGATGCGGGTCACGAGAAGCTTGCCGAAAAAACTGCTGGGCCGCCTCCACCACCTTCTATAACCGAGCGGCCTCAGCAACCTGCGCAGCAACAAGAGCAGCAACAACAATAAACCTTCTCGGCTTCCGCCGAATGAAATACAGGAGTCCCTATCGCTTTGCGCGGTGCGACCGCGTTCGAGGGTTCTATTGCACGCGTTCGTGGGGGTAGCCTGCGGCATTTAATGCGCCTTCGATCTCCGCGATGTGCTCCGGGCCGCGCGTTTCCATCGTAATGTCAATCACGGTATCGCCGAGGACCACACCGTAATACGCGCGGTCATGGCGCGTTTCGATGATGTTCGCTTTGTGCTCGGCGATCACTGTGGCGAGACGCTGCAATGCGCCCGGGTGGTCAGGTAAGTGGATGCGGATGCGCAGCAGCCTGCCGTCTTTGACCAGGCCGCGCTCGATGATCCGCGAAAGCAGAGTGACGTCGATATTTCCGCCGCTGATCAGGACGCCCACATTTCCCCCACGAAGCGGGATCTTTTTATTAAGTACCGCTGCGGCACCGACGGCGCCAGCACCTTCTGTCAATGTTTTCTCTTTTTCCAGGAGGACTAGGATGGCGTTCGCGATTTCTTCGTCGTCCACGGTAACAATGTCGTCTACGTATTTCTCGGCTAGCGGAAAGGTGACTTCACCAGCTCGGCGAACCGCAATGCCGTCTGCGATGGTTTTGCTCGCGGGCAAGGTCACCAGCTTGTGCTTCTCGAGCGCTGCTTTCATCGACGCCAGCTTTGACGCCTGAACGCCGATCACTTTAATTTTTGGATTAGTTTCCTTGATGGCGCAGGCTACGCCCGCGATCAGGCCGCCACCGCCCACCGGAATCACCACCACGTCCATATCGGGGTGCACTTCCAGCATTTCCAGGCCGACGGTTCCCTGGCCGGCGATGACGGCTTCGTCGTCAAAGGGATGGATGAAGGTGAGGTTGCGTTCGTGGCAGCGGCGCATGGCTTCCTGGCAGGCCTCGTCGTAATTCGTGCCGACGAGCACGATTTCGGCGCCATAGCTGCGAGTTGCCAAAACCTTGGTGATCGGGGTTGTGAGCGGCATGCAGATTTCGGCGGAGATTCCGTGTTTCGCGGCGTGGTAGGCGACGGCTTGCGCGTGATTGCCTGCCGAAGCGGCGATTACGCCCCGACGACGCTCGTCGTCGGTGAGGAGAAGGATCTTGTTGAGCGCTCCGCGTTCCTTGAACGCGCCAGTCATCTGCAGGTTATCGAGCTTGAAGAAGATCGAGTTTCCGGTGAGTTGTGAGAAGGTCTCGGAGCGCGAGAAGGGCGAAAGATAGATCGAATCGCGGATGCGGTCGCGCGCGTCACGAATTGCCTGGATCGTCAGCAACTTGAAATCTCCCTGGGGCTTTGAGTGCGCGCCATTGTATCCGCAATTTTTATCACGGAAGGCTATTCTCGGCCCGGAAATTGCTTGCGGCGCACTGCATTCGACGGTTTGTCATTTTGCGGCGGGGTTCAAGCCAAAAGCGCGGGAGTGGAATTGCAGGGATGCGGAAAAATGGTCGGCGAAGTAGGTCCAATCGTGGCCCCCGAGATAGAGATGAAATTCATGAGGGATTTTCTTGGCGACGAGGAGGTCGTGGAATGCCTGCGCGCCCGCGTCGAATCCAAATTGATCGTCGGTTCCGCAGTCGAAATAAATCTTCATACCCTCGGGACGCGCACCATTTTCAACCAAGGTGAAGGGATTGTTGCGGTTCCAGAATGCGCGATCGAAAGGAGAGCCGAAGGCGGTGCCCATCATCCGCGATAACGCTTCCTGCTGCGGGCTCGCGGCTTGGACCTCCGGAAGCTTGGCGACGAGCGCGGCGCTATGCGCGCTGACGGAGCCGAAGAGTTGAGGATAGCGGAAGGCGAAGCGAAGCGCGCCGTAGCCGCCCATCGAGATGCCGGTTATCCCGCGTCCACCGCGATCGGCGTGGATGCGATAGTGACCTTCGATAAAAGGCAGAAACTCGCGAATGAAAAAATCCTCGTAGCGAACATGGCCGTCGCGGGAGTTGATGTAAAAGCTGCGGTCGGCGGCGGCAGTGATGATCAGGAATTCGCCGATCTGCTTCTGCTCCCAAAGGTTTTCTATTAGGTTCCATCCACCTGCGCTGAGGAGCGTCTGGGCGTTCTCTCCCAGGCCGTGGAGAAAATAGAGGACGGGAAATTTTCGCCCTTGATCGGAATCATAGCTGGGGGGCAGGAAGACGCAGTACGAAACGGAGTGGGTGAGAATTTTGCTTGGGACGGTCCGGCACTCGGTGCGACCGGCGGCGCGTGCGGGCGGCGCCCATACGGACCAAGTTAGAAATAGAGAGAGTGCGATCCAAAAAGGAGGAATCCCAGTAAGGAGTCCTCGCGGGAAAGGTGCCGCGACAGGAAGGCGCTGCGCGTCGTTCCTTCTGTTCGAGCTGAACCTCCAATCCCCTAAAAACCAAGGACGTTGGTGCAACCTGTGATGACGTGTCCTGACGAACAGAAAATCAAACGCAGATCCCTCACTTCGTTCGAGATGACAGGTGTGTTTTTTTCTCGCCGATGGTATCCCAAGCATTCCCTCAGCGGCCAAAGCCGAATTGCTCTGGCGTAGGTTACGGCGCGGCTGAAGCCGTGCCTTGACGAAAACCGTCACATCGATTGTGAAGGTCCGGGCGCGCAAAAGACGAGAAGCTTTCCGCAAAGCGCTATTCATAGCGGAGGGCCTCGACGGGGTTGAGGCGGGCGGCGCGGGAGGCGGGGTAGAGGCCGGCGGCCAGACTTACGGCGATGGAGAAGGAGATTGCAGCGGCGACCATCCACCATGGGACTGAGGAAACCGTTAGGGGCGGCAGGGCTTGGCGGCGCAGGTAGACGTTTGTCGCGAAGTTTATTCCGAAGCCGATTAGCCAGCCGATGGCGACTCCTAGAAATCCACCGATCAGGCCCATGACACCGGCTTCCACAAAAAAAAGTTTACCGATGTCGCTGTCGGCAGCGCCTAGGGCCTTTAGGACGCCGATTTCGCGGCGGCGCTCCAGGATCGCCATGACCAGAGTGTTGATGATTCCTAGCGAGGCAACGATCAGGGCTAGGCTGCCGAAGATTCCCATCAGGAGGTCGAAGACCGCGAAGACCTGGCGGAGATTATTAGTGGCGTCGAGAAGAGAGAACGTGGTGAAACCCATGGGCTTGATCGAGTCCTCGACATCTTTCACAAGAGACGGTCTCTTCACTCGGATCGTCAGGCTTTGGTAGGCGCTTCTTCCGGGGCGCGCGCCTAGCATTGTCCTGAAATCGTTGGTCTGCGCGACTCTGAGTTTCTCGGCGACCTGCAACGGGATTAGGACGCGTCCACGGCCGACGCCACCAAAGCCGCTGGCCGGCTCGGTTTCGACGATTCCTACGATTCGGAGTTTCTCTTCGCGAGGCACTACGGAAAATCCACCCGAGAGCCCTGCGCTTTCTCCGTTCGAGGGGACTCCATTTGACGCTGCAGTCGAGTTATTATTCGCCTCAGGTTCGGCGGGGAGCGACTGGCGTTCGGCGTAGCGCAGGACGAGGTCTTTGCCTAGCAAACTATTGGGCTGAGGTGAAAGCTGGCGGGCGAATTCAATCTGCAGAATCGCTTCGTCGGCAGACGGGCCCGAGAAAAAGTTGCCGGTCATTCCGTCGTATGCGCCGCCGCGGCGCGCGGATTCGGGCACCCCGGCAACGATCGTGGAGTAAGGGATTCCGGCGTAGCGAATCTCCGTTGGGAAGCGGATCTCGGGATAGACTTCGACGACGTTGGGCAAACGCTCTAGCGCTTTTCTTGCATCCTCATCGAGAGGGCCGGCGGGAACCGGGGCCGCGTCGTTGTCCTGCGTGGCGCGACCGAAGCCGCGGAAGTTGGTGCGCGGGGCGACGATAATCGCGTCGAAGAGGCCGGAGCGGGAGAGACGCTGGTTGGCCATCTGCTGCAATCCCACACCGAGGGAGAGCATCGCGACCAGCGAGGCAACGCCCACGCCGATTCCGAGCGTGGTGAGAGAATTGCGCAGCAGGGCTTCGCGAAGATTGCGCCAGGCGAGTTCGGTTAGGTCGCGAAACTTCATGGGCGCTCTCCGTCGCTTACGAGTTTTCCGTCTTTCATCAAGATCATTCGATGCGCGAAACGCTCGGCGCGGGGGTGCTCGTGGGTGACCATGACGATGGTCATGCGCAGGGATTCGTTGATTTCGCGGAGAAGGTTCATGATTTCGTCGCCGGTGACGCTGTCGAGATTGCCGGTGGGCTCATCGGCGAGAAGGATTGTGGGGCGGTTTACGAGCGCGCGAGCGAGGGCGGCTCGCTGCTGCTCGCCGCCGGAAAGTTCGGTTGGGCGGTGGGTGAGGCGAGCGCCGAGCTTGACGTGCTGGATTGCTTCGTGGACGCGGGCGGCTCTTTCGGCGCGGTCAACGGCGGCGAGGCGCAGGGGCAATTCGACATTTTCCTCAAGCGTCATGCGCGGCAGCAGATTGAAGGCCTGGAAAACCATGCCGATCGTGTGGCTGCGGTGCTTTGCCAATTCTTCGGAGTCCATATCGGCTAGGTTGCGTTCGTGAGCATAAATTCCGCCGGAGGTAGGGCGGTCTAGACCGGCGATCAGATTGAGCAGTGTGGATTTACCGGAGCCCGAACTGCCGAGCAGGGCGACGAATTCTCCGGGGCGGACGGAAATGGAGACGTCATCGACCGCACGGACTAGGGCTGAGCCCATTTGATAATGGCGGGTGGCGTGGTTGGTGCGGATGGCCGCGTTGTTATTTGGCATTGTTATCTAACATTGTTATCGGCGTTGTCATTCGATAGTTCCCATTGTAGTACGCCCCGGCGTTGCACCGAATTTCGCTGGACCCGCTGCATGCCGGGCGGGGCCGAATGATCGCGGGGATGCGAGCGGCAGAAGGATTTCTCGCTCGGCTGCATGCGGCGGACAACGACTAGGCCCCTGGCTCGGGTGCTACGATTCGACGTTGTCTAGTTGTCCATATTCCCGCGCGAGAGTAGCACGGCGCGAGCATATGAAAGGGCGGGAAATAGTACAGAAAGGAACGAGAACCCAGTACTTCTGCATCGCTCCTAGTCGGATGAAGAGGCGCCGCGCTGTGGCTGTACGGGGATTCAGGAAAACCTATTTGGCCAAGCGGTGCATCGTCGCCGCGAACAAGATAAATGGCAGTGCCACCGCGAGGAATATTAACCCCAGCACAACCCAAGACCAATGGTTACCGAAATTCAGCGTGTAACCGATGCCAAAGCGCTTAGGTACCCACAGAGCGGGATCATTTGGGTTGGAGTAGAAGATCCCTTTCCACGAGTCATCGGGCGGGCTTTCGCCTTTTCGCATACACAGCGGTAGCAAGGACAGCAGACCGAGCAATAGGATCGGGCCAAGAAGAATCCATATTGAAAAGTGAAACCGGTAGTTTGACAAACTGTGTTCATCCGAACACAGAGTGTACCTCGAAATCACCGGCCATTGTCACCGTCATTCTAGGCAAGGCCGCACTCCGAAGCGGTAGAAAGGGATCGCATAATCGAACAGCAGGCTTCGAGAGCAGTTCCAATCCTGCGGAGTTTCAGCCCACTCCTCGCCAGCGGTCGTGGCGAACTTTCTGACGTCGATCTGCAGACGGTTGCCTATTGGGGCGACATAGGAAAAATAGCCCTGGATCAGGCCGTGACTTGCCTGCCCGAAGTCGATCGAAACGTGGTAGCCGGTCCTGCCAGTTGCGCCACTCGTGGCATCGGGGGGGCTTGTCTACGTTGACTTCGTCGACAAAGATGCCGAGCACTACGAGCAAAGAAACCGCCAACAACAAACCGGGTTCCGCAACTTGGTCTCCAGGTCACACCGGTCCATGCTTGAGACCATCAACCAAGACGTTTCTGGAGAGTTGCGAATGCGGCAAGGCACCTCATCGTGGAACTCACGTGATCACTCGATGGACATGGAAACAGACTGGATGCTAACGTGTGTTCTGTTGAAGCTTGTGACAAACTCAGTTATTGGATGGGGTTAGGAGAATCGAATGAAAGCTAGAAGGGTGATCTTGATGCTGTTGGTTTTAGTCGCGGTTCCCATGTTGGCGCTGGCGCAGACGCCGGGATACCCTCCGGCGCAGGCACCGGGGTACCCGCAAGCGCAGGGGCAAGCACCACCGCCGCCGTCGTATCCGCCCGCGCGGCTCGATCAACTGGTACAGCGCATAGCGCTCTATCCGGATTCGTTGCTGGCGCAAATTCTTGCGGGCGCAACTTATCCCGACCAGATTCCCGACGCAGCACGGTGGGCGGATCAGCATCATTACCTTACTGGCCAAGCTCTGGCCAATGCGATCCAGGGGGACCAACTTCCGTGGGATCCCAGCGTGCAGGCGCTGCTGCCGTTCCCTTCCGTGCTGGACATGATGGCTTCCGACATGAACTGGACTACCGATCTCGGAAACGCGTTCCTGGCACAGCAGCAAGACGTAATGGACGCGGTTCAGAGAGAGCGTCGAAAGGCCAGAGATTATGGATACCTGAGGAGCAATCCCCAGATCGTTGTTGGTGAAGGACCTTACATAACGATTGCGCCGGTCGATCCGGGCTACATCGTCGTGCCGTATTACGATCCGGGAATTGTTTTCTTTCCGCCTCGACCTGGGTTTGTGGTGGGCGGCGGCATCCGGTTCGGCTTTGGCGTGACGATTGGCGCATTCTTTCGGCCGTGGGGCTGGGGCTCTGGAAGGTTTGATTGGGGAGGGCACGCCGTTTTCATAAACAACGCTCCCTGGCGGCGGACTTGGGTTAATCGAGGCGCGTACGCTCAACCTTATCCGGGCGTCCGGCGATTCGGGCCGGGAGAGCGAGCTCCAGAGCAGCATGAACTGCACGAGCGCTCCGAGCGGGAGCGACAAGCGCCTCGAGAAGGACGAAGAGGAGAAGAGGAGCACCACGACGGCGACCGGCGGTAGCAGCCCGGGTGGATCGGAGGACAGGGTATCTCCGGTACCAATGAACCGCTCGGGGCGGGATCAAGCGTAATTTGGAGCCCGCTCCTGCGATACAAACAATGGAAATCGTTTTCGCAAAACGTATTTGCTGCTAGCGAGCCTTCTCCTTTCACTCCGGGCGGTGACTTCCAAGCTGCGTATTGTTCGGTTCGCTTACCGCAATTCGCGGATTTCTGGCTACATGCAGCATCGGTGCGGACCAACTTTGGAGACCCAACTTATGGGCTGGGTGGGTGGTAGTGGCAGAATCCTCGGATCGTTGCAGCTGCCAGATTCAATTGAGCGTGGACATGGAGGATTGTTCTCCGTAGGGATGCTACGGGAAGGCCAGTTCACATCGTTGTGATAGGGCGGCGCATCTGTGGCCGACGTTCCAGAAGGCGAACCCAGGTTGCCAAGCGGGGGCGGATTGAGGGTATGATTCGGTCGACGTATTTCGAGGAGGGATACCAATGAAAAGATATGCTTCTTTTGCGGCATTCGCGGCGTTTGTCCTGCTTGCAGTTGCGCCGTTGCTTGCGCAGGCGCCTAAGGGATGGATGGTCCACGTCGATCGCAGCACGGATGCAGCCGATCCGGACGCAGCCGGCAACATCAAGTTCATGGCGATGGGATCGAGCTTGCATATCATGACGCCGCAGGGGGCGGTGTTCTGGAACCCGGCGAATACCGCTAGCGGGAATTACACGCTCAAAGGGACGTTCAAGCTGATCAAAACAAGCGGCTTCAATGAATACTACGGGCTCATTTTTGGCGGGAATGGTCTTCAGGGTGGAGATCAAAGTTACCTTTATTTTATGGTGACGGACGACGGGACATGGCTTGTGAAACGGCGGACGGGCGCGTCGACGGAAAATGTGTCGCAAAAAACGCCGAACGCCACGGTGAAAAAGCCCGACGCTACCGGGAGTTCTACAAATGCGCTCGAAGTACGCGTGATGGCGGACAAAATCGAGTTCGTCGTCAACGGGACGGTTGTGAGCACGATGCCGAAGACGGGGGCGTTGGCGAAGACCGACGGCGTGTATGGGATTCGCTCGAATCATCACCTGGAGCTGGAGGTGGAAGGGTTCGCCGTCTCGAAGTAGCGGCTTGCATTGCTGGCGCGGCGATTTGCCAGTGGACGCGTCGAAGAGGACGAGGAGGGGAACACATGATTACGAGAGACGTTCGTGCTTCAGCGAGAACACTGAGTTGCGTTGCGGCAGTGCTACTTCTAGTGCTGCTGGCGATTTGCGGGGCTCGCACGGCTGCTGCGAACAATTCGGACCGCGGCGGCGATGATGCGGCCGTGAAGGAAGTAATCGCGGGGTTCAGCAACGGATGGAACGGGCACGATGCGCAGGCGATGTGCGCGTCGCTGGCTGACGATGTGCAGTGGGTGAGCTGGCGGGGAGAGGTTTACAGCAGCCGCAAAGAGGTGGAGGATGTGCATGCCAAGCTCTTTGCGGAACTTTATAAGAATACGCATCGGACCGACGCGGTGAAGTCGATCCGCTACGTGGGGCCCGATTTGGCTTCGGTGGACGACTACTGGACCATGACGGGCGCGCGAAAACGCGACGGTGCAGATTGGCCGTATCGCGCGGGTTACGCCAACTTTCTGATGGCCAAGCGCGGCGGACGATGGATTGTGGTCGTATCGCACACAGCCGATTTCAATGCGCAGGCGCCTACGACGGGGTAATCGCAAACTTCTCCATCGCGCTGGGACGGCGCGGCCTGGAGCCAGTCAGAGCGGAGATGTTCCGATCGCGAGTCTGGCTGCGATTCTCGCTCCAACTAACCATTCTCCAGCGAGGACTTTGGCGGCAGCCTGAGCGAACCGCTGATGGTGAGATCGGAGACGCGAAGCCGAGTCACCTTAAGCTCCCCGATTTCTAAAGACTTGAATCTGGCGTTTCCGACTAGGAATCTTCGGATCACCAATCGGCCGATGGCCAGCGCTCCGATCGCGAACGCGCCAATTGCTACAGCGCCAAGGGCCCCGGCCATACCAGCGACGCCGCCCACACTGACATGTTTCAATTCCGCGCGATGTTTCATGGGGTCGAACTCCTTCGATTCGCGCAGCAACGATTAACCGCGCGGTAGATCTGAGGGACCATTCCAAATGAAGACTACTCGGATTACCCTCCATTCACTCCCCCGCAATTATTATACGGCTTGCTCCCCTTCCGCTTGGAACCTGCCGTAACCCTGAAGGCTCTTGTTCGAGCCTAATCGGTTTATACCCAAAATAATCAGGAATTTAGAGCACATCGGAAAGTGCGCAATCGCCTGGGTCCTACCGCAAGAAAGGGCCGGCGGAACGCCAGCGCTACGAAATATCGCGTCCGTTACGTTTCGGTGGTGGGGTGGGTGGCGTTGCGCAGGTCGGGGAAGCTCAAGGCCCAGAGGGCGGTCACGATGAGAGTGCCGATCCCACCAAGGACTACCGCGGGGACAGTGCCCAGCCATGCGGCGGTTAGTCCGGACTCGAATTGGCCGAGTTCGTTCGAGGCACCGATGAAGATCATATCGACGGCGTTGACGCGGCCGCGCATTTCGTCGGGTGTGGCGAGTTGGACGAGGATGGCGCGGGTGATGACGCTGACCATGTCGGTTGCACCAACCATCACGAGCGAGATCATCGACAGGATTAGGTTGTGCGAAATGCCGAACAAGATTGTGAAGACGCCGAAGCCAGCGACGCACCACAACATGGTGGTGCCGGCGCGGCCTTTCAAGGGGCGATGCGCTAGAACGATGGCCATGGTTGCCGCACCGATGCCGGGCGAGCAACGGAGCAGGCCGAGGCCCCAGGGGCCGGTCTTCAAGATTTCGCGGGCAAAAACCGGTAGCAAGGCGACGGCGCCGCCAAGGAGCACGGCAAACAGGTCCAGTGAGATCGAGCCGAGAACGACTTTATGATCGAAGATGTAGTGAATGCCGGCGAGAACGGTCTTCAAACGAATTGGTTCGCGAGGGCGGGGCCTCGACTCCAACTGAATGCGCAACATTGCCAGAGCGGCCGATACGCCAGCGATCATTGCTAAAGCATATACGGCCGAAGGGCCGCGCGAAATCGCGTAAACGAAGCCGCCAATTGAGGGGCCGAGGATGTTCGCGCTTTGATTGGCGCTCGAACTCCACGCTACGGCATTGGCAAAATGTTCGTCGGGGACTAATTGTGGAAGAATCGAGCGGGTCACGGGGCCGTTGAAGGAACGCACGATGCCGCTGAGAACCACAACACCGTAAATGGGAAGGATCGCGTGGGCCCGGCGCGCCGCGATGAGCAAAAGGAGACCTGAGCAAGTTGCGAAACCGATGTAGCACATCACGATCAGCTTGCGCCGGTCGACGCGGTCGGCCATGTGGCCCGAGACGAGAAAGAGAAGGAAGCTCGGCGTAAATTGCGCCAAGCCGACCAGTCCAAGATCGAGCGGCTTTTTGGTGATGTCGTAGACTTGCCAGCCAACGGCGACCGATTGCATTTCGAGTGCGAGGACGATGAACCATCGCGCGATCACGAAAATCACGAAGTTTGGATGGGAAAAAGCGACTCGACCGGATGGTCTGAGTTTCTCGGCGACGGCCATCGCGTTCTAATGTGCCATAGAATTACGATTCACACGAGCGCGGGACAGCTTTTCGCGCGATTGCGGCCGAGAATTGCCGCGAAATGTCACTGTACATGCGCGTTCCGACGATAGAATTCTTTAAAAACCGTTTTGAAAAATCGTTAATTTTCGGTACTCTACTTCGTTTGCGGGATGGTGAACTGAATGGCAGACACCTCAGCAGCAGGTGCAGTGCGTCGTTTGGGAGCAACACAGCGGCGGGATGTATGGTGGGTGGAGAACCTGCCGTTCATTATCGTATTAAGCGCCTTCGGTATTTACACTACGTGGCGCGCGTTCATGGGGACATTTTACTACGCGGCTCCCTACCTGTCTCCTTTTTATTCACCGCTGATCGATCCTGAGCATCACTGGTGGCCTTTTTCGCCGGCGATCCTGATTCTTGCAGGTCCGCTCGGGTTCCGAATGACTTGCTATTACTACCGCAAGGCCTATTACCGGGCGTTTTTCCTCGATCCACCGGCTTGCGCGGTCAGTGAAGGAAGCGGCCACAAGTATCGCGGCGAGACTTCGTTTCCTTTCATTCTGCAGAACATTCACCGCTATTTCTTCTACGTTGCGGTGCTGTTCGTCGCGTTCCTCTGGTACGACACGATCCTCGCGTTTAACTTCGGCGGAAAGTTCGGAATTGGCGTTGGCACGCTGGTGATGCTGACGAACATTATCCTGCTGACGGCATATACGTTCTCGTGCCATTCGTTGCGTCATCTGGCAGGCGGAAAATTGGATTGCTTCTCCTGCACTTCGTTTGGTCCGGCGCGGCATACGGCCTGGGGATGGGTGACGAAACTGAACGAGCACCACATGTTCTGGGCATGGGTGAGTATGATTAGCGTGGGCCTGACCGATCTTTACATCTACCTGGTAGCTTCAGGAGTTCTGAAGGATATTCGAATTCTGTGACCTCCAAATACGAAACTCACGAACATGATGTGCTGATCATTGGCGCGGGCGGCGCGGGATTGCGTGCCGCGCTGGAAGCGCTCAATCAGGGCGCGCGCGTCGCCGTGGTTTGCAAGTCGCTGCTTGGCAAAGCGCACACGGTAATGGCCGAGGGTGGACTTGCGGCGGCGATGGCGAACGTCGATAAGGCTGATGGATGGAAACCGCATTTCCGCGACACGATGCGCGGAGGCAAGCTGCTGAACAACTGGCGGATGGCGCAGATCCATGCGCAGGAAGCGCCCGATCGCGTGCGCGAACTCGAGCAGTGGGGCGCGCTCTTCGATCGCACTCCTACCGGGGACATCTTGCAGCGGGCGTTCGGAGGGCACACCTACAAGAGGCTGTGCCACGTCGGCGATCGCACGGGTCTCGAAATGATCCGAACGCTGCAGGACCGCGGCGTGGAGATGGGATTTGATGTGTTCATGGAATGCACGGTCACGAAGCTGCTGAAGGACGGGGAGCGCGTGGCGGGGGCGTTCGCATACTGGCGCGAAAGCGGGCGATTCGTCACCTTCAAGGCGAAAACCGTAGTCATCGCGACCGGCGGGATCGGGAAATCGTGGGCTGTTACCTCGAATTCGTGGGAGTGCACGGGCGACGGAATGGCGCTGGCTTATGAAGCGGGCGCCGAATTGCTCGACATGGAGTTCGTGCAGTTCCATCCAACGGGGATGGTGTGGCCGCCGGGAGTGAAAGGTATTCTCGTTACCGAAGCGGTGCGCGGTGAAGGCGGAATTCTGCGCAACAAGGTAGGCGAACGCTTCATGGAGAAGTATGATCCCAAGCGGATGGAACTTTCGACACGCGACGTGGTAGCGCGGTCGATTTACACCGAAGTAAAAGAGGGGCGTGGGTCTCCACATGGCGGCGCGTTCCTCGATATTTCGCACAAGCCGGCGGAGTACGTTAAAAAGAAACTGCCGAGCATGTATCACCAGTTCAAAGACCTGGCGGACGTGGACATTACGAAGGTGCCCATGGAAGTCGGACCGACTTGTCACTACGTGATGGGCGGCATTCGCGTGGACGCAGAAACGGCGGAGTCTTCAATCAAGGGGCTTTTCGCAGCGGGAGAAGCGGCTGCCGGTTTGCATGGCGCGAACCGACTGGGCGGCAATTCCCTTTCTGACTTGCTGGTGTTCGGACGCCGTGCGGGGCTGGCGGCGGCGCAATACGCGAAGACGGCTTCGATGCCGAACCTGGATGCGGGACAAATCGAGCAGTCCGAACGAGAAGTGCTCGCCCCGTTTGAACGCACGGAAGGCGAAAATCCTTACACGGTGCATCACGATTTGCAGGAAACGATGCAGAGCCTCGTCGGGATCTTCCGCGTGGAAGAGGATTTGAAGAAAGCGCTGGTTGAGCTGGATCGGCTGAAAGCGCGAGCAGGGAAGGTGCGCGTGGAAGGCTCGCGTCTGTTTAATTCCGGATGGCACCTGTCGCGCGATCTGAACTGCATGCTCACAGTTTCCCAGGCGGCGACGCGCGCGGCGCTCGCACGGCAGGAAAGCCGCGGCGCCCACAGCCGGCTTGATTTTCCGAAGACAGATGAGGAAGTGTGGGGTAAGAAGAACAATATCATCGCGCGCAAGGGCGACCAGATGACGCTTTTTGAAGTTCCGCGCAGCGAGATGCCGGATGAGATACAGCAGGTCCTGGCGGAAGACAAGTAGGTGGTATGACCGGAGGCGGGTGATGGCTGATGTAACGATGCGGATTTACCGTGGCGACCGGCAAGGCGGAAAAACGGTCGACTATACGGTGCCGCTGACTACCGGCATGGTGGTGCTGGACGCGGTGCACGCGGTGCAGGCGCAGCACGCGCCCGATCTGGCGGTGCGCTGGAACTGCAAGGCCGCAAAGTGCGGATCGTGCTCGGCGGAAGTGAACGGGAAGCCACGGCTGATGTGCAAGACGCGCATGGATTCCCTGCCCCTGAATGAGCCGGTTACCGTATACCCGATGAAGGCTTTTCCGATCATCAAGGACCTCGCAACGGACGTTTCGTGGAATTACAAGGTGAACAAGAAGATTCCGGCGTTCAAGCCGAAACCGGGCGTCGAATGGAAAATGTATCAGCCCGATGTGGATCGCGTGCAGGAATTCCGCAAATGCATCGAGTGCTTTCTCTGCCAGAACGTGTGCCACGTGCTACGCGACCATGACAAGCAGGAAGTGTTCGGCGGGCCGCGCTTTTTCGTGCGCACCGCTTCGCTTGAGATGCATCCCCTCGATGGCGTTTCCCGCGTGAAGCTGCTGAAGGAAGAGCTTGGTATCGGATACTGCAACATCACGAAGTGCTGTACCGAAGTGTGCCCCGAAGAAATCCACATTACCGATAACGCGATCATTCCGTTAAAAGAGCGCGTGGTCGATGAGTTCTACGATCCCTTGACGATGCTGTTTCGCAAGATTCGAGGCTCTTAACTACGTCCGCAGAATCGCGCAAGCTTGTTGCGCCCCGCAATGTGGCGTGCTCGAAATCCGCTCGTTTGCTGAAGCGGGGAATTCAAATTCCCGGCCGCTTTCCTCATCGAAAGTGATTTATTCCGCAAAGAAGATCTAGACGTACTTCACCATCATCATGAAGCCGAAGTCCATGTGCAGCGTCATGTGGCAGTGAAATAGCGAGGGGCCAGGGTTGTTCGCTACGAAATCGACTTCGGCATTGCTGAAGCGAGGAACGTCGGCGATGTCCTTGAAGATTCCGGATGTTGGCTTCCCGTTGAAGTTCGTGAGTTCAAAGCTGTGCCGGTGAAGGTGCAGCGGATGGCTGTCGCCATTCTTGTTGTGGAAGATGAGGCGGTAGCGCTTGCCTTGTTTCACGAGAAGCGGATCGGTATCGGGCCAGGATTTTCCGTTTATCGTCCAATGGTTATAGGTGACGCGATTGCCGGGGATTTTCTCGAAGGTCAGCTCGACGCGTTCGTCGGGCTCGGGGGCCTTTTGCGCGGAACCGAAAATCGTGTAATCGAAGGGGGTGCTCGGCGGGATTGCGACCCATTCTGGATCGCCGGACTGGCCGGCGTATTCGACGATTACGCCCATGCCCTTCGCGCGTTCTTCGTCGTTGGCCGAGCCGAGAATCCAAACACCGGGCTGGTTCATCTCGACGATGGCGTCGGCTCGCTCGGCTACGCCTAACGGCAAGACTTCGACTTCTTGCGGCGAGGGAACCGGGTTGCCATCGAGGGCAATCACTTTGAATTTGTGACCGGCAAAAGCGAGGCGGACATCCTCGGTGGCGCTCGCGTTCAACAGGCGAAAGAGCACACGCTGGCCCTGCTTCACGCGAATCGGCTCGCCGTGGCCGAGCGCTTTGTCATTCATCGAACAGTTGGTGTAGGCGATCTCCCAGCCATTGTTCGGCGGCCCCATGTGCGCGAGCGACGGGCCCCAGTGGCGGGCGGCGAGGAAAATTTCCTGATCGTAATTCCCCGGCTCACTCTTGGACTCCACGTACAGGAATCCGAATTGGCCGGTGTACATGCCGCGGTCAAGGTGTTCGCCAGCGATGGCGTGCGTGTGGTACCAGCGCGTGCCGGCAGGACGCGGCGTGAAGGTGAATTCCCTGGTTCCATGCGCGGGAACCATGGGAGTTCCCTCTTCCATAGCGCCGTCCACAGCGGAGGGAACGAACTGGCCGTGCCAGTGGACCAACTCGTCGAGATCCGTATCGTTGTGCACGTCAACGGTGACGCGCTTGCCTTCGCGCATGCGAAGGATGGGACCGGGGGCGGTGCCGTTATACCCCACCGTTTCAATGACGGTGCCGGGCGCCAATTCAAGTTTTACCGGGGAAATACGGAGAGAGAAATCAGATTTCGCAAAAGAAGCCGCAGCTGCCGCGGCTCGCGTGAGCGGCGACAGGGCCCCAGCCAAGTCGGCCGCGGTAAGACCGGAAAGAGCGAGAAATTCTCTGCGATCCACGTTGCCCCCAATTCAGGAAAGCGGTTTCTCGGAACGAGCCAGTATAACGCCGTCCAGAGTAGAGGACGTAAAGTGTTGTAAAAATTGGTGGGGAGGTGGAGGATCGGCCGTCTGTCGAAATTAATCTACTGCTTGGACGCCAGCGAGACTAAGTGGGCTGCCGGCTGATTCGGATCCGGCAGATCCAGATCCTCGAGAAGATGTTCCGGGCGAGATTCCATCACGAGCAGAAGCCGACGATCTTGAAGGGAGGGATTGTTGTTCTGATAGAGAGTGAGGTAGACGGTGGGGGTATCCCAGGTATAAAGCTGATTGTCCCATTTGGCTCCCGAGCTGTCATGCGACGAGAGAACGGATTTCAACAGCGCCAAATCTTTGGGTGAGATCGACGGAAACACTTTCGAGCGTGACATTAATTTTGCTTGTAGGGGGGTATCGCCCCTCCGTGCTAACGCACTACTTTCGCTAGGACAAACAGAAAACACTTTCTTGGGTCACCGCGCGGCAAGTTGTAATTCTAATGCGGGTTGGAGCATGGCCATGGATAGTTCCAGTTCCAACACCGGTCGAATAACCATCCGTTGGCGAAAATCGTAGATTAGATAGCTGCCGGGGTGAGATGCTGCGAGACCGCTGACGCGTTCATGTGCTTGCTCGAGTCCCTTGACGCGATCAATCCACACAAGCCTTCTTTCTTCGGCCTGCTTATAAATATCATATGAGACTTCCATTAGAACCTCCTACCCGCGCGGCAGTCACGGCACTCGAAAAGCTTACGAGGGGAGTGTCGCCGCCCCCATCGGGGGAACCCTGTAGTGTTTCGCGCGTTTCTCTGTAGTCATGGAAAGGAAAGTATCGGATATCGTTGCGAATCCATCTGAGTACAAAACCAGTGACGAGGCGAACCATCACGCCGACCTGAGCGACTTTTGGACCGCGATGGATGAAGGCCGGCTGCCATCGGTGACTTATTTAAAGGCGGCAGCCCATCAGGATGGCCACCCGGGATATTCGGACCCGATCGATGAGCAGTTCTTGTGGTGAATGTGATCAATGCGCTCGAGAACAGCCCCATTGGAAAGATGCGGCTCGTTATCGCTTACGAGGATTCCGACGGCCGGTACGACCACGTGCTTCGCCCGATTGTCAATCAGTCGCCTGTTTCAGACGATACCATTGGCGGGCCGGGAAGCTGCGGTTCACATGCAAAGCAGAACTACGTGGACCATCGTGCGAGCGACCAATCGTCGATTCTGCGATTCATCGACGGTAACTGGAACCTTGGACGGAGGGGGGTAATTCCTCCGACGTGAAGGCTGGCACGCTCAAGGGCCTTTTCGATTTTGACGATAAAGGAAAAGCGCCCAGGCTTATCCTCGCTCCGTCAACCGGAGTCGTGCTGCAGTAGGTCCCGTTCCACATCGAACAGTCGCCGTTAAACCCCACCTCACACAACGCCCGCTGGCTCGTCCCAATTTACCCCCGGGACGAACCAGACCGTTTGGGGAGACTATTTTCCGCGTGACTGTGCGCCTCCGATGTATCCTGATGCGGGAGTAGGGGACATCTTGGATCGAAAGCCTCGCAGCATCGATTTGACACACGTTTCGGAGTGGGCCGATGGCGCGCTTCACGGCAAGCAAGATTATCTCGCGGCTGAGGAACCGCTTGAAATCCGAGTCGGTGACGATCCTCTGAGCGTCACGATGCGAACTCCGGGAGACGACCTGGAGCTCGCGGCCGGATTTCTCTTTACTGAGGGGTTAATTCAACGGCGGGAGCAGATCACTTCGCTTGAGATGGCGCGCGAGGATGAAGTGGCCCACCGAGGGAACGTCGTTCAGGTCGGGTTGGCGTCAGAAGCTTTACCTGACATGGAGAAAATGCGACGGCATTTCTTCGCTGCTTCGAGCTGTGGCATTTGCGGGAAAGCGTCAATTGACTCGGTGCGCTCCCGGACGCTGCTGACGCCGAATCCCGATTTTCGCTTCGATCCGGGAATCCTTGTTGCGCTACCTGATACCCTGCGGGCTTCTCAGCCTGTGTTTGGACGCACGGGCGGATTGCATGCGGCGGCGCTTTTTAGTGCATCGGGTGAATTGCTCGTGCTTCGCGAAGATATCGGAAGGCACAACGCGGTGGACAAGGTAGCGGGTTGGGCGTTGCTTGAGAACCGGATACCTCTCTCGAATGAAATCCTGCTGGTAAGCGGGCGCGGCGGATTTGAAATCATACAAAAAGCGATTGTGGCAGGAGTACCGGTGGTTGCGTCGGTGTCAGCGCCATCGAGCCTGGCGGTGCGGCTTGCGCGAGAACTGGGACTCACGTTGATTGGATTCCTGCGCGGACGGAGATTTGTGATCTATGCGGGCGAAGAGCGGCTCAATAAGAGTTGATATTTTATCGAGACGCATGATTCGCGAGCTCGGGCTCGCTATGGGGTTACCTTTCTTACCTTTTCCACATAACCGCTGACCGCAGAGCCGTTGGCCATGATTTTGCGGAAAGCTACGAATAAATCCCGGTCCCACCATCCACGTTCAGCTTCTTCTTCCATCGTGCTCAAAGCCACCTCCCGAGGTATCGCCGCTCGGTAAGGCCGGTCGGTCGTGAGTGCATCATAGACATCGGCAAGTTGCAGGATACCGGCTGTCAGGGGAATCTCGGAGCCTCGCAGGCCGTCAGGATAGCCCGAACCATCATGTCGCTCGTGGTGGTGACGGATAATCGGGAGAACCAAACGGAACGTTCGCAGGGGCGCGCAGATACGTTCGCCGACAATCGGGTGTTTCCGGATCACTTCGATTTCGCTTTCCGAAAGCGGGGCAGGCTTCAATAAAATCGTGTCAGGAACGACGACCTTGCCGATATCGTGCACGATGCCGGCGCGACGAAGGGCCTTTAGGTGCTCCTCGGGCAGCCCCAAACTCTCACCAAGACGGGCGGACATTTCTGAAAGCCGCTCGCAGTGCCCGCGGGTGTAGGAATCGCGCGCTTCGATGCTGCGGGCGAGGGTGAACAACACGCTTTCCGCGTTTTCGAGTTCGTCGGTGAATTGCTTGAGGCGCAACAGCGAACGCGTTCGGGCCATCAGTTCATTAAAATCAACCGGTTTGCTGAGAAAGTCGTCGGCGCCCGCGTTGATGCCGCGGATGCGATCTTGGGTTTCGGAAAGACCCGTGATGAGAACCACCGGGGTGAGCCGGGTTTCGGGTGCCGCTTTCACGCGGCGACAAACGTCGAAGCCATCCATGGCGGGCATCATGATGTCGAGCAGAATAAGGTCGGGGTAAAATGTTCCGCACAGAGAGAGAGCAGCCGGCCCATCATTTGCTTCGCTTACTTCGAAGCCCTCGCGGCGCAGGAGCGTTGCGAGCCCGGTTCGTGCCAAGGCTTCATCGTCTACAACGAGGATTTTTTCTACCATTCGGCTGATTCCCTGTGGAATAACGAGAAATGGAGGCTGAGGAATGGTCCTGAATGCTGCCCAGGCAACGAACATTCATCTTTATTCCTCGTGACTTCTTTGTGGCACGAGCAAACAAATGTATCCTGTCCCGTCTTCTGGAACAACCGGATAGGCGAGGTTGGCGCAAGCCGGGCATGTTGCGGGCGCAGGAAACAGTCGAGGATCCCAATGAAAAGAACTCTCCCTGTGGAGGCATTGCAGGAAGTTGGCACCAGGCTTGAGCAAGCGCATACAGCTTTTGAGCGGCGATATCCGGGCGATAGCGGCGAGCGGCAACCCGTGCATGTCGTTTACGGCGGCGCGCATCTGTTTCGCGCCGGCACAATCCGAAAACTGGGGGAATTGGCACTTCGTTCTTTGGATGAGTTCGCACCGGATTTTGTTGCGTTCGCGAAAGCGCTGGGGCTAACAGGGGCAGAGTCATTGCCTAGTGCGCTGGAAACGATCACGGCGATCGCACAATCGATTGAAGCGGATGCCGATGCGGTGCGGCGCGAAAACCGGAATGCATGGTTCGCGCACACGGTATATCGGAGGGTTCGCGAGAAGCTGCAGCGAGAGCCGGTGGAAGATTTTCGAATCGACTTTGAGGATGGGTATGGCAACCGGCCCGATGAAGAAGAGGACGCGCATGCGATTGCAGCCGCAGGCGAACTCGCACAGGCGGTGAATTCGGGCGATCTCCCTCCCTTTATCGGAATCCGCTTGAAGCCGCTCACGAAAGAACTTCGCGCGAGGAGCATCCGCACTCTGGACATTTTTCTAACCGAGTTGGCGGGGAAAACGCGGGGCGAACTTCCCAAGCGATTTCGCGTCACGCTGCCGAAGGTCACGCTGCCGGATGAGGTTGCGGCGCTCGCCGATCTTTGCTCGCGACTCGAGCCAGCGCTCGATCTGGCGCCGGGCGCACTGTGGCTGGAGCTTATGATTGAAACTCCGCAGGCGCTTTTCAACGAGCGGGGCGAAGTGAACCTGCTGCCGCTCGTGAGCGCGGCTCGCGGGCGATGCTTGAGCGTGCATTTCGGTCCGTACGACTACACGGCCTCGCGCAGCATTGCGGCGTCGCCTCATCTTCTGTCGCACTTTGCGTCAGACTTCGCGCGAGAGGTGATGCAGGTAGCGCTCGCCAGAACGGGCGTGGGCCTCGCCGACGGGCCGATCAACATTATGCCGATCGCGCCGCATCGAGCCACGAAGGATGGGACGCCGCTTAGCGCGCGCCAAGTGGAGGAGAACCGGGCCGTCGTGCATCATGCCTGGAAGCTGCACTTTGAGAATGCCCGGCGTTCGCTTTCAAACGGGTTCTATCAAGGCTGGGATCTGCATCCCGCGCAATTGCCGTCGCGGTACGCGGCGGTATTCTCGTTCTTCCTCGAAAACATCGATACGGCGGCGGAACGGATGCGGAATTTCATTGAGAAGGCCGCGCAGGCGACTCGCGTGGGACAGGTGTTTGATGATGCGGCGATGGCGCAGGGGCTGCTGACTTACTTGCTGCGGGCGATCAATTGCGGAGCGATCACGGCGGATGAGGTGCAGGCGCTGACGACATTGTCGGTGGCGGAATTGCGCACTGGATCATTTTTCAAGATTCTGGAAGGACGGCGAAAGTAACTTACGTCGATCGGGGTGTCAATCGCGCTTCACGCACACTTTGAGTGCCTTGAAGCGTGAAAATGCCAAGGGACAAGAAGAAAGATGATACGCCAGCGGGCGGCCTGTTGACGTTTGCGAAAGCTGATCGGCGGTATCTGCATCCAGTTCCGCAACGTGATGTTTGGCGATATCCCAGACACTGCCGGAGCCGCCTGCGGTCGAGAAACTTCGCTTCGAAGCCTGTGCACAAATCTTCGTGCCGTCTTGCGTGACACGTTCCAAACCAACTAAGCCCTACGATGCGGCGCGGATGGGAACGTCGATTCGCTTCGTGAAGCGCCGCTCTTCGCGGCGCCACAAGAGAAGAAGCGCAGAACCAATCAAGACGAGCGCGACGCAAAGTCCTACCCACACTCCGGCGGCGCCCCACTCAGCACGGAAACAGAGGTAATAGCCAAGCGGAAGCCCGATGAGCCAATAAAACAGTACGGAGCAAACCATGGGCGTTCGGGTGTCGCCCGCGCCGCGCAGAGCGCCTGTAGCGACGGCTTGCAAACCGTCGAAGAGCTGAAAAAATGCGGCGACAAACAGCAGTCCGCTGGCGGCGCGAATCACGGCTGGATCGGGAGAATAGATTCGCACGATGTATTGCGGCGCAAGCCAGAACGCGAGCGCGGTGAACGTCATGAAAGTTGACCCGAGCGCGAGAGCGGTCCAACCGGCCCGGCTGGCGGCGTGCGGGTCACCGCGGCCGAGCGCTTGTCCCACTCGAACCGTGGCGGCGGAGCCGATGCCAAGCGGCACCATGTATGTTAAGCTCGCGGCGTTCAGCGCAATTTGATGGCTAGCGAGGGGGATCGCACCTAAATTTCCAATCATTGCCGTCGCGGCCGCAAAGATGCCGACTTCAAGGCCTAGCTGCGTGGCGGCGGGAAACCCCAGGCTAACAAGTCTCCACATACGAGGCATGTGCGGGAGCCGTGAGGCTTCGCGCAGGCCCGTCTTGTAGCGCAGGTCGTAGTACACGCAATACGACAGCAGAAATGCCGCCATGTAGACGCGGCCGATGCACGTGGCCCAGCCGGAGCCTACTGTTCCCATTGCACGAAAGCCGAAATGGCCATAGATGAGCGCCCAGTTTCCGAGGGCGTTGATCAGGTTGGCGGACAACAAAGAAAACATGACCGGCTTTGCGAGGTTGATCCCTTGCAGGTAGCGGCGAGAGACAAAATAGAGGAGCAGAGGAAGCGTGCTCCAGTTGAGCGCGCGCAGGTATGGGATGGCCTGAGTAGAGACTGACTGCTGAATGTTCAGCGAACGCAACAACGGTTCCCATAGCCAAACGACACCGGTCAGGATCGGTGCGAGTCCCAGGCTTAGATAAATGCCATTGACGAGCGAGCGATGGGCGTCTTCCAGATCGCCGGCGCCGTAGGAGTGCGAAACGAGCGTGTCGAGTCCGAGCATTAAGCCCGTGCCGAAAATCGCAACGACATAGTAGAGGATGCTGCCAAGACTGACGGCACCTATAGCGGCCGCGCTATCCGCCTGCCTGCCGACCATCATCGTGTCGACCAGGCTCATGGACATCCAGCCGAGCTCGGCCAGCACAATGGGGGTGGCGAGGCCGATCATCGGGCGGCCTTCATCAGCGATGTATTGCAAGAACAGCCGCTTCAGCATGAACGGTCCCGTTAAGCGTTGCTGCAAGATGATTATCGACTCTTTTGAATTTGGAAAGGAAATTCGGAAGAACCGGCAACGAATGCGCAGAGGGGAAAGCCAACAGCCGGATCGCAGCGGTTACAATTTATCGACTTTTGCGGCTAGGATGAAATCGCTCTCGGTGAGGCCGCTGATCTTGTGCGTCCAGGTGGTTATTTCGGCTTTGCCCCAGGAGAGAAGAATATCGGGATGGTGACCTTGTGATTCGGCGAGTTCGCCGACTTTATTCACAAAAGCGAGCGCTTGCCGGAAATCGGGGCAGGTGAAGGTGCGCGTGATATGGTGGCTATCGACCACCTTCCACTGCGGCACTTCTTTTGCGAGCGCTTCCAATTCCTTTCCCGCGAGCGGAGGGACACCACCGCGGCACGGGACACAGGTCTTGCTAGCAAGTTCGCTCATCGAACAGCTCCTCAATTTTCAACCACGATCATTGTACCGGAACTACGCGAGACAGAGGTAGCCCGCGACCCGTCAAGCCATTTAAGAATGTAACCCTGGCGCTGATCGTCGAGACATTTGAAATGTAACCGAAACTGGAGATTGGCCGCCGTCGCCGTGGCTGTGTAAAAGTGGAAATCGCTTCTTGATTTCCAAGCTCGCGGAGCGAGCGTCTTTTGCACAGCCATCTCTCCGCCGCGTGCGTCGGCTCGAAGCCGTTTTCTGCACCTCTTTCGGACTCAGGCGGTGATTGGCCCGTCGATAGATCCCCTCCAGCTTGCGCTCGATCGTCCTTGCCAGCTGAAACGGGTCTAGCCGCTTTCTGAGGTCCTCGAGCCGCGCCACGTGCTCCCGATCCGCTTGCCCACACGCCCGCACTCGCTCGAACGGCGTTCGCGGCCCGTCATAGACCCGCCGCACTTTTGATCCCACGCGCACCTTCTTGAGCAACTTCACCGAAGGAAGAAACAGGTTCAGCCACAACCGCAGCTCGTGGTAGAGATCGTTGATGGCCTCGACCGCCTCGTGCGTGTCGTAGCGTTCCCA
>Ga0182024_10003080_pt1 | contig 40326 bp, 49 predicted proteins | sample P32metaG_FD_120480 | JGI IMG/M metagenome (GOLD analysis project Ga0182024, IMG submission 120480) | Permafrost microbial communities from Stordalen Mire, Sweden - P3-2 metaG (Illumina Assembly) | ecosystem: Environmental > Terrestrial > Soil > Wetlands > Permafrost | place: Sweden: Stordalen...
ATCGCTGGGAATGATCTCCATCAAAGGCCCCCAACCCGGACAATGCCCCCGCAGACACCATATCCTGACGCCTCAAGCGACAATACCACCACATACTGCGACTTTGTGACTCAGTAAGACTAGCAACCTAGTTGGGACCGCAATCACGTGAGAGATTTGGATCGCGCTTTGGGCTCTTGCGGTTCTCTGCCTGCTAGCGGGGAGCGCCAACTAATACCGCTAAACCATCACCATCTGCCCGTTCGCGCTCGCGCTTCTCGATATGCTGTAGCTGCGCCTCGTGGTTTTCGATCCACCTGAGATAATTGGGGCTACTCGAACGCGACGATGTAGCGGCTGCACACCGGGGAATTGCGCCCGTTGTCCAGTTCGCAGCGGGCGTAGAGGCTCTTGGCGAACGAGACGGCGTCGCCATTCCACGAGCGGAACGCGACGCGGTCCTGCTCGGTCATCACCGGAGCCAGCCGGTGCATGACCTTGTAGCGTCCGTAAGCATCGCGCACGAACGGGGCGGCCAGCACGACGACCAACGCAAGTGCGGCAGCGGCAAAAAGCGCCCTTTTCATCTTACTCTCTCAATCTCCCAAAGACGCGGGAGTTGCCGGGAACTCAAGATTAATTTGTCATTAATTTTAGCCTATATCGGTTCGGTCGAATCTAGAGTGCAAATAGATGGTTAAAACCGCAAACCGCTGACGATTTCACCAGCGCAATTGAGGAACCCGACCGCATGAATATCGTCATCCCCGACGACTACCAGGACGTCATCCACCGGCTCGACGCGTTCAAGCTGCTCGCCGGGCATGAGGTCACCCGCTATCGCGCCCCGGCGCGCGACCTCGCGAGCTGGTCAAGCGGCTGAAACCGGCCGAGATCGTCGTCGAGATCCGCGAGCGCATCGACTTCTCTCGGGCGCTGATCGAGCGGCTGCCGAACCTCAAGCTGATCGCGCTGGTCGGCAGCCGGTCGCAGGCGATCGACTACGAAGCGGCGAAGGAGCACCAGGTCTTGGTGTCGACCGGGATCAGCGGTTCGCCCGAGGCGCCGGCCGAGCTGGCGGTGGCGCTGATGCTCGCCGCGCGCCGCAACGTCGCGGTCGAGGCGCCGCGGATGCGCGCCGGCGAATGGCCGACGACGCTCTCCTACCGGCTGCGCGGCAGCACGCTCGGCATTTTCGGCCTCGGCAAGATCGGCAAGCTGGTCGCCGAGGCCGGACGCGGGCTCGGCATGAAGGTGCTGGTCTGGGGCCGCGAGAATTCGCTCGAGGAGGCGCGCGCCGCCGGTTACGACACCGCGGCCAGCAAGCAGGATTTGTTCGAGCGCGCCGATGTGCTGTAGCTCTTGGTGCGGTTGAGCCGCGAGACGAAAGGCATCGTCACCGCCGCCGATTTCGCGCGGATGAGGCCAACCGCGCTCTTCGTCAACGTCGCCCGGGCCGAGCTGATCGAGAAAGGCGCGCTGGTCGCCGCGCTGGAGCGCGGCCGGCCGGGTTTCGCCGCGGTCGATGTCTACGACGAGGAGCCGGTGATTGGCGGCAACCACCCGCTGTTGAAGATGCCAAACGTGCTGTGCACCCCGCATCTCGGCTGGGCCGAATGGGACACGTTCGAACTCTACTTCCGCGAATGCTTCGAGCAGATCGTCAACTACGCCGAGGGCAAGCCTCTGCGGCTGGCGGGCTAACCCCGGAACGCCGCTCGCTCCCCGGCGTTGGGAAAGGATCGAACGATCGAACAGCGTGGAGCGAACCGATGAAATCCCTTTTCGCCGCCGCGGCGGCCGCCGCACTCCTGGCATTTGCCGTACCGGGTCAGGCGCAGATGGCTCAGCCGATGCAACCGGGCCCGATGCAGACGCAGCCGGGCTACGTCCCGAGCAGCGCGCCCTGGATGGAGGATGACAGGTCGTCGTCGGATTATCCGATCCCGATGCAAGGCGACGTTTCGGGCGACCGCCTCAACGCGCAGTACCGGGGCGGGATCGACGTGCCGCCGCCCAACGGCTTGCCGGCGCCTTATTTCGTGCCGGCGCGCTAGCCTCTAGCGCAGCGGCGCGGCGGCGGTCTGGCCGATACCGCCGCGCCGGGCGCCGGCCTCGATCGTGCCCCACAGCACCTCGTGGCCAAGCGGCAGCGCGCGGCTGTTCGGCATCGCCATCCACAGCCGCAACAGCAGCCGGTCGCGACCCGCGGCCGCATCGTCCTCGAATTCGGTGCGGGCGTGGTAGATCACGTGGTTGTTGACGAACTGGATATCGCCCGGGGCGAAGCTCATCTCGAACGACAGCTCGTCGGCGAGGTCGGACAGCAGGTCGAGCGCTTTCCACTGCGCCGGCGACACCCGCGGCACCTCGGCCCGGCGCTGCGCCGCCTCGACAAAGGTGCGCGAGTAGCGGCTGGTGAACTTGCCGTCGCGCACACCCCAGACCGGCAGCTTGTAGGCGAGCGCTCCTCGCCGAAGCGGCTGCGCCAGACATCCTCGTAGAGCGCGGCGGCAAGGTCGGGCCGGCGCTCCAGCATCGCATTGTGCACCGCCGGCGAACTGCACAATTTCGACAGCCCGCCCGCCATCGCCTGACGGATGCAGAACAGCCCGACCACGTCGCAGCGGTCGGTGTGGTAGCGCAGCGCTTGGTTCGACAGGGTGCGCGAGTAGGACGACAGGAAGGCGGGCGCCTTGCCGTCGCCCGGCAGCTCGCCATAGCGCCTGCCGACATCGCGGCCGACCTCGATGCCGCGCAGCATGAGCAGGCCGCAGCCGTCTTCCAGCTCGCCCCTGATATCGGCGATGAGCGGCGCGAGGCCGGGGAGCGGCAGGTCCTCCGTCGTGGCGTCTTCCCAGGAAAGCCCACGCGACCGGACCGCGCGGAGCGCCGCGTCGAGCTGCGCCGCGCTCAACCGGCGCTGCCACCGCGGCGAACCGGCCAAATCCTTGCCATGCCAGACATTGGCGCCGGCGATCGGGCGAATATCGCGCATCGCTCGCCTCCTTTCTGCGTTCTTACAGCATAGCGCTGCGCCTTGCCGGCGCGCGAGCGCTGCGATAAGGGGTGATTCAGCGGGCAAGGAGACAGAACATGAGCGATGCAAAAGCGATCTCGGTGCTGGGGATTTGCGGCAGTTTGCGCAAGGGCTCGTTCAACCGCGCCGCGCTCACCACCGCGATCGAGCTCAAACCCGCCGGCATGGACGTGACCGTCGCGGACATCTCGCAGATCCCGCTCTACGACGAGGATGTGCGCGCCCAGGGTTTCCCGCCGCCGGTCGAAACCCTTCGCCAGGAGATCAAGGCCGCCGACGCGCTGCTCTTCGCCTGCCCCGAATACAATTATTCGATGTCGGGGGTGATGAAGAACGCGATCGACTGGGCCTCGCGCCCGCCCGACCAGCCCTTCGCCGGCAAGCCGATCGCGATCCTCGGCGCAGGCGCGGGGATGGCCGGCACCGCCCGGGCGCAGCTCCACCTGCGGCAAAGCTGCGTCTTTCTCGACATGCACCCCTTGAACAAGCCCGAGGTGCTGATCTTCCAGGCGCAGAACAAGTTCGATGCCGCCGGTAAGCTGACCGACGACGTCGCAAAGGGCCTCATCCGCGACCTGATGGCGGCGCTGGCGCGCTGGACCCGCCAGGTTCAAAGCACCGGCTGAACGCCGGATGCGGCCTGCCATCGTGCTGCGGGCGGCCCCTGCGGCCGCCTGTATTCAGGCGATGCCGATTGCCGCCGCCTGGGCCGACATTTTGCCGGTTTGCGGGCAGACGCTGCCCGACCCGTCGGCGGGATCGCCCTACGATTCGAGCCTGCTCGGCGATCTGCGCGGCATCCGTCCCGCCATCGGCGAATACGGGCTGACATTCGGCCTCAGCGAGACCAGCGAAATCCTCGGCAACCCGACCGGCAGCATCCGGCAAGGCGCAATCTATGAAGGGCTTACCGACGCAAACCTCAAGTTCGATCTGCAAAAGCATTTCAACTGGCGGGTGTGTTTTGCGTCCGCGCGTTCCAGATCCACGGGCGCGGCCTCAGCGCCAACGATCTCGGCAACCTGATCACCGCCAGCTCGATCGAGGCGCTGCCCGCGACGCGGCTGTTCGAACTTTGGTACGAGCAGCAGATCGGCGACCGGGTGCATCTGCGTGTCGGCGAGCAGGCCGCCGACCAGGAATTCCTGATCTCGACGACCGCACGCCTTTTCGTCAACAGTACCTTCGGGTGGCCGAACCTGCCGTCGAGCGATTTGCCGTCGGGCGGGCCGGCCTACCCGCTCAGCGCGCTGGCGGCGCGGTTGCGGATCGACCCCGCCGAAGGCTTCGTGCTGCTCGCCGGCGTCTTCAACGGCGACCCGGCCGGGGCCGGCGCGGGAAATGCGCAGATCCGCGACGCGTCCGGCACGTCGTTCCGCACCGGCGACGGCGTGCTCGCCCTGTTCGAAGCGCAATACAACCCCGGCAATTCCGACAAGAACGGCACCTACCAGATCGGCGCCTGGTTCAATTCCGAGAACTTCGCCGACCAGCACTTCGCCAGCAACGGGGTGTCGCTGGCGAGCCCGCCCCGCTGTCGAGCGGCATGCCGCGCCTGCTCGGCAACGATTACAGCGTCTACGCCATCGTCGATCAGCCGCTCTTCGCCACCGACGCCGGCGGCCTCGCCGGCTTCGTCCGGGCAATGGGAGCGCCCGGCGACCGCAACCTCGTCAGCTTCTATTTCGACGCCGGGCTTGCCTACAAGGGTCCGTTCGGCCGCAAGGGCGATACGGTCGGGATCGGCTTCGGCTATGCGCAGATCGGCACCGCCGCGCGGCTGCTCGACCGCGATACCGCGACGTTTACCGGCACTGCCTTTCCGGTCCGTTCGCGCGAGACCGTGCTCGAAATCACCTACCAGTACGCGGTGGATGCGTTGCCGTGGCTCCAGCTGCAGCCGGACTTCCAGTACATCACCGCGCCGGGCGGCGGCATCCTCAACCCCAACGCGCCGGGACAGAAGATCGGCAGCGCGGGGTCCTCGGCGTGAGTGCGGCGATCACCTTCTAGGCCGGGCTCACCACGCCGCGTCGAGGATTTCGCGGACCGCCGGCGGGCCGGCGATCTTGCGCGGGTTGGTGTGGATCCAGCGGTCGTGCATCGACAATTCGGCGATGCGGTCGAGCTGCTCCTCCTTGACCCCGACATCGCGCAGCCGCGCGGGCAGGCCAAGGTCGGCGATGAGACCGGCGACGAGATCGGCCGCCGTCGCGTCGCGGTCGCCGAGCGCGTCGCTGACCAGCGCCTGCCGGCCGGCGTTGAGCTCATAATTGAAGCGCAGCACATGCGGCAGCATCACGCACGACGTATAGCCGTGCGGCACATGCGCGGTGCCGCCCAGCACATGGCCGATGCCGTGGCTGGCGCCTTTCGGCACCCCGGTCTGCGAGCCGATCATCGACATCCACGCGCCCAACTGGCATTCGAGCCGCGCATCGAGGTCCTGGCCGTCGGCCTTGACCCCGCGCAACCCATGGCCAAGCAGTTTCAGCGCCTGGGCCGACGCGCCCTCGGAGAGCGGCTGGCATTGCGGCGAGCAGATGTCCTCGACCGCGTGGTCGACGGCGCGGATACCGGTCGACAGGAACAGCCATTCGGGCGTGTGCACCGTGGCGCGCGGGTCGAGCAGCACCGCCTTCGCCATCATCAGCGGATGGCCGTAGCTTTCCTTGACGTTGCGCGCGGTGTCGGTACAGCCGGCCGAGGCGGTGTATTCGCCGGCCGAAAGCGTCGTCGGGATCGTGATCGTGCGCACTTGCGGCGCGCTGATCGCCGGCCGCGTGGCCTTGCCGTCGGCGTCGATGCGGGCGCGATAGTTGTCGAGATCCGCAGCATCGCTGATGCCGTTCGACAGGCACATCGCCACCATCTTCGCCGCGTCGGTGACCGAGCCGCCACCGAGGGTCACAATCAAATCGGCGCCGGCTTCGCGCGCCGCATTGGCGGCGGCGACGCAATCCACCCGCGGGGTGTGCGAGCCGATCTTGGCGTGCAGCCCGGCGAAGCGATTGCCGAGCGCGGCCTTGAGCTGGTTCACCAGGTCGGTCTCGCGCGCCAGGGTGCCGCTCGCCAGCACGAACACGGCATGCGCGTCGGCGCGCTCGACCTCTTCCTTCAAGGCTTCCGCGAAGGGCCGTCCGTAGATCACGCTTTCCATCGCGGGAAAGCGATAGGCGCCGGTCATCATCGGCCGTAACCGGTGCTGTGCTGGAACACGTTCGGCTTGCGGTAGACCGCGAGGATGACCGCGCCTTCGTCGGAATGGGTTTCGTGGGACGAGCCGACCCGGCGCCAGACGAACTCGCCGGCGCGGCAGATGCCGTCGTGGTCGTAGAACGAGCCCTCGATGACGAAGGTCTGCTCGATCTCCGGGTGCTTGTGCATCGGCAGGGTGGCGCCCGGCTCCCATTTGAGCAGGCAGGTCATCTCACCCTTTTCCTTGTCCTCATAGAGCACCTTGATCGAGATGCCGGCGAACTGCGTCGCCGCCCAGGCGATGTCCTGCGGCTTGACATAGACCGAGCCGCCGATCGTCGGCTGCGCCCGCGTTGCTGACGGCGCTTCCTTCACGAGGTTGTCCATGCGGTGTCCTTTCGACCGCGGCTGCATAAAAGCAACGCCCCCGCTCCGCGGCCGGAACGGGGCGAGCTTCAGTCACGGAAGTGGGCGTCAGGCTTGCGCCATCGCTCGCATCGCGCGGCGCTTGGCGATGGTCGGGGCCTTCGCTGCCTTGAGCGGGTCGTCGACCCGGCCGCTCGGGCCGACCGTATCGGGCAGGTTATAGACCCAGCTGTCGCCGCCCATGATGTAGTTGCGGTTGGTCTGCGCCGGGTTGCGGTTGACCAGCGGCCGCGCGTAGAGCGGATGGGTCATGCTGCGGATCTCGTGCTCGATCGTGAACAGCACCTTGCCGGTATCGACGTCGATGATGTCCTCGAAGCGGTACTGGCAGCGGTCGCTCTCCTCGGTGATCAGGTCGAGCTTCTTCAGCTTCTCGTGCGGCGTGCCGAAATCCTCGACATAGACCTGCAGATGGTGCCCGTCGAATTCGGGCAGCGGCTTGTCGGTCTCGCGGAAGATCAGCTCCTGGTTCAGGCCGCACTTGACGTGCGCGGCCTTGCCGTGACCGTTCTTCTCGATGTCGGTGATCGCGCCCAGCACCTTGCGATAGAACTTGGCGATGCCCTTGGCGGTCCCCTCCGGCACGGTGAACTCGACATAGGGGATGCCGAGGTTGATGTTGCCGAAGCGCTTCACGTCGGGGGTGTAGACGCGGAACTTGTTGCCCCACGGGCAGGTCGCCGCGACGTAGTCGTTGTGCTCCTTGAACTTGAACTTGGTGTCCTTGAGGTTCTTCTTGACCGCGGTCAGGCGGTCGAGCAGCTCGTTGCGGTCCGGCGACACGATGCCGATATGGCCGCGGAAGACGAGCGGCTCGCCGGTAGGCAGATGGAACTGGCTCTTGCCGATATTGACCCACATGTTGTTGGTGCCGGGGAACAGGTACGGGTCGCGGGTGAAGCCCATGCCCAGCAGGTAGAAGTCGCTGGCGAGACCCTGATTCGGGATCTCGACATTGCAGTGCTCGAGCCCGGTGATATTGCCGAGATCCTCGGCGGCGCGATCGAATTGTACGGCCATGCTTTCCTCCAGAATTTTGTAGCCCTCGGTCTGTCGTCACGGACGGCGGCGCGCCAGCTGGGCTCGGCGCCTATCAGAACAAATTTTGGAACCTCTCGTCTACGGGCACGCGGTAGCCGTCGGCCAGCTTGTTGGTCTGGTTGGCCATGCCGACGATGGCCATGAGCTCGGCGAACATCTCCCTGGTCATGCCCCTGCCCTTGGCCGCGGCCCCGTGCGAGGCGCTGCAATAGGCGCAGCCATTAGAGATGCTGATTGCCAAATAAATCATTTCCTTGGTCAACGGATCGAGCGCGCCCGGCGCCATGACCTCCTTGAGCCCGCCCCAGATGCGCTTCAAGGTCGCCGGGTCGCTCGCCAGCGCCTGCCAGAAATTGTTGATGTAGTCGGTGTCGCGCGTCTTTTTGATGTCGTCATAGACGGCGCGCACCTCGCCGCTGGCGTGGCGATCGTCTGTCAGGGGAACTGCCGAGCTCATCTCTGCCTCTCATTCGCGATGCGCCGCCGCTCGCCCGCCAGCCGCCCGGCGAGGAACAGGAAAAACATACGAAAATCGCTGTAGATCGACCACAGCGGGTGGGGAAACGTCTCCGGCCGGTTGCGCTCGAAGGCGGCGTGGCCGAACCAGGCAAGGGCATAGCCGGCGACCGGCGTCGCGACCAGCCACCACCAGTTCCGCGTCGCCGCGAACGCCGCCAGCATCAGCACGGCGATCCCGGTCCCCAGATAGTGCAGCGCCCGGGTGCGCGGGTCGGCATGGGCGGCGAGATAGCGCGGCCAGAATTCGCCGTAGGTCATCGCCGCAACCGCCACAATCCCTCCGCCGCGACGACCCGGCGCTTGTAATGCGCCGGCCGGCAGCGTAAGTCACCACTTAACCCCTTACTTCGCATAAAGGCTCCCGGAGGGAGTATCGTCATGGGCTTCAGGGTAGCGGTGGTCGGCGCCACCGGCAATGTCGGGCGCGAAATCCTGGCGGCGCTGGCGGAACGCCAATTCCCCTGCGACGACGTCGTCGCGCTCGCCTCGTCGCGTTCGATCGGTCGCCAGGTCTCGTTCGGCGACGACGACGTGCTCGACGTCCAGGTGCTCGACAATTTCGACTTCAAGGGCATCGACATCGTCTTGTCGTCGCCCGGCGCCAAGGTGTCCGAGGTATTCGCGCCGCGCGCCGCCAAGGCCGGCGCCATCGTTATCGACAACACCTCGCGCTGGCGCATGGAGCCGGACGTGCCGCTGGTCGTGCCCGAGGTCAATCCCGACGCGATCAAGGGCTACGAGAAGCGCGGCATCATCGCCAATCCCAACTGCTCGACGATCCAGATGGTCATCGCGCTGAAGCCGCTGCACGATTTTGCGAAGATCAAGCGGGTCGTCGTCGCCACCTATCAGTCGGTGTCGGGTGGCGGCCGCGCGGCGATGGATGAGCTGTTCGCCCAGACCCGCGCGATCTATGTCAACGAGACGGTCAAGCCGGAGGTTTTGACCAAGCAAATCGCCTTCAACGTCATTCCCCATATCGACGCGTTCATGGCCGACGGGTCGACCAAGGAGGAATGGAAGATGGCGGTCGAGACGCGGAAGATCCTCGATCCCGACATTGCGGTGAGCGCCACCTGCGTCCGCGTGCCGGTGTTCATCGGCCATTCCGAGGCCATCAACGTCGAGTTCGCCCGGCCGATCACCGAGGCGGAGGCGCGCAAGGCCCTGCGCGAGTTCTCCGGGATCAGCGTCGTCGATCACCGCGCCGACGAAGGCTACGTGACCCCGGCCGAGATCGCCGGCGAGGACCTCGTCTATGTCAGCCGCATCCGCAAGGACCCGACGGTGCCGTACGGCCTGGCGATGTGGGTTGTCGCCGACAATCTGCGCAAGGGCGCGGCGACCAACGCCGTGCAGATCGCGGAAATCCTGGCCGGGCGCTATCTCGACCGCAAGGGCCGCGCGGCGCCGCAGCGAAAGACGGTTCCGGCGCTGTCGTAGCCCGTCTGGCTCGATTGGCCCCGCCCGACCTGCAAGTACCCGGTCCGGCGTCGCTCTCTCCCAGCGGAGCGGCGGGCACGCTGACGCCGCTTCGGGCGGACCCGGCGGCGCTGACGTTTCTCGGCCGGCGGATCACCCCGCTGACGCGGCGCCGGCTCGACAATTTCCGCGCCAACGGACGCGGCTTCTGGTCGCTGTGGATCTTCTTCGCGGTGTTCGGCTTGACGCTCCCCGCCGAGCTGATTGCCAACGACCAGCCGCTACTGATCCGTTACGACGGCTCCTTCTACGTGCCGGTCTTCCACAACTACGCGGAGAATACGTTCACCAGCGACGAGTTCGGCGGCCCGGCCGACTATCACGACCGGCAGGTTTTGGCGAAGATCGCGGCGAAGGGCTGGATCCTTTGGCCGCTCATTCCCTACAGCTACGGCACTCTCACCAACGCGCCGGGGCCTTATCCGGCAGCGCCGTCGGCTGCCGCCTGGCTCGGCACCGATGACGGGGGCCGCGATGTGCTGGCGCGGCTGATTTATGGGTTTCGCATCTCGGTGCTGTTCGGGCTGGCGCTGACCGTTTCCTCGTCGCTGATCGGCGTCGCCGCGGGCGCGGTCCAAGGCTATTTCGGCGGGTTGGTCGATCTCGGCTTCCAGCGCTTTATCGAGGTGTGGTCGGGCCTGCCGGTGCTGTTCCTGCTCATCATCCTCGCCAGCATCGTGCAGCCGAATTTCTCGTGGCTGTTGGGGCTGATGCTGCTGTTCTCGTGGACGCAGCTGGTCGATGTCGTGCGCGCCGAGTTCCTGCGCGCGCGCAATTTCGACTATGTCCGCGCCGCAAGGGCGCTCGGCATGCCCGACCGCCAGATCATGTTGCGCCATGTGCTGCCGAACGCGACGGTGGCGACGATCACCTTCATGCCGTTCATCCTCAACGCGTCGATCACCACCTTGACCGCACTCGACTTTCTCGGTTTTGGCCTGCCGGCGGGCTCGCCCTCGCTCGGCGAGCTCTTGGCCCAGGGCAAGGCCAATGCCCAGGCGGCGCCGTGGCTCGGCATCATTTCGTTCGCGGTGCTCGCGGTCACGCTGAGCCTGTTGATCTTCGTCGGCGAAGCGGTGCGCGACGCGTTCGACCCGCGAAAGGCGATCGCGTGAGCCTGCTCGAAGTCCGTGATCTGAGCGTCGCCTTCGCGGGCTGGCGCGGCGCCACGCCGGTGCACGCGGTGAAGGGAATCTCGTTCGACCTCGACCGCGGCGAGACGCTCGCGCTGGTCGGCGAAAGCGGCTCGGGCAAATCGGCGACCGCGCTGTCGATATTGCAGCTCCTACCATACCCCGGCGCGAGCCACGGCCCCGGCAGCAGCATCAAATTCGCCGGCGAGGAGCTGGTCGGCGCCGCGCCGGCACAGCTGCGCGAGGTGCGCGGCAACCGCATCGGCATGGTGTTCCAAGAGCCGATGAGCTCGTTGAACCCGCTGCACACGATCGAGAAGCAGATCGCTGAGACGCTGATCGTCCACAAGCATTTGCCGCAAGCCGCGGTGCGCACGCGCACAATCGACCTGCTGCGCCTCGTCGGGTTGCGCGAGGCGGAAAGCCGGCTCGCCGCCTACCCGCACCAGCTCTCGGGCGGGCAGCGCCAGCGGGTGATGATCGCGATGGCGATCGCCAACGAGCCCGACATCCTGATCGCCGACGAGCCGACGACCGCGCTCGACGTGACCATCCAGGCGCAGATCCTCGAATTGATGCACGAGCTGCGCGACCGGCTCGGCATGGCGCTGCTGCTGATCTCGCACGATCTGACGATCGTCCGGAAGATGGCCGACCGGGTCTGCGTGATGTCGCAGGGCGAGATCGTCGAGGCGGCAACGAACCGGGAGCTCTTCGCCCATCCGGGCCACCCCTATACCAGGCGGCTGCTGGCGGCGGAGCCGAAGGGCCAGGTCGAGCCCGCCCTGGCCAATGCGCCGCTGCTGGTCGAGGGCAAGGACGTCAAGGTCTGGTTTCCGGTGCGCGGCGGGCTGTTCCGGCGCGTCAGGAGCTACATCAAGGCGGTGGACGGCGTGTCGCTCAAGCTGCGCACCGGGACGACCTTGGGGATCGTCGGCGAAAGCGGCTCGGGCAAGACGACGCTCGGCCTGGCGCTGTTGCGGCTGGTGGAGTCCAAGGGCGAAATCCGCTTCGCCGGCCGCGACATCGCCACCGAGCGCCAGCGCAGCCTGAGGCCGCTGCGGCGCGAGATGCAGATCGTGTTCCAGGACCCCTATTCGAGCCTGTCGCCGCGCCTGTCGGTCGCCCAGATCGTCGGCGAGGGCCTGCGCGTGCACCACCTCGCGCCCGACCCGGACGAGGCCCGCCGGCGCATCGACGCGGCCCTGATCGAAGTCGGGCTCGAGCCCGGCGCCGCCGAGCGCTATCCGCACGAATTTTCCGGCGGGCAGCGCCAGCGCGTCGCCATCGCCCGCGCGCTGGTGCTGCAGCCGCGTTTCATCGTGCTCGACGAGCCGACCTCGGCGCTCGACATGTCGGTGCAGGCGCAGATCGTCGATCTGCTGCGCGACCTGCAGCGGCGCCACGGCCTCACCTACCTCTTCATCAGCCACGATCTGCGGGTGGTGCGGGCGCTCGCGCACGAGATCCTGGTGATGAAGGACGGCGAGATCGTCGAGGCCGGCAGCGCCGAGGCGATCCTCGACGCGCCGCAGCATCCCTATACGAAGGCGCTGATGACGGCGGCCTTCGATCTCACGGCGGCGCCCGCTTAGCAGGCCCTCTTGCCGACGCCCCGCATGGCGTGGAAGTCTGTCTCAAGAACTCAGCGAGCGGGAGGGCATACGCGATGCGCATCGTCATCGTCGGTCAGCAGGCATTCGGCAAATCGGTGATGGACGCCTTCATCGCGCGCGGCGACACCATCGTCGGCGTCTTCGCGGCGCCGGAAAAGCCCGGTGCGCGGCCCGATCCGCTGGTCCAGGCGGCCGAGGAAAAGAAGCTGCCGGTCTACCGCTTTGCCAAATATTCCGAGCCGGAGGTGCTGGAGACGCTGAAGGGGCTCAACGCCGATATCGGTGTCATGGCCTATGTGCTGCTGTTCGCGCCGCCCGAGTTCTGCGCCATCCCGAAGCACGGGATGATCCAGTTCCACCCCTCACTGCTGCCGCTGCACCGCGGGCCGGCGGCGATCCCGTGGGCGATCATCCGCGGCCGCAAGGAGACCGGTCTCACCATCTTCCGGCCGACCCCCGGCCTCGACGAAGGCCCGGTGATCCTGCAGAAGCGCGTGCCGATCGGCCAAGACGACACGGCCGCCTCGCTCTATTTCGACAAGATCTTTCCGCTCGGGGTCGAGGCGCTGGTGCAGGCCGCCGACCTCGTCAACGGCGGGCGCGCCACCGAATGGACCCAGGAGGAAAGCGAAGCGACCTACGAGGGCTGGGTGCGCGAGCCCGAGAGCAAGATCAACTGGGCCAACCACGTCGATTTCGTCTACGACTTGATCCGCGGCTGCAACCCGGCGCCGGGCGCCTGGACGACGCTGAAGTCCGAGGGGGGCGACAAGAAGCTCTATCTGTTCGACGCCAAGAAGGCGATGGCGCCGACCTTCGGCACGGTACGCGGCAAGAAGCTGGGCGAAATCGTCTCGTCCGGGCCCGAGGGCATGCGTATCCACTGCCAGGGCGGGTTCATCGACGTGTCGCGCGTGCGCGTCGACGACAGCGCCAAGATCAAGTCGGCCGACGCCGGGATCGAGGCCGGGACGATCTTGGGGGTGTAGCGTTTCCGCCCGATGCCGACGGTCTTTCGCAGCGGGGGTTTTCGCGTGTTCTTCTTCGCAAACGAAGGGCGGCCGCGTGAACCGCCGCATGTGCATGTCGAGCAAGGCGATCAGGAGGCTGAGCTTTGGCTTCGGCCCGATGTGTCGGTAGCTTACAATGACGGCTTCAATGCACGTGACCTGAACCGGCTGGTTAGAATGATCGAGGCCAACCGCGAGCGCATTGAGAGGTACTGGAATGAGTTCTTCAGTTAGACCTGTCGGTCTCACTTTCGATGACGACAGCATGCATGTCGACCTGTCCGATGGCCGCACCCTCGGAGTGCCTCTCGCGTGGTTTCCCCGGCTGTTTCACGCCACTCGCGAACAGCGCCAAGCGTACAGACTAAGTAGCAGAGGGCTTCACTGGGAAGAGATCGACGAAGACATCTCCGTCGCGGGGCTGCTCGCGGGCCGCGGCGACGAAACCAAGTTGGGCAGGGGGCGCCGCGTCCCGAAAGCCGCCGAATAAGGGTACGCCCGGTTTCCGGGAGCAGCGGCTAACCCTTTATATCATCCCTCGGTACAACCCCACGTATTGCCGGGCCGATTGGGCCCAGCCGAAATCGCGGGTCATCGCCGTGCGCAGCAGCTGCCGCCAGCGCCGGCGGTCGGTGTAAAGCACGGCGGCCCGCGCCAGCGCCGCGGCCAGCGCCTGCGGCGTCGCTTCGTCGAACATGAAGCCGGTCGCGGTCTTGTCGCGCAGCCGGGCCGGGGATGCATCGACGACGGTATCGGCAAGCCCGCCGGTGCGCCGCACCAGCGGCAGCGAGCCGTAGCGCAGCGCGTAGAGCTGGGTGAGGCCGCAGGGCTCGAAGCGCGACGGCACGACGATGACGTCCGACCCGGCGACGATCAGCCGCGACAGCGCCTCGTCGTAGCCGATCTCGACGCCGACGCTGCCGTGATGCGACCGCGCCGCCGCGGCGAAGCCGGTTTCGAGGTCGCGGTCGCCGCTGCCGAGCAGCGCCAGCTGCCCGCCGCCGCCGACCAGGCCGGGCACGGCGGCGAGCAGCAGGTCGAGGCCTTTTTGCGGGGTCAGCCGGCTGACGACACCGAAAAGCGGACCATTGCCTTCGCCAAGATAGAGCCGCTGGCGCAGCCCCGCCTTTGCCGCCGCCTTGCCCGCTTCGGCGTCGTCGCGGCCGTAGGCCTGCGGCAGCGCCGGGTCATGGGCCGGGTCCCAAACCGCCGGGTCGACCCCGTTGAGGATGCCGGTCAGCACGCCGGCGCGCAGCCGCAGCAGGCCGTCGAGCGCGGCGCCGAACGCGGCGGTCTTGATTTCCTCGGCATAGGTCGGGCTCACCGTCGTCAGCCGGTCGGCGTAGGCGAGCCCGGCCTTGAGGAACGACACGCCGCCGAAAAACTCGATCCCGTCGATGCCGAAAAAGCTCGCCGGCAGCGAGAGTTCGGGAAAGATTCCGGCCGGGAAATAGCCGGGATAGGCGATGTTGTGGATCGTCATCACGCTCGCCGCCGGCGCGGCTTGCGCCTTCAGATAGGCGGGGGTGAGCCCGGCATGCCAATCGTGGGCCTGGACGATGTCGGGCCGCCAGTTTGGGTCGGCGCCGCCGCCAAGCGCCGCCGCGACCCAGCAGAGCAGCCCGAAGCGGCGGTAATTGTCGGCCCAATCCCGGCCGTCGGGACCGCCATAGGGGCCACCCGCGCGGTCGTAGAAGGCCGGGTGATCGACGAGGTAGGCGCCGACCCGGCTGCCCGGAAGGTACGCGAGCGCGACCCGCACCCGCTCGCTCGCGAACGGCGTCGCGAGCCGCACCGCATCGGTTGTCGAAAACGCATCGAGAAAGGCGGGGTAGCCGGGCAGGCAGAGCCGGGCATCGACCCCTTGCGCGACCAGCGCCGGCGGCAGCGCCGCCACCACATCGCCGAGCCCGCCGCTCTTGACCCAGGGGTAGAGCTCGGCCGCGACATGGAGAGCGCGAAGCGGCCGCGACCGGTTGCCCCTCACCCTCCCGCTGACGCGGGTCCCTCCCTCTCCCCGCGGGCGGGGAGAGGGAGGGGGTGAGGGGCCGGCCGCCACCGCTTGTCTAGTTCTTGGTCCGGTCGACCAGCGCGTTCTGCTTGATCCACGGCATCATCGCGCGCAGGCGCTCGCCGACCTTCTCGATGTCGTGCTCGGCGGCGCGGCGGCGCATCGCCTTGAAGCTCGGCTGCCCGGCATTGTTTTCCAGCACCCACTCGCGCGCGAAGCGGCCCGACTGGATATCGGCGAGGATGCGCTTCATCTCGGCCTTGACCTCGGGGCTGATGACGCGCTCGCCGCGGGTGTAGTCGCCGTATTCGGCGGTGTTGGAGATCGAGTAGCGCATGTTGGCGATGCCGCCCTCGTAAATCAGGTCGACGATCAGCTTGACCTCGTGCAGGCACTCGAAATAGGCCATCTCGGGCGCATAACCGGCTTCGACCAGCGTCTCGTAGCCGGCGACGATGAGGCTGGTGAGCCCGCCGCACAGCACCGACTGCTCGCCGAAGAGATCGGTCTCGCATTCCTCGCGGAAGCTGGTCTCGATGACCCCGGCGCGGCCGCCGCCGATCGCCGAGGCATAGCTCAAGGCGATCTCCAGCGCGTTGCCCGACGGGTTCTGGTCGACCGCGACGAGGCACGGCACCCCGCCGCCGCGCTGGTATTCGGAGCGCACCGTGTGGCCGGGGCCCTTGGGCGCGATCATGAAGACGTCCATGTCCGGGCGCGGCTCGATCAGGCGGAAATGGATGCTGAGGCCGTGCGCGAAGGCGAGCGCGGTGCCCTCGCGCATGTTGGGCTTCAAATCGCTGTTGTAGAGCGCGGCCTGCAACTCGTCGGGCGCCAGCACCATCACCACATCGGCCCATTTCGCCGCCTCGGTGGGATTGAGCACCTTGATGCCGACGGCTTCCGCCTTTTGCGCCGAGGCAGAACCAGGCCGCAGCGCGACGACGACGTCCTTGACGCCGCTGTCGCGCAGATTATTGGCGTGGGCATTGCCCTGGCTGCCATAGCCGATGACCGCGACCTTCTTGGCCTTAATCAGGTTCACATCGGCGTCACGGTCGTAATAAACGCGCATTGTTAGCTCCTATTTATCAGAGGACCGAACCACTTGCTTAACCCGGCCTTTTCACGTCCGAAATGACCCGATGTTGCTGTTGTGCGTTTGGTTCACAAAGACCCGCAGCAGCAAAGCCTCAATATCATGTCGGAATCCAGGATTTTCAAATTCGTATAACGAGAGGTATTTCGCCAGAAATCTTAAGGTGGGGCGAGATTTGACCTTGAGAGTTGGGCCAAGTCTCAATGCTGTGGGTATCGGTCTGTTGAGTGTTTGGTGTACCTCAGCCCGGAAATTTTTAGCCTTTCCTACGTATAAGACCTGAGCGCCGGAGTCGTAAATCACATATACTCCAGACTTCTGGGGAATATCGACTTGGCGCGGAGGTATCCGCTCCACTTCCATGATTGGCCTAAAAGAGGGCGCAAACATCGCTGCCGCGCATGACTCAACAAACCGTCGGCCTGGAGAAAAATTTCCATTGAGGTAGTTGGCCATATTGCTGGGTTCCTTTCCACACAAGCGCGCGAAATCGCTGATGGTTTTCTTTCCGGATATTTGATAAAGCAGCCGCAAGAGACCTCTGCTACCGCGGGTTTCGACAGGGAGGAAATCATCTTAGAAGCTGCCCGGACCGCGCGCGATCGCCACCGCGCCGGTCCGTGATACTTCGACCAATCCCAAAGGTTCCATCAACGCGATGAACGCGTTCAGCTTGTCGGACGACCCGGTCATCTCGAAGACGAAGCTTTCGGTCGTCGAATCGATGACGCGGGCGCGGAACACATCGGCAAGCCGCAACGACTCGATCCGGTGCTCACCCTTGCCGGCAACCTTGATCAGCGCCAACTCGCGCTCGACATGCGGACCCTCGTCTGTCAGGTCGTGGATCTTTCGCACCGGGACGAGGCGCGAGAGTTGCGCCTTGATCTGCTCGATGATCATCCGCGTGCCCGAGGTAACGACGGTGATCCGCGACAGGCTGGCGCCCTTGTCCACCTCGGCGACGGTCAGGCTCTCGATGTTGTAGCCGCGTCCGGAAAACAGCCCGATCACGCGGGCCAGCACCCCCGGCTCGTTGTCGACCAGAACCGCGATGGTGTGGCGCTCGGTATCGGCCACGCCTACACCAGCACCATGCCCTCTTCCGAGACCGGCCTTTTCGCCTCGTCCTCGGGACCGAGCAGCATCTCGTTGTGGGCCGCGCCGGAGGGGATCATCGGGAAACAGTTCTCGAGCTCGTCGACCGCGATGTCCATCACCACCGCGCCCGGCGTGTCGATCATGTAGCGGATCGCGTCGTCGAGAACGGCCGGATCGGTGACCCGCATGCCGTGCGCGCCGAACGCCTCGGCGAGCTTGACGAAGTCGGGCAGCGCCGCGGTGTAGCTCTCGGAATAGCGGCCGCCATGCAGCAATTCCTGCCACTGGCGCACCATGCCCATGTACTGGTTGTTGAGGATGAAGACCTTCACCGGCAGCCGGTACTGGCTGATCGTCGACATCTCTTGGATGTTCATCAGGATCGACGCCTCGCCGGCGATGTCGATGACCAGCGCGTCCGGATGCGCCACCTGGACGCCCACCGCCGCCGGCAGCCCGTAGCCCATCGTGCCGAGCCCGCCCGAGGTCATCCAGTGGTAGGGCTTCTCGAACTTGAAGAACTGCGCCGCCCACATCTGGTGCTGGCCGACCTCGGTGGTGATGTAGGGGTCGCGGCCGTGGGTCAGCGCGTAGAGCCGTTCCAGCGCGTATTGCGGCTTGATCACGTCCTTGCGGCCGCGGTCGTAGCGCAGGCAGTCGCGGCCGCGCCATTCCTGGATCCGCTTCCACCATTTCTGACGGCCCGCCGGTGGCCGCTTCGGCGCGGCCTTCGGCCAGCCGGCGATCAATCCCGCCAGCGCCTCGCCGCAATCGGCGACGATCGGCACGTCGACCCGCACGTTCTTGTTGAGCGACGAGGGATCGATGTCGATGTGGATCTTCTTGGAGTGCGGCGAGAACGCGTTGAGCCGGCCGGTCACCCGGTCGTCGAAACGCGAGCCGACCGCGATCATCAGATCGCAATCGTGCATCGCATTATTGGCTTCGTAGGTGCCGTGCATGCCGACCATGCCGAGGAAATGCGGGTCGCTCGCCGGCAGCGCGCCCAGACCCATCAGGGTCAAGGTGCAGGGCGCATCGACGAGCCGCACGAATTCGGTGAACCGCGCGCACGCCTCGGGCCCGGAATTGATCAGGCCGCCGCCGCCGTAGATCAGCGGCCGCTCGGCCGCGGCGATCAGCTTCAGCGCCTCGGCGATCCGCGCCGGGTCGGGCCGGGTCTGCGGCCGATAGCTCTTGTGCTCGATCTGCTCGGGCATCGAATAAGGGCCGAGCGCGAACAGCACGTCCTTGGGCAGGTCGATCACCACCGGGCCCGGCCGGCCGCTCTTGGCGATGTAGAACGCCTCATGCATCACCCGCGCGAGGTCGTTGACGTCGCGGACCAGGTAATTGTGCTTGGTGCACGGCCGGGTGATGCCGGTGGTGTCGGCCTCCTGGAAAGCGTCGTTGCCGATCAGGTGGGTCGGTACTTGCCCCGTCAGACAAACCACCGGCACCGAATCCATCAGCGCGTCCGTGAGGCCGGTGACCGCGTTGGTGGCGCCGGGGCCGCTGGTCACCAGCACGACGCCGACCTTGCCGGTCGAGCGCGCGTAACCCTCCGCCGCGTGCACCGCGCCGCCCTCCTGGCGCACCAGGATGTGCCGCAGATTGTTCTGCTTGAACAGCGAGTCGTAAATCGGCAAAACCGCGCCGCCGGGATAGCCGAATACGACATCGACGCCCTGATCGACGAGCGACATGATGACGATATCCGCCCCGCTCAACGGCTCGGCCGACATGACTTTCTCCATGCCCGAAACGCACAGCGCGCCGACCGAGGGCCGGCGCGAGAGCTGCAACGTACCAGCTATCGTCAGCGGGTCAACAGAAATCGATCAATAAAATGGCGTGAGCAGTGCAAAAAACTTTCCGAATATTGCTCAACGCAGATCAGATCCGCATTTAGCTGATGGCGGAACCAGGTCGATTGGCGCTTGGCGTAGCGGCGTGTCGCCATCTGCGCCGCGGCGACCGCTTCGCTCAGCGCGATCTCGCCGCGCAGATGGCGCATCAGCTCGGGCACCCCGACCGCTTTCATCGCCGGCAGACCGGGATCGAGGCCGCCCGCCATCAGCGCCCGCGCCTCATCGAGGCCGCCCGCCGCGATCATCGCCGCGAAGCGGGCATCGCAAGCGGCATAGAGCGCCGCGCGCGGCGGGGCGAGCAGGAGCGTCGCGAAGCGATAGGGCGCGGCCGCCGCCGGGCGCCGCTGCCACGCCCCGATGGGACGGCCGGTGGCGCGGAGGACCTCATAGGCGCGGGTGAGCCGGGTGCGGTCGCCGGGCGGGAAACGCGCGGCGGAAGCCGGGTCGAGCGCGGCCAACCGGTCGCGGAACCCGGCGCCGCCAAGCTCGCGGTAAAGCGCCTGCGCCTCGTCGCGGATGTCCGGTGGGATCTCGGGCACCGCCGCCAGGCCGTGTCGCAGCGCGCGCAAATAGAGCCCGGTGCCGCCGACGAGGATCGGCAGGCTGCCGCCGGCGATTGCCGCCGCGATCTCCCGCAGCGCCAGGTCGCGCCACCGCGCCACCGAGCCGCGCTCGGCGGCGTCGAGATAGCCGTAAAGCCGATGCGGCGCCCGCGCCTCTTCCGCTACCCCCGGCCGCGCCGAGAGGATCTTCAGGTCGCGGTAGATCTGCTGGCTGTCGGCATTGACGATCGTGCCGCCATAGGCGTCGGCCAGCGCCAGCGCCAGCGCGGATTTGCCGCTCGCGGTCGGCCCGGCGACGATGATTGCGGTATCTTGGATCAGCTCCGTGCGTCCTTCGAGACGCGGCTTCGCCCGCTCCTCAGGATGAGGCTTTTTGCTTTATGCCAGCGAAAACAATCCTCATGGCGGGGCGAGCCATCGGGGCGCGTCCCGAACCACGCATTTCCGTCATGCATCGGCCGCGGGATCGCCGCCGCCGCCGGCCAATTCGGCCTCCGCCTCCGCCTCGCGCTTGGCGCGCTGCTTCTCGACCCAGCGGCAGGAGAAGATCGAGAGGAAATAAAGGAGGATCAGCGGGATCGCCAGCGAGCATTGGCTGACCACGTCGGGCGGGGTCAGCACCGCAGCGACCGCGAACATGCCGACAAAGGCGTAGCGCCATTTCGTGATGAGGCCCCGCGACGTGATCAGCCCCGCGCGCGCCATCAGGGTCAAGAGGACCGGCAGCTGGAACGCGACGCCGAACGCGAACAGCAAGGTCATCACCAGCGACAGATATTCGTTGACCTTGGGCTCGCTGACGATCGGCAAGGAGCCGTCGCCGCCCGGCGTCTCGAAGCTCAAGAAGAAGCGGAAGGCGTACGGGATCACGACGAAATAGGCGAGCGAGGCGCCCATCAGGAACAGCACGGGCGTGGCGAAGAGATAGGGCATGAACGCGCGCTTCTCGTTCTTGTAGAGCCCGGGCGCGACGAACTTCCAGATCTGCACCGCGACGATCGGGAACGACAGACAGATTGCCGCCCAGAACGACACCTTGATGTAGGTGAAAAACGCTTCGGTGAGGCCGGTGAAGATCATCTGCCGCCCGGTCTGCCCGGCGAAAATCTCCGCCAGCGGATGGGCCAGGAAGCGGTAGATCGTGACCTTGAACTGATAGCAGGCGAGAAACGCGGCGATGATCGCCGCGGCCGACCACATCAGCCGGTTGCGCAGCTCGACCAGGTGATCGAGCAGCGGCATGCGCCCACCTTCGAGCTCGTCGTCCTTGTCCTCGTCCGCCATCGCCGTGCGTTACGGCTTCGGCGGCTCGGCGGCGCGCGCCGGATGCTCTTCGGCGGGCGTCGGCTGGGGAAGCGGCTGCGGCACCGGCTCGACCATCGGCTCGACCATCGGCTCGACCATCGCGTGCTCGACTGTTTCGGGCGCGACCGGCACCGCCTCGGCGATCGCCAACGGGTCGGCCGGCGCCGGCGTATGATCGAGATAGTCGGGCGCCCCAGCGGGCGCCTCGGCGGGTTTCGCCAGCGCCGAGTCGAGGGTCGGGTCCATGATCTTGTTGACCTCATGGTCGAGGTCGAACTGGGTCGCCTTCTTCAGCTCGCTCTGGACTTCGTGCAGCTCGGCTTCGCGCAGCATCTGCTCGACGCTCGACTGGAACTCGCGCGACATCGTGCGCGCCTTGCGCACCCAATACCCGGCGACGCGCAGCGCGGCCGGCAAATCCTTGGGCCCGATCACGACCAGCGCGACGACGCCGATCAGCATCAATTCGGGCCAGCCGATATCAAAAAACATCCTGTGGCACCTGGCACTGGCGGCCGGCCGGTCGGAAAGGACGCGGCGACATCGCCCGGCCCCGCAAGCGGCGCGATAATGTCAGAAAGGTTTTGGAGCGGCAATCGCGGGCGGCCGAAGGCTGGATCGACTCCCTGCGTCCTTCGAGGACTCGCCTTGTCATGAGGAGCCGCCGCAGGCGGCGTCTCGAATGGGCGAGGCACCTCAGGATGAGGATTTTCTCAATGCCATCAAAAACACCCTCATCCTGAGGAGCGCTCGGAGAGCGCGTCTCGAAGGACGCACGTCAGCGACGCAGCCTGGCTAGCCCGGCTGGGTGCCGTAGGTTCCGCGCCCGATGGCGACAAGGCGGCCCTCGGCGTCGTGGACGTCGATGTCGACGACCGCGACGGTGCGGCCGCTGCGGCGGACGCGCGCAGTCGCCTCGAGCCGCGCGGTCATCACCGGGCGCAGGTAATCGACGCGGAAATTGATCGTCGGCACCGGTGCGCCGAGACCCATCGCCACCGCGAAGTCGCCGGCCGTGTCGATAAGTCCGGCGAGCGCCCCGCCATGCCATTGCCCCGTACCGGCGCGGCGTTCGAGCTCGGGGCGCAATTCCATCGCCAGCACCAGCGTCGCGCCCGCCAGATCGGCCGACAGGACCTTCATCCCGAAGAACCGGATGAACGGCGACCCGTCGAGCACGGCCTGGATCGCCGCGGCGGTCAAAGGCGGCTTCGCGTCGCTCACGGCTCGTCGTCCGGGTCCGAGCCGGAATCATCGTCCACCGGCGGCAGATTGTCGCCGAACACCGCGGGGCCGATCTCGAGCAGCCCCGAGGCGCGCAGCTCTTCGACCCCCGGCAACTCGTTGAGGCCCTCGAGACCGAAATGGGCGAGGAAATGCGGGGTCGTCACCCAATTCAACGGCCGGCCTGGCGTCTCGCGCCGCCCGCGCGGCTGCACCCAGCCGGCTTCCAGCAACCGGTCGAGCGTGCCGCGCCCGAGGGTGACGCCGCGGATCGCCTCGATCTCGGCGCGGGTCACCGGCTGGTGATAGGCGATCACCGCCAGCGTCTCGACCGCGGCGCGCGACAGCCGCCGTTCGACCTGCCGTTCGCTGCGCAGCGATATCGCGAGGTCGGGCGCGGTGCGAAAGGTCCATCCTCCGGCCAGCCCGACGAGGTTGATCCCATGCGCCGCGTAACCCGAGACCAGCTCGGCGAGCAGCGCCGTGATATCGGCCTCGTCGCCCAGGCGAAGCGACAACTCGGTCTCCGACAGCGGCTCGGGCGACGCAAACAGCAGCGCCTCGATCAGCCGCAATTGCTCGGCACGCTCGTTCATTCGCGTTCCGTCCCGGCGGCGCTGCGCAGATAGAGCGGTCCGAAGCTGCGGTCCTGGCGCAGCTCGAGCCGCCCGGCCTTGGCCAGTTCGAGCAGCGCCGCGAAGGTCGATGCCAGCGCCGAGCGGCGCAGCGGGCCGCCGCGCAGCTCCTCGGGCAGGAACGTCTCCAGCTCGCGCCAGTCCGGCACCTGGCCGACAAACCGCGCCAGGCGCTCCAGCGCCTCCGACAGCGAATGGTACGACGACGGCAGGATCGTCAGCACCTGGCCGTGCTTGCGGCGGTGGCTGTCGCCGTAAGCCTTCAACAGCTCGTAGAGGCTCAATTCGAAGACCGGGCGGTCGATCCGGTCGAGCCCTTCCGGGGCGCCCCGCGCGAAGACGTCGCGGCCGAGCTGCGGCAGCGCCATCAGCGACGCGCCGGCGCGCTGCATCGCCGCCAGCAGGCGCAGCCGATGCGCCAGCCCCTCGGCCAATTCTACGGCGGTCGGTCCTTCTTCTTCCGGCGGATCGGGCAGCAGCAGCCGCGACTTGAGGTAGGCGAGCCACGCCGCCATCACCAGATAGTCAGCGGCGATCTCCAGCCGCAGACGGCGCTGCTCGGCGATAAAGGCGAGGTACTGGTCGGCGAGCGCCAGGATCGAGATGCGCGCGAGGTCGACCTTCTGGTCACGCGCCAGCGCGAGCAGGAGGTCGATCGGGCCTTCATACCCGTCAAGGTCGAGGACGAGGGCGGGCTCGCTCATCCGCCGTGCCCGGTCACCACCAGCACCAGGCGATAGAGCGCGTCGGCCGGGACGCCGATAAGCCAGCCGAGCAGACTGAAGCCGAGCCCGATCCTCGGTCCCAGATAGGACAGCACGAAAAGACCCATCAGGATCATCATGCCATAGGGCTCGAGGCGGGCGAGCGGCAGCGCAAGCGGCCGCGGCAGCAGGCCGACCGCGACCCGGCCGCCATCCAAGGGCGGCAGCGGCAGCAGGTTGAACACGCACAGCACGACGTTGAGGACGATCGAGTGCTGGATGTTCTCCCTGGCCCACAGCGCGCCGGTTTGCGGCAGGAGCGGAAGCCCGTAGGCGAGCAACGCGGAAACAATGGCGAGAAGCACGTTGGTTGCCGGCCCCGCCAGCGCCACCAGCACCATGCCGAGGCGAGCCGGGCGCAGCCGCCCGAAATTGACCGGCACCGGCTTCGCGTAGCCGAACAGGAACGGGACGCGCGCGACGATCATCAAGGCGGGCAGCAATATCGTGCCGACCGGGTCGATGTGCTTCAGTGGGTTGAAGGTGACCCTTCCGGCCCGCAGCGCCGTGTCGTCGCCGAACCGCAGCGCGACAAACCCATGCGCCGCCTCGTGGAACGTCACCGCGAAGATGATCGGAAACACCCAGGTGGTGGCATTGGCGATCGCCGCTCCGAGTTGGCCGTTGCTGATCATCGTGCCGCGACACCGATCAGCGCATCGAACCGCGCCTCGGCCGCGCGCCGGTCGAAATCGCGGCGCGAGGCTTGCCGCAGCGCCTCGCCGCGCGCAATCCGGGCCGCCGCCGCATCGGTGATCGGCCGCGCCGCCGCCGCGGCTTCCTCCATCTCATCGAGGATCCCGCTGCAATGGAGGGCGAGGTCGCAGCCGGCGGAAAGCGCCTTCTCGACCCGGTCGGCAATGCGCCCGTCGAGCGCGCGCATGCCGATATCGTCCGACACCAGAACGCCGTCGAAACCGATCTTGCGGCGGATGATTTCGTCGATCAGACGCGGCGACAAGGTCGCCGCCTGGCTGTCGATCGCGCTGTAGACGACATGCGCGGTCATCGCCCACGGCATGTCGGCGAGCGCGCGGAACGGGGCAAAGTCTCTATCGGCGAGCTCGGTGGCACCCGCGTCGACGACCGGCAGCGCCTTGTGGCTGTCGACCCGGGCGCGGCCGTGGCCGGGGATGTGCTTCACCACCGGGAGCACCCCGCCCGCGAGCAGCCCTTCGCACATCGCCCGACCGAGCAGCGCCACCCGTACCGGCTCGCTGCCATAGGCGCGGTCGCCGATCACGCCGTCGGCGCCGGGAATGGGCACATCCAGCACCGGCGCTGCGTCGACGGTGATGCCGAGCGCGGCGAGATCGTCGGCGATCAGCCGCGCGCCCAGACGCACCGCTTCGGCCGCCTCGGGATCGGGCAATCCGGCGAGCCGCGCCGGCGCCGGATAGGTGCGCCAGTGCGGCGGTTGCAGCCGCGCGACCCGCCCGCCCTCCTGGTCGATCAGCACCGGCGCGTCATCCCGCCCGACGCAATCACGAAACTCGGCGACGAGCGCGCGCACCTGGTCGGGCGCGCGGCAATTGCGCCGGAAGAGGACGAAGCCGAGCGGGTCGGCGGCCGCGAAGAGCGACCGCTCCTCGGCGCTCAGCCGCTCTCCGACGCAGCCGAAGAGGATAGCCCGGGCGCTCTTCGCCTCATCGGACAAGTTGGCATCCCAGGTCGCGGTCCTTCAGTTCGCCGCACAGACGGATGGCGGCCTCGCGCGAGGCGAGCGGGCCCACCTCGATCTTGTAGTAGATGCCGCGCTCGCCAAGATCGGCGCGCACCGCGACCGCGGTCAGCTTGCCGAGGAGGTCGGAGTTTTCGCGCTTGAGGCGCATCCATTCGTCGCGCGCCGCCTCGGCCGAGCGCAGCGAGGCGAGCTGCACGCGGATACCGGCTGGAACAGCCGTTTCGGTCGGCGCCGGCTTGGGCGGAGCCTTGGGCGCGGTGGCGGTTTGCCCCGGCACAGCCGCGGCGGGCGGCGCCGGGGTCTGCGCGGGCGGCTGCACCTGAACTTGCGGCGGCGGCAGGGGCCGCGACACCGGGGCCTCCGGGGGCGGCAGGAGCTTTTCGACCGGCGGCACGCGGGCGCCGTAGAGCGGATTGTCCTTGTTGGGGATCTCCATGCCGCCGACCTTCTCGGGCGGCGGCTTGACCTTGACCGGATCGGGGTCGGCGCGGATCAGCGGGATATTATCCGGCGTCGTCGCGGTATAGGCCGGGTGCCTGGTGCCTTCGTGGTAGGCGAACCACAGCCCGCCGGCGAATACCGCCATGACCCCCAACGCCAGCGCCGCCGCCGGCAGATGCCGGCGCGGCGGCAGCTCCTCTTCCGGCAGCTCCTCGTCGACATACTCGAGCCGCTCGTCCGGATCGATATGCCCGAACTGATAGGACATGCTCACATCTCCTCCGCCGGCGTCACCCCGATGACCGCCAGCCCCGACGCGACCACGATCGCAACCCCGCGAACGAGCGCAAGCCGCGCCCGGGTCAAGTCGGGATCCCCCGATATGATGAAGCGCAATTGTGCCTCATCTCTGCCCTTGGTCCACAACAGATGAAACTGTGCCGCGACCTCGTGCAGATAGAACGCGATTCGGTGCGGCTCATGAGCCTCGGCGGCGCTCTCGACGATGCGCGGCCACCCCGCGAGCAAGCGAATCAGCGCCAGCTCGGCGGGGTCGGAGAGGCGCGCCAGCGGCGCCGTCGTCAGGGCCGCGTCGCTTAGCTGCTCCGCCGGCAGCTCCTCGGCCGCATGCCGCATCACCGAGGCGGCGCGAGCGTGCGCGTACTGCACGTAGAACACCGGGTTGTCGCGCGACTGCTCGGTCACCTTGGCGAAATCGAAATCGAGCGCCTGGTCGTTGCGCCGGGTCAGCATGATGAAGCGGAAGACGTCGCGGCCGACCTCGTCGACGACCTTGCGCAAGGTGACGAAGGTGCCGGCGCGTTTCGACATCCGCACCGGCTGGCCCTTGTCGAAGAGGTTGACGAGCTGGCACAGCTTGACGTCGAGCGCCGCCTCGCCGTCGCTCAGCGCCTTGACCGCGGCCTGCATGCGCTTGACGTAGCCGCCGTGGTCGGCGCCCCAGATGTCGATGAGGCTGCGCCAGCCGCGCGCGACCTTGTCGCGGTGATAGGCGATGTCGGCGGCGAAATAGGTCCACGAGCCGTCCGATTTCTTCAGCGGCCGGTCGACCTCGTCGCCGAGCTGGGTGGCGCGGAACAGGAGCTGGGGGCGCGGCTCCCAGTCGTCGGGCAGCTTCCCCTTGGGCGGTTCGAGCACGCCGGTGTAGAGGAGCCCGCGCCGGTCGAGCGAGGCGAGGCAGTCGTCGATCGACCCGCCCCCGACCAGCCCGCGCTCGGAGACAAAATCATCGAAGCCGATGCCGAGCACCGCGAGGTCGTCGCGGATCAGCGCCATCATCTCGGCGATCGCGAACTCGCGCAGCGGCGCCAGCCATTCCGCTTCCGGCTGGCCGAGCCATTTGCGCCCGTCGCGCGCGACCAGGCTCTTTGCCGTATCGATCAGGTAGTCGCCCGGATAGAGCCCTTCCGGTATAGCGCCGACCTCCTCGCCCAATTGCTCGCGGTAGCGCAGGTGCAGCGAGCGGGCGAGGACATCGACCTGGGCGCCGGCATCGTTGATGTAGTACTCGCGGTGGACCGCGAACCCGGCCTTGTGCAACAGCGCCGCCAGCGCGTCGCCGACCACCGCGCCGCGGCCGTGGCCGACATGCATGGGACCGGTCGGATTGGCCGAGACGAACTCGACATTGACCTTCTCGCCGGCGCCGGCCGCCGAGTCGCCCCAGACCGTACCAGCGGCGAGGATCGCGCGCAATTGCGCGTGCCAGATTGCGGCATCGAGACGGATATTGATGAAGCCGGGCTTCGCCACCTCGGCGGTAAAGCCGCTGCCGCGATAGTCGGCGGTCGTCAGCTCGCGCCCTGCCAGGGCGATGGCGATCTTTCCGGCCAGCTCGAACGGGTTCTGCCTGACCTGCCCGCCCAGCACCATCGCGGCGTTGGTCGCGAGGTCGCCATGCGACGGGTCGCGCGGCGGCTCGACCGCGACGCGGCCGAAATCGAGCCCGGCCCGCAGCGTTCCCGCCGCCGCCAGATCGTCGAGCGCCGACACCACGAGGCGGCGAAAATCGCCGAAAATCTCAACCATTAAACAATCGTCAAACCCCCGCGTAGGTATCGAATAAGCGGCGGTGCTCGTCGAGGGCAAATCGGTCGGTCATGCCCGCGAGATAGTCGGCAACGGTACGGGCGCGCTCGCTGGCATTGTCGCACGAGGCCGCCGCCCGCCATTCGCTCGGCAGGCACTCGGGCTCGGCGACGAATAGCTCAAACAGCTCATGCACCACCCGGCGCGCCTTATGGCTCATGCGATTTACCCGATAGTGCCGGTACATCCGCTCGTAGAGAAAACGCTTCAAGGCCCGGTCGTTATCCCGCATCGCCTCGGAGAACGCGGCCACCGGTAGGCCCAGCGCGCGGATGTCGTCGGCCGATTTGACGCGCGCGTCGGCGAGACGCGCGCGGGTCTCCTCGACCATGTCGCGCACCATGCGGTCGATCATCCGGCGAATCGATTCGTGGATGAGCCGCGGCTCGTCGAGGCCGGGATAGCGCTCGGCGACCTCATGGAATACCGGACCCACCAGCGGCAATTCGGCGAGGTCGGCGACCGCGAAGAGCCCGGCGCGCAGCCCGTCGTCGATGTCGTGGTTGTTGTACGCGATGTCGTCGGCGAGCGATGCGACCTGCGCCTCCGGCCCGGCATAGGTGTCGAGGTGCAGCTCATGGCGCGAATTGTATTCGGCGATCGTCGGCGGCACCGGCGCTTCGAGCGGGCCGTTGTGCTTGACCGTGCCTTCGAGTGTCTCCCAGGTGAGGTTGAGCCCGTCGAACTCGGCATAGCCGTGTTCGAGGCGGGTGAGGATGCGCAGGGTCTGGTCGTTGTGCGAGAAGCCGCCATGCGTCGCCATCTCGGCGTTGAGCGCCTCTTCGCCGGCATGGCCGAACGGGGTGTGGCCGAGATCGTGCGCCAAGGCCAGCGCCTCGGCCAGATCCTCGTCCAGGCCCAGCGCGCGGCCGACGGTGCGCGCGATCTGCGCCACTTCGAGGCTGTGGGTCAGCCGCGTCCGGTAGTGGTCGCCCTCGTGATAGACAAAGACCTGGGTCTTGTGCTTGAGGCGGCGGAACGCGGTCGAATGGATGACGCGGTCGCGGTCGCGCTGAAACGGCGAGCGCATCGCGTGCTCCGGCTCCGGATGGAGCCGGCCGCGACTCTGCTCCGGCTTCGACGCGTAGGGCGCACGCGCCACCGGCCATTTCATGGGCGGACCCACGCCCGGACCTGGGCTTTGTCACTTGACACGGCGGCAGGCTCCGACAAACTTACTTAGCTAAGTTAGCTAAAGGTGGTCGCGATGACGGAAACGGTCAATATGCACCAGGCGAAAAGCTCGTTGTCGCGCCTCGTCGAGCGCGCGCTCGCCGGCGAGGATGTCGTGATCGCCCGCAACGGCAAGCCGCTAGTTCGCCTCGTCCCCATACCAAAGACCCGCAAGCCCCGCGTGCCGGGCCGCGGCAAAGGCAAAATTTGGATCGGCCCCGATTTTGAATTCACCGATGCGGAGATCACTGAGCTGTTTGAAGCGCCGCTGTGAGGCTGCTTCTCGACACCAACGCCTTTCTGTGGTGGCGCGACGAGTCGCCACGGCTTCCGGCACGGATAAGAGGCCAAATCCGCGACCCCGACAACGACATCGTCGTCAGCATTGTCTCGTTGTGGGAAATCGCCATCAAACGCGGAACGGGCAAGCTCCGGTTTCTTGAAGATTTCGAGACGGTAATGACCGAAGAGGAGTTCAGCCTGCTGCCCGTCAGCTACACCCATTTGCGTGCGTTGGACCAATTGCCGCAACACCACCGCGACCCGTTCGATCGCTTGCTGATCGCGCAATCCCTGGCCGAAAGCCTGCCGATCGCATCGAACGACAGGGCCTTCGCGCTCTACGACGTGAAAACTTTCTGGTAATCCGCGCTCACTGCCACGCCTTGTACGGCAGCACCAGCTTCGCAGGCGCATTCGCGGCAGGCCAGACCGGCACATACTGCTTGCCCTGAAGCTGCACGAGATAGGTCGACGCCAGCGTGTTCTGCCCGCTCGCGTCGAATTTAACGCCGTTGTAGCCCACGATCAGCTGTTCGGGTTTCAGATCGGTTTGCTGCAGCGCCTTCTGGATCGCCGCCGGATCGGTCGATTGGGCGCGGTCGCTCGCCTCGGCGAGAACCAGAAACCCCTGCAGCACCCGCGCCCCGGTGTCGTCGAGATCGTGGCCGGTCTTGACGCGGTAGAGGCCGTTGACGATCGCGGTGGGACTGTCGGCCGCGCCGGCGTTCCACACGCTGCGGTCGATCAGCCCTTGCGCCAAATTGCCGTTCGCGGCGACGAAAGCGGGGTCGGAAAACCCGGCATCGTCGCCGATCAACAGCGGCGGCTTGTAGCCGATTGTGTTCATCGTCTTGACGAAGAGCGCCGCGTCGGCGGCATCGCTGACCAGGAACACGGCATCGGGATTTATGCCGCGCAGCGCCGTCACCTGGGCCGAAAGGTCGATGCCGTCCGGCGGGTAGGCGATGGCGGCAACGATGTTGAGCCCGAAACCCTTCGCCGCCTCTTGCATCGAGGCGGCCGCCGCCGTGCCGCGCGCAGTGTTCTCGAACACCAGCGCGACCGTCTCGATCTTCGTGCCCCCTGCCCTGAGCCCGGCCAGGAATTGCCCATAGACCCGGGCGAAGTCGCCGCCGAGCGGCGTCGTGCGAAACACGAATTTGTAGCCGCGCGCCGTGATCTCTGGCGCCATCGCGTCCGGGACGAGAAACGGGATCCCGTCGCGCTCGGCCTCCGCCGTCGCAGCCAGGGTTGCCGTCGTCCCGCCGGTGCCGAGCAGCGCCGCGACCTGGCCTTTGAGCCGCATGACCTGGCCGGTCGCGACCGACGGGTTGTCCTGGTGATCGGCGAAAAGCACCGCGATCTTGGCGCCGCCGAGCCCTGGCAGCCCCTCGCCGGCGCCGAGCGGCAAGGCCTCCAGCCCCTTGTGCGGGGTGTTGACGATGTCTTCGCCGATTTCGATCGCCGCCTTTGCCTCGGTGCCAATTCGTGCATTGCCGCCGGTCAGCGGATAGAGCGCGCCGATCGTGACCGTGTCGGCCCGCGCACCGCCGCTCGCCAGACAGGCGGCGGCGAGCGCCAGGGCGATCCATGCCGCGCCGGTCCTCATCGCGACTCGCGCGACTGGGTGACGAGGAAGAGGATCATGTCCCAGGCATTGCGGATGCCGCCCATCAGCAGGGCCGCCAATGCCGCCGCCAGCAGGTCGAGGCTCACCGCCATGCCGCGCAGCGCCGTCGCCGCCGCGGCCAGCAGCAGCGCATAGCCGGCGAGCGGAAAGATCGCGTACCAGAACCAGTCGCTATGGTCGGTTCCCTGATGCTGGCGGAAGCAGAACGCGACCCGCACCGAATAGAAAAGACCGATGATGCCGGCGAGCCCGACGATCACGCCGAGCCAGAACCAGTCGAGCGCCGGCATCATCGTCAACACCGCGCCGAACAGCACGGTCGACAGGCTGACGACCGTAGACGTGAGGAACGTGCCGATCGCCCTCGCCCGCCCGCGGGTGAGGATGCCGATGCCGATCGAGACCACGACGAACATCGCCCCGATCAGCGTCGCCGACGCGGTGCCCACGACCATGAAGAAGTTTTGCCACTCGTGCAGCGCGGGCGGCGGCACGCCGGCACCCGCGGGTCAGGCCGCGCGCAGCTTCGCGGTCGCGGCGCGGTCGACCCCGCCCGCGGCATCGAGCGCGACGCGATAGGCCTCGCGCGCGGTCGCCGCGTCGATCAGCCCGTCGGCGACGTCGAGCGCGACCTGGTCGGGATCGCGCGCCGCTGGATCGCCGAACCCGCCGCCGCCGGGAAGCTCGAGCCGGATGTAATCGCCGCCGGCGATGGTCGACCGCCCCTTGGAGCGGATCGCCTTCCCCGAGATCAGCGACACCTTGCCCGGTGCACCCTGGCCGCCGCCATCGCGCCCGCGCGCCGGATTGTTGATACGCTCGAAATTGCACAGCATCGCCACCGGCATGCCCTCGGCCCCGCCGAGCTCGATCACCTGGCCCAGCCCGCCGCGATACTTGCCGGCGCCGCCCGAGCCCTCGCGGAACTCGCGGCGGCGGAACATCACCGGCGCCACCGATTCGGTCGCCTCGACGGGGATCGTGCGGACCCCCGAAGGGAAGGCGGTGACGTCGAGCCCGTCCTTGCCAGGCCTGGCGCCGGTGCCGCCGCAATGAAAAATCACGGTGCTGAACGGCGGCACCTCGTCATGGCCATCGGCGCCAAGCTCGTCGGCGACATCGGCGCCGCCGTAGATCTGCGGGTTCCACAAGGACGACGCGCCCTCGGCCGGGACGCCGCCCTCCATCACCTGGTGCAGGCAGCCGAACACCACATCGGGCAGCATGTGGCCGACCGTGTGCCGCGCCGCCACCGCGCGCGGGCGCTTGACGTTGAGCAGGCACCCGTCGGGCGCGCTGGCGGTGATCGGCGCCAGCGACCCGGCATTGTTCGGCACCTCGGGCGCGACCAGGCACTTCACCCCGAACGCGGTGTAGGCCAGCGTGTAGTTCATCACGACATTGATGCCGAACGCGCTCGCCGGCGAGGTGCCGGCGTAGTCGACATGGATGCCGTCCTCGCCGATGGTCATCTCGCCGGCCAGGGTCAGCGGGCGGTCGTAGCCGTCCATGCGGACCTGGTTCTTGTATTTGCCCGGCTTCAGCTTGCGGATCGCCTCGATGGTCGCGGCGCGCGAGGTCTCGACGATGTGCTCTCCCAGGCGGTCGAGGTTGGCGATCCCGAACTCCTCCATCATCTCGACGAGGCGGCGGCTGCCTTCGTCGTTGCAGGCGGCGAGCGCGTAGACATCGCCCTCGACCTGCAGCGGCTCGCGCACATTGGCGCGGATGATCCGCATCAAATCCTCGTTCATGCGGCCTTCGCGGGCCAAGGCCATCAGCGGGATCGCCAGGCCCTCCTCGAACACCTGCCGCCCGTCCGGCCCCATGCCGAGCCCGCCGATATCGACGACATGCACGGTCGAGGCGAAGAGGCCGACCGGATTGCCCTGCAAGAAGGTCGGGCTGACCACGGTGAGGTCGTGCAGGTGGCCGCAGGTCAGCCACGGGTCGTTGGTGATGTAGTGATCGCCCGGCTTCATCGTCTTCAGCGGGAAGGCGTCGAGGAAATGCTTCACCGCGGCGGCCATCGAGTTGACGTGGCCCGGCGTACCGGTCACCGCCTGCGCCAGCATGTTGCCATCGCGGTCGAAAACCCCGGCCGAGAGGTCGCCCGCCTCGCGCACCGGGGTCGAGAACGCGGTGCGCACCAGGGTCTGCGCCTGCTCCTCGACGACGGCGATCAGCCGCGACCACATGATCTGCATGTGGATTTGCGACAGGGCGGTGTTGGAAAGACTGATCATTTCCCAGTACTCCTAGGAATCATGCCGATTTTGAAACTACGCGAACCCTTGCGGAACTTCCTGATACAAACTATTTAGATGGGAAAGTAGTTGATAAGGCCCGATGCCGCGTTTTGCAAAACCCCTAACCGCCCAACAAGTCAAAAGCTTAGGCCCTGGCATGCATGCCGATGGCGGATGCCTCTATCTCCACGTCACGAATACGGGCGCTCGCTCATACGTCCTACGATACCTCGGTAATGACGGCCGACGCCACGATTACGGCATCGGTTCCACGATGAAGAATACCCTGGCTCAAGCCCGCGAGAAGGCCCGCGACTGGTTGTCCAAGATCGCCGATGGGGCCGATCCGATCGACACTCGACGCCAAGAGCGTCAAGGCCGCCAGATCGCCCGCACAACTTTCGGCGACGTGGCGCTTCGATACATCGAAAGCCAGGAAGCCGGATGGAGCCGCCGCACATATGACGAGTGGCGAGACAAGTTCCGGCTCCATGTGTTCCCCAAGATCGGCAAGCTCCCCGTTGCCGACATTGACACCAATTATGTCCTCTCCGTCGTCAAGCCTATTTGGGCGGGGCAAGGCCCGGCGCTCCGGAGCCGTATCGAAACGGTGCTCGGGTACGCCGAGTCCCAAAAGCTACGATCGGGTGACAACCCAGCGCGATGGATAGGGCATCTCAAATTCCACCTTCCAAGCCCGACGAAGGTGAGAGAGATAAAGCACCATGAAGCCCTGCCCTATGCCGAGATGCCGGGCTTCATGCGTCAACTCCGCGCGATCGACAAAAGCAAAGCCGATGCCCTGAAATTCGCCATTCTAACCTGCGCCCGCATAGGCGAGGTTCTAGGTGCGACATGGCAAGAAATCGATTTTCCGGGCCGTGTGTGGGCCATTCCCGCCGAGCGTATGAAAACCCGCAAGAAGCACGTTGTCCCGCTCACCGCGCCCGCACTCGCGATCCTTGGGCGCCAGAAACGGCGCAACGATACCGATTGCATCTTCGTAGGCGACCGTGGGAAGCCGATGCCCAACTCCGTCATCCGGCAACTCCTGAAACCCATTCGATCCGAAATCACGGTGCACGGGTTCCGCTCGACGTTCCGCGATTGGGCTGCCGAAAACGGCAAGGATCGCGATCTTGCTGAGCTGGCTCTAGCCCATGTCGTCGGATCACACGTCGAGCGCAGCTACCGGCGCAGCGATCTGATTGAACTGCGCCGCAAGCTCGCCGAGGATTGGGCCGAGCACTGCGGCGGATAGAGCTAGTCTCGGCACGTCTCCCGCCCGGCGGTGAGAGTAGAATTTGAGGCCCCCGGGGTCGGATTTTCAGGTTCTGGTCGTACGATTACCGCCATATCAGAGGCTAATTTAGCGTTGTTTTACAATAAAGCAGGTCACACGTTGTGCCAGTCCGTGCGCTACCACATACCCCTACTTCCCGGCGGATTTACACCAAAATTACACCGGAGCTGACCTAACTCGCGAGACCGTCCATCGCCGAAATGCCCACGGTCTACGATCTCGGTCCTGATCTGGAAACGAATCGCTCAGCGGCTTCGGCTCGACCTGCCGAGCCAATCATCCATGGCGGCGGAGATACCCCAAACAATCACGTGGTCGCGACCTTGGGCACGATGAGTCGATCGTGCCGCCGGGTAGGGCCGCCGGCGAGGATTTGGATGACTCCCGCTGCGAACCCGATGAGCACGCCAATCTGCCAAGCACCGGCAACCATTGTGACGCGCAGGCCGAAGCGGTCCGCGATCGCCCCGCCTGATGCCTGCGACAGGCCCCAGACGATGTTCTGGACCGCGACCGCCAGCGTAAAATCAGCCGCCGACAGCGCGAGGTCCCGCGTAACCGGCGTCAGGAACAGCCCAAGGCTCTGGCGTATCCCCATGCCAAGGCTGAGCAACACCGCAGTTCCGATCAGTATCGATGGCCCTCTCCTACCCTGCTATATGGGAAGACCACGGCCATGAGAGGACCGCATGAGGGAGACAGATTGGATGCATGTGTCCTGGTGGGTGGAATTGGCCGTCAAACCGGGTGCACTGCCCAACTTTGAAAAGTTGACGACCGAGATGGTCGCCTCGACGCAGGCCGAAACCGGGGTGCTCGCCTATCAGCGGTTCATCAGCGACGACCGACAGACGGTGCACGTCCATGAGGGCTACGAGAATTCCGCAGCGGCCGTCGCACACTTGCTAAAGTTTGTGGCTGTCTTTGGCAAACGCTACGCAAGCATAGTCGAGCGAAAGCGCTTCAATGTATTCGGCAATCCGAGTGATGAGTTGCGGAAGCTGCTTGACGGATACGGAGCCACGTATCACTCGCCATTCGGGTTATTCTCGTATTGGGGCTAATCACTAGGGTTGGGTGGAGATGCCGGCACATTTGAAAGGAAGCCCGGAGATGACCATCCTCAATGATGCGAAGCTGGAGCGTCTGCTGGACCGGCTGCACGAGGCCAGCGATGCCCAGACCGAGGCCATCCGCGAGCATCGTGCCGAGCGAGACAAGGCCGTAGATCGCACACCGGAGGATCAAGCCGCACTGACCAAGGCTTTCCTCGCCGATAAGATTTATGCGCTGGATCGCGACAAGGCCGAGTTCTGCTACCAAATCTGCCGCACAATCGACGCCCGCCGAGTCGTCGAGATCGGAACCTCATATGGTGTCTCGACGCTCTATCTGGCTGCTGCCGTGCGGGACAATGTGCGTGCCGGCGGAGGCAGCGGTGTGGTGATCGGCACCGAATACGAGCCTGAGAAGGCGAGCGCGGCACGGGCGCATTTCGACGAAGCCGGGTTGAGCAGCTTCATCGATCTCCGCGAGGGCGATCTGCGCGAGACGCTTCGTCAGATCGAGGGGCCGGTCGATTTCATGCTTGTGGACATCTGGATACCGATGGCACGGCCGGCGCTTGAACTTGTTGCTCCGCATCTGCGACCGAGAGCGGTCGTCACCTGCGATAACACCGGGCGGGAAGACGAGCGGGTCGCCTACGCGGACTATTTCGCCTTTATCAATGACCCGACGCAGGGTTTTCGAACGATGACGCTGCCCTTCAGCGGTGGGCTGGAGATGTCTGTTCGGTCCGGTTGAGTAAATCAGCGGTGGCCGCGGCGCACATCATTTTGGCGGTTTTTGTCTGAGCACCTTGTCGCTCTCATGGCCTTGCGGTTTCGCGGATGGCTTCTGACGGGGCGCCTTTATCGCGTTGTTACCCTCGGCAAGCTCGCCCTTGTTGCCGACTGGATTGTCATAGGCCGGTCGGTTCGGCTCGTCCGCCATCGCGCATTCCTATGCTGCTCCTAGGTCAACGCAGACCGGCTCTGAACGTTTCTGTCGCCAAACCTACCTGGTCCCCTTGACCATCACACCTCCATTTCGATGCAGTTTCTTTGTTCGGTCGAGGGCCGTTTCTCCGTCCCGGCCTGCACGAATGGTGAGCGCCGGGCGCAGTGGCGGAGTCGGTCAAGCGGCCAGGCTATCGCCGGCGGTTGCGCCTTCCGCTTCGCTCTCGTCGGCCTCAAAACGCCGGCATGATCTCGCGGGCGAAGGCGTGAAGCTGCTCCCTGCCGCCCAGGATCGTCAGCAGCACGTAATCGGCTCCAACCTTGTTAAGGGCCTGGAGTCTGGAGTGGATTTCGTCCGGCGTGCCGATCAGGGCGTTGCGCTCGGTCTCGCCGGGCACGCTGGCGTATGCCAGCACGTGCGATCCGGCCCTGCCGTCCGGCGCACGCGAGACGGCGAGCAGGCGCGAGTTGTTGTTGGCCATCCGGCCCAGCGCGCCTTGTTTGTCGGCCTCATCCCTCGCGACGTAGAGCTGGCGCGCTACGGCCACCTGCGTCGGATCGAACGTGCCGCCTACGGCTTCACGTTCGCGGCGGTAAAGCGCAATGCGCTCGCCGATCACCTCGGGGGCGGCGTATTGATCGAGGATGAGATTGAAGCCGCGCTGCGCGGCTCTGCGGATTGACGGCGCGCTCCCGGCCGCGACCCACAGCGGCGGATGGGGATGCTGGGCCGTGGGCGGTTCGACCACAATGTCTTCGAAACGACAGTAACGGCCCTGATGGGAGAAGCGCGTGCGCGTCGTCCAGGCGCGTAGAATGACATCGAGCACCTCCTCGAAGCGGGCCTCCGCTTCCTCCTGCGGGATACAGAATCCCTTGAACTCGGAGTGCCGATAACCCTTGCCGACACCGAAATCGAGCCGGCCGTCAGAGATCAGGTCGAGCGTCGCAGCCTGCTCAGCCAAGAGAACCGGGTTGTGCCAGGGCAGTGTTATGACCGCGGTCCCGAGCCGAAGGGTGCTCGTCCGCATCGCCAAGCAGGTGAGCAACATGAGCGTGGACGAGACCTGGTTCCAGCCCGTGAAATGATGCTCGACGAGGAAGCTCGAATGGAGGCCCAGCGTCTCCGCCTCCACGTTAAAGTCCAGATAGTCGCGGAAACCTTGACCGGTCTCCGGGCCAAGTTCGCGACTGTCGGCTTGCGCCGAACAAAGGAGACCAAAACGCATGAATATCTCTCCATCGGGGTGAGCGGATGGAGAGCGCCGATCCATCCGCGAACTGCGGGGATCGGTGGCGCGCGATCGTGGTGGCGTGCGCCGGCCTACATCCCCTGGCAGGGGATAACTACGCTTAGGGTCTGGCGCGCTTGGCCGGTCATAATGCCCGTAAGCTAAGCCACAGCGGCCTCCTTGTCACGCACATCGCCTGAAGGAAACCGCCTTTGGCATCTTCTATACGGCCACGATCGGGGCGGGAGCGCTATCGCCCGTCCTCTACGGCTTCGTTGGCGATGCGATGGGCCTATCGTCGACAACGCTTGTCATCGCGGCGGTCGTCCTTGCTACGCTTCCCCTTACCGGGAAGCTAAGCCCAATGCTTGGCATGGGTGAGGAAAAACCCTGAAGGGAAGGCGTCTGATGGTGTTTCGGGTTGTGACGATCAATCTTGAGCAGGACCGCAAGCGCTGGGACGCGCGAAAGACGCTCATCAGTGCGGAGCTTGCTGCTCTCAAGCCGGACATCATCTCGTTCAACGAGGTTTGCGTGCCGATCCAATCGGCAAAAATCCTGCGCGACGCGATCACGCAGCAGACGGGCATTTCCTATAACCTAGTGCAGCAGACGAAGGTCAACGGACTGTCTGAGGTCGAGGGCGAAGCGCTCTTGACCCGCTATCCGGTGATCGAGACGGGGAACCTCGATTATCAGACCCGTGACATGGTTGCCCTGGTCGCACGGGTGCTGATCGACGCAACCCCGATCGACGTGTATGTCACCCACCTATTCATGTCGCGTGGCGATGACTCGCTACGTCTGTTCCAGGTCCAGCAGCTTTTGGCTTGGGTCGATAGCCGGCCCGGTGCTGCGGCTTCCATCATCTGCGGCGACTTCAACGCCACCATCGACGTGCCGTCTGCCGCGCGGATGGCATCGCGGTTTCGGCCCACGCAAACGACCGCTCCCACGGCCTTCACGCCCCTCTCAGACAACGACGGCACGATCTCGCACCCGTATTGGCCGCGACTGGATCGTTGCATCGATTACATCTGGGTGTCGGAGGCCATCGATGTCGTGGCGAGCGAGGTCTGCCTCAATCGTCCAGCCTCGGATGATCCGACGCTCTGGCCGTCAGACCATGCAGGCGTGTGGGCCGATCTAAACCTGTCGATTGCAGCGAATGAAGGACCGGCTCATGCCTAAGGATAGAGATGATCGTCTTCGGATTGCTCTGACAGAGGCAGCCGAGCGGTTGGTCGCGGAGCCGAAGCCATTCATCGTCCTATTCGAGCGCGGAGATTTCTCGGTCGAACTGTTCGCGCCGCGAGGTTCCGACACACAGCAACCGCACGATCAGGATGAAGCCTATATCGTCGCTTCGGGGAGCGGCATGTTCCGTCGAGGGGAGGAATGCGTTCCGTTCCAGCAGGGCGACTTCTTGTTCGTCGCCGCTGGAGTCCCGCATAGGTTTGAGGAATTCACAGACGACTTTCAGACCTGGGTGCTGTTCTTCGGTCCTAAGGGTGGCATCAGTGGTTAGCCGCTCTCAGTGCTGCGCCTTTTGGGAGAGCCACTCTATTACGTCGCCTGCATTCCGGTCCGGCGGGAACACCGGGTAGAAAACGTGTTCCACCGTGCCGTCGTTAATCACCAAAGTGAATCGCTTCAGGAGCGTCACGCCGCCAGCTTCAAAGGTGGGCAGGTTCATCGCACGCGTCAGCTTCAAGTGCTGATCCGATAGGATGGCAAACGGCAAGTGCAGGCGTTCCGCCGCTTCGCGCTGGTAGTCAGGGTCTTGCGTAGAGAGACCGAACAGGTGGTCAACGCCCAGGGCGGTCAATTCGGCAAAGTGGTCACGGAATGAGCAGGATTGAGGCGTGCATCCTCGCGCGCCCGGTATCATGTCCCACCCATCGGGGTTCTCGACGCCCGGCTTCCCGGTCCTGGGATACGCGTAGACAACGACCCGACCGGGAAGCGTAGACAGATCAATGGTCTCCCCGTTGGTGGCCTGGAGCGGCACGGAGACCATTCGGGTGCCCGCAAGGTGGCGGGTCGCCCCATCGTCAGGCGGAGCCGGGATGGTCGTCCAATCCGGGGCTTCCACGGTATTTCTCATCGTCAATCTCCTAGAGCAGGGCCTTCGGCGGCGGTCTCGGTGATCTCCGCGAGGATCGTGTAGGCGGCTTCCTCGTCACCCTGGCTGATCGCTTCTTTC
>Ga0182024_10003081_pt1 | contig 40321 bp, 29 predicted proteins | sample P32metaG_FD_120480 | JGI IMG/M metagenome (GOLD analysis project Ga0182024, IMG submission 120480) | Permafrost microbial communities from Stordalen Mire, Sweden - P3-2 metaG (Illumina Assembly) | ecosystem: Environmental > Terrestrial > Soil > Wetlands > Permafrost | place: Sweden: Stordalen...
CGTCCCGCTGATGATTGCGAATCTGGTGAGTCTCTTCATTGCTTCACGATTGCAGCATGAGCCCATCTACGAAGCGCTGGCCGTGCAGGATGGTATACACCTGCCGACGGCGAAGACGCGCCAGCGATCGGGTCAGCGCCGAGTAGCAGGAATCATGCAGAATACGAGCCAGCTGCTGCCGGCCGAGACCACGGTTCGGGAGGCGCTCAAGGAGGTTCGATCGAGTGCATTCCGAACGTGGCTGGTGATGGATCGGCGAGGTGTCATTGGCGTTGTCAACTTTGCGAGGCTGGAGCGCGAGCTGGCGGAAGGCGCGGATAAGAAGGTCGGTGCACTGGTGGATGCGCAGGCTTTTCCGCACGTCCACCTGGATCAGGGGCTGGACCTGGCACTCGAACGCATGGGCGCAAATCAGATCGAAATCCTGCCCGTGGTGAACCGGGCGGATGTGCACAAGCTGGAAGGCATCGTGACATTACGGGATATTCTGGATGCATACGGCGTGCCCCAGCCTGATCGCACCTAACCTTGCCGAGCGGACCCTTTCGCGGAATCAGGCAATTCGAAGCGATCCCGCAGTCGCCTGGTCATGCCATTTTCCGTATCCCCGATTCTCTGGCGACGAGAACAGGCCAACCCGCTCGTTGATATCGGGCTGGCGTTCAACGGAGATTGGTCCCGGGTCAACGGGCTCTTGTGTGTCGTGATGTCCGATTTGTCAGCAACCCGGAGGTATCGTTTCCCGGCCGCGTCTCGCGGGAGGATTCGCCCGTTCGATTCGTTCGCTCATGAGAGCTCGCTCGGGCTGACATGACTCGCCTCGCTCGCTCAGGCCGGCGGCATCGATTGTTCATTCGGTGCGGAGGGCCTGGACGGGGTCGATGGAGGCGGCGCGCTGCGCGGGGATGATGCTGGCGATGAGGGCGCAGACGCTGAGGGTGACGATGGACGCGGCGAGGACGAGCGGGTCCCATCCCGGTGAATACGCGGCGCGGGGCACAGCTATTGAGGCGGGGGTTTGGGTGCGGGCGTGTTGTTGCGGAGGTGCTGGGATTCCTCGGTGGTGAGGATGCGGGTGTCGGCGCGGAAGATGCGGTAGCGGGTGAAGGCGACGTCGTTGAGGCGGAGCTGCATCGGGGTGACGGCGGTGGGCGGCGTTTCCGGACCAGGGAGGACCGGGACCTTCGATAGTGCGACGCCGTGGAGCGGGACGATGTAGGCGCGGCCGCCGAGGATGACGGAGCCGTATTCGACGAGGATGCCGCTGCCGACCGGCTCGAAGGGCATCACCGGTTCGGAGACGACGGAGATGCGGAAGATGCTGCCGGTGGCCGGATCGACCGCGATCTCGCCGTGATAGGCGGGATACGACTGCACGAGGCCGCCCTCGCGGTACTCGACCAGGTAGTGGGATTCTTCCATCGGCACCCGATAGCGGAAGACGGCGAGGCGGGTGTCGCCGTGCTGCTGCCAGTAACCCCAAACGATGGAGCTGTGCACGGCATCGCGGAGGACGACGGTGAGGATGGGTCCGAACTCGCCGTTGGTTGTGAGGCCGAGGTCGCGGCGTGCGGCGCCGTGGCTGGCGGGTACCTCTCTTCCGTCGCGGTAGGTGACGAGGGCGCTGGATTTCTCGGTGAAGTGCAGCGGCAGGTAATTTACGGACTCAATGGATAGCGAAGGCGCGCCAAGGGACTGAATGGTGGAACCGGCGGCGTTGCGGGCCTGCTCCATGACTCGATCGAGGGAGGCTTCGAAGTGCAGGGTCTGGCGGGCGGCGAGGAAGTTGGGGAGATTGTGGATAGTTCGGGTAGCGTATTCGAGGGCGGCGGCGAAGATTTTTCCTTCGGCGGGAACGCCGGGCGGCGCATCGTCGGAGAGGACGGAGGCGGGCAAGGGCTGGAAGGCGGATTCGTCGGCGAGGAGAAGGAGCGCTTCCTGGGTGCGTTGGCCCGGGAACCAGGCCTGCCAGGAGACGAGGCGCTGGGCGGTGACGCGCTCGGTGAGGGTAAGGTTGGCGAGCTGGCCGGCGACGTGGCCGTCGGACTGGCCGTGGTCGGCGAGGAGGATCTGCTCCAGTTGGGCGATGGTGACGGGTTTAGCTGCACGGGCGATCGAAGGGATCAGCAGCAGGAGAAGAGCGGGAGCGGTGAGGACGCGCATAGATGCCTCGCGGTGTGTGGGCTAAAGGCGCCGCCCAGCTATTCCGGCGATGTTGTGGATGATGGGGCCTGACACGATGCAGGGACCCAATCCACTTCGAACGCAAACGACCTGTTCCATCATTATTCGCTCATAATTCCCTGATAATTCAGCACGCAGCGACGCGCCCGTCGCGCGCATCCCGCGCTGCAGGCCTATACTGTTGCGCATCTTGATGCGCGTGCCCGCCATCCTGCTGTTTGCCGCGCTGCTCCCGGCCACGGCGCACGCCGCTCAACTCGTCACTGTCGATCAGGTCCAGCAGATCCTCGCCGCCTCCCACGGCGAGAGCGACGTGAAACTGGCCGAGGAAATCTCCTCCCTCGAAGCTGCCGAGCGAATCGATACCGCAACGCTCGACCGCTGGCAGTCTGCCGCCCCTGGGAGCCATACCCGCGATGCCCTGTTGCTGCTTGCCGATTCCTCCGCCTTTCTCCCTCCTCCGCCCTCCCGGATTGTCGACCAGCCTCCTCCCGACGCCGCCGGCCTCCACCAGATCATCGCCCGAACCGTCGACGAACTCGGCAAGATTCTTCACAACCTTCCAAATTTCATGGCCGTCCGGGTTACCACCCAGTTCGAGGACTCGCCGTGGCGTCAGGAAATCGATAACGCGCAGACTTCCGACGCCCATCAAAATGTGCGATCCCTCGATGCTGCCAACCTTGTAGTGGGCAAGCCGTATTTCCTGCCCCTCTATGCAGGCGATCGGAAACGCATGCAGGTCACCTATCGCGACGGCCATGAGATTCAGGTGAATCTCTCGAAAGACGACGTCGCCGCAGGCCTCCGCAGCCGTGGTGAGTTCGGGCCCATCCTCGCCGTCGTGATCGGAGATGCATTTCGCCAGAAACTTTACTGGGAATCCTGGGAGCAGGGCCCTGCCGGCCCCATCGCCACCCTCCGCTACATCGTCCCTGCGGGCGCATCGCACTATGTCGTGGAATATCCGTCCGACACGGGAGTCGAACGCTTTCTTCCTCCTTATCACGGTGAACTTGCCATCGATCCGGCCACCGGCGCAATCCTCCGCTTCACTCTCATCGCGGAGATGCCGAAGCCGTATCAGACAACCCAGGCGGCGCTGGTCGTCGAATATGGTCCCATCGTTCTCGGCGACCGCATATATATCTGTCCTCTACGATCGGTGAACCTCACCCGCGAGCCGCTGGCCGGCGAGTCGGAGGCCACCGCTCCCACGTTGCGCACGTTTCTCAACGATGTTTCCTTCACGAATTACCATCTCTTTCGTGCCGACGCCCGCATCCTCGACCCCACGCATGCCGACGACGGTCAACCGCCCCCGCAGCCCCACTGACGCCCCGCTTTTCCGGCCCAGTCTCACAAACCTGCTCGCCCTGCCTCGGCAGAACGGCCCAAAATGCCCCAGCTTGCTACTCCCTCCCGTTTAACCCGAGCTCCTCGGTTCCAATCCGCCCGCTGGTTGCATCCCGCACGCCCAGCTGCAGCCACACCCGCCCGGCCGGCACGTCGATCTCCTGCCGCACCCGCATCCCGCTCTGCAGATCGCGCGCCATCTGCGCGGCCGTCAGCGTCACTTCCAGCCCCGCGTCGCTGAAGTTCAGCCGCTTGCCCTCCGCGTCGTAAACCGCCTGCGTCACTTCCAGTTCCGCCTGCTGCTTCCCGCCCGGCAGGTCCTTTAGCACCAGTTGGTGCGGATCGATCGAGTAGTCCACGAAATACCGCGTCAGCGGCGGCTGCAACGGCTCCGGCGGTTTCCCCGCCAGACCGGGCGTCGGTTGCACCCCATGCAGCTCCGCATCGCCCGCCGGCAGTACCCGCGCCTCGAAAATCACCTGCGAGAGCGGCGGAACCCCGTGCTCCATCGCCTCCGTCATCGGGCTCAGCCTTGGCGTCTCCTTCCTCGCCACGCTGGCATCCTCAGCGTAATAGCCGCGCCGGTACTGGAGCTCATACTTCCCCTCCTCGAGCCGCACGGTGATCGTGTGATACGCCCCGTCGTTCTTCGCCTCTGACGGCGCATAGCCGAGCGTGTAGTAGTTCTCGCCGTCCGCGATCGCGTCCGCTACCGCCTTGCCCACCGCATTCGTGTTGTAGTACGCCTCTCCTCCTGTGTCCGCCGCCACCAGCCGCATCTCCTGCTGCGAATCGCCCCACTGCTGCGGAGTCGTGACATCGTTCTGCACGGCCTCGCCCCGGGCCACCTGCATATCTGCTGCCAGTCCCATCTCCGTCGGCGCCACCACGTTCGCAATGTTCGAGTCGGTCAGCGTCAGCAGTGCCCGCGCGTCCACCGGATACACCGCTACCCGCGCCCGCGACAGCTCTGCATTCACCATCCGCTCCGCGGGCCCGATGCGGGCTGCCTGGTACGTACTCAGTCGCGACAGGTCGGGATCGAGAGCCCCCGACAGCCCTCCCGATACACAGATCAGATTCTTCCGTCCCGGCACAGCGCTCAGATAGCGGGCCAGCTCAAGGAACGCCCCCAGCGTGATATCCACGCGCTGCTCCGTTTGGAAGGTCTGCCTGTCCTGCCGGAAATCGTTCACTTCCTGAATCATCTCCGGGATCTCCGCGGCCATCGCCGCATCGGCCTGCTTCTCTGCCAGGTCGCCCGAGGGATCGGTCATGAGGCTCTTCTGCGCCGGCGTGCGCCCCAGGTTCAGCGCCTCCTCGATCATCGCCACATTCGTCGTGAACCCCGAAATCATTCGCAGCCGCGACGCCAGTGTGAAGACCGCGATCTGCGTCCCTGCGGGAATCGTGTGCAGATACTTCAGCATCTGCGCCCGCGCGTTGCTCTGGTCGTTCAACGGCGTGTTCAGCGCATCCAGCAGCAGCACATTGGCCGCGCTCGTAATCCGGTACCGCGGAAAATTCGCGAACACATGCGGCGGCAGCGCCGGCGCCTTCTCTGACTCCTGCACCTCCGTCGCCTTATGCTCCTCGAAGACGGTGATCGTCTGCGGCTTCCCGTCTTCCAGCACCTGGAACTCCGACTGCCGCAGCCCCTCGACCGGCTTGCCTTTGTCCCGCACCACCACATCCAGCAGAACCAGATTTGCGTTGGTCTGAAAGGTGGGAATCTGGCTGGTTTCAGGTTGTTGCGCAGGATTCCCGCCCGTCTGCGCCGCCACTGCCCACACCAGCGTCGATCCAAATCCCGCTATCGAAACAGCCAGGAGCCAGCGGGACCGAATCATGGCCTGTCTCCTTTTATAGAAATGACGGACTTGTTGGAAGGAAGACCCACAGTATAGCCGGAAGTTGGCTTGTCCTCGGTGTGCGGTGAAATTTACAGGATTGTCGGCTAGACGGAAATATTATTTGTTCTATATTGTAGACAATATGGCCGATCACGATTTTCTCGGCGAATTTGAGCACATCATCGTGCTGGCGCTTCTGCGGCTGCAGGATCAAGCCTACGGAGTCACGGTGCGGCGGGAAATCGAATCCCGCACCAGGCGCGAGGTTTCAATCGGCGCTGTGTATGCGACCCTGGATCGGCTGGAGAGAAAAGGGTATGTCAAGTCGCACCGCGGCGATCCCACACCCGAACGCGGCGGTCGTTCAAAACGCTTCTTTCGGGTTACGGCAACGGGAGTGGCGGCGGTGAACCGCACACAACGCGCACTCCACAGAATGACCGAAGGCCTGGATCTCACCCGGAGTTACGCATGACGTCTCAAAACGACTGCATTCAGCCGCCGCGCATGGCGAACTGGCTCGCGTCGCTGCTCATTGGATGTGTCGTCGCATTGGCGGCCAAGCGCAGGGAGATGGTTGCCACCGTGATGTTGGCTGCTATTCTTTGCGCCATGACTGGCGTTGTTGTGGTGCTATCGGCGGCGAAGGGCCACACGTCGATTCTATGGATGCTGCCATGGAACGTCGCTGATTGGTTTGCGATCATGATGGGCGGGACCATCGTCCGGAAGCACAGAACGGCCGCGACTCGTCTGCGCTCGGCGACATAGTTAGTCGGAGATTACTCCCGACTCGCAGGCAATTCCGAAAAGGTGGACGCCTGTAGAATGCTGCGTCGGTGATGGAATTGGCGATTGACCTCTCAATCAAAATCGATCGAAGCCTGTAACAGCCTCGTGTTGAGTTAGGCCGGTTTGCGGGCTGTGGTTTTGTTCCACATCTTCCACGTTGCCCAGCCGCAGACTGCCGCTCCCGCCACCATGGCCGCGACGCCGACTCCCGCGCAGACGAGTCCGGCGACAAGGGCACGTCGCTGATTCGACGGTTTGCGCTCGCGCACATGTTCCGGGCGCACGCCGACGCCGACCGCGTATCCCAAAGCCCGGTGAATGCCAGGAATGTGTTGTACAGCTTTCATCTGCCAGGGCGCCTGAATGGGGCCGGGATTTTCAAAGACATGAGCGATGCCGCGATGAGCGGCTAACTGGATGGCCTGCGTCACTCGAGTGGGAAAGACGCGACGTTTTTGCACGGCTGCCAGGTCCGCCTCACGGAGATTTCTCCTCTGCAGCGGTTCTGCCAACAGGTTCGCCGCAGCGATGCTGTCCTGAATGGCAAGGTTAATGCCCACGCCGCCCGCGGGAGACATGGCGTGGGCCGCGTCTCCGATACAAAGCAACCCAGGCCTGTGCCAGCGTCGCAGCCGATTGATCTGAACGGTGAGGATTTTGATCTGTTCCCAGTCGCGCAGTTCGTCGACTCGCTCGCCCAACCAGGGAACGATTTGAGCAATGGCGTCGCGGAATGCATCGATGCCGAGCGACTGGATCTGACTATAGGAGCCTTTGGGGATGATGAGGCCCGCCTGAAAATAGTCGGAGCGATCGATGAGAATGAGCGCTTTTCCGTAGTTGACGTTGCCGAGCACCTGAGCCGGGTCGTCGGGCCTGCGGCTGATGCGAAACCACAAAACGTCGATGGGCACACCATGCTCGATCACTTCCAGTCCGGCGGCGCGGCGGGTTACAGAATGCCGCCCATCGCAGCCCACCACGAGATCCGCGCGCACCTGGACCTCGTGCCCATCGTTGCGGGCCATGACGCCGACGATGCGCTTGCCGTCCCGGAGCAGGTCAACCGCTTCATGTTTCATCAGCAGTTGAAAGGCTGGAAACCGCTTTGCATGATCCGAAAGGAAGTTCAGGAAATCCCACTGGGGCATGAGGGCCACAAATCTGCACTGGGTCGGGAGGTGGCGGAAGTCGGCCGCTTCGAAGGTGGAATTTCCGATGACGACTCCCACCGACTCAACCCGCTGATGGGGCAATTGGAGGAACTCCTGGAGCAAGCCAAGTTCGCCGAGCACTTCGAGCGTGGAGGGGTGCACGGTGTCGCCGCGAAAGTCGCGGTAGAAGTTCTCGTGCTTTTCGAGCACCGTGACTTCAATACCCTTGCGCGCCAGCAGATACGCGAGCATCATGCCCGCGGGCCCGCCGCCGACGACACAGCAACATGTTTCCACAACCGATGACGCCATCCTGGTATCCGTCCGCCTCTCTGATGATATTGGATGCGATCGCTCGCTCAGGCCGGGCACCGTCGTCGTCGTCTTATTCATTCGGTACGGAGAGCTTTGACGGGGTCGATGGAGGCGGCGCGCTGCGCGGGGATGATGCTGGCGACGAGGGCGCAGAGGCTGAGAGTGACGACGGAGGCGGCGAGGACGAGGGGATCCCATCCTTTGACCTGATAGAGCTGGGCGGCGATGAGGTGAGCGCAGCCGATGGCGGCGGGGATGCCGATGAGCAATCCGATGAGGATCTGCAGGAAGGCTCCGCGGAGGACGAGGCGGACGATGCCGGGGCGGTCGGCGCCGAGGGCCATGCGGACGCCGATTTCGCTGGTGCGGCGCTCGACGGTGTAGGCGGTGACGCCGTAGAGGCCGACGGCGGCGAGGATGAGGGCGAGGATACCGAAGAGGCCGGTCATGTTGGCGACGGCGCGCTGCTGATCGAAGTTGGCGTCGACCTGCTCGCGCATGGGCAGGACGTCGAGGAGGGTGAGGTTGGGGTTGACGTCGGAGAGGACGTGGCGGATCTGGGGCTCGAGGCCGTCCATGCTGCCGTGGGTCTGGAGGACGGCTCCTTCGATGTAGTGGGTCATGTCGTCGATGCGCTGCATGATGGAGCCGTCGTGGTAGTCGACGTGCTGTGTGAGGGGGACGAAGAACATGGGACGCGGCGGCTCGGTGCCAGCGGGGTCGTTGTACTTTGCGTTGCGCACGACACCGACGATTTCGTAGGTGCTGCTGTAGCGCGGGAGATCGAGGCCGAAGTACTGGCCGATGGGGTTTTCGCCGGGCTTGAAGAAGCGCTTGACGAAGGCTTCGTCGACGACGACTACGTTTTGGGTGGCGGCGGTGTCGTCTTCGGAGAGGGAGCGGCCGCGGACGATGTGCTGGCCCATGGTCTCAAGGTAGCCTGGGGCAACGTGATCCCAGGAAGAACCGACGGGCTCGTTCATGTCGGGCATGCCGTGGCCCTGGCGGATGACCATTTCACCCCAGTTGTCGGTAAGCGGGGTGTACTGGGCGAGGGCGGCGCGCTCGACGCCGGGAATGTGGGAGAGGCGATCCTGCAGCTCGCGGTACAGGGCGTCGAGCTGGGGCATGGAGTACGAGGGCCAAGGGGCGATGAGGCCGATGGTGACGCGGTGGTCGATGTCGTAGCCGAAGTCCTGGTGCTGGAGGTTGGCGAGCGAGCGGGTGAGCAGGCCGGCGCCGGTGAGCAGGACGACGGAGAGGGTGGCCTGGACGATGACGAGAGTCTTTTGCGACCAGGATGCATGATCGCGGGTGCTGCGATTGGCGCCGCGAAGAGCTTCGACGGGATTGGCGCGGGTGGCGAGCCACGCGGGGGCGGTTCCGAAGATGGCACCGGTGACGAGCGACAAGACGAAGGCGAAGGCAAGGACGGGGAGCGAGGGAGTGGCAGCGATGGGCACGAACTTCGCGCCGTGGAAAGCGAGGGCGACTACGGCTTTGACGCCGAGGTAAGCGACGGCGAGTCCGGCCAGTCCGCCGAAGATTGAGAGAAGGATGCTCTCGGTGAGGGTTTGGCGGATGAGGCGATTGCGCGATGCGCCGAGGGCGAGGCGGATGGAGGTTTGGGTGCGGCGCGCGGCTCCGCGGGCGAGCAGCAGGTTGGCGATGTTGGCGCAGGCGATGAGGAGAACGAGGCAGCAGACGGCGAGGAGGATGTGGAGGGTGTCGGCGTAGTCCTCTTTCATGGTGGCGACGCCGATGCCGGCGGGGATAACGCGGATGTTCTGTTTGGAGAGATTGGCCTTGATGCCGGACATCCAGTCGGCGGGCATGCCACTGTCATTGACGAGCCACTGGCGGAGGAGCGCGGTCATACGAGGACCGGTGGTGTTCACGGAGGCGCCGGGGCGCAGGCGGCCGATGACGCGGAGCCATGCCTGGAAGCGATGGATCATGGAGTTGGATCCGAGGAAGACCGGTTCCTGATTGATGGGGATCCAGAGGTCGGGGGGATCGCTGCGGAGAGTTTCACCGAAGAAGCCGGGCGGAGTGATGCCGATGATGGTGACGGGGTGGTCGCTGACGATGAAGGTAGAACCGACGATGCTGGGGTCGGAGCCGTACTGCTGCTGCCAGGTGCGGTAGCTGAGCATGGCGACGGGCGGGGAGCTGGGCTGATCATCAGAGGGCGTAATGGTGCGCCCGGCGAAGGCGCCAAGGCCGAAGGTGGAGAAGTAGTTGCCGCTGACCATTTCCTCGCGGAGGGGTTTGGCAACGCGGTCGGTCTCGCCGCGGCGCACGCCGAAGGTATATCCGCCAGCCTGGAAGGCGGCGAGCGAGGAGAACTCGGGAGTGTTCTGCTGCATGCGCTGATAGAAGGGATACGAGAAGAAGCCCCAGTCGTCCTGAGTGCTGCCCTCGATGCAGCAGTCGGAGCCTACGCCGATGCGATAGAGGCTCGCGGGGTCGACAACGGGCAGCGACTTGAGCATGACCGTGTCGATGAGGGAGAAGATGGCGGTGGTGGCGCCGATGCCGAGGGCCAGAGTGAGCATGGCGGTGAGGGTGAAGACAGGGGACAGGCGCATTTGGCGGAGAGCGTAGGCAATATCCTGGCGCAGGGTCTGCATGGGGTCAGCCTCTGGTGACCATACGAAGTAAGATGCGGGGTGGTTCCCGGGAAAGACAGGGATCAGTGATCAGGGATCAGTGACCGGTGATCAAGCAGACAGGAGACGGGAGACAGGAGACAGGAGACGGCAGGCAGGAGGCCTTTCGTATGATGGGCAGATGGGGAAGTTGGTGTTCTGTGCAGTTCTGCTGAGCTGGGGGGTGGTGGGGGTGGCGCAGAGTGTGCCTTCGGCGCCGAGTGCGCCTTCTGCGCCGGCTCCGAATGCGCCGACAGTGCAGAGTTTGCCTCCCACGCCCGAGGATCGGCCGTGCGATCTGCATGCGCTGATGGTGTGCGTGAAGCATGTGGCCGAAGACGAAAAAGGGATTGTGAGCCCGCTGCATGCTCCGACGGAGGACCTGCTGTGGATCGTGCCGTTTGGGGCGGCGACGGGGGTTGCGATTCACTACGATACGGAGGCGATCCAGGACCTGGGCGTGCACACGACGCGCGAGGATCATTTCAACAAGCTGTCGGATTATGCGGGACTCTACGCTCCGTTTGCGGCAGCCGGGGTTGGGTATGGTGCTGGTTCCGTGCGGCATGACGATTATCTGAAGGAGACTGCGGTGCTCTCGGCGGAGGCGATGGCGGACGCGGGGATTCTGGATGAGGGGCTGAAATATGCGCTGGACCGGGAGTATCCGATGGCGGACAACGCGAAGGGCGGGTTCTGGCCGGGTGGGCCGAAGAGCTGGCCGAACAATCCGTCGATGCCGTCAGAGCATGCGATGAATGTGTGGGCGTTCGCGCACGTGGTGGCGGGGCAGTATGACGGGATCGCGACGAAGGCGGTGGTTTACGGAGTGGCGAGCACCGTCTCGGTATCGCGGGTGCTGGCGCGGCAGCATTTTCCATCGGATGTGGTGGTTGGGAGCACGTTTGGGTACTTGATCGGCGGGTACGTGCTGCATCACCGGTCGCGGGAGCATGGCAACCTGGTGGATGTGTCGGCGGTGCAGACGCCGATGGGGCGGGGGATCGAGCTGCGGGTGAATTTATCGCGCGGGGAGTGAGACAGGGTACAGGGTGCAGGGTACAGGGTGCACGGTACAAAACAGCGGTCGGCGGTTCGGTGTTCAGATCGCGCTGCGCGCGATCTGAACACATCTGCCAAAAGCGGGCAGAGCCATTCGACGCGCAACTCGCCAAGCTCAGTGCTTGCTCAGGCCAGGTTATGGGGCACCCAGCTTAGTCGAGCTCGGATGAGGCGGGCGGGAGTGTGTCCGGGCGGGGATCGCGCGGAAGCCTGGCCGAGGGCATTTCGAGCGGCTGCGGCCGGACGGTGAGGGCTCGATATTGAAAGAACATGTTCATGCGCCAGCGGAGGATCATGCCGAAGGCGAGGATGAAAAAGAGGCCGCCGGTCTGCTCGATGGACATGATGCGGTTGAAGTAGCCGCGGGCGACGAAGCGGACGGCGGCGAGAACGATGATGACGAGGAGAAAGGCCTGGGAGCGCTTCATCATGATGACCTCGCCTTCGCGATGGAGGCGGGAGGTGCGCAGAAGCGGCCAGGCCAGGACGATGGCGCCGATGAGGAAGGCGGCGAGGGCCCATGTCCACGGAAAGCGAAACATGGGGACGATAAACATGGAGAATCCGGTGGCCATGCCGGCCGGGGGGATAAGGATTTTCTTGAGGGTCACGGGAGTCTGACCTTCGCGAACACGCCAGATGAGAACGGCGACGGCGCCGAAGATGGAGGTAACCACGGAGGTGAGGGGGGATATGTGCACGGTACACCTCTACAACGACGCCGCAGCGGAGGGGACGATCTATCAGCGTTGGGCGGGCTGCCTGGAGAAGCCTCTGCTTCAAGGATACCGCAACGGGGAAGGGCTGACGGGGCGGTCGGCCCCCGGGGCTTGCCGGCCCGGTCCCGGGCGAAGGGATTTGCCAAGAGACACAAACGTTGTATAGAAATATTGCAGTGCAGCATGTATTCTTGCTGCGATGCACAATGCTTTCTCGCGGGAAGCAGGAGACTGGAATGGAATCGAGTGTATTGCAGGAACAGCCGAAGGTGATGACCGAGCCCCCGTTTACGCTGGAAGGCCGGGCCGCGCTGGTGACCGGAGCGGGGCGCGGGATCGGAAGAGCGATCGCGAAGCGGCTGGCGTCGGCGGGCGCCCGGGTGATGATCAACGATCTGGATGAAACGATGCTGCGGGAATCGGAAGTTGAGTTCGCGGACGCGGAACACGTACGGCACGTCCAGGGCGACCTGACCGATCCGACCACGCCGGACGCGGTGGTGCAGGCGACGCTGGACGCGTTTGGAGCGATCGACATCATCGTGAACAACGCTGGCTACAGCTGGGATAACGTGATCCAGAAAACGACGGACGAGCAATTCATGGCGATGCTGGAGATTCATCTGGTGACGCCATTTCGATTGCTGCGGGCAGCGTCTACGTTCATTCGGGAATCGGCGAAGCGGGAGATCGCGGCGGGGCAGCAGGTGATGCGCAAGGTGGTGAACATCACGTCGATCGCGGGGACGGACGGCAATCCGGGGCAGGCCGGCTATTCGTCGGGCAAAGCCGGTGTGATCGGACTGACCAAGACGCTGGCCAAGGAATGGGGCCGTTACAACGTCAACGTCAATGCGGTGGGATTCGGACTGATTCAAACCCGGCTGGTGCAGGACCTCAACGCACCGGGCGCGAGCATGGAGATGCACGGCCATCAGATTCGGCTGGGTGTGCAGCCAAATCTGCTGGAGTCTGTGAAGAGCGCCTGTCCTCTGGGGCGACTAGGGACACCGGAAGAGGCGGCGGGAGCGGTGCTGTTCTTTTGTTCGCCGCTGTCGGACTACGTCACCGGTGAGGTGCTGATTTGTGGTGGTGGCCTGCACTTTTAGCGGGACGTTTGGGAGCATGCGTCGCGACGGTGTGGGGTTCGGGATCGACGTCTTTGGCAAACATGTAATCTTCTTCAACCAGCCAATACACCTCGAGCCAGTGGTCGAGACTGTGCTCGTGGCCGGAATCATGCGAGCCGGGGTGCGGTCTTTCCTGGATGTGTTCCTGAATGTGGGGGACGTGTTCTAAAAGGGCTGGCATGGTCGCCTCCGAAGCGGTTGTTTGTCTGGAACAAAGAGAAGTGGCCACAGAACAGCACAAACGGCGGGGCGGCGCTGTGACGGGGGTCACAAAAGTTGCAGGTGGCTGCAGAACGCGGGCCGCGCGACCTTGTTTTGATCCCATCAATAAGTGAACTTCCGTGTGATGGCGAGCAGCCCGAATTCTGGGGCGCGGGTATAGATTTGTGGGCGATCTCCGCAGGCGCCGATCGCTCGATTTTTGCTGTTTTCTAACTTCCTCTCCCAACGGCGGCGGCGGAATTCAAAGGCTCATCGGAGGCAGGGAACGACTCGGCCTCCCCATGTTCGCTTTATCCAGTGGTGCCGCCATGTGCGTTCATGCTCACTTCGCGTGCCGGGTTCGCAGACTCACGCCTACTGTGAGGTTCGACCGCGTTCCGGCGTTTCAGTCCCAATTCACAGCTTGAGAACTAAGGAAGGAACCGGCCCATGACAAATCGAGAAGTCGTCGTCCTGAGCGCGGTGCGCACAGCCATCGGTAAATTCGGGGGAGCACTGAAGGACGTTCCGCCGACTGAGCTCGCAGCGAAAGTTGTCTGCCAGGGTGTGCAGCGCTCGGGCCTTGCGCCGAACGAGATCGGCCATGTTGTATTCGGCAATGTCATCCACACCGAACAGAAGGACATGTACCTTGCCCGCGTCGCGGCAGTGCGCGGCGGCATACCCGTAGAAGCGGCGGCGCTGACCGTGAATCGGCTGTGCGGGAGCGGGTTGCAGGCCATCCTGACCGCTGCCGCCGCCATCGTTCACGGCGACACCGACGCTGCTATCGGCGGCGGAGCGGAGTCGATGAGCCGAGCGCCCTACTGGCTGCCATCGATGCGCTGGGGCGCGCGGCTGAACGACGCGACCGCGGTGGATGTTCTGGTCGCCGCCGTGACGGATCCGTTCGACGAAGTGCACATGGGGATCACGGCGGAAAATGTCGCGCGGAAATGGGGAATCTCGAGAAACGACCAGGATGAGCTGGCGGTGGAGAGCCATCGTCGCGCGATGGACGCAATCAACACCGGGAAGTTCAAAGGGCAGATTGTTCCGATTGAACAGAAAACGAAAAGCGGCCCGGTGTACTTCATAACTGACGAGCAGCCGCGAGCGGACGCCACGAAAGAAAACCTGGCCAAGCTGAAGCCGGCATTCGATCCAGAGGGCACGGTGACGGCGGGCAATGCGTCGAGCATCAATGACGGGGCCGCCGCCGTGGTCCTGATGGAAAGGAAAGCGGCGGAGGAGCGCGGACTGCAACCTCTGGCCAGGCTGGTGGACTACACGGTGGTGGGAGTGGAGCCGGCGGTGATGGGTATCGGGCCGGTTTCCGCGGTGCGCAAGCTGTTCCAGCGGACCGGACTGAGCACCGCGCAGATGGATGTGATTGAACTGAACGAAGCCTTCGCGGCGCAGTTGCTCGCGGTGCGACGCGAGCTTGAGTTCCCCCCGGAGAAAACCAATCCCAATGGCAGCGGCATTTCCCTCGGTCATCCGCTGGGAGCAACCGGCGCCATTGTCACGGTAAAAGCGCTGCATGAACTGAAGAGAATCGGTGGAAGGTATGCGCTGGTCACCATGTGCATCGGCGGCGGGCAGGGGATCGCCGCCATTTTCGAGACAGTGAACTAAGGAAGAGGGAGGCGGAAATGGACACCGCAGTACTGATCGAACAGAAGATCCCATTTGCCCGGCCTCTGGAAGGCAGAGTGGCTCTGGTGACGGGTGCGTCCCGCGGAATTGGGCGCGCGATCGCCAAAGAGCTCTCCGACCGAGGGGCCGTGGTCGTCATTAATTTCTTCAACAGCATCGGTCGCGCTCAGGAGCTGAGAGACGACATCGTCAGCAGCGGAGGCGAGACCTGCCTGATGCAAGGCGATGTTTCCAACCGGCAGGACGCGCGGAGGGTGATTCGGAAAATCCTCGATGTCTATGGAAGGCTGGACATTCTGGTGAACAACGCCGGAATCACGCGCGACCGTTCATTCCGGAAGATGACCGACAGCGACTGGCTGGAAGTGATTGAGACCAACCTGAACAGTCTTTTTTACTGCACGAGCACCGCGGTTCCGGCGATGATCGAGCAGAAGTACGGGAGGATCGTGAATATCGCTTCATTCTCCGGGCAGGCCGGCAACTTCGGCCAGGCGAATTATGCGGCGAGCAAAGGCGGGATCATCGCCTTCACCAAGGTGCTCGCGCTGGAGCTGGCGAAATACAACATCACCGCCAACGTGATATCACCTGGCTTTACCGCAACCGATATGCTCGCCGCGGTGCCGGGCGAAATCCAGGATCAGATCAGGAACCGGATTCCGCTCGGGCGATTCGCGCAACCGCAGGAAATTGCAAAGGCCGCCGCCTTCCTGATTTGCGACGGCGATTATGTGACCGGCCAGCAAATCAACATCAACGGAGGCATCTATATGTAGCATGGGGGTGCTTTTTACCGGGAGCGGGCGCTCAGCCACTGGTCGATATGTGGCCAGGTGGTCCTGGGCGCCGCGCTTCCGGCCATGATCCCGATGTGACCACCGGGAATCCGGTAGAGTTCCTTATCCTTGCTCCCGGTCTTCGCGAGGATTGCTTCGGACTGACATGGGGGCGTAATGTGATCGCCCTGGGCGATGACGGTGAGCAGATTCGCCCGAATCCTGCCTAAATCGACTCGTTCTCCACGCACCACGAGTTCATTCTTCATAAGGAGATTGTTGCGGTAGAGATCGACAATGAGCTGGCGATAGGCGCCGCCGGCCATGGGAATGTTATCGGTGACCCATGTGTTCATAGCGTGCCAGGCCTCGACGACCTGCGGATCGTCGAGGTTGTCCCACAGCTTGCAGTAGTTGGTGATGTAGTTCTCGACGGGCTTGAGGGCCTTCGCGCCGTAATCGATCATCTCGCCGGGCACGTTGCCGAAGGCTTCGAGGATTCTGTCAACGTTGAAATACTTTTCATCGGTCCAGCGCGCAAAGGTGATGCCATTGCGGTCGGAGAAATCCAGGGGCGCGGTGAGGAGCAGCAGATTGCGCAGCCCGTCATCGGGGCGCATCGCGGCATAGATGGTGGTGAGGATAGCCCCGATGCACCAGCCCAGCATGCTGAACTCTTCGCAACCGGAGATAGCTTTGACCTTGCGAATTGCGCGGGGCAGATATTCGAGGGCGTAGTCGTCGAGCTTAAGATGCCGGTCCTCGAAGCCGGGCACGCCCCAGTCCAGGAGGTACAGGTCATAGCCCTGGCCGACCATGAACTCGACGAAGCTGTGCCCGGGGCGCAGATCGAGAATCGAGGGGCGGTTCATGATGGCGAAGATCAGCAGGAGAGGGGTGCGATGCCGATCTTCGGCGGCGACCACCGGCGTGTAGCGGTAGAGCTTGGCCTTGTTCAGGGCCCACACCAGTTCTTTGGGCGTCTGGGCAATCGGCGCTTTGGTGGTGAGCACCTGGGTAAAGGTCCACAGTCTCTGCTGCAGTGCAACGAAAGCATCCGATGCAACGACTGCTTGCTCCATGGCTTACCTCGGGGTATTTCTCCCCCGGACGATTCTGCGGCGCGGCCGCTTAGCGGAGGCGACGGGTGCGGCACCCCGCGGCTGGGCCGCAGCTTTCGCAACGCCTGGTCTTGAGTCTTTTCCTGCTGGTGGTTCGGGCGCGTGGGCTCCGCCTCGCAGGATCTTTGCAATGGTATCCAGCTTGGCGTCCATGTCGTCGAGACGCATTTCGACATTGGTGAAGCGCTCGGCCAGCGCGGCGACTTCCTGGCGCGAGGGCAGAGAGAGCTGCTGCAGGGCCTGAACCATGGATTTGTCGAGGGCTTCGCGCATGGGCGCCGAGGCGGCCAGGTATCCATCCAGCATGGCGCCGCTGGCCTGGGCATAGGCTTCGGTGTTGACGGCTTCGACCATGGTCTTCGCCATGGCATCGAGGTAGGCGTCGCGCATGGCGCGGAAGGGCTCCAGCGGATCGACGGGTTTCGCGGTCTTCTCCTGAGTCTCGCTCATGAATGGCGTCTCCTTCCCGGCCACACGAAGCATATACCCGCCGGGTCCGGCGAGCCATGGATCGTATTGCGCCAAAGCGCCTTTCCCACCCCACCACGCCAACCGCAGGCGTAGTGGGGTGGGGCTGCCGTTGTTCAGCGGACGGCCATGTCCAGCAGTTCCTTCTGGGCGTCGACGATGGCGTCGACACCGCGCTGGATGGAGTCAGCCGCGGCTTCGACCGGGCTGCCCTCAACGCCGAACTGGCGGCTCGAGGATTCGAAGACCGCTTTGGCCTGGGCGGCGGAATGCTCCAGGGCTTTCTTCTGCATTGCAACAGCGCGCTCCACCGATTTCTTCGCGAAGCTGTCGGCGTCTTCCACAACTTTCTCGGCCGTCGCGGTACGCTCCTTCAGCAGATCAGCGAATGCGCGGCTCTGCTCGACGAAGAAGTCGATGGCCACCTTCTGGATTTCCGCATAGCGGTCAAACCCGCTGTTCTGCAGATCGAGCATAAAGAGGCCAGGCGCGCCGGGCAGCTTCTGAACGGTTTTCTTGCACAGCTCGACAACCTCGGCATTCTGTTGCGCCGCAATCTCAATGCTCTTCTTCTGAACTTCGGCGATTCGTCCCACGCCAGTGGTGAACAGCCTGGCGACCTCGCCGAAATCGACTTTGGCCGGCGGCTCGGGCGCTGCCGGATCCCGATGAACTCTCTGTGTGGTGCTCATATGGCTCCCTGCCTTTTCCATGCTGCACAGATTGCTGCAATGCAGCATAGAGTGATACTACTCCGGCGCGGGCGGATGTCAAGGGGTAAAATGAAGGCCCGATATGCCGCCCAAAGCCATTCTGATCAAGAAATACGAGAACCGGCGCCTGTACGATGCCACCAACAGCAGGTACGTGAACCTGGAGGATGTGGCCGAGATGCTGAAAAAGGGCCACGATGTGCGGGTGGTCGACGCCGCTTCGGGCAAGGATATTACGCGCCTGATCCTCACGCAGATCATCATCGAGGACGCCAAGACCCCTGATTCCACGTTTCCGCTGGATCTGCTTCGACAAATGATCATCACATCGGGGCGGGCGAGCCAGGAGACAGCGCTGCGCTACATGAAGACGATGCTGGACATTTACCAGGACACGTACCGGGCGATGTCGCCAGCTGTGAATCCGTTTGGAGTGTTCCGGGGCGCGGGTGGAGAGGCGGGGCCGAATCGGGGCGAGCCGGTTCAGCCGGTAAGCTACAGCAGCGCGGAGGCTGAGCCGGAGACAGAGGAAGTGGGTGGGCTGAGGCGGCGGGTCGCCGATCTGGAGAGGCTGGTGGCCTCGCTAGCTCCCGGAAAACCAAGCCCACGGAAGCGTGCGGGCAGGAAGTAGGGCCTGATTCCGCCTTTGAATTCGGCCTCTATCCGGCCGCCTTTTTCAGGATCGCGGCGGGAAGGGTGATGGAGCCGATGCGGCCGGAGTTTTCATCGACAACAATGATGCGCAGAGTCCCAGTGTCCTGTTGCTCGCCGACAAACTGGTCGAAGGGGATTCCATCGCTGAGGAGCTTTTGCCAGGTTGCCGGCTTTAGACGGAGCACGAGCGATTGCCCGTTCACCCGCGCATGGATGCCCGCGTCATCGCGCTGGACGAGGAAGATATCGAGTTTGCCGATCCAGCGATCGCCTTGCTGCGTGAGGCTGACGTCGGTCGCCGCGATCCGGAGGGTGATTGCAGCTCCGCTGGATGCCGCGCCGGGATGCGCGCTGACAGCAATTTCGGTTGCGTCGAGGGGCTGCCAGATCGCCTGCTCAAATCGATCCTTCAGGGTGGCGGGTTCTTTAGCGTAGAGATAGCCGGTACGGTAGCGCAGCGCAACGCCACGGCGCGCGGCAACCCTGACGGTCAGGCGATGGTACTGATCGTCGGGCGGGGAATCGGGCGCAAAGCTGAGCAGGTAAGCGGCTCGGCCATCTTCGATGACACTATTGAGAGCCGCGACCATGTTGCCGGAGCGGCGAAAGATTCGCCCTCCTGTGGCCTGGGCCATTTGCTGGATGGCGATCTGAATCGGGTGCGTATCCTGCTGCATTGCAGCGGTGGTGCGGCCGGGCCTGGCGCCAGGCGCGTTATCGCCGAGGGAGGCTTTCGGAGTCACCTCTTTGACCGGCTCTTCCAGCTCCACGTTGGGATTTTGCAGGCTGGGATCGACGGTATTGGTCTCCAGTTGCGAAGCGTCGAGTGGATAGACGCTGACGTGCGCGTCGTTCAGCGCCTCCTGGGCGCGCAGCGCGTAAGGATCGACACTAGTGTGGCCTTTATCGCTGCCGGCGGCGCGATCGGTCCAGTCGGCGAGCACATTGTCGCTTGCGATCCACACAAGATTCTTGTGCCCGGGAGTTTCGGCAAGGTGCGCGGCGACACCCACGAGCATGGTGAGCGCGTCGCGGCCGGGGTGGTCGCCCTCGTTCGTCAGTTTGGGATCGACCATGGTGGGCGGCGGGGCCGCGCCTCCACCCGCCGCGTTTCCATTCACGTATTGCATGTCGGACGGGTTATGCACGTCGTCGAACTGCTGGCGGTTGCGTTGCTCTTCATCCTGAGCGCGAGCCAGATCCGCCGCACTGGGCATCCACTGACGCAATGCGGAGGCGAGGGCGGCATGATCGCGTGTCTCCTCTACGAGGATCCTGAATCCCTGACCAACTCGTACATAAAGGCCGACGCGCTCGTTGGGCGGCAGGTCCGCAACAAACTTCAACATCTGCCGGCGGGCAAGGGTGAGATCGGCGAAGGCCAGGCTTCTGGCGGCGAGGAGAAGAATCGTGGAGGAGCCTGCCGGGGCCTCGGTTCCTGGAGCGTTCGCGCTATCCACTGCGCCGAGGCGATTCGAATAGACCGTCTCTTCAGGTGCAATGCCTGAGGGCCCAGGAGTATTGGCAACCATCTCGCCGGATGTGGCGGCCTCGCTGAAAAAGCGAACGGTCTGCTTCCGTCCGTTGTCATAGATTTCGAAGTCTTCCGGCTTGAGGCCTGTGACGGGATGGCCACCCTTGTCATAGGCAGCGACGCCGACATCGACCAGACGTGTGCTGATGTGCAGCGTGAAGTTCGATCCCGAGGGCGGGGGCGCGGGAGCCACAGGTTTGTCCGGCAGACTGGTCGTCTTCGCGATGCTGATTTCGGGAACCGGGGGCACAAGGGCCGGCGCCGGGGCTGGCGTTGGAAGTACCGCTGTGTTCGGAGCGGGGGGAGCAGCGGCGGCGGTCTCAGCGGGTGCAGCGGCGGCATGATTATCTTCGGCCAGAGTCTGTTGTTGGGGTACCGGGAGTGGCGATGCGGAAGGGGTAGGCCGCTCAGCAGGCAGGCTGGTCGCCGGAGGGGCGTTGTCGGCGGTGAGAATGCGGGCGTCGGCGCGGAAGAGGTGGTATTGGTTGAAGACGACTTCGTTGAGCATGGTTTGCAGCGGGGTGGAGTGGAGATCCTGATGCTCGACGTCGGTGGGGCGCTGGGATATGCCGCCGGCTCTGCCGGTGATGCGTGTGACTCCCGGGAGCTGCTCAGGGGCGAGGAAGATGGAGACGCTTTTGACCGGACATATATATGTCCGACTGCCAAGCTCGATGGGGCCGTATTCGACCATGATGTCGGCTTTGACGACGGGATCGGCTTTGGCGAGGTCGGCGATGAGGGTGAGGCGGAGGATGGTTCCGGTGGCGGGGTCGATGGTGAGCTCGCCGTGGTAGCCGGAGAACCGGCGGAAGACGCTGTCGTCGATGCAGCAGAATTCCACCTGATAGTGCGAGTCGCGCCGGGCCACGACGAAGCGAAAGACGGCCTGCAGTCCGCCAGGGCCCTGCTCCCAATGGCTCCAGGTGAGGGTGCCCTGAGGCGCGTCTCCGAGGACGGTGGCGAGGATGGGACCGAATTCGCCCTTCGAGGTGAGGCTGGACGCATTGGACGGCGCACTGTTTGCTGCGTCGGCCATTTCCTGTCCATCGCGGTAGAGGACTGCGACCGAGGATCGGCTGACAGGATGGAGCGGCTGGTATGGAGTGAACGTGCCGCTGACATTCTCCTCGCCGAGGTCTTTCTGGACCGCGGGTGAATCTTCAAAGTGGATGGTGTCGCGCGTGGCGAAGAGATTGGGGAGCTGATGCATGATCTTTGCGGCGTAGTCGACGGTCGCGGCCATCATGCGGCGCTGCGTCTCGGGGTCGGGGGCAGCGGCCGTGGGAATTTCGGCGGGAGGGGGATCGAGGAAGGCAGCCTGATCGGCGAGCGCGACGAGGGAACGGCGGGACTCGGGGCCCGGCAAAGCCGCTTCGAGCGCGGCGAGCCTGGTTGCGCTCAGGCGCTCTGTCAGTTCCAGATCGTAGAAGCGCGGAGCGATTTTCACGTCTGATTTTGCGTGATTCGCGGCGACGAGCCGCTCCAGCTGAGCTACCGTGATGCGCTTAGCGGCGAAGGTGGGCAGAGCAACCTGAACGAGGAGGCAAAAGAGCACCAGCTTTCGCATCATCCACCTCGCATCAGGGGTTGGGCTGCTGCGAGGTAGACGAAGCGGCGTTTGGGTTGGCGGAGGCGTCCTGGGAGTGGCTGGCGCGGAGCTTTTCCATGACGGTTTTGTCGGCAGCCTGGGTGAGGGTCTTGGTCTTCGTGAACTCGGCCTGCGCCAGGGCGTGATCGCCCCTGGACTGATAGAGACGGGCGAGGCGCCAGTGAACCTGCACATCGGTGGGCGCGAGACGCGCTGCCGTTTTGAATTCGCGGAGAGCGTCGTCGTTGTGCCCGGCTGTGGCGTCGATGATGCCGAGATCGAGCCAGGGAAGTTCCTGCCGGGAATTCAGATGCAGAGCCTTCTCAACGATTGGGCGGGCCACGTCGGGACGATTCAGGCGAACGTTGGAATCAGCCCAGTAGGCCAGCGACTCGGCATCGTCGGGGGCGTTTTCGCTTTCAAGCTGGAACTGGCGAGCGGCCTCGTCGAACTGGCTCTGACACCACAATAGATAGCCGAGACCGAAGTGTACGCCCGGTTCTTTAGGGTCGGCCTTCACGGCATTGCGGAATTGCTGGATGGCGTCGGCGTGGTCAAGCATCGAGTCGTAGGCCTCGCCTGCGAGCATGTCCGCCTCCGCCGACTCCGCGTTCAAAGTGAGAATCTGGTGGTAGACGTCGAGCACGCACTGATATTGCTTCGACCACAGGCAGCTGTGCGCCAGGACGAGACGATAGGGGAGGTTCTGCGGATCGCGGGCCATGGCATCGCGCAGGTAAGGAACCGCCGCCGCGTATTCGCCGGCACCGTAGTATGCCATCCCAAGGAGCAAGCGGAGGCGTTGTGCGTCGGGGGAATCGGGAGGCGCGGTACGGAGCAGCGGCTGGAGGACGCGAGCGGCCTGTTTCAGATCGCCGGCCTTGAAGAGCGCCAGTCCGAAATTGAGCCGTAATCCGGGCATAGATGAATTGAGAGCCGACGCCCTGCGATAGAAGGCGACAGCCTCGCTGTAGTGCTGCTGCTGCGATTCCAGAAAGCCGAGATGGGCGAAGGCCTCGGCGTTATCGGGATGAGTTTTCAGGATGGCTTGCCAGGCGGCTTCAGCCTCGGTGCTCCTGCCTTGCTGCTCGAGGGAAAAGGCGGTGTCGCGCTGGCTGGAGTAGGCATTCGCAGTTTGGGCCTGGGAGCAGGCAGCAGCGAAGGCCACCAGCACTGCGAGCACAATTCCTGTTTCCGCAACCCGACTCACACGCATATCAACCATTCTCGCCCGCCGCAATCGTGCGGTGCAATCCGGAGAGCATGTGCGGAAAAGAAGAAGGCGCGGCAGATGTCTCCGCCGCGCCCAAGGGAGGCCAACTTGAAAATCAGAAGACGAACTTGCCACCCAGCTCCATGGTTCGAGGACCGTAATCGCCCGTGACAGCGCCGAAGTTTCCATCGTGGCTGCCCGTATCGATGTTCTGGAAAATGGTGTGGTTGAACGTGTTGAAGGATTCGAAGCGAAGCTCCACCCTCGTCCCCCTCTCATTGAGCGGAATGGCTTTGAACAGGGAGAGGTTCCAGTTGATGATGCCCGGCCCCAGCGCCGAATCCTTACCGGCGGTGCCGAAGCCCTGATTCGTGCCGCCGTTCCACGGAGCAATGGGATCCCCATCCGTCGCTGTCGGGTTCGCTTTGTTGTAATACGAAGTGGGAGAGAACCACTCGCCCACCTTCTTCGGATAAGTCACCTTCGCTATGAGATTCGGTCGATTGTTCGTGCCGCCACCCAGACCGAGGCTATCGGCGCCGGTGTAACCGATGTAGAGAGGCACGCCCGACTCCGCCGTGGTAATGCCGGAAATGGTCCAACCGCCAATCGTATCGCGCGCTAACATGCTGCCATTCTTGCCGAAGGGCAGGTTGTAGACGTAACTGGCATTGAAGATATGACGCCGGTCGAAGCCGGTATCCGACCCCTTGTCATAGCGGGGGTTGAATGGATCCGACAGCCCGTTGAGGTCGTTGGAGACGATGGAGATGTTATGCGACCAGGTGTAGGACAACTGGGTGGTCAGGCCGTGTTTATTCTCAAAGCGAATGCCGGCCTGCAGCGAGTTGTAGTTGAAGTTGGTCTCATTCTCTTCCTGCTCAATCCCGGAGAAGCCGGGGTAGATGCGGTACAGGTTCGCATTCAGACTGCCGTTGGCTACGCCCTCGCGATCGTCGTAAGGGTTTGCAGAGTTGGTGGGATCGGTTAGGGGCAGCGTGTTGATGGCGCGGTCGTCGTCCTGAGACCAGCCATCGGAGCCGACATACTGAACCACCGCAACCACCGAGGGAGCCAGTTCGCGCTGAATCCCCAGACTATAGAGTTCCGTGCCCGGACTCGGGAAGTGGTAGTTGATGTTGGTCAGCACCGACGGGAAGGACTGTGTCGTGGTTGCTCCGGTCAAAGCGCTGGTGTGGGGGTTCGAGAAGTAGACGTTGGTCGCGGATGGCTGATAGGCGAAGGGCGGGTTCAGAGCGGCGTTGTAAACATCATTGCCCTGGACGCGTTCGTAGAAGACGCCGTAGCCGCCGCGCAGGACGGTCTTGCCGTTGCCGTTGATGTTATAGGCGAAGCCAATACGCGGCTGCCACGTTTTGTAGTCGTTCTGGACGACGCCACGCGGGAAGCCGCCCACGTCGGCTTGCTTGATGCCGTTGAGGTAGAATTGCTGGCCTTTAAAAGTAGTCAGCGAGGCGGGATTCAGTGTGCCGGCAGCCGTGACCGGATTGCCGAGCGAGGAATCGTAGTCGGCGGCGACGAAGTTGGCAAACTGGTTGTAGCGCTCAAATGCGTGCGGCATGCCGTCGTAGCGCAGACCCAGATTCAGGGTAAGTCGCGGACCGACGTGCCAGTTGTCGTTGGCGTAGAATCCATAATTGTTGTTGACCCAATGCTTATCGGCCAGATACTGGAGCTGAGTAAAGCTGGATGCATCGCCCAGCAGGAAATTGATGTAGGAATCGTGGGAGAAGGCGCTGACATTGAAGACCGCAGTGCCCTGGGTGTTGGCCTGCAAATCCTGGTTCTTGTAATCGTGCAGCAAGCTAAAGCCGAATTTGAGCTGGTGACGTCCTTTGGTCCAGGACAGATCGTCGCGGTACTCGAAGCCTTCGTAGCCGTTCTTCCAGGGGTAGTAGGACTCGCTCCAGTTGGTGTTCAGTGGGGCGCCCTGCAGATCGATTTCCGGCATGTCGTCGCCAACGTTGTCAGAGACCGGGAAGAAGCTCTGAGCGGACCAGGCGGACGGTATCTTGTAAGTGCCGCCAAATCCGGCCTGCGGCGTGAGGGTGATTTTGTTGCCGCTGTAGAGGAAAGCTGTCTCGTTGAGCAAAGTCGGCGTATAGGTCTGAGTCAGCTTGATGACCGCCGTATAGGAAGGATTGGTCATCGCTGTTCCAACCGTCGGATAGGAGCTGTCGTTCCAAAGCGGAGGATAGAACGACTTCGCCATGGAGTCGTGGAGATAGTGACCCATCAGCTGGAATTTGGTGTTGATGGTGTGATCGATGCGGCCAGCTTCTTCACGGATGTAGTCGGTGGTGGGAACCGAGGCGGTGTACTGGCCTGTGCCGAGGTTAGGCTTGGGGAATGTTCCGGCGTTCACCTCCAGCAAAGCGTTCGGATCCATCAGGTTCGCTGGGATCACATTGCCGGGGAAGGGGCTGCCGGGGGTTAATCCGTCGGTCGTATAAAGGGCCAGCTTGGCGGGATCGGTGGTCTGGGGAACGATGGGAGCCGATCCGCCGCCGAAGAGAGTGTAATTGAGGTTTGCGCCCGCGGTCGGAAAGTCGTTGGCGGGGATGGTATTGGCAACCAGTGGGGTGCTGCCCTCGATCAGGCGGCGCCACTCCTCATTCCAGAAGAAGAATGTTCGGTTGCGATTGTTGTTGTAGACGCCGGGAATAAAGAGCGGGCCGCCGATATTGCCACCGGGCTCGTTCAGCTGGAAGGACGGGCGCGGCTGGCCAGCGTTCTTCGTGAAGTAGTCGTTGGCGTCGTAGTCGGTGTTGCGGTTGAACTCGTAGACTTCGCCGTGGAAGTCGTGCGTGCCGGACTTGAGCACCAGGAGAATCGTGCCGCCGGAGCCGATGCCGTAGTCGGGCGAGTAGTTGCTGTCGAGGGTCTGGAACTCGGCGATGGACTCCTGGGAGGGAAGATTCATGAAGCAGCCGCCGCATCCGCGGTCGTTTTGCTCAGCGCCGTCGAGCAGGTAGATATTGTGCGTCGTGCGGGTTCCGTTGAAGCTGATGCCGTTGGCGGAGGTGAGCGCGTCAACGCCGCTGAAGGACGGCAGGTTGTTGGAGACGCCGAGGCCGAGGGCAGCCAGTGCGGTGACGTTATTGCCGTTGGTGGAGAGCTCCTCGACCTGCTGGCCGCTGATGAGGGTGCTCACTTCGCTGGTCTCCGTCTGGGTTTGCAGGGCCTCGGCCTGAACGGAGACGGTCTGCGTAGCGCTGCCGACCTTGAAGGAGATGTCTTCCTCAAGGGTCGCAGCTACGTTCACCACGATGCCGGTCTTGGTGTACTTCTGGAATCCAGACGCCGTGGCATCGAGGGTGTAGGTGCCGATGCCGACGTTGCCGAAGCGGTAAGCGCCGACGGAGTTGGAAGCCTCGGTTCTTACCTGGCCGGTGGCAGAGTTGTTGAGGGTGAGCTGCGCATTGGCGACAACCGCACCCGAGGCATCGGTGACCGTCCCGTTGATGGTGGCGTTTTCCTGAGCGCGCAGGACGGGTGTGAGCGCCAGAAGGAGACCGAGCACGGCGAACCAGCCTGGAAGGCCTTTAAGAAGCGCCCTTCCTGCCCGGAGGGGGCGGCGGTAAGGAGATGGATTAGCGAGTGAAATCATAATGCCTCCGTGAGCAAACGTTTTCTGGTGCGAATGAACAGCTCTTATACTGGAAACTCTGGAAGAACAGGGAGCTTCGTAAACCGCGCGAGAAAACAATTACTCTTTCGAAAAAGGCTTGTCAAGAGTGAAGTGACCGGGGGCAGCTATCGCTCGTGAAACCGTTTACCCTGGGTAGTCCCCTGGCGGGGGCGAGCATACCCGATGGTTCCGACGGGCTAAAACGATTCTCTACGGTTAATGAGCCGTCGTCGATCCTGGCGCCGCGGATCCGACCACCCCAGCTCCCTGCCGCACCGTGTAAAAGCGATCAGCCGCGAGATTTTTCAGGGTCTCCGTTGTGCCATCGGGCCAGAGAATCGTGGCTGCATCCACGCGCTCATGGTTCGCGAGACCGAAATGGAGGCGGAGGTCGCTTTGCGACAAGTAGCTGCCGCCACTGATGACTTCACCGAGCTGCGTCAGGTTGCCGGCCGTGACGCGAACGCGGGCATTCAAAGCGAGTCGATTGCTGCGCACCCCTTCCAGCTCAAAGCTGATCCAGTGGTTGAGAGGGCCGCCTTCCGGACGCAGGATCATGGGCTGGCCAGAAAGGTTTTCCACGACTGCCTCAAGATGACCGTCGTTGAAGAGATCGCCGATCGCCATACCGCGGCTGACCTGCGGAATCCGGATCGCGTCGCCGGCCGATTGGCTGATGTCTTTGAAGGCGCCGTTGCGCTGGTTGAGGAAAAGCAGTTTCGGCTGGTGATAGCTGGCCCGTTCCGGAATCTGGTCCACCTGCGGATAGACATGCCCGTTGACCAGAAAGATGTCCTGCCAGCCGTTGTTCGCAAAATCGACAAAAGCATCGCCCCACCCGACTTGCCCGCTGGTGGAGCGCGCGATGCCCGAAACGGCCGAGGCCTCGGTAAAATTCATGTCGCCGTCGTTGCGGTAGAGAGCGGCATATTCGTCGTCGAAATGGGAAATGAAGATCGAAATGCGGCCCGTGTGCAGATAATCGCCGAACGCGACGCCCATGTTGGCCTGCGCGGCTCCGTTGGCGCTGAGCGCCACGCCGGACGTGAATCCGACATCGGTAAACTTGCCATGGCCGTCTCCCTGATACAGGTAATTGGGCTGTCCGTCGTTGGTGACGAGAAGATCGAGCTTGCCGTCGTTGTTGAAGTCGCACCAGATCGCGGTCAGGCCGAAACGGTGTTCGGGGTCGCTCACGCCGGCTCGCTTCGAGACGTCGGTGAACGTCCCGTCATGGTTGTTGTGGTAGAGATTGTCGGGCGAACCTTTCAGGCCGCGCGGCCCGCACTGAACGTCGATGCCCATATACCTGCAGGTATCGCGGGAACCGAAAGCGTCGAGGCGGGTGAGGTCGATGTCGACGTAGTGCGAGACGAAGAGATCATCCCAGCCATCGCTGTCGTAGTCGCCGAAGGCTGCGCCTGTGGCCCACAGAGAGTCGCCGCCCAGGCCGGCGCTTTTCGTCACGTCGGTGAAGGTGCCGTCACGATTGTTGCGATAGAGCACCACGCCGGAGAGGCAGGTGACCAGCAGATCGGGCCATCCGTCGTTGTTGTAGTCGCCGACCGACGCGCCGTTGGCCCAGCAGGGAGTGCCCACGCCGGCCTTGTCGGTTACGTCGGTGAAGGTGCCGTCGTGATTGTTGTGGAAGAGCGCGCCGCGAGCCTTGATGCCAGCGCGCGCCATCTCGACGGTCTGCGCGTTGGTGAAATAGATGTCGGGCCAGCCGTCGCGATCGTAATCGATGAGCGCCACGCCTCCGCTCATCGACTCGACAATGAACTTCTGCTCCGGGCTGGAGTGATGATCGAAGTGGATACCGGTGGAGGCGGTGATATCGACGAGCTTCGGGTAATCGATTGCAGGCGCCTCTTCCTGCGCGGAGGAGGGCAGCGTTCGCGCGATGCCCAGGCCGAGCAAGGGGAGGACGATAAGTGCGGCGGTCAACCGCCAGACGCCGCTGTCTGTGGACGGGGATCTTCGGTCCGGATTTTGCGCGCGACTCATCCTGCCGTTCGTCTTCGACTCCGCATCCGAGCAGATGGTGGGAATGCATTTACAGCATAGAAGAAGCAGCGTTGCCTCGGCGCCAACGCAGCATGGGAGGAAATGTGTCAGTGGCGGAATCCGTAGCAATCCGCGAGTTGCAGGAGTCGATAAAGCGATTCCCGGAATTGACGCCCAATCCCGAACGCATTAGGTTGGGTTGTCGCCACGAAGGACGGAAACCATGCGGCTGATCGACGAAAGCATGGCCTTCAATCTGAATTCCATGAGGGGAAGCATATGACGAAATCGGGAATGCGCAGATGGACTGCGGCTGTGATCTGCATCGGCGTGATGGCGCTTGAGGCAGGAGCGCAGGAGAGCTCGACGCTGCCCAACATGAATCCGAAGTTGCCGGCGGAGGAGCGGGCGACGGACCTGGTGCACCGGATGACGCTGGGGGAGAAGGCTTCGCAGCTCGTGAATCAGGCGCGCGCTATTCCTCGCCTCAACGTGCCGGCGTACGACTGGTGGAGCGAGGCGCTGCACGGAGTCGCAGTGAACGGCACGACGGAATTTCCGGAGCCGATTGGCCTGGCGGCGACGTTCGATGCGCCGGGGATTCATGAGATGGCGACGGCCATCGGCATCGAGGGGCGCATCAAGCACGTGCAGGCGGTGCGCGCCGGGCACAGCAACATCATGGAGGGCCTCGATTTCTGGGCGCCGAACGTGAACATCTTTCGCGACCCACGCTGGGGGCGTGGGCAGGAGACTTACGGGGAGGACCCATTCCTGACGGGGCGGATGGCTGTGGCTTTTGTGACGGGGATGCAGGGCAACGATCCGAAATATTTCCAGGTGATTTCGACGCCGAAGCACTTCGCCGTGCACAGCGGACCGGAGCCGACGCGGCACATGGCCGATGTGGATGTGAGCAAGCACGATGAGATCGATACTTATCTGCCGGCGATTCGCGCGGCTGTGACCGAAGGTCACGCAGGGTCGGTGATGTGCGCGTACAACGCGATCAAAGGGCAGCCGGCCTGCGCGAATGAGTTTCTGCTGCAGGATCAACTGCGCGGCAAGTGGGGTTTCCAGGGCTATGTGGTTTCCGATTGCGGCGCGGTGATCGATATTTTCGCCGGACACCATTACCGCACCACGCAGGCGCAGTCTTCGGCGATTTCGCTGGAACGCGGGATGGATAACGAGTGCGCCGACTTTTTTGCAAAGGTGAAGGACAACCACGATTACAAGCCGTACATCGACGCGGTACAGCAAGGCTACCTGAGCGAAGGTGCGATCGACACTGCACTGATCCGGTTGTTCACCGCGCGCATGAAGCTGGGGATGTTCGATCCGCCGGAGATGGTGCCGTATTCGAAGATCGACGAGAAGGAGTTGGACAGCGCCGAGCATCGCGCGCTGGCGCGCAAGCTGGCGAACGAGTCGATGGTGCTGCTGAAGAACGATGGCGTGCTGCCGCTGAAGACATCGGTGACGAAGATCGCCGTGGTCGGTCCGCTGGCCGATCAGACCAAAGTGCTGATGGGAAACTACAGTGGAACACCGACGCACCCGGTGAGCGTGCTGGATGGGCTGAAGGCGGAATTCCCTCAGGCGAGGATCAGGTTCGTGCCGGGCACGCAGTTCCTGCGGAGCGACGGCGATCCGGTGCCGGACAAGCTACTGACGACGCCAGATGGGAAACCAGGACTGAAAGCGGACTACGCGGTGGGGGGCGGCATGGAACTGGGATCGGGGGCCAGACCGACCCCACTGACCAGCCGTGTGGAACCGAATCTCGACCTGACGGACGGAAATCTGCCGGTGGAGGCCGCGGGCAAACCTTCTTTGTCAGTGGAGTGGTCGGGATTTCTGACACCAACCGAAACGGGCGACTATCTGCTGGGCATTTCTGCGGGCGGGTTTGCGCGCGTCAGGGTCGACGGCAGGGAGATCGCGCAGGTGTTCAGTATGGAGGGTGCGCAGGCAAAGCTGGGCAGGGTGCATCTGGAACAGGGCCATAAAGTATCCATCGCTGTGACGTATGGACAATTTGGCGGCGGCAAGCCGCACGCCCAACTACTGTGGGCGCGGTACAGCTCGGCGCCTTCGCCCGAAGCCCTGGCCGCGGCCCGGGAAGCCGACGTTGTGATCGCGGTGGTGGGAATTACGAGCGAGCTCGAGGGTGAGGAAATGCCGGTCGCCGAAGAGGGCTTTTTGGGCGGCGATCGCACCAGTCTCGACCTACCCAAACCGGAGGAAGCTCTGCTGGAAGCGGTGGGGAGCACGGGCAAGCCCCTCGTGGTTGTGCTTATGAACGGCAGCGCGCTGGGCGTGAACTGGGCGCAGGCTCATGCGAACGCCATTGTGGATAGCTGGTACTCCGGCGAGGAGGGAGGCGCTGCGGTGGCCGAAACGCTGAGCGGAAAGAATAATCCGGCGGGTCGGCTACCGGTGACCTTTTATGAAGATGTTAGCCAGCTGCCTAACTTCGAGAATTACTCGATGGAGGGGCGTACTTATCGGTATTTCAAAGGCACGCCGCTTTATCCGTTTGGATACGGGCTGAGTTACTCGACGTTCAGTTACAGCGGACTGACGTTGCCGACGGAGGAGGTGGCCGCGGGAGATCCCGTAAAGGCAGAGGCGACGGTAGCGAACACCGGGAGTCGCGCCGGCGACGAAGTCGTCGAACTGTATCTCACTTTCCCCGACGTCGCTGGAGCGCCGATCCGGGCGCTGCGCGGATTCAAACGCGTGCATCTGGAGGCGGGCGCGAGCGAGAAGGTGGAGTTTGAGCTGAAGAATCGCGACCTGAGCATGGTGACCGACGCCGGCGACCCGATTATCGCAGAAGGCCCGTACACCATCACCATCGGAGGCGGGCAGCCCGACACAGGTGCGCCGGCGGTCACAGGGAAGTTCAGCATCAAGGGCCGGCTTATGTTGCCCGAGTGAGAGCTATCAGACACATGCATGGGAGGCTCATTGCCGGATTTTTGCTGGTTGCCGCCGCCAGCGGCTTCGGCCAGTCGACGATCGACGTGCAGGTTGATTTGACACGCGACCAGGGAGTGTTCATGCCGGTCTATCGCTGGTTCGGCTACGACGAGTCGAATTACACGACGACGCAGAATGGCCAGGCGCTGCTGCATGAATTGCACGATCTGACGCCGGAGCCGGTGTATGTGCGCGCGCATTTCCTTCTGACCACAGGCGATGGGAAGCCGGAGCTGAAGTGGAGTTCGAGCAACGTCTACAGCGAAGACGCGAACGGCAAACCCGTTTACGACTGGACGATTCTCGACGGCATCTTCGACGCGTGGGTCGGCGCGCACGTGCGACCCTTTGTGGAACTCGGCTTCATGCCGAAGGCGCTGTCGAGCCATCCGGATCCGTATCACATCCCATGGCCGACGAAGCCGGGGGATGTAGAGGGCTGGTCGTTTCCTCCGAAGGATTACGCGAAATGGCGGGAGTTGGTGCGACAGGTCGCGGCGCACATGGTCGCGCGTTACGGTTTGGCGGAGGTTTCGACCTGGTATTGGGAGGTGTGGAACGAGCCGGACATTTTTTATTGGCACGGGACTGAAGACGAGTACAACCGGCTCTATGACTATGCCGTCGCCGGTGTGCGGGCGGCGATTCCGGGGGCGCGCGTCGGAGGTCCTGCGACGACCGGACCTTCGCCGGGGAGCAAGAGCGCCGCGTTTCTCGATGCGTTTCTGCGGCATTGCGCGCGGGATCGCAGCGCAGCGACGGGAGGGCTGGTTCCGCTGGACTTCGTTTCGTTTCACGCTAAGGGAAGCCCGCATTTTATAGACGGCCACGTGCAGATGGGACTGGGCCGTGAGTTGCAGAATGCAGAGACCGGATTCGCCATCGTTCACGCCGCGGAGAAATTCCGAGGATTGCCGATCATTCTGAGCGAGGCTGACCCGGAGGGCTGCGGAGCGTGCTCGCCGGAGCAGCATCCAGAGGATGCTTATCGCAATGGAACGGTGTATCCGGCGTATACGGCGGCTGCGATGCAGGGGCTGCTGGAACTGGCGCAGCGCGAGCACGTGAACCTGATCGGATTTCTGACGTGGGCGTTTGAGTTTGAGAATCAACCCGTGTTTGCGGGGCGACGCACGCTGGCGACTCACGGCGTGGACAAGCCTGAGCTGAATTTCTTTCGCATGGCGGGACTGCTGGGTGGGGGGCGGGTAGCGGCGACCAGCAGCGGCGCGATCCCGGCGGAGAGTGTCGTCGCATCTGGAGTTCGGCAGCAGCCCGAAATCGATGCGTTGGCAACCCGATCGGGCGACGGCGCGGCGATCCTAGTGTGGAATTACCAGGACGACGACACTCCAGGGCCAGGGGTTCCGGTTCGGGTTGCGATCCACGGCATCCCGTCAGCAGTTCACCGCGTCCTGATCGAGGAGTATCGCATCGACGAGAGTCATAGCAACGCGTTGGAGGTTTGGAAGCGGATGGGCTCGCCGCGGGAGCCGAGCGCGGAGCAATATGCGCGGCTGAGGGAGGCGGGTCAACTGGAAATGGCGGGCTCGCCGCGCTGGGTGACGGTGGAGCATGGCGATGCGCAGGCGGAGATCGAGTTGCCGCGGGAGAGTGTGGATCTGCTGCGTGTTGCCTGGTCCGGGAAGTAAAGGAAGCCCGCATCTGGAGTGGCTCTCAGGGCATTTTTCTTTGGTTCGTGCGGATCGAAGAAGAGGCGCCAGGAGGAAAGAGTGACAAAGCGGCCGGCGTTTGTGGTATACGTTTTCTCGGCATTCGCCGCCCGCAAAACGAGGTCCTTCATGAGAACGAAAAGGTTCGTCCTTCCTGTCGCTTTGGCTTTTTGCTTTTTCGCCGCTATGCATCTTCGGGCACAGTCGTCGGGGCCGACCGTCCTGACCATCCATCCCGACCAGACCGCCTCGAAGGTCAGTCCAACGCTGTACGGTCTGATGACCGAGGAGATCAACCATTCCTACGATGGCGGCCTCTATGCAGAGCTGATTCACAATGGAACATTCCGCGCGGACTGGTCAGGCGTGAATGACTGGATTCTCGTCGAAGATGGGAACTCCGCGGCGAAGATCAGTCTCGACAAGACCACTGGTCCCAGCCAGGCGTTGCCTTATAGTATGCACGTCGAGGTCAGTCAGGCCAGCGCGTCCGGCCCTGCCGGCGTGCTGAACGGCGGCTATTGGGGTATCCCCGTGCGCGCGAACACGAGCTATCAGGGTTCGTTTTACGCGAAGGAAGATTCGGCGGAGGTCGGCCCCGTCACCGCGAGCCTGGTTGCTAACCAGAACGGAAAAGTGCTGGCGAGTGCGGTTGTTTCCGGCATCGGCACGGACTGGAGCCAGCATAAGTTCACGCTGAAGACGGGCGCGACCGAACCCTCGATGGAGAACCACCTGGTCCTAACGGTCGCGCATCCAGGCAGTTTATGGCTGAACCTCGTCTCGCTGTTTCCGCCCACGTATCACGATCGCGCCAACGGCAACCGCATCGATCTGATGGAGAAACTCGCCGCGATGCATCCGCAGTTCCTGCGCTTCCCCGGCGGCAACTATCTTGAGGGCGATCACCTTGCCGACTGGTATGACTGGAAGAAAATGATCGGGCCGCGTGTGGATCGGCCGGGGCACCCTAGTCCGTGGAATTACTGGTCGACCGACGGCCTGGGTCTGCTGGAATTCTTCGAGTGGTGTGAAGACCTGCACATGCAGCCGGTGCTTGCCGTCTATGCCGGATACTCGCTGATGCACGAGCATATCAAATCTGGCGCTGAGCTTGAACCCTACGTGCAGTCGGCGCTCGACGAGATTGAATACGCGACCGGCGGCACCGATACGAAGTGGGGCGCCGAGCGCGCCGCCGATGGACACCCGCAGCCGTTCCACATCACTTACGTGGAGATTGGCAACGAAGACTGGTTCGACACTTCGGGCAGCTACGATGCGCGCTACGCACAGTTCTACAAGGCAATCAAAGCGAAGTATCCCGATTTGCAGTTAATCGCCACGGCGCCCATCAAGAACATGACTCCCGACGTGCTCGACGAGCACTACTATCTGCGCGCGACGGACTTCTTCCACGACGTGACGCACTACGACAAGACCGATCGCAACGGGCCGAAGATTTTCGTCGGCGAGTGGGCGACACGCGAAGGCACACCGACCCCGAACATGGGCGCCGCGCTGGGCGACGCTGCGTGGATGACGGGCCTCGAGCGCAACAGCGACATCATTGTGATGGCTTCCTATGCGCCGCTGCTGGTGAATGTGAGTCCCAACGCCATGCAGTGGGATACGGACCTGATTGGTTATGACGCGCAGCGCAGTTATGGCTCGCCGAGTTACTACGCACAGGTGATGTTCGGCAGCTACATCGGCGATGAGACGCCGGTGTCGGCGGTGGAGAATGCGGGGCCGCGGTTCTTCTATTCCGTTACCGAGGATTCGGCGAAGAAGCGGCTGTATCTCAAGCTGGTGAACGCCACTTCGGATTCACAGGCTGTCGACATCCAACTGCCCCGCGCGAAGCTGGCGCCGGAAGGCAAGCTGATCAGTTTGACCGGGCATGACCCAGAGGCGACCAACACCATCGATCGACCCACGGCGATCATTCCGGTGGAGAGCGCTCTGCATGGCGTGAGCAGTACGCTCCATCACCGCATTCCTCCGTACACGATCGAAGTGATGGAACTGGCTGTGCGCTGACGCGTCCCTCGGAGAATGCGTCGAATGAAGAGAGGCGAGCCGACGATCCAACCTCGCGAGGAACGATGAAATTTCGGGCCCCATTCTTTCTGCTGCTCTTGTGCGCGTTCGGCTCGGGGCAGGTTCTGCTCGCGCAGGAACCACAGGCGCTCGAGCTCAGCGGGGATTTCTGGGGAACGCACGATCCATCGGTGATCAAGGCGGGCGACACGTGGTACGTGTTTGCCACGGGGAAGGCGCAGGATGGCGGACAATTTCAGCCCCGATGCTCCACGGACCTGCATGCGTGGAAGCTGTGCGGGCACGTCTTCGATGAGATTCCCGACTGGATCCGCCGGGACAGTCCGGGCACGCAGGAGTTGTGGGCGCCGGATATTTCGTTTGAAAACGGCGAGTATCGTCTCTACTACGCGTATTCGTTGTTTGGCAAAAACACGTCAGGGATCGCGCTGGCCACCAACAAGACACTCGATCGCTCCAGTCCCGATTACAAATGGGAAGACCGCGGCCTGGTTCTTCGGTCCACGGCTAGCGACGACTTCAACGCAATCGATCCCAACTTTGTCCTCGACGCGCAGCGTCACGCGTGGCTCGTCTTCGGCAGTTTCTGGAGCGGAATCAAGATGCGCCGGCTCGACGACCGTAGCGGGATGCTGTCCGCTTCCGACCAGAAGATCTATGCGCTGGCGACGCGGCAGCGGCCGGAAAACGCGCCCCCTGCTCCTCCGGGGCTTCCCCCCGATTGGGAGGCGATCGAAGCGCCCTTCATTGTTCATCACGGCGGCTACTACTATTTGTTTGTTTCCTGGGATCTTTGCTGCCGCGGAACGAGGAGCAATTATCGGACGATGGTTGGGCGCTCCGCTCACGTTACGGGCCCTTATGTGGACGATCATGGCGTGCCGATGACGGAGGGCGGCGGCACTCCGCTGCTCAGCGGCAATGCGCGCTGGCTTGGCCCTGGAGGCGAATCGGTACTGATGCAGACGCCGGGGCCGGACATCCTCGTCTTTCATGCTTATGACGCGCACACCGGCAAACCGGCGCTGCAAATTTCCACCATCGCATGGCGCGATGGCTGGCCGCACGTCGCTCTCGAACAGTAGGGGCCAATCGCAACCGAAGGAGATCAACCATGCATCGGGTATCTCGTCGCACGTTTCTTGCGGGATCGCTGGCGACGGCTGGCGCTACTGCGGTCAGCCGCCGAGCCCATGCTGCGACTCTGCCTGCGCTTGTCGGGTCGACGCGGCTGGAGCAGTTCGATTACACCGAGGTCCGCCTGCTCGAGGGTCCTATGCTGGAGCAGTTTCGCGCCAACCACGCCTACTTTCTCGCGCTGAACGACGATTCGCTGCTGCAGCCGTTTCGACAGAAAGCCGGCCTGCCCGCACCGGGCGAACCGATGGGCGGATGGTATAGCTGGTCGAAGGATTTCGATCCGCCGAAGAACCTGACAGGCTATATTCCCGGACATACCTTCGGACAATATATGTCGGGCCTGGCGCGCGCGTACGCCGCCACAGGGGACGACGCTACGCGAGAGAAGATTGCCGGCCTCGTCCGTGGCTATGCCGCAGCCATCACGCCGAAGTTTTACGAGGGCTACCCGCTGCCGGCGTACACCTCGGACAAAACCGCGTGCGGCCTGATCGATGCGCATCGGTTCGCGCACGATCCGCAGGCGCTCGCAGTGCTGGCGCATGCTACCGACGCGGTGTTGCCGTTTCTTCCGGAGAAGGCGCTGAACCGCGAGGAAATGGCGGCCCGCCCGCATCCCAACATTTCCTACACGTGGGACGAGAGCTACACGCTGCCGGAGAATTTCTTTCTCGCGTACCAAATCAGCGGAGATCCACGCTATCTCACGCTCGCAAAACGATTCCTGGAGGACGACACGTATTTCAATCCGCTCTCCGAAGGACAAAATGTTCTGCCCGGCCAGCATGCATACAGCCATGTGAATGCGCTCAGCTCCGCGTCTCAGGCGTACCTGGTCCTCGGCAGCGAGAAGCATCTGCGCGCCGCGCGCAACGGCTTCGGTTTTGTGGTCGACACGCAATCGTTTGCGACAGGGGGATGGGGTCCGGACGAAACGTTTCGCGCGCCCGGGAGCGGCGAGCTGGGCGCGAGCCTCGACAACACGCACGCCAGTTTTGAGACGCCTTGCGGCGCGTATGGACACTTCAAGATCACGCGCTATTTAATCCGTGTCACGGGCGACAGTCGCTACGGCGACAGCATGGAGAAGGTGCTCTACAACACAATCCTCGGCGCGCGGCCGATGAAGCCTGGCGGCTGGACGTTCTACTACTCCGACTACAACAATTCCGGCTCGAAGTTTTATTACGAGCAGCAGTGGCCCTGCTGCTCCGGGACTTTCCCGCAGATCACGGCGGATTATGGGATCAGTTCTTATTTCCACTCGCCTGACGCGGTCTACGTGAACCTTTTCGTTCCGTCGCGCGTCACGTGGCGGCGCGGCGGCGGGCAAATCGCGTTCGAGCAGGAAACGCAATATCCGTATTCGCCGGACGTCACCATGCGCATCCATACCGACCGCCCGGAGACTTTCGCTGTCCAGTTACGGGTTCCGGCGTGGGCTGGACCCGCAACGAAGATCGCCGTCAATGGCCGCGCTTTTTCTGCCGATCTCCGCCCAGGCACCTTCGCCGCGATCCGCAGGGAGTGGAAGAGCGGCGATCGCATTGAGTATCACATCGACATGCCGCTGCGCCTCGAGGCTATCGATCACGAGCACCCGCAGGTACAGGCTCTGCTCGCAGGACCGCTGGCCCTGTTTGCGGTGGATTCGTCCGACAGTCGCTTTACGCGTGCCCAGTTGCTGGCCGCGCAGCAGCGCAGTGCGGGATCGACGGACTGGCTGGTGCAATCTGCAAAAGGAACGGTACCATTTCGCTCGTTCCCGGCCATCGGCGAGGAGAAATATCGGCTCTATCACGATGTTGCGGTCTGACGCGGGACGCGATTGGGATGATTATTGCGCCGAGGCGTTCACCTGGCTGGCGATCCTGCGCAGTTCGGGAAGGACGTCTCCAAGAGCGCACGGCGGGGCGGAGCGTGTTCCCAGTGCAAAATAGACCTTGCGGTAAAGCTGATACAGCTTTTCGCTGACGGCGACCGCCTCAGGCTGTGGTGTGAACACGGTGAATTTGGGGCAGAGCTTCGCCTGCGCTGCTTCAATCGTGGGAAAGGCGCCGGCCGCGAGCATCGCAAAGATTCCCGAGCCAAGACTGGTTGGAATTTCCGCGGGCACCAGAACCGGCTTGCCCAGCACATCGGCGTAGATCTGGTTCAGTACTGGATTATTCTGGGGGACGCCGCCGGCGTTGATCACGCGCTCCACCGGTGTTCCAAACTCCGCCAATCGCTCCAAAATGATGCGTGTGTGAAACGCCGTGCCCTCGATTGCGGCGAACAGTTCGTCCTGTGCGGTGTGGAGCAGATTCCAGCCGAGGGTCACCCCACCCAGCTCCGAATTCACAAGCACGGTGCGATCGCCGTTATCCCACGACAGCCGCAGCAGACCGGTTTGTCCTGCGCGATATTTATCGAGGCCCTTCGACAGCTCGGAGACTTTCGTGCCAGCGCGCGTTGCGATGGCTTCGAAGATGTCCCCGGTCGCCGACAAACCCGCTTCGATGCCGGTGTATTGTGGATGCACGCTGCCGGGAACGACGCCGCAAACGCCGAGGATGAGCCGCGTTTCCCGGGCCATCGCGATGATGCAGGTAGAGGTGCCGACGACATTGACGACATCGCCCTCGCGGCAGCCGGCGCCCAGAGCATCCCAGTGCGCGTCGAACGCGCCGACGGGGATGGGAATGCCCGCGCGCAGGCCGAGTTTCTCGGCCCATTCGGGCGCAAGGTGTCCGGCGAGATGATCCGAAGTGCAGTAATCGCCGGCCAGCTTGTCGTTGATGCCGTCGAGTAGTGGATCGACCCTCGACAAAAACGACTGTGGCGGGAGCCCGCCCCACTTCGGATTCCACATCCACTTATGGCCCATAGCGCAGATACTGCGCTTTGCCTGCCGGGGATCGGTGATGCCGCACAGCGTCGCCGCCACCATGTCACAGTGCTCGAATGCGGAGGCAAGCTGGGCCCGCTTTTCCGGGTTGTGGCGAAGCCAGTGCAGCAGCTTGGCAAACCCCCACTCGTGTGAATACACGCCGCCGCACCACTCGATGGCTTCGAGATTTTCTTTGTGCGCCAGCGCGGTGATTTCCTGCGCCTCAGCGGTGGCGCGGTGGTCGCACCAGAGGTAATACTCGCTCAGGGGCTGCATCTGCGCATCGACGGGGACCACGCTCGATCCTGTCGTGTCCAAAGCAATTGCGGCCACCTGGTCGCCGCTGATTCCTGCTATTTTCACTGCTTCGCGCGTTGCTTCCGCCAGCCCGCGCATGTGATCGGCGTGGGACTGAGTCGCATAATCGGGATCCTCGCGTTTGCGATGCAGAGGATATTTCGCCAGCGCCGTACCGAGACGGCCGCGCTCGCTCGAGAGAATCGACACGCGCACGCTCAGAGTTCCGAAATCCACGCCCGCAACGATGGTCATTCTTTATTCCTGCTCAGCCTGTGGGTCCTCATCGTTCGTGCCAGTACATCTCCCATCCAAGGTACCGGATCGCCGCCTCATACACCGGCGCAGCTACGTTCGAGAAATTCGCCGCGACGTGATGCTCGAAGCCTTCCTCGCAGATCCTGTGCAGCAGTTTCTGCATGTGCGGGATCTTCGCCACGCCCGCGCCCCCAAACGTCTCCAGCGGATCGTTCGTGAAC
>Ga0182024_10003082_pt1 | contig 40321 bp, 33 predicted proteins | sample P32metaG_FD_120480 | JGI IMG/M metagenome (GOLD analysis project Ga0182024, IMG submission 120480) | Permafrost microbial communities from Stordalen Mire, Sweden - P3-2 metaG (Illumina Assembly) | ecosystem: Environmental > Terrestrial > Soil > Wetlands > Permafrost | place: Sweden: Stordalen...
CGCCGTCGTCGTCGTCAAACTCTTGCCGCTTGAATCCCGCAACTCCACCCTCACGCCCCCCAATCCAAGCCCCTCTTCGGTGCTGACAATCCCCTGCATCGCCGTCCCAGGCGCACTCTGCCGTGGAATCCGCTCCTGCGGTACCTGCCCAGGTTGTGCCGGAGCCGCCGCCGCCAGCGCGACCAACGTCATCAGCGCGAGTGAGAGCACCCAGACAGCTTTCCTCAGTCTCCGACGTGCAGGCGTCGCCATTGGAACAAATAACCTTTGTACAAGAATCCCGTTATCGGGGCCACTTCGTCAAGCGAAATGCGTCGCGTGAATGCGATCAGGGCTGCAACCCGGGCGCGACGTAAGTGTAAAACAGCGCGATCAGGCCGATGACGCACGCCAGAAACGCGCTGTGCTTCAGCGTAAAGCGGAACAGTTTAGCCTCCTCGTCCGGCGCCATGTTGGTGGCCGCGGCGGCTACGGCAATGCTCGAGAGGCTGATCATCTTGCCCATCACGCCGCCGGCTGAATTGGCCGAAGCCATCAATACCGGATTGAAGCCGAGCTTCGATGCAGTCACCACCTGCAGATTGCCGAAGAGCGCGTTGGCGGAAGTATCGGAGCCGGTGAGGAACACGCCCAGCCAGCCGAGAATCGCGCTGAAGAATGGGAACGAGGCGCCGGTGGCCGCGAACGCCAGCCCCAGCGTTCCCGTGGCGCCCGAGTAATTCATTAAGTAAGCCAAGCCGAGGACACACGCCAGCGTGATCAGAGAGAAGGTGAGCTGCCGCATGGTGCTCAAGAAGATCTTCAGCGCCAGCAAAGGCGAGATACGCAGGACGAAACAGGAAAGAATGCAAGCGATCATGCAGGACGTTCCGGAGGCCGACAGCCAATTCAGGTTAAAAATTGCGGGGTACGGCGAGACCTTGGCGGTGACGGGAGGAATGCGCGCAATCAAGTTGTGCAAACCAGGCCACGGAATCGAGACACTCACCGAATTCAACGGTTTCAGCATGGGCTGCCAGCCCCACAACAAAACGCAGACGACCAACAAAAGATAAGGACACCAGGCCAGGAATACTTGTCCGACGGAATGTTCGGACGTTTCAGCGGCCTTGGCTGCCGCGCTGAGCTCGTACTTGTGGCTGTCTTTCGGCTTCCAAAACATGAACAACACCACCAGAACCGCGAGCGCGGCGAGCGAAGCGATCAGGTCGGTGAGCTGGGGTCCCACAAAGTTGGAGATGACGAATTGTAAGCCGGCGAAGGTGACACCGCACAGCAACGCGGCTGGAAACACGCGCGCGAGCGCTCCCCAACCGCCCATCACGACTACCAGGTACGCCGGCACGATGAGAGAAACCGGAGCGCACAAGCGTCCGACACCCGCGCTCAAGCGCATGAGCGGCAAGCCGGTGATTCCGGCCAGCGTGACAACGGGAATCGCGATAGATCCGAACGCGACGGGCGCAGTGTTTGCGAGCAGGCAAATTGCGGCGGCGTGAAACGGTGAAAACCCGAGGCCGGCGAGCATGGCGGCGGCCACCGCGACGGGCGTTCCGAATCCGGCGGCGCCTTCCAGGAAGGCTCCGAACGCGAAGGCGATCAGCAAGGTCTGGAGCCTGGGGTCGCGCGTCAGACTGCGGAGCGAATGTTTGATGGTTTCAAATTTGCCGGTGTCGAGCGTCAGGCGGTACAGGAACACGGCCCAGATCACAATCCACCCGATGGGGAACCATCCATAGGCCGCGCCGTAAGCCGCCGCCGAGACGATGCGTTCAACGGGCATTCCATACAGAAAGAACGAAACGACGATCGTGGTGCCGAGCCCGGAAATCGCGGCGATCCAGGCAGGTGTACGCCGCACGCCGAGGAGAAACAGAAGTACGAATATGGGCAACGCTGCAACAAGCGAGGAAAGCAGCAAGCTTCCATGGATAGGAGTGTAGTTGTGTTGCCACATGAGGCGAACGTCATATATACCAGAGCGCGAGCACCGGGTTCAACTCGGGCGAGCGAAGTGGCGGCCAATGCGTCGCCAGGGAAGGGTCTTGTCATGCCGGCGACATTCCGGGAGAGCGGAGTTGAGAAATTACCGGCGCAAATTGAAGGTGTGGAAGGAGATGACACATCAGCGGTTTTTTTTGTGCGCGGTGACGTGTTTTTTTTTGAAACATTGGCCGAATTTCAGGCGAAAGTGCGGGGGCGCGCGGAGTGAGCGTTGGTGGCGCATCGGGTTCAGAATATCGCGGTGAATGTTGGGCCGCGCGGAATGGGCGGAGTAAGTGATTGGTGGGCGAGGAGCAAAAGAGAGACAGGGGAGGTGACCGAAAAGCCAGCAACACGACCACTCCCTACGGTCGTGGCTCAGTAATAAAGTGGTTCAGTTAGGTTGGCGATTCAAACACGACCACCGCGAGCGGAGGCAGCGTGATCGACAGGCTGTGATAGTGGCCGTTGTAAGAGATGGGCTCCGAGCCCACATGGCCTCCGTTGCCCATGTTGCTGCCGCCCCAATGCTCGGAATCTCCGTTGAGTATTTCGCGATAGACGCCAGGGTCGGGAACGCCAACGCGATAGTGCGGCCGCGGCACGGGCGTGAAGTTGCACACGAACAGCAGGAAGGGCTTGCCGGACTTTGGCCGGCGGATGAACGAGATGGTGGAACCATCCACATCGCGGAAATCCACCCACTCGAAGCCGGCCCAATGATAATCGACTTCGTAGAAGGCGGGGTACGCCCTGTAAACGCGGTTCAGCTCGGCGACGAAGGCCTGCAGTTTGCGATGTAAATCGTAATGCAGGATATCCCAAGGCAAACCCCGCTCGTTGTACCACTCGTCCCACACGCCGATCTCGCAACCCATAAACAGAAGTTTCTTTCCGGGATGGCCGTACATGTAGGCCAGAAACGCGCGCACGTTGGCGAACTTCTGCCACATGTCGCCCGGCATTTTGCTCAGCAGGGCGCCCTTGCCGTGCACCACTTCGTCATGAGAAATCGGGAGAATGAAGTTCTCCGTGAAGGCGTACAGCATGCTGAAAGTGATGTTGTTGTGATGGTACTTGCGATGCACGGGATCGACCGAGAAGTAATCCAGCATGTCGTGCATCCATCCCATGTTCCACTTCATGGTGAAGCCGAGGCCGTTGAGATAGGTGGGGTGCGAAACTCCGGTAAACGACGTGGACTCCTCGGCGGCGGTGATGGCGCCGGGGACCTGGTGAGTGAGCTCATTGAAGCGCCGCAGAAAGTCAATGGCCTCCAGGTTCTCGCGGCCGCCGTACTGGTTGGGAATCCATTCGCCTGGCTTGCGGGAGTAATCCAGGTACAGCATGGACGCTACAGCGTCCACACGCAACCCATCGATGTGATAAACCTTCAGCCAAAACAAGGCGTTTGAGATCAGAAAAGTGCGCACTTCATTACGGCCGTAGTTGAAGATGAGCGTGCCCCATTCCTTATGCTCGCCCTTGCGCGGATCGGCGTGTTCGTAAAGCGCGGTCCCATCGAAATGAGCGAGCCCATGCGCATCTTTGGGGAAATGACCTGGAACCCAGTCGACAATCACTCCGAGGCCGGCCTGATGGCAGCGGTCGACGAAATACATGAAGTCCTGCGGCGAGCCGAAGCGCGAAGTGGGCGCGTAGAAGCCGACGATCTGATAGCCCCACGAACCCGAGAACGGATGCTCCATGATCGGCAGCAGTTCCAGGTGTGTGTAGCCCATGCGGACCGCGTATTCGACTAACTTCCCGGCGAGCTCGCGGTAGCTCAAATACGAGTTGTTAGGGCCGCGCAGCCAGGAGCCGAGATGGACCTCATAGATGGTGATGGGCTCATTGAGATGGTCCTTGTGAGCGCGCGCGTCCATCCACTGCCGGTCGTTCCATTGATAAGCTTCGAGATCGCTCACGATGGAGGCGGATTGCGGCGGCACTTCCATGGCGAAGCCGTAAGGATCGGCCTTTTGCTGACGAAAGCCGCGCGTGGGCGCACGGACAGAGTACTTGTAATTCGCACCCGGGCCAACTCCGGGAAGAAAGATTTCCCAGACGCCACCGGTACGGAGACGCATGGGATGCCGGCGATCGTCCCAATCGTTAAAATCGCCAACCACGGCGACCACTTCGGCGTTCGGCGCCCACACTACGAAGCGAACGCCATGCACGCCCTGGCACTCGACAAGATGCGCGCCCATGGTGTGGTAGCTCTCATACTGCGTTCCTTCGCCGTGAATGTGCAGGTCGAAATCGGAGATGAGAGGTGGAAATCGGTAAGGATCTTCGATTACTTCCGTGGAGCCATTCCAGAGGGTGAGATGCAACTTGTAATCCGCAGGATCAACCGGGAGCTGCGCTTCGAAGAATCCTTCCGATTGAGTCTTGCGCATGGGATGCGCCACGCCACCGACGATGGCCGCGGCATCCATGGCCTGCGGAAGGAACGCGCGCACCTCCCAGCCATCCGCGCTGGAATCAATCCCCTTGGTTTGATGCGGTCCCAGCACGGAAAAAGGATCGCCGTGCGTACCGTTGAGGATGGCTTCGATCTCTTGCGGAGTCATGCACAGTTATTATGGCAGAGGGTTGTAAGTAGGCAGGAGTTAGGAACCATAGCGGGAATGAAAAAAGCTGAATTGCATATTCATCTGGAGGGATCGATTGAGCCCGAGACGTTGATGGCGATTGATCCTTCGCTCACCCGCCAGGAGATCGATGCGAATTTGACGTGTAGCTCGTTCGCAGAGTTCTTGCACGGTTACATATGGGTTAACAAGAAACTGGAAAAGCCCGAGCATTACGCGTTGGCGACACGCCACTTACTCGATTCATTGGCCAGCCAAGGCGTGACTTACGCCGAGATTACTTTGTCGGCCGGCGTGGTGCTGTGGAAGCAGCAGGATTTGGCGGCGGTGTACGACGCAGTGTGGCGCGAGGGGGAACGGTCTTCGATCCGGACTTTTTGGATTTTGGATGCGATCCGGCAATTCGGCCCGGAGAAGGGGATGGAAGTGGCCGAGTTCGCGGTGACCCGGCGCGACCAGGGAACCATCGCGTATGGGATCGGCGGCGATGAAGTGCGTGGGCCCGCGCATTGGTTCCGCGACGTATTCGCTTATGCACGCGACAACGGGCTGCACCTGGTGTGTCATGCGGGTGAGACGGCGGGGCCGGAATCGATGTGGGGCGCGCTGGCGATTGGAGCGGAGCGAATCGGGCATGGCATCGCGGCGGCCAAGGATCCTGCGTTGATGGCGCAGCTTCGGAAGGACAACGTGCCGCTCGAGGTTTGTATCTCGAGCAATGTGTGTACCGGTGTGGTGGAGTCTTTGGAAGCGCATCCGGTGCGGAAGCTCTACGACGCCGGGGCGCCGATCACGATCAACACGGACGATCCGGCGTTTTTTCATACGACGCTGACGCGGGAGTATGAATTGGCGGAGAAGACGTTCGGATTGCCAGTGGAAGAATTGGCGGCGAATGGTTTTCGCTATGCATTTCGGGCTGAGGATTGAAGGAATCAGATGTGGCGCACGTTCTCAACGTGCCGCGTCCCCACTCTTGGGGACGCATGGTGGCCTAAGCACGAAAATGTTCACATGATTGTGAACACGGCACGCACGAGTGCGTGCGCCACTCAGATGGCGCCTTCGTCGCCCAGGCGAACGCGCACGTTCATCGTCTTGCCACCACGGAAGATGGTCAACTCCAGGGTGTCGCCGGTGCGTTTGCCTGAGAGCGCGCGGCTGATGGCGTCGTCGCGATCCACCGGCTTTCCGTCGATAGACATGATGAGATCGCCGCCCACCAGCACTTCCGCATTACCGATCTGCACCTCTTGCCGGCCTCCCCGCAAGCCGGCATGGGCGGCGGCGGAATCGGGGTCCACTTCCTGGATCAGCAGTCCGCCCTGCGTCGGCAGCCTGAGCGCGTCGGCATAATCGCCCGAGATCGGCACCACCGACACGCCCAGCTTGGGGCGCTTTCTTCCGGCCTGAAAATCGTCCAGCATCAATTTGGCGCGATTGATCGGCATGGCGAACCCGATGCCGATGTTGCCACCGTTCGGTCCTAAGATCGCGGTGTTGATGCCGACCACGTTGCCAGACGAATCAAGCAGGGGACCACCGCTGTTACCCGGATTAATGGCGGCGTCGGTCTGGATTAACCCTTCGAGAGTCTGATCGTTTTCGCCACGGATGCTGCGCCCAAGCGAACTGACGATGCCGGTGGTCAAGGTGCCCTCGAGTCCGAAGGGATTGCCAATGGCGAGCACCTTCTGGCCCACTTGCAGCCCGTCGGAATCGCCCAGGTGGAGCGAGGGTAGCTTGGCGCGCGGCACGATCTGCAGCAGCGCCAGGTCGTTGGCTTCATCGCGGCTCAATAATTGCGCCTTGTAGCGAGATTGATCGGACAGCGTCACTTCCAACTGGCGCTCATTGGCGACGACGTGGCTATTGGTGAGGATCTTGCCATCGGAACTGATCAGGAAGCCCGAGCCCTGGTCTTTGGAAGGATAAACTTCGAAGAAAATGGTCCGGCGATAGACGGTGCTGGTGATGTTCACGGTAGCCAGATGCGACGACTTATAGATGTCGATGTTGTTGGTCTCGTCGGAACTCAAACCGGTGGCGTGTGTAGACGACGGGCCGGACCACAGCGGCGCGGCGCTGGAAACCGGATCCAGGATCCGGCGCTGTCCCCAATCGGTCTTGGTGGTGACGAGAAGAAATCCGCTCACCAGGAGAGCGGTGATTACAACGATGCGCGATAATCTCATGCTGTTAGACTCCGCAGCGAACCATAAACCTTTCGCACTTGCTCGAGCGTCGCTTCCTTTGCGCCGGAGGTATCGATGACGTAATCGGCCACGCGCAACTTCTGTTCCAGAGGCAACTGCCGACTCATACGCGCCAAAATCTCCTCCTTGTCATACGAACCCCGCTCCAGGGCGCGTTCCATCTGTTGTTCGGACGAACAGGTAACGACAATCAGACGGTCGAAACTCTTATACCTACCAGTTTCAACCAGAATGGCCGCCTCCACAACTACGATAGCGGCGGGGTCGGCCAGGGCGATTTCAGCCATCCTGGCTTCCTCGCGCTCGCGCACCGGCGGATGAACCAGGTTATTGAGCTTTTCCAGGCGTTCCGGATTGCCCCACACGATGCCGCTCAGCTTGCGGCGGCTGATGCGGCCCTCGGCATCGAGGGCGGCAGGGCCGAACTCCCTGACGATGGCGTCATAGGCTTCCCCGCCCGGCAGCATCACCAGGTGGCCCAGCTTGTCGGCTTCAATGAGGTAGCAGCCGAGATCGGCCAGCGCGCGGCCGACGAAAGTCTTGCCTGATGCCAGACCGCCGGTTAAACCTACTCGGAGCACGGATCACGCTCGGAGCATGGGTCACGCTCGGGGCACGGCTCACGCTCGGAACACGGCTCACATAGATGCTGTTCGGCGATTTGCACGGTGTTCGCCATCAACATGGCAATGGTCAAAGGCCCGACGCCGCCCGGAACCGGGGTGTATGCGCTGGCGAGCGCCTTGGCGTCATCGGGGTTGACGTCGCCGGCGAGTTTGCCGTCGGCCTTGCGATTCATGCCGACATCGACGATGACTGCGCCGGGCTTGATAAAATCGTGCGTGATCAGATGAGCCCTTCCGATGGCCGCCACCAGAATGTCGGCGCGGCGGCATTCCTCCGCTAGATTCGATGTTTTGGAATGGCAGATGGTGACAGTAGCATTGGCATGCAGTAACAGCAGGGCCATGGGCTTTCCCACGATGTCGCTGCGTCCCACGACGACGGCGTGGCGTCCCGAGATCGGAATGTTGTAGCGACGCAGCATGTCCATGATGCCGACCGGCGTACAAGCGCGGGGTCCGGGAAGGTTTTCCACCAGCGCCCCTACATTGAGCGGATGAAACCCGTCGACATCTTTATCCGGCCGCAGGGATCGCAAAACCCTGTTCTTGTCCACCTGGGGCGGCAGCGGCGTTTGGACCAGAATGCCATCGATCTCCGGCCGCTGGTTCAAGCCTTCGATGATTCCGAGCAGTTCCGAGGTGCTGACGCTATCCGGGCGCGCGATCTTTTCGCTATAAATCCCCAGTTCCCCGCAGGTCTTGATTTTGAGGCGAACATAGATTTCCGAACCCGGATCGTTGCCGACCAGAATTACAGCCAGACCGGGGGGCCGATGCGCGGCAGTGAGCTTTTCGATGCGAGGTTTCAGCTCTGAGAAGATCTGATCGCGCACCCATTTTCCATCCAGAATCAAGGGCGCGGCTTCTTTCGGGCTCATGCTGTCGAGAAGGATAGCAGGCAGGCGGCGGGGGATCAATCAGCTACGCCGGGTCGTGTGCCTTCGCGGCAAGACTGCAACATCTTGCTCGCGCAAAACCTGGAACAAAGTCGTCCCAGCCTCATCTGCAATTTCTCTCCCATGGAGTTTTCGGGGTCGCCTTTTCACCCGACGAATTTCGGTTAAAGGCTGGCCCGACGGTCCATCGAACACAGACCAAACGGCACAAGGCGAAACGACGAGAAACGGCTTGTTATTGCCAAATTGTGTACCCTAGTCCGTGGTGCGCACGCTCGGCTACAATCCCAGGAGGACTTCCGATGAATCGTTTCACTTTTAGATGGACGGCGTTCGCGGCCGCTCTGCTCGCCCCAGGCCTCAGTTACTCCCAAGTCTCCTGTACTCGCGAAGGACTCCAGGCTGCTGCCGATCTCTACCTAGCCGCTCAAGCCAAGGGCGACACTGACGGCTTGCCGCTCGCGAAGGGGCTAGCGTACATCGAGAACTTTAAGACGACGAACATCAACGACGGCCTGATCAAGAAGGCGATGAAGATCGACCACCATCGCAGCCTGGTGGACACTTCGACCTGTCAGACTTTCACGGAGGTGATCGTAACCGACAAGGCCAACCCCTATGTGCTCGGCGTGCGGCTGCGCGTGAATCACGCGCTGATTGCCGAAATCGAAATGCTGTGGACTACGACTGGTTACTGGCTGTTTAACGCCGATAACTATCTCAAGTACTCGTCCACCGAGGATTGGGGCGTCATTCCGGCTGCCAAGCGCGACACAGGCGACACGCTGGTGTCCGCGGCGAACGCTTACCTGGATGCGTTTCTCGAAGGGAAAAAGGACTTGGTGCCGTGGGGTTACCCCTGCAACCGCACCGAGGGCGGCATGCGCACCGGCAAGGGAACTCAGGAGGATTCCTGCGACGTTGGCGTGCCGAGCGGCGTTAACATTGTGAACCGCCACTTCGTGGTCGACGAGACGATTGGGGCCGTGGTGGCCTACTGTACTTTCGGCGCCGGCTCAGCCGCGGGCGGCAGCGGAGCACCCGACACCCACCTCTTCCGTATCGAGAACGGCAAACTGCATTACGTCCACACCCTGACGCATCTATTGCAGGCGAATTTCCAGGGCCCGCGCGGCGCACCGAACAGCCAGAAGTAATTTGCGTTCACTAAGCTGGATTGTTCCGCTTGGTCACGGCCCTGAGAGCCGATTCTGAGCCGCGCCCAGAGGAAGCGGTGTTTTCGAGTTTTGGACGAACGAGCAGCCTTCCGATGGTTGGGGACATGCGACTAATTGTTTCCGCCGGTGCTCCCGCTGCGCGATCAATTTTGTTCCGCTCCCGTCCTTGGGCAGCGCATCGACGACAGAGATTATTTGGCAAGCCCCCGTCGGGCCAGAAATCGCGCAAATACGCGGAGCAGTCCAAGGCAAGGCCGTCGAAATTCAAGTAGACATGCCGACTCCTCGTTCCCAATCCGGCCAAACTCCTTCAAACGCCGCTCCCGGACCGCGAGTGGTACCTAGTCACCATAGCTGACTATACGACAATGTGAATCGCCGAAACCTACAGCATTCCCGGCAAATAACTTTCCGCCGCTTTCGAGGACTGCGTTGCCGCCGATCTACTTGGCCCTGCGAAACCTATAATCGTCAGCATGCTCCTCTACGAGCGCCCATGAACCGTCAACTCGGCCCGTAATGGCTTCGAGTGTAGCCGCGGAGCGGAACCAATTCCGGTGCCCAGCTCCTGTCCTGATGCTCTCTTCATAAGCCTGCTTCAGCGCCTGAAACGCCATGCGTGAGGCCCGCTGAATAACCCTCTGGACCTGCCCTTCCGGTCCATCACCCATCCAAGTAGGACTGCTCAACTTCCGGAGATCCGAAACGTACTGCGCATCTACGCCCTGGTATGCTCTTGCGAAGACTGCGCCGAGAGCAAAATAGAACATCCACCTGCGCTCAAGTGACGAATGCTTAGTCTTCCGCGATTCGTCTCGCCAGATTTCACGGGCCTGATTGCAAACGAACCAAATCCCGGCGTAGCGCTCAAAAAGTTCATTTCCCAGAGATGGAAGAACCTCCACGCCATTGCCGAACAGCTTCGCATATCCACCATCAGTCGTAGCGTCGAAAACGTAACCGGTTCCTCCGAACACGTCATCTGGACCATAGAGGTAGGCGTAAAGCGTCTTCGTGAACTCTTCCATGCCTACATTGATGTCGCTGCCGCGCTTGGCATCCCTCTCAGTCGGGCCTGAGCGCTTGTTCTTATACGAGAACTTTCTCCCGTTCAAGCTCGGCAATGCCGCAAAGCGCGACCTTATATCATGCTGGATCTTGTCGTTGCTCCTGAAGTCCGATATTTTAATCGCATTCTGCGTATTATTGAATTTTGTAACGCTGTCGAGAAACTCCTGCTCCTCCTTAGTCTTCTTCGACTGTGTCTCCGTCAGCCGTATCAGAACCTGAACGTCTTTGGCAGCGCGCGGGTCCTGCACCTGCGTCTTATGAAGCGAACGCACCGTCTGCGCGCCATTGACTATCGACAAATTTTTGCACCGCAGAATTCTCGGATCTTCTTCATCGGGCACGATGCTTTCCGCGAGGGCTGAGATGCCATTGTTAAAGAAGAAAAACTCGTTCGGATCATCAATTGCTGTCTTCTTGATGGCCTTGTTTGTCGCTGTGTCACCGATGTAGTTGCGAATATTAAGCGTAAACAAACTCGACTTGTGCTGCGTGTAGAGCACCGCTAGCTGAGCCCCGCTGATACGACCCACATAGCAGCTTCTGCCGCCGTCTGCTCCCAAACGCAACCACGCCGGAGAGTCTTCGTTTTCCGTCGCCATTAGCGTGGCTACCCATGGTTCCGATTTGTCCAGGCTAAGCGTATCCCGCAGTTCATGATTCAGCTTGGTATCGTCTAGAAGATTCAGTTCCGTCCGTTCAAGTAAATCTGGAAGATCATCTATCGGCGCGACATTCCACTCGACGATCTTTTCCTGGTTAGTAGCCAGCTGCCGAAGCGTAATATAGTACAGCTGGAAGCGGTCGCGATCCCAATCGATTTCGGCGCATAGCTCCCGCAGAGGCTCGTACATCTCAAGCGTGCGGAAATTCCTCAGCCTGCCCAAGACGGTTCGAAAGTGCTCGAAATCTGCAGGGTCTTCCGGTCGTCGCTTAGCGGCTTTCTTACCACCGCCGCTATACTTCGCCTGAATGATTAGGACGACACCGTTTTCGCGGCAAATGAAATCCACGCCCTGATCACCCTTGGCGTCGACCACGCAGGCTTGGATGTCTTCTTCTACCGTTGGTAGCAATGGATTCCGTGGCGCCAATACCCGCTCCGCGAAGAATCGCGCCAGGTACTTCGACCGTGCGATGTCATTCAAGTTATCGAAGCTTTCTTTGAACTTCTCTTCCACGAAGTCGCGGAAATAATCTGTAAACAGCGGTTTGCGCGTTTCTTGGCTCACTGATCCTCTCAGATCAGTCTAGCAACGCTCGCGAGCTGGAAAGGTCGATCATGATGCCGCGAACATCGTTCTCTCGCGAAGTAGCCCTGCAGGCCCGGTTCGCGTCGAATGGCTGTGTCGAGCCTAGCCTGCCGCACCCTTTATCGTCGACGTAAGCGACGATCGGGTGCGTCACGGAGCCAACGCAAATTCCTTCGGCCGTCATACTGACGGGAAACGGCCGAACCGCGGATGTGCCTATGGCACGCGCGGATTCTGGACATGCCCTTAATCAGCGCGCTTGGCACCAATGATTCGATTTTGGGGCCGGTTAGACAAATCTGTCGCTATCGAACAAAGTGTTGAATATCCTTGTTGTTGTCCTGGCACATGTACTCGATCATTTCTGTGTCGACCATGGGCTTCATGTGCAGTTCCACCGTCCAAGCTTTCGTAAACACTTTGGGGTCATCAATGGTGACGCCAATATCTAGGCTTCCGAAATTGGGGCGCCGGATGCGTTCAGTGACGCGCGCTTCGCTAGAGAAGAAGTTGCCTGCAGTGTCCAGCCAAGAGTCGTCGCGATAGCCCGCCGATTCCACGACGAGCGTGTCGCCTTCCCAGTGGGCCACGGAGTAGCCGTTCCAGGCCGGCGTCATATCTTCCGGAAGCTTGCGTCCGTCGAAAAAGATCTGTCGATAGCTGGCGTTGAATTCGTGCAAGAGAACGAGTTGAGTGGGCGTTTGGAAAATCTTCTGAGTTTCCGGGTAGGCCCACGCCCGCGGGTAATTGATGGGCATGCAGAAAGTGTGGGGATCGATATACCCTACATCTTTGGCACGCTTCTTGACCAGCTCCGCCGCCCATGGCTGATAGGGGATGCCGCCTTTCAAATTGATCGCAATATTGCCGAGCTGCGGAGTAATGGGCAGTTCCGAGCATTGAAAAAGGCCGATCTTGGGATCGCAAGGGCGCTCGTCGCGCGGAACCCACATCCCCGAGAAATCCGGCTTGCCTCCGGAAGTTTTTGGCGCGGGAGCGCGGAGATCCGGTTTGCCATCAGGCGTGCGGAGGATTCCTGGTGTCGGTAGGTTGATCCATTGGGCGGTGGCAGGCAGAGCCAGAAAAAGAGCAACCTTCAGAGCGTTCATGGTTGCCGATTGTATCGATCGGTAACAACGAAGTCAAAACGCTCTCGCGCGTGTGGACTCTCGTGGACTCGGACGTAGAACGGCCATACCACCACCAGCGTGGCCCCGCCTTGGTCCTGAAGCCGCAGAAAATCAAGATGATGCGCGGGTCGGGCCGGATTAGTAACGAGAAACGCGCTGGGCTCCGCGAACCTCGCTCCCGACGGGCCGGCTCCGGCTGCGTGACTCGCGTGAAGTCGGTCTCTCAACTTCCGTCAACCTCCGATCCCTACATTGACACCGGCCCAAACGCTAGTGACATCCCCTTCCTTTTCTGTTTCCACCAGCCTTCATACACTTACCTCTCCTCACCGCTCGCATTTCTTCGCCCGGCTGTCATTCTAGAAATGTATGTCTTCTTGCTCGCCCGTCGCCGATATTGGCTTCGTTTCGCCAAAATTACAAAAATGCGCCACCTCGCACACACAAAACACCCCCACTTGCGCCTCCCGCCGTGTACGGCTACGTCACCAGCCACCAGCGACGCCCGAAGGACATCGCCACGCCAATCGCCAATGAAACCAGAGCCGCGCCGGACCGTCTGTTACTATGACAATCGTGCGCGTAAAGGTGCTGTTTTTCGGCATGTTGAAGGATATCGTGGGCCGCGCGGAAGACCACATCGAAGTGGCTGACGACTCGCGCCTGGGGTCTGTTTTCACGCGCTATGCGGGCCAGTTTCCGCGGCTCACGGAGTTGGAATCGAGCATCGTACTGGCGTGCAATCGGGAATTCTGCGACCGCTCGGCGCCGCTCCGCGAAGGAGACGAGATCGCGTTCCTGCCGCCGGTGAGCGGAGGCTCCGGACGCTACACGCACCACATCCAGGACGATGAGACGGGCTGCTTCTTTGCGCTCACGCGCGAGGCCATCGACACGCCCGCGATCGCGCGGCAATTATTGCGCGGTGAAGACGGGGCGCTGGTGGATTTCGAAGGCGTGGTGAGAAACAATACGAAAGGCCGGGCCACGAAATTTCTGGATTATGAGTGCTACGAGCCGATGGCGGTGAAGACGATGGCCGAGATCGGGCGCGAGATCGCGGGCACCTACGCCATCGGCCGCATCGCGATGGTGCATCGGCTAGGGCGCCTCGAAATCGGCGAAGCGAGCGTGGCCATCGTGGTCACCGCGCCGCATCGCAAACCGGCGTTCGAAGCCGCGCTCGAAGGCATCAACCGGCTGAAGCGCCTGGTGCCGATCTGGAAAAAAGAGCACTTTGCCGACGGAGAGATTTGGGTGGAAGGGGAATGGGACGAGTCCGTCCTGAAAAAGTGATCCGCCCAGCGGTCTGTTTTTTGATGGCGGCGCTCGGTCTGCACGCGCAGCCAGGAGCGGCCGCAGGCCAGCCAGACACGGTCATCAAAGTAAATGTCCGCCTGGTGCGCATGCTGGTGACGGTGAAGGACGCCGCGGGCCAACTGGTCGGCTCGCTCAACAAAAGCGACTTCACGGTCTACGACAACGGCGTCAAGCAGGACATCGCCGTTTTCGATCGCGAGACGGAGCAACCGTTGTCGGTCGCCATGCTGGTGGACACCAGCGCGTCCACCGGCATCGAGCTGCACTACGAGTTGGATTCGGTGAGCCGGTTTCTCAGGGTGCTGTTAAGCGAAGGCAATCCCGACGATACCGTGGCGCTCTATAGCTTCAACTGGGAAGTGAGGCTGCTCAGCAGTTACACTAAACGTTTTGCGCGCGTGGACCGCTTGCTGAAGCTTCTGAAGTCGGAAGGCGGCACGTCCCTTTACGACGCCATTTTCTTGGCCTCGCACGAGCTGGAGTACCGCAATGGCCGGCATGTCATGGTGCTGGTGACAGACGGTGGAGACACCACGAGCACCATTAACTATCACCAGGCGCTGGAGGCCGCGCTATTGGCCGACACCATCATGTATCCAGTGCTGGTGGTTCCCATCACCAACGATGCGGGCCGCAACGTGGGCGGTGAAAATGCGCTCACCACGCTAGCCGCCGGGACGGGTGGCCGCGTTTTCACTCCCGGCTTGGGCGCGCAACTGGATCGCGCCTTCGACGACATCCTGCGCGAGCTGCGAACGCAGTACCTGATCGGTTTCTATCCCAAGGACGCGCCGCCCAGCACAGATCGTTTCCACACGTTGAAGGTTACCGTGCAGAACAATTTGGCGAATCGAGGTTTGCGAGTCGGTACGCGCAGCGGATATTATGGGGAGGCCAATGAGGGTAGACCGGAATTTCGGCAGTGACGCGGAGGAAGGCTTGAGCAAAGCGAAAACGAAGGCTCCGGAGCAGACCTTCGAGGAAGTGAAGTACCTTCGCTACCTGATCGAGAAAGCTATCCCGGTGCGGATCCGTCTGAGCAGCAATGAAGAGGTGTTGGGCGTAATCGAGTTCTACGATTCGAACTTCATCCGCGTCACGCGGAACGGCGCTCCCAACCTGTTTCTGTACAAGCACGACATCAAATATTTGTACGAAGAGCCGGAAGCCTGACACTCCCGCCGAAGATCATCGTCCGATCCGCTCGCGGCACTTTTGCGTTCTAACCTTATGCCTTCTTATTTGGACATTAGCGAAGGAATCGCGCGCGAGGCCGGCGCGCTGCTGCACGGCTATTTCGAGCGCCACATCGGCTTCGAGCTGAAGGGCGAATTCGATTTGGTGACGGAGGCCGACCGTGCGTCGGAGAAGCTGGTGATCGAGCGGCTGCAACAGCATTTCCCAACTCACTCCATCGTGGCCGAAGAGAGCGGCGGCCACGCTGGCGAGTCCGCGGAGTATTGCTGGTACGTGGATCCGTTGGACGGAACCACGAATTTCGCGCATGGCTTCCCGATGTACAACGTCACCCTGGCGCTTGAAAAGGCCGGGGAGGTGGTGGCGGGAGTGATTTTCGATCCAGAGCGCAATGAAATGTTCACCTGCGAGCGGGGCTCGGGTTCCCACTTGAACGGCCAGCCGATTCACGTTTCGCGGGTTAGCCGGATCGACGAGACATTGGTGGCCACGGGGTTTCCCAGCCGCAGGCGGCATCAGAACGTCAACGTGCATTTCTACTATCAGCTCGCGATGATCACGCATGGCGTGCGGCGCGCCGGGGCCGCGGCGCTGGATTTAGCCTATGTCGCTAGCGGCCGGCTGGATGCATTTTGGGAATTTGGCCTGCATCCGTGGGATATGGCCGCGGGCACTTTGTTGGTCACTGAAGCGGGCGGCCGGTGTTCGGACATGCGCGGAGCGCCGGCGAGTTTGCGAGGTCCACACTTACTGGCCGACAATGGCGCGGTTCATGAGGCCATGCTCGAAGTGTTCGGCGAAGTGTTTCGCCGCGAGTACCGGTACCCGATGCCGGTCATCGAATGAGAGGTTCGGCCAGCCGCCGGATTCCCTCCCGAATGGATCGCTCACAAATCGACGAGAACCCGAGAATGAATTCGCCGCGGGGCGGTTCGGTGAGGTAGGAAGCGGCTGAGCTGACGAGTTGAATCTTGGCCGCCGTGGCCTTTTCGGCGATCCGCGCGGCATCCTGAAAGCGCACTCACAGATGCATCCCCGCCGCGGCGCCGCGAATCTGGACTCGAATCGCCAAAGTGACGCTGGAGCGATTCCACCAACGCGTCCCGCCGACCGCCGTAGATGCGCCGCATGCGGCGGATGTGGCGTTCCAAATGACCCTCGGCGATGAAATCCGCCAGCGCGGCTTGTTCGGGAACCGGGGTGTACCGGTCGGCCAGCCACTTGGCGCGCCGCACTCGCGCTACTAGATTCGCCGGCGCGATGATGTATCCAATCCGCAACGACGGAAACATTACCTTCGAGAATGTTCCGATGTAAATGACCGCGACGCCCGCCGCCAAACCCTGCTGCGAAGGCAAGGGAGGACCGCTGTAGCGATACTCGCTGTCGTAGTCGTCTTCGATCAGGACTGCATTGTGGCGGCGTGACCATTCGATCAACTCCAGGCGGCGCGTGAGCGACATGGCGACTCCGGTTGGAAATTGATGCGATGGCGTGACATAGACCAGGCGTGCATTTTTTCCAAGGTCGCCGATCACGATTCCGTTCTCGTCGATCCGCGCGGGCCGCAGCCGCGCGCCATAGCCGGCGAAGATACGGTGCGCGCCCAGGTATCCGGGATTCTCGATGGCCACCTGGTCGCCAGGTTCGAGCAATAGCCGCACGCAAAGATCGATGCCTTGCGCCGATCCATTCACGACGATCACTTCTTCGGGAGTGCAGCGCACCGCTCTCGATCGCGAAACGTACGCCGCAATTTCGTTTCTCAAAGGTGCGTAGCCGGCGGATTCGTCGGCATAATCGAACAGCTCGGGCGTGGCCGAGCGCAGCCGCCGCATCACTAGTTTGCGCCAGATCGCGATTGGGAAGAGCGACAGATCCGGCCGCCATTGGGTGAAGTGGATGAACCCGGGAGCCGCACCTGCTCCCAACCCAACAGCAGGAACACAGGCCACAATATGTCGGCGAGTAGCGGCGCGGCCAGCAACACCGCCTCTGAACTGCGGGGCGCGAATCGTTTGGCGGCAAACCCCACCGCGAAGTGACCAATGAACATGGATGAATCTAGCTAATTCACACCGGACATGAGTTTTTTTGTCGGCCTGATGAGCAGCGCCAGCAACACCGCCGCTCCGAATGAAATGGCCGCCACTACGCCGAACAATTCCGGAAGCGGCATCGATTCGTACACCGACGCAGCCACCCCGGCGAGATAATCTCCGATACTGATCGAAACAAACCAGAGTCCCATCATCATGCCCGCAACGCGCGCGGGCGCCAGCTTCGTCATCGCGCTCAGTCCCACCGGACTCAGGCACATCTCACCCACCGTTTGCAAAAAGTAGGTGCCCGTCAACCACCACGGCGAAACCAGCGCGCCTGCGATGGCTGCCCGGGCCGGTGGGACCAGGATCGCAAACGCAATTCCTCCGAACAGCAAACCCAAAGCAAACTTTGTTGGGCTCGACGGCTCTCGTTTGCCCATTGCGATCCACAGCCAAGCAAACGCCGGCGCCAGAATCATCACGAACAACGACGGAACAAATTGGAACCAACTGGGCGGGTAATCAAATCCCAACACGACGTGGCGCGTGCTGCGCTCGGCAAAAAGATTCAGTGACGAGCCGCCCTGTTCATACGCCGCCCAAAATATCGCCGACGCCACAAATAGCACCAGAATCGCGCCCGATCGTTTGCGCTCCGTTACCGACCAGCCGCGCCCCAGCAGCAGCCAGGCGAAGACGGCCACTGAGACGACGATCAAGACGATGCCCAGCGCCGCGGAGATGCGCTCCGCCGTGATGAGTATTCGACCCGTCGCCGCAAGCAATCCCACGGCTCCCAGAATCAAAGCGCCGGCAACGGCCCCCAGCGCCGCGTTGCGCTTGAGACGCCTTCCCGCCGCCGGACTGGCAGGAGGCGCCGGATAGAGTCCCGCCGATCCGAGATATTTCGCTCCCAGCATATATTGGACGAGCCCGGCGATCATTCCCACGCCCGCCAGCCCAAAGCCCAACCGCCAACTAATCCGCTCGCCCACCCATCCGCACGCCAGAGGCGAAAGCAGGCCGCCGAGATTGATGCCCATGTAAAAAATGGAGAAGCCCGAATCGCGGCGTCGATCGCCTTGAGCGTAGAGCTGCCCCACCATCGTGCTCACGTTGGGCTTCAGCAGTCCGGTTCCGACCATCAAGATACCCAGGCCCGCGTAAAATCCCTCCACGCCCGGACTCATCAGAAAGAACTGCCCCGCGACGATCAGAATCCCGCCATACAACACTGCTCGACGCTGGCCAAAGATGCGATCGGCAACCCATCCGCCCGGCAAGCTCAGCAAGTACACCATGGCCGTGTAGAATCCGTAAATCGCGCCCGCTTTCACTACGGGAAAACCGAGGCCGCCCTTCGCCACACTGGCTGTCATGAACAGGATCAGGAGCGCGCGCATCCCGTAATAGCTGAAACGCTCCCACATCTCAGTGAAGAACAGCGTCGCCAGGCCGCGCGGATGCCCAAAGAAGGTGGCGTCCGAGTGGGTGGCTTCGAGCGTCGGCTTCATGGCTAAGCTGTAAAGCTAGCATAAAAGCAAGGATTCAGAATTCAGAATTCAGAATTCCTCCCGTGCCGTCCTTGAGCCTCGCTGCGCTCTGGCCCGAATTCTGAATTCCTCCCCCACCGATGTATACTGGCCGAGATCGAAAGGATCGCCATGCTCCGCACATCCTTACTCGCGTTCACTCTACTTGCCACAACCGCACTAGCTTCCGCCCAGTGGCCCCGCGTCGCCTCCTCGAAACTCCCGCGCACTGCCGACGGCAAAGTGAATCTCAACGCGCCCACGCCACGAACCGCCGACGGTCATTCCGACCTCTCCGGCGTCTGGGAAATGTACGCCGAGGGCCAAAATCCCAAGCTCCTCACGAACCTGGCGAGCGATCTGAAACCCGGCGACGTGGCGTTCCTGCCCTGGGCCGAAGCCACTTACAAAGAGCGCGCCGCGAGCAACGGAAAAGATCATCCGGGCGCGCAGTGCCTGCCTTCCGGCATCCCCGAAAAGGACACCGTTCCGCATCCCTATAAGATCGTCCAGACGCCCGGCCTCATCGTCATCCTCTACGAGTCGCGCACCATCTTCCGGCAGATTTTCACCGACGGCCGCGCGCTTCCGACCGATCCGAATCCCGCCTGGCAAGGCTACTCGGTCGGCCATTGGGACGGCGACACGCTGGTCGTCGAAACTGCCGGCTTCAACGGAAAAACCTGGCTCGACATGTCCGGCCATCCCGCCACCGATGCGCTTCACGTCACCGAGCGTTTCACCCGCCGCGACCTCGGCCACATGGATCTGCAGATCGCCATCGACGATCCCAAGGCGTACTCGAAACCCTGGAATGTCGCCGCCAAAGTCCATCTTCTACCGCAAGACGACCTCATCGAATACGTCTGCGAGGAGAACAACAAAGCGCCCGGGCACATGGTGGGAAAATAAACTGGTAGCGCAATGATATGAATTCCCGTGTGTAACAAGGTTGCGTCCGAGTTCCGTCATTAGTACGATAGGTCCTTCAGATACCTTGTAGGGAGGAAGTAAACATGAAGTTTTGGTCGAGCCGGCTGACTCTGTGGGTCGCTGGAATGTCAGTCGTTTGTCTGAGCGGCATCCCGTTGCTTGGCCAGGCAGGCACCCCCGCGAAAGGACAAACGGCGGGAGAAGTGTTCAAAAACGTCACCACCAGTCCGCTCAAAGGGCTTACCGTCGACGATTTTATGGGAAGCATGGGAGTCATGGCCGCCGCACTGGGATTTGATTGCGCGGACTGTCATACCGGCGCCGGCACCGACAAAGTAGTTTGGGAGGCCGACACCAATCGAAAAAAGATGGCGCGCAGGATGACCGAAATGGTCGCCGTCATTAATAAGACCAACTTCGGCGGAACGCCACTGGTAAGCTGCTGGACCTGCCATCACGGAAAAGACGTCCCCGCCACAACCATCGCTCTCGATAACCTCTACGGTCCTCCCAACGAAGAGAAGGATGACATCATCTCGAAAGATGATACACAGCCGGCCGCCACCGCGATTCTCGACAAATACATCGAGGCCCTAGGCGGAGCGCAAAAGCTGGCTGGCCTCAAGAGCTTTATCGCCACTGGAACGCAAGGCGGCTACGTGCAAGTGAAGGGCGGCGGCCAATTCGAGATTTTCGCCAAGGCTCCCGATCAGCGCACGGTGCGCGTCACTTACAAGGATGCGCCGGACCGCGGAAACCAAACCAGGTCCTTCAACGGCACCGACGGCTGGGTTACGACGCCGCGCGCATTGCTGGGCGAATATGAGGTGACCGGTACCGAGCTCGACGGGCTTCATTTTGACGCCGAGTTGGCATTCCCAGGGCAGCTCAAGCAAGTCCTCACCGATTTGCGCGTGGGATTCCCCGATACCATCGATGGACACGACGTCGAAGTGGTTCAGGGGCGTGGCCCAAGGAATTTGCTAGTAACGTTGTACTTCGACAAGCAGTCGGGCCTGTTGATACGCGAGATCCGCTACGGCCGTACGCCCATTGGGCGCGTGCCTTCGCAGGTGGATTACTCGGATTATCGCGCGGTGGATGGAATCAAGTTCCCCTTCCAGTACAAATTTTCGTGGCTGGATGGGCGGGATAATTACCAACTCACCGATGTGAAGGTGAACGTCCCGATCGACGGATCGCGTTTCGGCAAGCCGTCCATGGGCTCAGCCCAGTAGGGCCAGTCGGAGAGACGCCTCAACCGGCGCGAGATTCAAGCTGTCTAAGCCAGCCATCGAAATGCGGGCACTCCGCGCGAATGCGGAGTAGCCCGATTCCGAACACGGCCAGGACGCCCAGCAAAGGCTTTTCGTAACCGGGAAAGAGATCCTTTACGCGCTTGGAAGGCGCCGTAGCCGGTGAATCGTTGATTTCCTCTGGCGTTGCGAAGCCGTCTCGGATTTCTTTAAGACGAGATTCCAGATCAGGGCGATAGATAGCTCGGCTAAAGGCTGCGCAATCGCTAAACAGCAACCCCTCAAACTCGTGCATCACGACGAAAGGCACGAAACGATCAGAGTTGAAGCGATTGCCCATCTCCGTGACGACATCATCCTTTACGGCATCTTGCACACAAGGACCTTTTTCGTCGACGCTTCTCAGGCTCGTGGATCGCTCTCTTCCCGGCCACGTTCGAGGTAAGCCATAGTAGTCGATCATGGTCGTGGCGATGCAGTTCCGATCCTCCCGCAAGTGATGTACGATGTCTCTTTTGACCGATAGCCACGAGCGAATTCCACCGCGTTGACGGAGACGGGCATTCCCTACAATGCGAGCCCCTACGGAAGAGTAGCCCTTCGACACCAGGTGACTCCGAAGAACTTCGTTTACGAAGCTTTCTTCAGTCTGGCCTTCCACGTGGATCAACAAGCGAGCCATGGACGTCAGCCTGGAACGGGCCGCCCGCCGATCTCATTTTTTTCCCATAACTGCCCAAGGCTATAGTCTTCAAGCCATTTTGCTAAGGGCTCGGATTCAAGGCGCGTGAGCTGCGTGCCGCCGTCCACGCGGTCGGCGACCAAAACGTCTTCTGGCTGAACATGATCCAACAGTAGAGACGACTGGGTGGACAGGATCACTTGAGTCGTGACAGACGCTTGGCGCACCAGCGCTGCAAGCATCTCGATTGCGTACGGATGCAAACCCAGTTCCGGTTCATCCACCAGGATGATGGACGGGCGATATTGTTCCGGCTGTAGGAGAAGCGTGGCCAGCGCCATGAAGCGAAGCGTCCCATCCGACAGTGCCGACGCGTCGAAGTACTGATCCGATTTCTTGTGGCGCCACTCCAGCTTGATGTCGTCGGGCTTGAGCAGAAGCGGATACAACCGAAAGTCGTCGAAGAAAGGAGCCACGCGTTGCACGGTACGAACGATCAAATCGTACGACTCCTTGTGCCTCTCGCGAAGCAGGTAAAGAAAAGCAGGCAGGTTGGCGCCATCCGCACGCAAGAAACGATTGTCGTCGACCGTCGCGGTCTTGCGCATCGGTGAAGTGACACTCGTATCGTTAAAGTGATAGATCCGCCAAGCGAGGCTCGCCAACGGATCTCGTCCCGGAGTGAACCCTCCTCCGTACAGGTAAAGCTCGTCATTCGCAGTTGGACGGAGCTCAAACCCGTATTGTCCCTGCGCGAACGAAAGACCGAAGACGATCTGCCTGGTAACTTTCGACCCGAAGTGCAGAATCTTTTCGGCGCCCCCAGCGAACTTAACGTAATTCCTCAGCCCGTCCTCATCGAAAGCATCTTGGAGCAGCTCAAGTGCGCCGAGAAAGTTGGATTTTCCGGAACCGTTCGGGCCGATCACCACATTGATCGGTCTCAGCTCGATCCTCTCGATCGAAGCAATGCTCTTAAAGCCCTTTATAGTGATGTGTTGGAGCGCATTTGTGGGCATGAGTCAGGGAACGCAACCATCATAACAACCGTCCTCGCCAATCTAAGCCAGTTGCCGCCCGCACAGCCCCTGCAAAATCTCGATCGGCGCGTTCTCCCGCCCCGCCAAGCTCTCTCGACCCACGATCACCGTCTGCTCCAGCGCATATTGCCCCGACAAAACAGCGTGCGGCACCACATCGGTGAATACCATCCACGTCGAGTCCGGCGGAAACTCGAACCGGTACTTCACGCAGCTCTCCTGATACTCGCCGTTGAATTTCAAATAATCGTGGAAGCCCAGCATGAACCGGTCATATGCCGACCGCTTCCCGTCCACGCCGCCGAACACGCCCAGCACGCGGCTCGTCAACGACCCCTTGGGATGCATCGCCACCGCCCCCAGCCCCGCTTCGCTCGCATAGCGCGGCGCCAGTGTACTCATCGGATCGGACGTCATCCAAACCCGCGGCTTGGTCTGGTGAATGTTGGTGAAGAATCGCAGGATCAGGTCGCCGCGCGTCGGCCGCGTCGGAAATGCGTCCACGTGCAGCAAATCGTTGCGCTTCTTGGTCGGCAGATCGCGGCCCTCCTCTTCCTGCGGCCGGAAGCTCGCGAAATCGACATGCGCCGTCTCCATGTACCGCGGCAGCAGCTTCCACAAGAACGCCAGCGCACGCTCGGAATAAGACCTCATCACGCCACGCAATTTCTCGGGATCGGAAACCGCCGCCGGATCGAACCCTGTCACTCTGCCTTCCGCCGGCCGGTACGCGATGTTCTTGTGATGGCTGCTCGACGAAAGCCCGGTGCTCCGCAATAAGTCGCGCTCATCTTCGGACAGCACGAACGGAGTGTGCGGGAAGTACAGAATGTTGCCGCGCTCCAGCGCCAGATAGTTTTCCTCGCGAGGCTGGATCTCGCCGACCGTGATTAGCTCCACGACATCCATCTTAAACTCTCCGGGCATGTTAAACTCCCGGATTGAACACGCGCGTCTCCCTGTTCGTCACCTGCATCGTCGATCAGGTTTTTCCCCAAGTCGGCATCGCCATCACGGAGGTGCTGGAGCGCCTGGGCTACCAGGTTCACTTCCCCGAAGCTCAAACCTGCTGCGGCCAGCCCGCCTTCAATTCTGGCTACACCGATGAGGCGCGCAAGATCGCTCGCCACTTCCTGAACGTCTTTCGCGATTCCGAAACCATCATCGTGCCCTCGGGATCGTGCACGTCAATGATCGCGCATCATTTTGCGGATCTCTTCGAGCACGACCCAAAGCTCCTCGCCGAAGCCCACGCACTCGAGCCTCGCGTCTGGGAGTTCTCGCGCTTCCTGCTCGAAGTCGCCCAAGTCGAAGATGTCGGCGCGCGCTTTGACGGCGTCGTCACCTATCACGATAGTTGCCACGCTCTGCGCGAACTGCATATCAAGAGCGGCCCGCGAAAATTGCTGGCGAACGTTCGGGGGCTCACGCTCGCGGAAATGGGAGTGGCGGAAGAATGCTGCGGTTTCGGCGGCACGTTTTCCATCAAGTTCCCCGAGGTTTCAGGCGCCATGGCGCGGACCAAGATCGATTCTATTCAGAAGACCGGCGCGTCCACCGTCGTTTCCATCGATTCCAGTTGCCTGATGCAACTCCAAGGCGTCATCGATCGCGCGGGCCTCCCGATTCGAACGCTGCACCTGGCCGAGGTATTGGCTTCCCGATGAATGCTCCGGAAGCAGACATTCAGCGAGCGATCGACGATCCTCGTTTGCAACTTGCAATCTACACTGCCACCGGCCGTTTGATCGACCAGCGGGCGAGCGTAGTGAGCGCCGAAGCTCTGCCCGATTACCAGGCATTGCGCAACGAAGCCCATGCGATCAAGAAGCACACCATCGAGAACCTCGATTACTATCTAGAACAACTGGAATCGAACGTTAACGCGCACGGCGGCCACGTCGTCTACTGCCGCACTGGCCAAGAGGCAGCCGATTTCGTCCTCGATCTCGCGAAGAAACGCGGCGTACACATGCTGGTGAAGTCGAAATCCATGACCAGCGAAGAGATCCATTTCAATGAGCGCCTGGAAGCCCATCAACTGGAAGCCGTCGAAACCGATCTAGGCGAATACATCCTGCAACTCGCGCACCAGCGTCCGTATCACATCGTCGCGCCCGCCCTTCACTTGACCCGTTACGACGTCGCCGAAGTTTTCACCAAGGAGCTAGGCGTCGAGAACGAAGTAGTGATCGAGAAACAAACCAAGATCGCCCGAAATGTTCTACGCCGGAAATTCCTCGACGCGGGAATCGGGGTCAGTGGCGCGAATTTCCTGATCGCCGATTCAGGCGCCATCGTGGTGGTCGAGAACGAAGGCAACGCGCGGCTCAGCACCTCTGTGCCGAAGATTCACATCGCCATCGCGGGCATCGAAAAAGTGATTCCACGCGCGCAGGATCTCGCGGTCTTCCTGAATCTGCTGGGACGCAGCGCCACCGGCCAGCCGCTCACTGTCTACACATCGTTTCTTTCCGGACCGCGGCGCGAAAACGAAATCGATGGCCCCGACGAGTTTTACCTGCTGCTGCTCGACAACGGCCGGACCAAACTGCTGGCCGATCCGGAAAAGCGCCAGTCGCTGTATTGCATCCGCTGCGGCGCGTGTCTAAATCATTGCCCGGTGTACCGCAAGATCGGCGGCCACAATTATCCGTGGGTTTATTCGGGGCCGATTGGGGCCATCATCACGCCGCAATTTCACGGCGTCACCAGCGATACATGGCTGCCGTTTGCATCCAGCCTTTGCGGCGCCTGCGCCGAAGTTTGTCCAGTCAAAATTGAGATTCCCAAGCTGCTGCTCAAATTGCGCGAAGAAGTTACTGAAGTGAAGCGGCGGCAGGACTCGGACGGTTCGGAACGCTTCGCCTTCCAGCTTTTCGCCTGGATCGCAACTCATCCGAAAATCTATCTGCTCCTCGCAAGCCTGGGATCGATCTTCTTTCCCTTGGCGCCAAAGATCGGCCCGCTGAAGAAATGGGCCAGCCAGCGCACGGTGCCCGAGCCGGCCAAGCAAAGCTTTCACCAGTGGTGGGCGGCGCGAAGGCCCCCATCATGACCGCACGCGAGCAGATCCTCGGCGATATTCGCAAAGCTTTAAAGAGGGCCGCGGGCCAACCTCGGCTCTTCGAGGCAGCCCCCCTTTGTTCCTATGAACTTCCGGCCCCCGCATTGCGGATCCCACACTTGGACCGCAATCTCTATGCTGATCTCTTCGTCCAGAAGTTCGAAAACTTGGGCGGAAAATCGTTTCGAGTGCGCAATACTTCCGCCGTCGTTCCGGCTATCGCGGAATTGTTGGTCCAAAAGCACGCCGTCGCGTCGAATTCGCCTTTTCTACGTAAGTGCGGCGTCACCGGACTCGTGCAGGTCCACGCCGGTTTCACCGATCGAGACCAGTTGAAGGAAGCCTGCGCCGCTGCCGACATCGGGATCACCAGCGTCGACTATGCGCTCGCCGCAACCGGAAGTTTCGTGATGCTTTCCAGCCCCAACGAAGGCCGCCTGATCTCGCTTTTGCCCCCGGCCCACATCGCCATCTTTCCGCGCTCGCGTCTGCTGGCGAATCTCGACGAGTTGCTCACCATTCTTCCCCGCCCCGCCGATCAAACCAGTTCCATGGTCTTGATCACCGGCCCCAGCCGCACGGCCGACATCGAACAAATCCTAGTTCGAGGGGTTCACGGACCGGGCGAACTTTACGCCGTGATCATTGATGAAGAATAAGCAGGATGAAGAATAAACAGGAAGAAGAATAATCACTCGCCGCTCGCCGGAATCCGGATCAATACATACGCAATCGAGGCGAATCCGATCAGCGAAAGCCATCCGCCCCACGCCGGGTAAAAACTAAACGTGGCCATGGACGGAATTCCCGTGAGAAACACCACGGCGAGCAGAATGCCGACGATGGCTTCGCCCGCGATCAACCCCGACGCCAGCAGCGTGCCTCTTTCTTCAATCACAAGCTTTTGCTCGGCGCTGCGTCTCTCCGAGATGCGATTGAGAACCCACTTGATGAGCCCGCCGATGAAAATGGCCGATGTGGTGCTGAACGGCAAATACATTCCAACGGCGATCAGCATCGGCGAACGCGCGCCACACAACAGCAGTGCGATTCCGAAGGCCGCGCCGATTCCGAGCAGTCCCCAGGCCATCTGCCCACCGACGATTCCTTTGGCGAGTTGCGCCATCAATCCCGCTTGAGGCGCGGGCAATGCCCGGCCGCCGATGCCGCCCGTGGCGAGGTTGGCTTGGTTCAGCGCGATAATTGGCCCCATTAAAAAGAATGCCAACAAAATCACCGAAATAATTTCGACCACTTCCATCTTCCAGGGTGTTCCGCCCAGCAAATGCCCGGCCTTCAAATCCTGGATGAGCGACCCTGAAACCGAGCAAGCCACGCAGACCACGGCGGCCACTCCCAACACGGCCGCCACTCCCGATAGTCCCGTGACACCGATAGTCAGCATCACCAGAGCAGCGATAATGAGGGCTGCCAGCGTCAGTCCCGAAAGCGGTTGGTTGGAACTGCCAACTAGGCCTACCAGGTAGCCGCCAATCGCCGAAAGCAGAAATCCCGTGATACTCATCACCACGGCGGCAACAATGGCGGAGACGATCCCGTGCGTGTAGTAGTAATAGATGCCGGTAATCGGGATCAGCAGCACTGCGGTGCAGAGCACCACCCAGCGCGGCGGAATATCGCGCTCGGTCGGATCCAGCGTTTTGGCTTCGTGGGCCGCGGCGGCGGACGCGGTGAAGATTCCCCGCAGTGAACTCCACAGGGACTCGCGCATGGAAAACATGGTGCTGGCCGCGCCCACCAGCATGGTGCCCACCGCGATGGGGCGCACCACGTTGAACCAAACCGAATTGGCGGCGACCGCCGGGTCGTTGGTGCCGATGCGGCGCGGCAAATCGGGATCGAAGAACAGCAGCAGCGGGATCAGGATCCACCAGGCGATGATGCCGCCGGCCACGTTGATCGAGGAAAGCTCAGGTCCGATGATGTAGCCGATGCCGATGAGCGCCGGCGAGAGACTGGGCGTCGACCAGGGCACACCGCCGAAATGGGTGACGTCGCCGATGGGTTTCTTTTCGATGTCGAAATGCTGGATGACGGAGCGCTGGAACCTGAGAAAGCCCTCGCTGTATTCGCGGAAGATCTGCACGCCTTTATCGTCGGTGAGGATTTCAATCAGCCCGCCGAATCCCAGAGCGCCAAAAATGTAGCGCGGGGCTTTGCTGGCCGAGGCTTCGCCGGCTTTGACAATCTCGTAACTCGCGACGCTTTCGGGCCACGGCAATGGCGCGTCGACGCACAGCGGACGCCGCAGAAGAATGATGAAGAACACTCCGATCAGCCCGCCCACCAGCAGGATCAGCGTCGCTTCCCAATAGTGGGAGCGCAGGTCGGTCCACAAACGCTGGCCGCCGATATCCACCATCATGAACGCCGGAATGGTGAAGATGGCGCCGGCCACCAGCGCTTCGCCCACCGAGGCTGCGGTGCGCGTGATATTTTGCTCCAGGATGCCGCCGCGAAACGCCGGGATGCGGAAGAGCGCCATCGCGATGACGGCTGCGGGAATGGTGGCGGCGACGGTCTGTCCGGCTTTCATTCCCAGGTAGGCGTTGGCCGATCCAAAAACGAAAGCCAGGAAGATGCCGAGCGAAACCGCCTTGACGGTCATCTCCGGCGGCGCTTTCACCGTGGTTTGCACTACCGCATGTTACCGCAGGCTTGAAAGTGAATGCCTCAAACGATGAGGTGTCGAAAGCGTCGGCCACGAGAAACTCTGGGCCGGAGGACGCGAGCGGCGTCACGGTTTCGTGTTCGCCATAAGCCGTGACGGAACCGTACAGCCCCTCGCGCGGGTCGCGATGTCAACAACCCAGTACTCGACAATGCCGGCGCGGAATCCGAGATCTCGACCACCAGGCGAAGATCGGCCGGGCGCGGATTAGCATTCCGGAATTCGCGCGAGGGCTTGGCGAGCACCACCAGGTCGGGTTCAGGCTCGTTGGTTGGGTTGTCTTCAGGAGCGACGTCGATTGGCGCTTCCGGGTTCACAAACTGTTCTCCGAAGGTTCGCACCAACCAGGCTTGTACGGCGACAAGGACATTCATGTCTCCGGCGACGAGTTCCAGTCGCTGTTGATCCCACACGCCGCTGGCCTCAAAGACGGTGCACTCCGCGCGGGTCATTGCGCCGCCTTCTCGGGCATTTTGAAGACCGCGGCATCCAGCGGAACGTTCGCTTCCATCTTTTCGACGGTGATTTCCATCGCCAGACGGCCATTCACCAGTTGCGTGAGGCTGAAAGGCATCAGCACTCCCTCCACCGGTTTGTAGTCGGCGATTTTTGATTCGTATAAGATCTCCTGACCCAGTTGCATTCGCTTTCCTTCGGTCTTGACGGGCAGAAAACTCTTGGCGTCGAGATAATCGTATTCTACGGAGCCGTTCTTTTTGGTGATCTTTAGTTTATAGACGGCCACCCCTTCGATTTCCTCCTTGTCCACCAGTTCCACCACGTTGCCCTTGGATTTGTAATCCACCAGGTTGCCACCGATGAAGTCGGAGGATTCTTGCGCGGCGCGCGTGTCCTCTTCGCTCGATTGCTTCGGTTCGGCGCCGATCATGGGGTTCAAGGTCCAGGCAGTGACGCCGTCGAAGGCTTGCACGATTTCGCGGCCCTGGAAGTTGATCGCGAGGCGCAGGAGGTTCGGCCGCTTCACCTGAATGGTGAGCGGCGCTTCGGTCTGGCCCAGGATGGAGGCCTTACCGGTAACGACCAAGGTTTGAATCGCATTGAGCTTGGCCTCGCCGCCGATCGCTTCGACGTGCTTTCGAACAATTTGATCGGCCGTAAGCGGCGTTTCTATGGGCGTAGCCAAGAGCAGCACCGCGCAGGCGGCGAGCATCGCGATCGGGATGGAGCGGCGCACGTCCTCATGATAAAGCAGCCGGCCATCAACGCGCCGGGGTTGACCGCAACGGACCGAAGCCGATAACATGCACACAACCTGATCTATGAAACAGCCTGTATTTGCGGTCACTTTGCTAGTTGCTATCGCGTGCTCCCCGGCCCGGGCGCAGACGGCAACGGCGGTTCCCTACAAACCGAAGCCGGCATTCCCAGGGCAAACCGAGGCGCCTGCCCCGCCCAAGGCATCCGAGCCATTCGCCATCCAAACCATCACCAACCGGCTGAACGCACCGTGGTCCCTGGCGTTTCTGCCCGACGGCAATTTTCTGGTGACCGAAGGCGCGGGAACCATGCGGATCGTGCGGCCGGACGGCGTGGTGTCGGCGCCCATCGCGGGCGTGCCGGGCGTCAAGGTGGTGGCGGCGCAGGGACTCCACGACGTGCTGCTCGATCCCGACTTCGCGAAGAACCGGCTGCTCTACATCACCTATTTTGCGCCTCCGCGCGGCGAGGACCCTGCCCTTTGGCCCAACGAGTTTTTCTACGAGCAGGTGTGGAGCAAGTCGCTGGCCGAGCGCCGCACCCTGTCGCTCGGAATGGAACGCGTGGCCCGCGCGCGATTGAGCGACGACAATAAACGCCTGGAGGATTTTCGGGTTCTGATCGACGGCGGCGGCGAGCGGAGAATCGTGCTGGCGCGCGACGGCACGCTGCTGGTCACGGGAGCCGACCGGTTCCGTTTTTACGACTCGGATCTGGACGGCGTGGAGCACGATTTCACGGACAATCCCGATATTCGCCGCAATTTTTCGGGTCGCGTGATTCGCATCCATCGCGACGGCTCCATTCCGAAAGATAATCCGTGGCTCAACCGCGCTACCGTACTGCCGGAGACCTACGCCCATGGGCTGCGCGATCCCGAGGGAGCGGCGATCAATCCGGCGACCGGCGAGCTCTGGGCCACCGATCACGGGCCGCAGGGTGGGGACGAAATCAACATCATCCGCGCCGGCCGAGATTATGGCTGGCCCGACGTTTCGTACGGAACGCAATACGACGCGCGCCGCACCGACGGACGCAAGAACGTGCCGGTGGGAAACGGCATGCATAGCATGGAGGGCGTTCAGGAGCCGATCTATTTTTGGGTGCCGTCCATCGCGCCGTCGGGCATGATGTTTTACACGGGCGACCTGTTTCCTGAATGGAAGGGCAGCCTCTTCGTGGGGGCGCTGGGCGGCCAGCACCTGGCGCGGCTGCTGTTGAAAGGGGATCGCGTGGTGGCGGAGGAACAACTCCTCACCGATTTCAAGCAACGGATTCGCGATGTGCGGCAGGGTCCCGATGGCGCGGTGTATCTGTTGACCGGCGGGGGCGGTTTGGTGAAGCTGACCCCGAAAAAGTAGCCGACTCTAGCGGGATACCGCTCCCTGCGGTCGCGGCTCGGAATCCGCACTCTGCGCCCACAGCAACTTACGGAGCCGCGACCATAGGGAGCGAAACAAATTGCGACCTTCTCCGCAGCCTCTTACGCAATGCGGTGAAGGAACGCCCCCTCTGAAAGGCCACTAGAGCAGCCTCTCCGCGAGCTCCTCGAAATTTTGCGGCGTCACCAAATGAAACCGTAGCGACAGGCGCGTGAATCCGCGCAGTACGCGCGTCAGATCGTCGGTCGGGATCTCGGGGCTGGCGAGGAACATGTTGCCGCCGGAGATCCGGAACGGCAGCACGCGCCAATCGCGGACCACGCGGCGGGGCAGCGCGCGGGCGATGTGGCTGCCGATCACCCACGGCTCCAACCGTCCCGATGGCAGACTTTGTTGCAGACTGAGCGCTTCATAGAGCTCGTCCTCGGTGATCACGCCGTGCTGCACCAGATGTTCGCCCAGGCGGATGCCTCGAGGTAGGTTTTCGAGCGCCCGGCGAACGCTCAATTCTTCCGCGTAGCCGGAGCCGATCAGGATCTCGCCGAGCTTGCGCTTGTGCTCCATCAGCGCGCTGCGCGAGGGATAGGCGTGCTCGGTCTTCACCCACACCAGCGGCTCGTGCCGTCTGCGGGCGCGCACGTAGGAGCGGACCGCTTTCCAGGTGGCGGCTGTGTTGATCCAGTTGCCGTAGACCGCGCGCAGCGGGGCGGCAAGAGCAAACCGAGCGCCGTAAAGCCGCGCGGAGCAAGTCATGCGCACGCTGCTTCGAGCGATCTGAATGGCGAGTGTAGCGATGAGCAGCCAGGGATGCAGCATGCACTTTGCAAGTCCCCAAGGAGCGCCGGTGCATAGCGCGGCCGCCCACGTGAGCGCGCCATAGAGAAAAACCAAATTGCTCAGCAGGCTTAACGGATTCCCCAGCAGGCCTTTGCGATCTCGCCAGAACCAATACTTTTCGGTCCACGTTCCGCGCCAGCCGTTGCGCTCCCAGCATTGCAATCCGATGCCGAGGATCCAGCGCGAGCGTTGGCGGATGGCCGATCCGGCGGTGCGCGGGAAGAACTCACGCGTGGCCACCATGCCAGCCCCGTGCCTGGTGAGCGGCACGAACGCCTGTTTGCACTCCAGCTTGTGAAGACGCAGACCATTTTCGTAGTCTTCGGTGAGGCAGGTGGGTTCGAAGATCAGATTATGGTCTTCGGTGGCGAGCTTTTCGAGCGCACGGCGCGTGTATCCGGTGCCGACGCCGTTGGAGGGGACGAAGCTGCGCATCAACTGGCGGGCCCGCATGTCCTTGATCTGCCATTCGGCGAATTCGTCGCAATAAATGCCGTGGACAAAGTCGCGCAGGGGCGTTGGGAGCGGCAGCACGGGAATCTGCACCATGTCGTATTCGTCGGCGTAAGAATTGATGAACGAGAAGGCCTCGGGATGGATGAGATCCTCGGCGTCGTGCGTGACAACGATGTCGAAGCGGGCGCTGTGATGTTCCTCGTAGAGCAGCATGCGCTGGTAGATCCAATTGAGGCAGTCGGCCTTGGAAGTAGGTCCATTGTGCGGGCAGACGGCCAGATGGACGTGCGGAAAGCGGGACTCAAGATCTCGGACAGCGTCGAGCGTAGGGTCGTCGTTCGGGTAGGCGCCGATAAAGAAATGGTAGTTCTCGTAGTGGATGGCTGCGGCGTTGTGTTCTATCATGCCGGCGATTACAGCGTGCTCGCGCCACAGCGGGACAAACACCGCGATGGTCTTTTCGCTAGCCAGTTCCCTGCTCCGTTCGAGGCATCCGGACACGGCCGGGCGCGCCGGAAGGCGACGCCGGAGCCAGGCCCCCAGGCAGACGGCGTCCAAGGCCAGGTCGTCCAGACCGCCGATCAGGACGATCCATGCCAATGGGAACAGGCAGCGAGCCACCCCAACATCACACCAAGTCAGCCCGGCGCCACACCAACTTAGCGCGACGGCGCACCAACTCAGCCCAACGTCGAGGTTCACCCACCAGGACGATAAAGCAGGGATCACCTGGGAAGAAGTGCCCGAGACGGCCAAAGTTCGCAGACATTGTTGCGAGATGCCGGCTGCCAACCCCCAACTTCAACCGGGATAGTTTCATTTGGACCTTAGTCGATTGGCCTGGACTATATAGCTGCGGCCATTCTGTCGATTAAAGAGGCAACATGAAGCCTGGATTGCGTTTATCGATCGTCAACCTCGTTCTAGTACTTAGTTTCGCTGGGTTTGCCGCTATGGCGCGGGTCGCTTTGGCGCAGAGCCTCGACAAGCCGCAAGCGGCCACTCCGGTGAAAGAGAAGACGCTGTTGGCGGCGGTGAGCGATGCGGCGCAGTGGAAGCCGCTGGACCCTCGCGTGGCCAAAGCTCATCAGGATCTGGCGGATTATTATTCGGCTGAAGGACGCTATGCCGAAGCCGAAAAGGTCTATCAAAAGACGCTGGAGCTGAAAGAGGACATGCTGGGGCGCGCCAACCCGGCGATCATCCCCGCGGTGGACGACGTGGCCCGGGTCAGCTTCGCACAGATGAAATACGAACAAGCGGCCGACTTAATCGCGCGCGAGTTGCGGATCATGGAGCGTGAGTATGGGGACAACGATCCGAAGCTGGCGCCGTCACTCGAGCAAGTGGCCCGAGTGCTGGAGGCGGCGTCCAAATATCCGGATGCGGAAAAGTTCCTGGCGCGGGCGATTGCGATCCGCGAGAAGGCTTCCGGCCCAGACAGTGCCGAGCTCTCGCCGGATTTGAGCCAACTGGCGCGCGTAGATGTTGCCAAGCACAATCTGCCGGAGGCGGAGGTGTTGTACCAGCGCGTCCTCAAGATCCAGCAGAACAAATTCTCTCCGAACAGTCCTGAGCTGCTTCCCACTCTGGACGCGCTGGCCGCGCTGGCCTTGGAACAGAAGAAAGATGCAGAGCCGCTACTGAAGCAAACGCTGTCCATCCGGGAGGGCAACCTGGGACCGAACCACGTGGAAGTGGCGAAGAATCTGGATAGGCTGGCAGCCATCTATACCGAACAGAAGCGCTTCGTGGAGGCGCAAAAGTCAAGCGAGCGGGCGCTGTTCATCTGGATGAAAGAGCTGAAACCGGGGAGCCCCGAGCTGGCCGAAAAATATGAGAAAGTGGCCGAGCTCTATGAAGCGCTCAATCGTCCGGTGGATGCCGAGCCGTTGGTGCAGCAAGTGTTGACGGCGCGCGAAAGCGATACGGTGGCGAGCTTGAACACACTGGCCGCGATCTATGTGAGTAAGCAGAATCTGACGCAGGCCGAACCGCTGTACAGGCTGTCACTAACCATTTTGGACAAGAAAGGCGTCTTGACCGGCAAACGGCCCCTGTTCTTGAGCAGCACCGATGACAACCTGGACTTGCTGGCGCAGACTGCGCTCAATTACGCCGATTTGCTAAAGAAGATGCGGCGCAAGTCCGATGCCAACAAAATCGAGGCGCGCATTCGAGCAGTCACCGGAAAGAGCCCCGCACAAAAGAAGAAGGCCGGCTAAACCTCGGATTTAGTGCTTATCGGCGTTCATCCGTGTTCATCTGCGGCCGAATTGCCTTTGAGCCTTACGGACGAAGCTCGGCGGCGGTCGGATTCGGATTCGGTCCGTGAAAAAGCTTGTGCTTGATGTCGGGCCAAAATTCCTTCAGCACTTGCGACGCGGAGTCGATGGCAATCTGCGTCCACCAGGTTTCGATGTTATCGCCCACAGTGCGCTGGTCGGGCGTGTAGGCGTCCGAGATGGCAGTGCCGGTTGCGTTGCCCAGGATTTCCGAGAAGTTGAAGCGAGTGCCGCCGGCATCCGTGTGCGTGACGAAGACGCGAGTGGCCGCGTACCACGTCCGCGACCATTTCCCGCCGTAGCCGCGGCGAAAATAGCGGGGGTCCTCATGCAGCATGATTGGGAAAAAACCCTCCGTCATCATGTTGCCGATAGCTTGATCGGCATACTCCACTGCTACACGGTGCCCGTACCCCGCCCATCCCTGGCCGAACGATGGATTGGAATTCGCTAACTGTCCCTCAGCCGCAAGAATGGCCGCGAGGCCCACTAGCGGGTAATCGAACGAATCCTCGCTGGCGATGGTGAGCTTCTGTTTCGGGGTGATCGGCATATAGACGGCGGTCTCGTTTGCGCTCCGGTAGTTGGGGAGAACGCCGAAAATGCGCTTGTCGGGAGGCGGGGGCTCCTTATCGGTTTGGCCGGGCTGCACGGGCGGTGGATCGGCCGCCGGCGCCGGAGTCGCGTCTTGGCCCATTGCCGCGAGGCTGCACGCGAACAAGAGCATGGACAAGGATAGATGGGTTGAAGTCATGCAAAATTGGAACTGAACAGCGGCCCCCCGCAAACTGTGTCTTCTTATTCTACTAACCTGCCGACGCGCAGTGCGAGGGTTCGTTCCAGACTTTACGAAACCTTAACCAACGGCGCTGAGGCCGGCGCGCGAAAAGGCCCATCGGGATCGCTGCGATGGGCGTGGTGCGAAAAGGGGCAATTTGTTTCGCTCCCTCTGGTCGCGGCTCCGTAAGTGGCTGTGAGCGCACAGTGCGGATTCCGAGCCGCGACCGCAGGAAGCGGTATTATCGAGTTTTTCCGCAACCTCACTCGTACTGCGTACACTCGTGGGTACGCCCTCAGGGCGTCCGCGACGCCGTGTACGCCACGATGTCGAGCATGTCTTCGTCGCTCAAATTGGCGACCACCGGTTTCATAAGCTGAGTCCAAGTACCGTTGCGCGTGCCTTGCTTCATGTCATACATTTGCCGCATTAAGTAGCTCGGCGAACGTCCCGCGATGCCTGGAACGGGCCCGAGCCCTTTTAGATCCGCACCGTGACAGAGGCCGCACTGCGTGGTCTTGCTCGACGCCTTGGTGACTAAAGCTTCCCCTCGCTTGATGCTACCCGGGGGCACGTAGGCGAAAAATCCGGAGTGCGGATCGCGCAGGACTTCGGTGGCCTCTGCGTTCTCGGGCGTCTCAAGGATGCGCTTGCCGAGCGGCTCCTTTTCATTGCCTTCCACCAGGAACATGCCGTTCGAGTTATGCGTCTTCGGAACCGTGTTGGTTTCGATCACCTTGATCCAGGGCGTCCATTTCATGGAGCCGAAGTACTCGGCCGCCGCCTTGATCTCCTCGTCGGTCATGTTCTTTGCGAACTGGACCATGAGGTTGGTATTGTTTTTGCGAGGCTCGGCGCTTTTGCGGGCGCCGTTGCGGAAATCGTACATGGTCTGGATAAAATACGCGATCGGCAAGCCCGCCACACCTGCGTTTTCCTGCCTGCCCTTGCCGTTGGGATAGTGGCACAAACCGCAAGCCCAGACGTCCGGTTTCTTGCCATGCGCCACCACGTCCGGCATCGGCGGGTGGTCGCCAGGATACCAGTCGGCCGGGCCGAAGCGATCCGCAATTTGTGCACGTGTAAACGCGCCGTTGCTGCCGTCAAGATGTTTCACGCTGGTGTCCGGCGCAGCCGGGGCAGCCGGTGGACTCCCTGCCGGCGGCGCGGGTGGAATGGCATACGCCCACGGAATCGGGCCATCGGCGGCGGACACTGGAAACACGGCAACCGCGAGAATCAAAACGCCAAGCAAGTTCCTCATAGCAACTCCTTCCGGCACTAGTTGGGGATCATATCACGCGGCTTCGCCCCGGCGTCAATCGCGGTAAATCTGCCTTATAATGACCGACAAGTCTGGAGGCGTTATGAACGCATGTGAGTTTTTTCTCGAACAATACGACACGGTGCGCTCCATCGTGGACGATCTATTCCTCCGTGGATTGAATGACGACCAGATGCGTCATCAGCCCGCGGCGGGATTGATTCCCAGATATTGGACAGCGGGTGGATCCGCGCGCTCCCCCCGGGCGACAATTTGCCGAAACTGCTCGTACTCGATTCCGCGCTTCTGCAAGAGTTGCGCCGCCAGGCTGTCTTCCATGCGCAGCAAACCCAGCATGAGGTGCGGCGAGTCGATGCGTCGATGCCCGAGGGCGTCGGCTTCTTCCGCGGCGAACGTCAGCGCGCGCCTCGATTCTTCGTTGAGCGGCATATCCACCGATGTAGAGACACGGTTTTTCAGCGGGGGCGCAATCTTTTCCAACTCGTTTCGGATCGAGTCCAGCGCGCCAATGCCCACCCGCATGGCCACGGTTTTGTCTTCACGCAGAATGCCGAGCAGTAATTCTTCGCAGGTGATCTCCAGCGTGCCCAGCTACTGGCTTCATAGCGCGCCCAAAAGATCGATCGGCGGGCGTGTTCGGTGTATCGTTCGAACAAGCGGACCTTACTTACGGGGAATCGCCGTCAGACCACCAGCACTTGGTGATCGGGACACTCCAGCCGTACGTGTTGGTAGAGCGTGTCCATCAAATCGCCCACGCCGTGCCTGGCAAGAAAGGGCAGGATCGAGTAATAACGTTCCTGCAAATGCTTGTCTGGAAAGATCAGCCCGGACATAGCGCTGGCGTCTGTGACCGCGCGCCCGTTGCGCTTCAGCGTTTCGCGCGCGGTCTTGTGCTCGATTTTCGAAAGCTGGTACAGGATTTTCGCCGAGCTCTTGTCAGCAGCCGCGGCCAGCGTCGCATCGAACCGCGCCAGATCGTCGCGCAACCGTTCCACCGCCACGGAAACCGTGCGGCGAACCTCTGTAAACTCCTCGGTCAACGCGGGCGGCGCCAGCTTGCGCGCGATTCGGTCGCGCACGCCGTCCTCGCCGTGAAAAAATGCCGGAACCGTCAGTCCATAGCGCTCCAGCAATTTGGCCGTGCGCGCATCGAGAAGCGTGAATCCGCCACGCGACACCATCACGGGCATCCGGCCCAGCAACTCGCGATACAGCACTTGAGACTGCGCCATATAGGCCAATTCCGCAGGCCCGCCGACATAGGCGACGGTGGGCAGCGCGTAATCCTGCACCACCGGCCGTAACAACGCATTCGGCGACAATTGTTCCGCGCGATCCAACAGCTCCGCCGCTGAATACTTACGCTCCTTGGCCGCGTACTCGCCGTTTTGCCGGCGCAACGTCGCGCGCCGCTGTCCGTCCAGCAGGAACACCAGCGACGTTTTCGGCTCCACGTGAACCTGAGCGTGATAACCCGCCGCTTCCAACTGCTGGCCGCGCTCGATCAGCTTCTGGTGCAAGCCTTCGTCTTGCCGGATCACTTCTTGCAGCAATGGCGCGGCCAAACGCCGCACGGATTCATCCAGCGGATCGACGAAAAGCAGCCCCCGGCCCACGAGCAATCGCTCCAATAAAGAGCGAAACGCTTTTCCAAACGTCACGCCGGACGGGTAAGCCACCCGCGCCATCTCGGCTACTTCTTCCCCAAACGGAAACCCTGCCAGGATTTCGCGCAGGCGATCCACCGGCGGCTCTGCGATCGGAATTCCTCCCACCGGCCGCTCCGATCCGCCGTTGGCGGCCACGCTGAGCTGGATGGGCCGCTGATCCGGCCCAAAAACAAAGGTGTGATTCACTTCCGCGGCGTCGTGGTCTTCGGTTGCCAGCCAGAAGATCGGGACCGCCGGAATGCCCTGCTCGGTCAACCGGGAGGCCAGGCGAACCGCGGTTAGCGCCTTGTAAATCGTATAGGCCGGCCCAGAGAATAACCCCACCTGTTGCCCCGTGACCACGGCCACCGTTCCAGGGCGCGCCAGCAGATCCAGCGACGCCGTTTCACCGTTGCTGGCCCGCAGCGCCGCTACCAGCGCCGCCCGGCGGTCGTCGGGATAGACGAGTTGCTGCGCGGCTGCGGCATAGCTGCGGCCATCGTGCGGATTGTGAGCATAAAACCGCGCAACCTTGTCGAAATGGTATTGAAAATCGGAAAACAGCGCCGACGTGTGCGGGATCTCAGTGTGTCGAAGACAGGCCGACTCCATCATGAGCAACTTTCCAAGGGTAACAGATGCGGCAAGTTGTTCCAAAGTCGCTGGTTTTTGCGGTTTCGGTTAAACTCAAGGTTCAGGCCACCTCCATGGACGATCAGGAATTTAAGAATCGGGCCGACCAATCGCTCGAAGCTCTGTACCGGCGGCTGACCGCGGCTTCCGACGGCGCCGACTTCGAAGCCGATTTCAACAACGGCGCGCTCGCCATCGAGTTCGAAGAGCCGCCCGGCAAGTTCGTCATCAGCCCCAACGCGCCGGTTCACCAGATCTGGGTCTCGGCGCATTCCAAGAGCTACAAACTGGATTGGGACGGCGCGGCAAATGACTTCGTGCTGCCGTCCAGCCGCCAGACTTTGACCGAACTGATCCAGGACGCCATCGCCAAACAACTGGGCGAAGAAGTTTCGTTGTAGATGCCGGGCGTTTACATCTCCTATCCGTTTTGTGCACAGAAGTGCACGTACTGCAATTTCGCCTCGGGAGTTTTTCCGCGCGAGTTGGAGCCGAGGTATGTGGGCAGCCTGGTTTCAGAGATCTTGCAGCACCAGTGGCGTTGGCGGCCCGAAACCGTGTACCTCGGCGGCGGCACGCCCAGCGGCATGGCCTCGGAAGTTCTCGAGCGAATTCTGAGCGCGATTCCTGGCCGCGGAGAGTGGAGTGAAGCCACCCTCGAAGTTGCGCCCGGCGTGATCACGCTCGAACGCGCGGCGGGCTGGATTCGCACCGGGATCAATCGTGCCAGCCTGGGCGTGCAGTCGTTCGTGCCGCGCGAATTGGCTCGCACCGGCCGCAAGCACACAGCCCAGATTGTAGAGAGCGAAATTGCGCTGCTGCGCTCGGCGGGCCTAGCCAATATCAACGTCGATTTGATCGCCGGCCTGCCTGGACAAACGCGCGCGTCATGGTCCGAATCGCTATCCTGGATCGAGCGGCTGCAGCCCCCGCACGTGTCCGTTTACATGCTCGAAATCGACGAAGACAGCCGCCTCGGCAGTGAGGTCCTGCTCAACGGGAAACGTTACGGCGCGCCCGACGTCCCAAACGACGAGCTTACGGCTGAATTCTATGAGACGGCAGTCGAACGCCTTGGCCA
>Ga0182024_10003083_pt1 | contig 40321 bp, 34 predicted proteins | sample P32metaG_FD_120480 | JGI IMG/M metagenome (GOLD analysis project Ga0182024, IMG submission 120480) | Permafrost microbial communities from Stordalen Mire, Sweden - P3-2 metaG (Illumina Assembly) | ecosystem: Environmental > Terrestrial > Soil > Wetlands > Permafrost | place: Sweden: Stordalen...
AGCCCGACTCCGCTTCACCGGCTATCGACCACTTTCAAGGAGCATCTACGCCTTGAGAAGACAATTACACTGAACAGCAACTGTGTCTTCGGAAAACTGTCTCACTCAAGGGGTTCACCCCAATGCATCCCAGGTCTCAACGGCGAGACCTGGGGCACCCGCAATCTTGATACGCAGGCGCGGAATGAATCCCCGGTCTCAGAATCGAGACCGGGGGCACCCGGCCCGCTTACGTTAAGATTCAAGCCTCCTCATAATCATATGCATCCTTTCCGCGTCCCATAGTTCCCATATGCTTATAGGGATTCAGACCAACAATCCGGTATGCATTGGCAAACCCTAATTCATTCTTCCGGCTTGGAACTTGCTCGACGTAAACAAGTGGAATTACCGTTAGTCGGCTAATTGCAGCCTTGATCTTGGATCGGTCTATAGCGGTATATTCTTCAATCTTGTCGTAGCCAATGTTTGCCATGTTGGTATCCCGCCCACGCTGTGCCACAAAAAGAAGAAATAGCTTCAATGCGTTTAACTCGGTTGCGCTTCGCAGGTAGAAATCATTGAAGGCAGTAATTTTCCCCGATGAATACATACATTCGGCCGGGAGCATCGCCCAGCCACCATTGAGATTGAAGCTAGATAGCTTATAGCTGCTGCGTCCCTTCGGGGTTCGTTCGACAACCTTGATGCGCTCGAGAACATCTAGGCCGTTCGACAATTTAGGACGGCTAAGACCCGTCATGAAACAAAGAGCATCGTATGTGAGCCTAGTAACCCCGCCCTCCGCGTTTGAGTGGTGCGCAATGGCGATCAATGTCATCAATGCCGCAGTATTGTCGGAACCCCTGCCGTTGCTTTCCCACTGAAGTGCTCGAAGACCATTTCTTCGTATCCAATTGGATGGCAATCGTACCCATTTCCGTAATGCCATCAGCGTCGCCCCTTAACCACGGTCAAAACTGCATAAATCGCATAAGCCGCCAACCCGAATGCGGCCAGAATTATGAATGCGACGAGCCCTTCAAAGGGCATGCCTCCGAGGGTTTTCGTAATTTCGTTGAGATCCGGCATCACCAACTCCTCAGCCCCGTATCGCTCCATATTCGGAACTCGGAGCCGGGCACAACTCAAGAGTAGATTATGTCAGTAATTTCTATATAGAGACAGTTAATAACACCAATAAGTATATTATATGCTAACATACTTATAAACAATGAGATACGGAGTATAAGATAATTTATAAAAATACCTAAAACAGTTCATAGACAATTCCCGCCGACCGACGGGAATCTCCGGCCCCAACTTCGGGACCTGGGATTCCAACAAATTTGTTGCCTGCAACCCTCGGCTGGCGATTACTGCGGTTTCGGCGCATGCCGGGTGCCCCAGATCCCGATTCCGGGATCTGGGGTTCCAATCAACTGGTGCAACTAAGTCTTGGATGGTAATTACTGCGGCTTGGTCGGATGCTGGACCTGCGCCTGTGACCGGTCTTCGCGGTTCTGCGCCCCGACTTCGATGGCTTCGCCCATTGCCAGCGGCAGTTCCTGCTGCTGCGGCTTGACGGACTCGTAGGCGCGCACGATCCGCTGCACCAGGGCGTGGCGCACCACGTCGGAGTCCACGAAGTGGCAGAATTGGATGCCTTCTACACCATCGAGTACGTTGATCGCGTCCAGCAGGCCGGACCTGCGCGGGTTGGGCAGGTCGATCTGGGTGATGTCGCCGGTGATGACCGCTTTCGAGTTGGCGCCCATGCGGGTCAGGAACATCTTCATCTGCTCGATGGTGGTGTTCTGCGCCTCGTCCATGATGATGAAGGCATCATTGAGTGTGCGCCCGCGCATGAAGGCCAGAGGCGCAACCTCGATGATGTTCTTCTCGAGCATCTTGTCCACCTTCTCGGGTTCGAGCAGGTCGTAAAGGGCATCGTAGAGCGGGCGCAGGTAGGGGTCAACCTTCTCCTGCAAGCTGCCCGGCAAAAAGCCCAGGCGTTCGCCTGCCTCAACCGCGGGACGCACCAGCACAATGCGGCTTACCTTCTTGGCGTTGTAGGCGGCTACGGCCATGGCCACGGCAAGATAGGTCTTGCCGGTGCCCGCCGGACCCACGCCGAAGGTCATATCGTTCTGCTCGATGGCCTCAACATACTTGCGCTGATTGATGGAGCGCGGCTGCACGGTGCGCTTCACGCCCGCCGAGCGCTGCTTGCCGCTGTCGGCCAGCGAACGCAAGGTGGTTGCCGGATCGGCCACAACCAGGCGCAGCATCCCGTTCAGCTCCCCATTGTGAGGATTGACGCCCTGCCGTCGCAACGCCTCGAAGTCCTGGAAGATGCGTTGGACTCGAGCCACGCCCGCTTCCGGTCCCTCCACATGCACCGCGTCGGAGCGCAGATCGATGCGCACGCCGAGCGAGTCTTCCATCAGCCTTAGATTCTCATCGCGAGTCCCGAACAAGGGCTCAAGGTTGGGCGTGATCTCCAGAGCGATCTTCAAAGGGTTCGTCGGCCTCCAATGCAACGTTGTGGGTTTGAGTTGAACCGGTTGCTGCCCAAAGCGGCTGCACTCGGCGTGGCTACGAAGCGAGTATCGAAAAGCTGTGTCGCAGGCGCAAGGACGCCCAAACGGTATGATGCGTATTTCGCGAAGCAACGCAAGCGCACGATGCGCTGGGAGGGTTGCTGCGAAGCAGCTAATTTTAAGTGGAACCGGAAGGCGCAGTCTGGACCCGAGCCGAAGCTCTGAGCTGTCTTGCGAAACCGCGGGATGGCATGGGCGACCAAATCCGGTATCTGCGCTTGAGATTAGCGCGGGTGGAGCAGAGAGTCAATGCCACGGTCAAGCGATTTTCGTTAAAAGTGTTCCTTGAGCGTTAACTGGGTTCGCCAGACAGGTTCTTGGGGCCTTTGCCACAACATTGCCCTGCATCAGCCAAGCCGCAAGAAGGTCGAGCGCCGCTAAGCCCCGATAACGGGTGCGAGCACTTGGTGAAATGGTCGCAGGTAGCTTGGCAAACCACCGTCTCACAGTTCATTCAGAATCAGCGCGATGCGGCCCGCCAGCAAGTCGCTGGGCGATTCGTTGGGATCGATCTCGATCAGGTCAACCGGGAAGGCGATGTTGTGCGGCCGCAGCACCAGTCGGTTCGAGAGAAAATCCGCGTAGCGCAGCGTGAGGTGGGCGCCGTGCCGGACGGCATATAGGTTCGGGCGGTTCGGGCGGTAGGGTGTGAGCGCAATGTAGTGGCGATCCAGCAGCGCGATGGCCTCCGGCAGCACCAGTGGCTCCATCGGCAACGCGTCCTGGGCCGGAATGCGCACGGCGACAAACCGCTCCCATGCGCGGCGGGGGTTGGAGACGCGGGTGCGGATCGCTTGCAGGATCCCGGCTGGCAGGTGAAGCATCGACTGAACCGCGGAGGGGCGGATGAAGGGCTCAAACAGCGCCGACGCGTGCGACACGACCGGAATGGTGCTTCGTTCGTCGTCCTCCGGTAGAGCCGCGGACTGATGGAGGGCGGGTAGAAGGTCCCCAGCCGCCATATGCTGGGCGGCCAGTACACGGTCGATGGCCTCCAGCGAAAGCTGACGTCGGCTGTGCAGAAAATTGGAGAGATGGGACTGGCCCAAACCGGTTTGACGAGCCAACAAGGAGACGCTGACTGTCCCGCGCTTTATCCTGCGGAGCAGTTCCAGGCGGAGATGTTCGTGCATTTGAGTAAAATTCATCTGTGGAAAATCCGCCACCGGCAATAGCAAAGAATGGTTTCCCATTGCCTCAAGAAAAGCTATCAGGGCTGATAGGCCTCCATTCTCCGCGCTTGCCCACAGATTTGAAAGCGCTTGGCCATAAAACCGCTGCGGGACATTGACGCAGAAGAATCATATTCATACATTGGTTTTACTTAATCTCGCACTGGCTTGTGGGAATCTTTTAGGAAACGCATCATGGCCGCAAGGCTGAGCGGGGCGCAATTCTGCCCTCTTCAGCGGCCAATGAACAGTTACCGGACTAGTTCGTCCAGTCCGTTGTTCCATCTCCGCCCAGGGCGTCGTGCAGCGGCGTCCGGGGCAGGCCGGTCGAGAAAATTCCAGGATCTGCGCGCTATGAGCATGACAAACAACGAGAGAACACGGCTGGCACTCCCCCATAACGGCAAGAGAGACCTGAGTTGCCGCGCCCTGTTCTCTTCACCCCGCGGAACAGCAATCAATAGGGAAAACCGTCGGGCGAAGACGCGAATACGGAGAAATAGTCATGGATTTGCGCGTGCAATTGAAGATTTGCGAGGGGTGCGGCTGTCTTTGGTACCGTGCCCAGACTCACGGGAGTGTTTATTGCAAGGAATGTGAGACAAAACTGAAAGACTTTCCATCGCCGGAGAGCCGTAAGCGTCGCGGACGGCCATGCCGCAAGCTCCTCCCCAAGGTTTGGGCCGTGGCTGAAGCAGCAGGAGGGGCGCAATGAGCGCAGCACTCCAGTTGCCAATGGTTTGGGGAGCAAGCAGTTCACGGCTGGCACCGCACGATGATCGGAGAATATGGAAACAAGAACCAGCAGCGCTATCTGAAGCCAGGACAGCGGCAAAAACGCCGGCAGCCGAGCCAGAAACCAGTCTGGCTTTTTACAGGAAGCACACAGAGAGCATGTTGCGGCGCTATCTATATGCTTCCATGCAGGTAGGCAGGACCCCATCGATTCTTGGCGATTCGGTGGGCCGGGGATGGTGCTCGAGCCGGCCGGTGCGCACCTTCGAGGACGCGGTCATCTTTGTCCTCGACGTCGAAACTTGTCTGGATCAGCTTGGATCGCTCGACCGTCAGATGCTCTGCCGGATCGTGATCCAGGAGTACACGCAGGCCGAGGCAGCAACTTTGTTGGGAATGAGCGTACGAACCATCTGCTACAAATTTCCGCTGGCCCTGGACCGGTTGACGGAGAATCTGCTGGCAGCCGGGTTGCTGGTGTTACCGCACTAATACTGCAAGAAAAGAGTCAGCGAAGGGGAGCGCATATTCCTCCCCTTCGCTGACAGGATCAATACTTGATAGGTCCATTATTTAGAATGCTCCTGATCATGCGCTACTGCGCCCGGCGTATCCGCACTGCGATGACCGTCCTGCACAGGTAGAGCGTGCGCCGATCGAGCAAATCCCCAAGAGGAACCAGTTCAATGAATCCGATACCCCGTCACACTGCCTTCCTTCTATTGATGGCTTCGGCCACCCTGGCTGCGCAGCAGCCCACTTCGCGTCCCACCACCGCCGCCGAAGCGCCAAACACCGACACCAGCTACATCGACGCCCAGGGCACCGCGCATGTGACGCGCGTGGTGCCGGTGCCACCCACAATCAGCACACAGGCGCAACTGTTCTTGGGGCGCGCCGAGCCGGACCAGGGTCCGCCGGAACCGCTGGCCGAGCGCCGCAGCCGGACCGATGCCTGGGCATTGCGCGCCGCCGCTGCCTGGAGCAGGCTTTGTCCCAACCAGATTGTCGAGGACAAGATTGCCGGCGTGCCGGTACGCATCGTTACCCCGGAGGGCCTACCGGAAGCCAATCGCGACAAGGTGCTCTTGAATCTGCACGGCGGCGGCTTCAACTCGGACTCCGGTTCGTATACCGAGACGATTCCGATCGCCGGCTATACAAAAATCAAGGTCGTGGCCGTACTCTATCGGCTGGCCCCCGAGCATACCTTCCCAGCCGCCGTGGACGACTCGGTGGCTGTTTACAAGGAGCTGCTCAAGACCTACAAGCCGGAGCACATCGTCATCTATGGAACTTCGGCCGGAGCGATTCTGACTGGAGAGGTGGCCGCGAGGCTGAAGCAACTGGGACTGCCCATGCCGGCGGCGCTGGGCATCTTCAGTGCTCTGGGGGATTTTGCGCGCAACGGCGACTCGGCATCCCTATATTCGCTGCGCGGCTTCACCGGGCACCTCGATCCGCCGGGACCGGGCCCGCACGACCCATACTATATAGGCAGCACCGACCCTAAAGACCCGGTGCTCTCGCCCATCTACGGCGACCTGCACGGGATGCCGCCCACGCTGTTTGTTACCAGCACCCGCGACCTGCTGCTGAGCGGTACGGTCAATCTGCATCGTGCTTACCTCAATGCGGGCGTCGAAGCGCGGCTGGTTGTCTTTGACGGGCTGACGCACGCCTTCTGGTACGATCCTCTGCTACCGGAATCGCTTGAGGCCAACCACATCATGGCGGACTTTTTTGTGAAGGGGTTGGGCAAATAGGGAGATCGATCGCCAAACCTCGGAAGCGAGCCCGCTGGCGACTGGGTTACCTCGGGTCATGATTGCAGTGTCTTTACGAGATCCTTCCCGATCGCCCTTCATGACGCGCGATCAATCCATCGAATTGCGCGGGCAACTCGGAGAGTGGGTATCGGGCTCCTTCGGTTTCCGTGTCCGGTGAAAGCATTTTGATAAGACCAAGTCGAGTCTCGACGTCATATTCCCCCAGCGCCTCATCGAGCAGCAAGTAACCGATCTGCTTTAGGCTGGCATCGTCGTTCGGAAGGCCTGGAATGAACAGAAAGAGGCCGGCGATTTCTCCGTTATCCAACAATGTGAATCGAACTTCGACGGGATCGATGCGATGACCGCGAAACTCCACAACATTGACAGGCGTTCGGCGCGGACGAAATGCGATCACCTCCCATTGGCCAAGAGCCGGTGCGGCATTCACGAGCGATACTACAGCAGGAAAGGCGCTCTTTATACCTCCAGCGCTGATGACAAATTCCCTTTTCGCCCGTTTTGGACCGAATTCAAAGGTCAGATTAGGATCGATCCTCTCCAGCTCGGATGCAAGTTTGTCGAAGATTCTTTCCTGGTCGACCTCGAAATCGAACAACTCCACATCATGCTGGATGAACCAATTCCAGAACTTTTCTTGAGCAGTCATCTTGGTCATCTTGGAACTCCGCTCCCCTCTTTAGGACATTTGGGTAGGTCTCGGCTCACTGTGCTTCCGGCAGCGGCGTCACAGGAATTTGCAAGGCAATGTTGAAGCGCGGGAAGAACTCGAAGGCAGCGGCTACGGCTGTGAGTTCGACAATCTCCTGGAAATTAAAGTACTCGCTGACTGCCGCGTAAGCCACTTCGTCAATGGCGTGACCGGAGATGTGGAGCAGGCTGGCGTAACGGAAGCCGGCCTTCTCCTTTTCGGTGAACGGACCGCTTTCAAAGCCATCCTGATTGGGATCGTCGAGACTGGCCACCTGCTGCGGCGTAGCGCCGCGCTGCACGGCCAGATAGCGGTGAGCGCTTACGCAATACTCGCATTGGTTCAGCACGGCGACCCTTGTCGCGATCAGCTCCTTATACCAGCCCGCCAGCGCGCCCTCGCCCATCAGCGGCTTGAGCAGCGCGGCAATGCCCAGCACCAGCTCCGGCGCATTGGCCAGCGCCTTGAACATATTGGGCACCACGCCCCGATCGGCATAGAGCTTGTCGTAAAGAACGGCGACCTCTGCGGGTACTCCTTCCCGCTCCAAGAGTGGAACCCGTGCCTCAACAGGCGATTCAGCATGCATGGATTACTCCAAAAAGATTTCCACCAGTGTAAATCCGCAGTCGGTGCAGCGCAGTCCCGAAATTGAACCGACGGAAGAAGAGGGAATTCTGGGCGGCCAATACGTACGTGCAGGCAGCTTTCCGGTTGAGCGACTGGCCCGCGCAGCATAGGGTCCAGAGAGGGCGGTTGCCCGGCCGATGGTCTAGTGCGCGTTTTTGGCGTGCGCTGGGCGACGGCAATTCAAGACACTTATGGCGGAACGGGCAAGAGAAGCGGATCCCCAGAATGGGTTGACCAGCCGGTTAACCGAAGTGGCGCTCGGCTGCAAGCGGATACTGGACGCGAACCCGCGCCAGCCCAAGGCGCTGGTGGGCATGAGCCTGGTGGCGCTGGCCAGCCGACAATTTCCCGCAGCGGTCAAAATGGCTGAAGCGGCAGTGGCTGTGGCCCCAGAGATGGGTGCCGCATGGGTAGCTCTGGGTCAGGCGCTCAAGGCAGCCGGACGAAGCAGCGAAGCTGAGCGCGCATACGGCCAAGCCATCCTTTGCGACGGCATGAACGCGTTGGCGCGGATGGGGCTCGGTGAGCTGAAGATCGCCACCGGCCGTCCCGCAGAGGCGGCGCTGGAATTTGAGGTGGTTCTCAAGCGACAGCCGGCACTGGTGGCCGCCTACCTCGGCCTGGGGAATGCACTGGCCCTGATGGGGCGGAATGAGCAGGCTCTGGAGCGCTACGAGCAGGCGATAGCCACGCGGCCCCGTTTCCCGGAAGCCGAGTTTGCCGCTGGCTTCGTGCTGGCGCGGTTAGGAAGGGTGAAGGAGGCCGAAGCGCGCTATCGGCGGGCGTTGGTGCTGCGGCCTGACTTTGCCGCCGCCTGGATGAACCTGGGCAGCCTGTTGCGCGAGCAGGGGCGCGAGGTCTATGCCGAAGCGGCTTTGCAGCGAGCCGTCGAGCTGCGCCCCGATTTGATTGCGGGCTGGATCAACCTGGCGATTTTGGATCGAGAACGCCACAGGCCAGCCGAGGCTGAGGCGCATTTGCGCAAGGCTTTCTCGCTCAATCCTGAGCAGGTGGAGACGCTGGTGGCCTGGTGCCAGTTTCGTGCTGCGGAGCGGGATCTGGCAGGCGCCTGGGAGTGGCTGCGCTGGGCCGTGGCGCGTGATCCAGACCATGCCGAGGCCGTGAATATGCAAGGCATCCTTCTTCACACGGAAGGCCGTTTTGCGCAGGCGATCGAGGCCTTCGAGCGGGCCGAGGCTTTGGGCAACCGGGCTGCTGCCTCCAACCGAGGAAATTCGCTGCTGGAGATGGGCCGCATGGATGAGGCATTGCGCGCGCACCGGATGGCGGTCGAGCGCGATCCATCCCACCCCGGCGCACAGTACAACCTTGCCGTGACGCAGCTTCGGATGGGCGAGTGGGAGCAAGGCTGGCCGGCGTATGAGGCGCGCTGGCGCTTCCGCGAGGTTCATCGCTCTCCACGTATCTTCCGCCAGCCGCGGTGGCAGGGCGAGCCGCTGGAAGGCCGCCGGGTGCTGCTCCACGCCGAGCAGGGATTGGGCGACACCATCCAGTTTTGCCGCTATGCGACGCTGGTTGCCGCGCGGGGCGGCACGGCCATCCTGCAGGTGCAGGCACCGGTCGAACGGCTGATGCGTTCCCTTCCCGCGGTTCATGCCGGACAGGTGGAAATTGCGCTGCTCGGTGCAAAGCTGCCGGAGTTCGATCTGGAATGTCCGCTCATGAGCCTGCCGGCCGTTTTTGGGACGATGATGGAGACCGTTCCCTGGCCGGGTGCTTATCTGGCGGCTGACCCCGAGCTCGCCGCCGAGAGGCTGGTTCAGTTTCCTCGGTTGCTGCTCCAGGATTCGCCGCGCGCGCAGCACCGCGTAGGGCTGGCCTGGGCTGGCAACCCCCGTTACAAGGCTGACCGCCAGCGGTCGATGGAGCTGAAAACGCTGTTGCCCTTGCTGCGGACCCCCGGCATCAACTGGATCTCGCTGCAAAAGGGCGAGGCTGCGGAGCAATTGTCCGGTCTGCCGGGCAACGTTTTTGTAGGGGACGGGTCGAGCGGGGATCGGGACCTTGCCGAAACGGCCGCGCTCCTGGCGACGCTCGATTTGGTCGTCACCACCGACACCTGCATCGCGCACCTTGCCGGCGCCATGGCCAAGCCGGTCTGGATTCTGCTGCCGCACCTCGCGGACTGGCGCTGGATGCAAGAGATTGAAACCACTCCCTGGTATCCGACTACAAGGCTCTTTCGACAACGCAGCCCGGGCAATTGGGCCGGAGTGCTGGATCGCGTGGCCTGCGACTTAACCAACTTTTACTGAGTCATTTACAGCATAATTTTGCACCGAAGTGATCCGCATTGCAGCGAAATCGTTCTTGTCGAAGAAGAAACTTGACACAGAGAACTCTAATATATAGAGTTCTCTGTGTAGACATTTCCTCAGCATGGTTTGAGAGCTGTTTGAGATGTCCTGCTCCACAAGGAGGTCCCAATGAAACCCACCGCGAGTATCACCCGCGCTTTTTCACGTTCTCTCTTTGAAAGTTCCATCGCAGCAGTATTGCTGCTCTCTTTTAGCCTGACGCTGGCTGCGCAGGAGCCAACACGAAGCGGCATAGACGTGCAGCGCGAGGCGATGCAAAAGCTGGCCTTTCTCGCCGGTCGTTGGTCTGGACCGGCGACCATTGATCGCGGTGCCGGCGAACCGCTCCATCACACCCAAAGCGAAGATGTGCAGTACAAGCTCGACGGACTCGTTCTGCTCATCGAGGGCAAAGGCACCGGTCCCGACGGGAAAGTTGTGTTCAGCGCGCTGGCCACAATCTCTTTCGACGATGCCTCCCACACCTACCGCTTTCGCGCGTATAACGACGGCCACTATCTGGACACAGAGCTGACCGTGCTCGCCGATGGGTTTTCGTGGGGATTTCCGGCTGGCCCGGCGCACATCGTGAATACCATGCACCTGACCGGCAAAGGCGAATGGCAGGAAGCGACCGAGGTAACGGTGGGCAACGATCCTCCGCATCGCAGCGTGGAGATGCTGCTTCAGCGTCGGCATTGAGATGGAATCGCCGCCTGCGTCTTCGCCGAAACAGCGGGACAAATCAAATCGAATTTCAATCTCATCGAAAGGAAATATGCCATGCCAGACCAAGTGACCGAACAGGAACTGAAGGACAGGCTGAGCCTGATCGAAACCATGATCGCCGAGGGCCGGCGCACCACTGGGAGCTGGGGTTGGACCTTTGTCCTCTGGGGAGTCGCTTATTACGTCGCTATTGCCTGGACCATCTGGGGCCACTACCCGCTGGCGTGGCCGATAACCATGGTTGCCGCCAGCGTGCTGACGGCAGTCCTCGCTACGCGCAGGCGCCGCAGCCAGCCTCGGACCACCATGGGCCGTGCCATCGGTTCCATCTGGGTCGCCATGGGAATCACAATGTTCATCCTCTTTTTTTCGCTGGGCCTCAGCGGCAGACTAGTGGACCAGCAGGCCTTTGTGGCATTGGTTGCGGCCATGCTCGGCACATCGAACGCGACCTCGAGCCTGATTCTCAAGTGGAAGGCGCAGTTTGCCTGCGCGATCGTCTGGTGGGCGGCCGCAGTGATCTCCTGCTTCGGGACATTTATGCAGAGTTCGATTGCGGGTGTGGCGGCAATCTTTCTATGCCAAATCGCCTTCGGAATTTACGCCACGATCTATGAATCCAGCAAGCGCGGACAGGTCGTCCACCATGCCTGAGCTGCCGGAGCTGAATCCTGTGATTCACGGGAAGCTGCGCCTGGCCTTGCTCTCCCTGCTCAGCGGCGTCGAAGAAGCGGAGTTCACCTGGCTGCGCTCGAAGACTGGTTCCACCGATGGCAACCTGGGCGCGCAATTGTTGAAGCTCGAAGATGCCGGCTATGTAGTGGTCGAGAAAAAGTTTGTCTCGCGCAAGCCGCAGACCATCTACCGCATGACGGAAGCCGGCAGGCACGCGCTGACCGAGTACGTTCAAGCGCTGAAGCAACTGCTCGGCGGAGCAATCGGTGGTTAGGCGAATAAGGAGACACGCAATGAAAAGCTTCCCCACTGCAAATCAACTCAGCGGCAGGGCCATCGGCGCCATGTTTTTTGCGGGCTTCGGAACGGGCTGGTTCTTCCTGGCGCCGGTTGCGAAACAACGGATCACGTTGGCCACAGTTTCCGCCGTCCTGCTGGGCATGCTGTTTCTGTTTCTGACCGCGTTCTACCTGTTGCGCCAGTCCAGCCGTTGGCCGCGCGTGCCCGATGATCTGGCCATGCGCCGCACCTTCGCGTGGATCAATGCGATCCAATGGATCGCTGTCTTCGTCGTAGCCTTCACGCTGGGTAGGTTGAACCTCGATGCATACGTGATCTCTGCCATCACCGCCATCACCGCCATCATCGGCATGCACATGTTTCCCCTGGCGCGGCTATTTCATTATCCGCTGCACTACGCAACGGGAGCCGTACTGGTTGTCTGGGCCGTGTCCAGTGCCATGATTGTGTCCGTCGGCCAAATGCAAGGCATCGCGGCCTTGGGGACGGGACTCATCTTGTGGCTCAGCGCTGCCGTCACTTTGGGCATCGCCTTACAGGCTGCGCGCCAGCCCGTTCCAGTGTTGTTGGCAGGGCAACCCGGCGCTGAGGCCATCTAGCGGAGGGATCGAGCCTCTTCATCCTTCCGAGTGAAGGCTCTTCCGCACGCGTCCCATAATTCCCAGATAATAGGCCAGGTTGTGGATGGTGTTCAGCGTTCCCGACAAGGCCTCGCCGGAATGCATGAGGTGGCGTAGGTAGGCGCGGGTGTATCGGCTACAGACCATGCAGGGGCAGTTTGGATCGGGCGGGCCTTGGTCTTCCGCATAGATCTTGCCTTTGATGTTGAGCCGTCCCTCGCTCGTGAACAAAAGGCCGTGACGCGCGGCGCGGGTGGGCAGCACGCAATCCATCATATCCACGCCCATGCGCGCATACTGTTCGATCTCGTCCGGGTAGCCCACGCCCATCAGGTAGCGGGGCTTATCGGCTGGCAAGAGCGGTAGCACTTCGGCGATGGTTTCCATTGTCAGCGCGCGCGGCTCGCCCACGCTGAGGCCGCCGATGGCATATCCGTCGAAGTCCATCTCGATAAGTCGCTCGGCGCTTTCCCTGCGCAGGTCGCGATACGTCCCGCCTTGCACAATGCCGAACAGGCTCTGCACTCGGCCCTGCAACTCATCGCGCCATACCACTTCGTCACGGTGCGCCTGAAAGTGGTCGAGTGACCGCCGTGCCCAGGCCATGGTGAGACGCAGACTTTCTTCGGCACGGACGCGGCTCGCGGGGTATTCGGTGCATTCGTCGAAGGCCATGCAAATATCCGCACCGAGGGCGATTTGCACATCGACTGAATGTTCGGGAGTAAAAAAGTGCGAACTCCCGTCCAGATGCGAGCGAAAGCGCACGCCCTCATCGCTCACCTTGCGCAACTGGCTGAGGCTGAAAACCTGATAGCCGCCAGAGTCGGTGAGCATAGCCCGCTGCCAACTGATGAATTTGTGCAGCCCGCCCATGCGCCGGATCGCCTCGTGACCGGGCCTCAAATAGAGATGGTAAGTATTGCCCAGAATGATCTCGGCGCCCAGTGTTTCCAGCACATCCTGCGGCACGGCCTTGACCGTCCCGGCTGTGCCCACCGGCATAAAGACAGGCGTCTGGATGGTGCGATGCGGCAGCGCGAGCTGACCCCGGCGTCCGCCCGCCTCGCTTGTTTGCAATACGTTGAATTCGAGACTCACCCAACGATTCTATCGGGCGTACCATGCCTCGCTCTGGACCCGCACCACGGCTTCACATTCTGTCGCCAAGCCATCGAGCGATTCGGGTGCCCCCGGCCTTGCCATTGAGATTTGGGATGTCGCGGGTGCCCCCGGTCTCGCTCTTGAGACCGGGGATGCAACCAATTGCACCAGGGTTCCGCGTCCCGGTACACGAAGCTGTGCGGCAATCTCGTTCAGAGGGATCAGCGCGAAGGCGCGCTCAGCCAGCCTCGGGTGGGGAATATCGAGGTCCGGCTCGCTGATTTCCAGGTCGCCGAAGAGCAGAATGTCCAGGTCCAGTGTTCTGGGTCCATTCACAAAGCCGGCAGAACGGTCGCGTCCAAACTCCTGTTCAATGGCCAACAACCCATCGAGCAGCGCTCTTGGCGTCAGATCAGTCTCCAGCGCCACCACGGCATTCACAAACCGCGGCTGCTCGGCAAAACCCACCGGTTCCGTCGAATAAAGCGAGGACCGGCGGACCACGCGCCCCAGCGATTCCAGGCGCAATGCCGCCGTCGCCAGCGTAGCCTCCGGCGTTCCCGCCCAACTGGCCAGATTGCCGCCCATTCCTATGTAGGCTGTACGCATCCTCTCCAGACTATCGCGGCGGACGAGGATGGTCGCGCGGGCCGGCGCAAGATGAGTTGCGAGCCCTCAATCTGCTAGCATCCCTTTTGGAGACTTATCAGGATGGACGCTCTTACCAGCACGGGCCTTGGCGCCCGCCGCAATGAAGACATCGCACTCGATCTGCTCAAGTTTGTATCCGTCACGGCCGGCGTAGGCCGCCCCGTTGCGCCTTCGACGGGATTCAGCGGCGCTTCGGCGCCAAAGCCAGAGGAGCATGTGACTCAGTTGCTCGAGCTGTATAGCCGCTGCCTGAAGGCTGTCGGAGGCCAAGGGCCGGAGCAGGATCGGGCAGGCAAAGGGCTAAAAGCAGAGGCTGCGCAATAGCCAGCGAACCCATCTTGCGCGTTGCTGTTGCCGGCGCCGGCGCCTTTGGGCGCAACCACCTCCGCGTGTATCGGGAGCTGGAAGCGGCCGGGCAAGGCGTGGCTCTGGTCGCGGTCGTCGAACCGGACGCAGCCCGCGCCGCCGATGCCGCCGCGAGGTATGCAATCCCTGTCTTCGCTACGGTGGACGAGCTCCTCGCCGTCGATCTAGCTTTGGACGCGGCCACCGTCGCTGTTCCCACGGTGCATCATCATGGAGTAGCCTCGGTCCTACTCGATGCGGGCCTGGACCTGCTGGTGGAAAAGCCCCTCGCCGCCACGCTGGCTGAAGCCGACGATCTGATTCGTAGCGCGCACATTGGCGGACGCATCCTGCAACCGGGCCATCTGGAGCGCTTCAACCCGGCGGTGCTGGCCGTGCAGCCGCAACTGCGCCGCCCCATGTTCTTCGAGGCGCATCGGCTCTCCGTCTTCACACCCCGCTCGCTGGACGTGGATGTCGTGCTGGACCTGATGATCCACGACCTCGATATCGTGCTCACCTTCGCCGCTTCGCCAGTGCGTGAGGTGCGCGCCGTGGGCCTGCCGATTCTCTCGCCCAAGGTGGACATCGCCAACGTGCGCATTGAATTCGAGTCCGGCTGCGTGGCCAACTTTACCGCCTCGCGCGTTTCCACCGAACGCGTTCGCAAGCTGCGCTTCTTCGAGCCGCGCCAGTACGTTTCCATCGACTATGCACGGCAGGATCTCCTGATCATTCACGTGGAGGCAGGCGCGGGCAAGGCTTCGCCAGCCGAACTGATAGCGTCGCTGCCGCCGCAGGTTGCCGCCATGCTGCCGCCGGGGATCGCCGAGGGAATCGCGTCGGGAAAGATCGACCTCAAGAAGATTGACCCGGCAATGATTGCGCAGTTTGCCGCTATGGCCAAGATCGATCCGGCCCTGATCGCGCAGATGCTCGCACAGTTCACAAATCCCGCGGAATCGAAGGCGGGCTTGAGCTTCTCCAAGCCGGCCGTTACGCCCGGCGAACCGCTGCGGCTGGAGATTCTTTCCTTCCTCAATGCTGTGCGGACCCGGCAACAACCGCAAGTCACGGCCGGCCAGGGACGCAATGCGTTGGCGCTGGCGCTGGAGATTCAGGCTTCCATGGCTGCCCACGCCCATCGCGCCGGGTTAGAAGACTTCTTCGCGCCAGGCGCGTAGAACCCCTTCCAGCATCTACCTCCTGTTCCGGCTCCTATCTACTCTTACGGTCGAGGCATGAAATCGGCCGCGCTTGCTTCTCGCCGCTTGCCCGGTCTGGGAACAGTTTGCAAGGTCTCGGTGTCTACACAAATACAGTGGTTCCGATTGGGATGAACGGAGCGCCGAGATTCCCGGTGACAGGTCATTGTCGCTGGGGCGCAGTACCCTGAGCCCCGCTCCCCGCGCCAGATAGCGCGCAGAGCGGCCAGCCCGCCTGCGTCTGCATAAAGCTCCAACCTCCCGGCCGGCGCGGCTGATTCGCAACGGCTAATTCGCAACTTCAAGGGAGGCAGGTCATGTTTGAAGACTCCACATTCGAATCCGCAGGCAGAATCCACACCCGCAGCCGCCGCTGGATGATCGCGGCCTTCGCTCTCAACGGCTCCATCCTGCTGGCGTTGATCGTCATTCCGCTCATCGACCCAGAAGCGTTGCCGCATCACGTGATCGCCATTCTCATGGAAGCGCCTCTGACGCCGTCGAATCCGGAGCTGCCCAAACCTCAGCCTGCTCATGCTTCTCCCGGCTCCACCCAGATGAACGATGGGCACTTCGCCGCGCCGACTACGATCCCAATTCATATCGTCATTGTGGGCACGCGGGAACCTGCGCGGCCCTTTGACGTTTCAGTCTTGGGACCGGCGTCCAGCAGCCCCGCCAGCCCCGATGGCGTCTATCCCGGCCAGACCGCCCGCCCTGTCGTCCGTCCGGCACCCAGAGGCCCGGTGCGCGTCACGTCCGGTGTGGAGGGTGCGCTGCTGGTTCGGAAAACCATGCCTATCTATCCGTCTCTGGCAAGAGCCATACGCCTCGAAGGCACGGTCGTCCTGGCGGCCACCATCTCCAAAACCGGAACCATCGAGAATCTCCGCGTCATCAGCGGCCCGGCGATTCTTCAACAGGCAGCCCTCGATGCCGTCAAATCATGGCTCTACCGTCCCTATCTGCTCGACGGCCAGCCTGTTGAAGTGGAGACCACGGTCAATGTGATATTTACCCTGGGCCGGTAGGCAAAGCCGCGTTTCAAGCTGGCACGCGCGGCAGGGAACTGCCGTCTGCCAGTCTGAACCGCGTCAGCTAGTTATGCGCTTGACTGGCGCGCTCCCCGATTCATCGGCGACAATCTCTCTTGCCATGGAAAAACCTTCGCGCCGCGACTTTCTGCTGACCACCTCCGCCGCCACCCTCGCAGCTGCCGCTTCACCCTCCCTCGCCGCACCCAGCCGCCAGCGGGTTTTTGTAAGCTCAGGAACCAAGGAGGGAATCCTGGCTTTTGACTGGGATCCGGTGGGCGGTGAGCTGACGCCGGCTGGTGTCGCCGCCAAGCTCACCAATGTGGATTGGATTACTCTCTCGCCCAACCGCGCACTTCTCTTCGCTGCTTCTGAGGTGGACACGTTCAACGGCAAACCGACCGGCGCAGCGGCCAGCTTTCGTGTCAAACGCGATGGGACGCTGGATTCGCTTTCCGTGCAGAACTCTGCCGGCGTGGGCACCTGCCACGTGGCCTTGGACCACACCGGAAGCGTACTTCTCTCCGCCGACTACAACGGGGGCAGCGCGGCAAGTTTTCTGATTGTCGCAGGCCGGTTGAGCCCCGCCGTCTGGACCGAACACTACACCGCCCACGGTCCAAACGCCGATCGCCAGAAGTGCGCGCACGCCCACTTCGCCTCGTTCTCGCCCGACAATCGATTAGCCTTCATCAATGACCTGGGCGGCGACGTGATCCACATCTACAGCCTCAACGCGGCTACAGCTATGCTCATGCCTGCCGGCACTTATCATGCCAAACCCGGAGCAGGCCCGCGCACGCTGCACTTCCATCCCAACGGCCACACCGCCTACTCCGTCAATGAGCTTGATTCGACGGTGGACATATTGGAGTGGAGCAAGGCGGACGGGAGCTTGACCCTCGTCAAACGCATCGACTTGCTGCCGGAGGGGTATCACGGCCCCACCCGCGCCTGCGATACCGTGATCTCCAGGAATGGTAAATTCGTTTACTTCGCCAATCGCGACAACGATTTTCTCTATAGCTTTCGGGCCGACCCCAATACCGGCGCCCTGACCCCGATCGGCCGCTCCAGCTGCGGTGGAAAGACTCCGCGCAACTTTGTGCTGGACCCCTCGGAGCGCTGGATGCTGGTGGCCAACCAGGACTCGAACCAGGTGAGCGTCTTTGCGCGCAACCGCGAGACAGGGGTATTGGCCGAAGAAGGCAAGAGCTTTGCGGCTCCCACACCTATGTGCATTGTGTTTGTGTGACTACAAGGTCCGCTCTGAATGCTGGCGCGGGCGAAAACAATCGATGCTGGAACGGGATCAACTTCAGGCCGGAGCTGGCCTCATGCAAGGATCGGGAAGCGCTACTATCGCTCGCCCGCAGGCGGCGCAGCCGTCGATCCCCGCAGCACCAAACTGGTGGAGACCAGAAACTCGCGCTGCATCTTAGGGTTGCCGGCGTCTTCGGCCTGCTGGCGGAGGGCCTCGAAAGCGGCGTGTGCCAGATCGACGCGGCACATCCGGATCGTGGTGAGCGGAGGCAGCGTGAACTCGGCGAAGTCGATGTCGTCCAGACCAATGACCGACAAATCCTCGGGCACGCGAAGCCCGTCCGTGTAGGCTGCGCGGAGCACGCCGATGGCCGTCATGTCGTTGGAGCAAAGAATGGCGGTTGGGCGGGTCGAGAGGGCCCGCAACTGACCATAACCCGCAACGCCGCCCTTGGCCGTATGGTCGCACTCCACGACCCACCTCTTTTGGACCGGTAGCCCCGCGGCTTCCATCGCCGAGCGGTAATCGTTTTCGCGCGTGAGGGCCGAGTGCAGCTTGTGCGGTCCGGCTAAAAAGGCGATTTTGCTGTGGCCGAGTTCGGCCAGGTGATTGACCGCCGCGCGCATGCCGGTGGTGTAGTCCAGCAGGATGGTGCTGGTCTTCGGATCGTCAAGGCGGAATTCGGCAAGCACTATGGGCATGTCGTGGTGCGCCAACTGGTCCAGGACAGGCTCCTCTTCGCCGAAGGTGAGCACGGCCACGCCTTCCACCTTGCGTTCCAGCATGCGCCGCACGCAGTTCGTGAGAGTGGCGAGGTTGCTGTTGGAAGAACTGACCAGAATTTCGTAACCGTGGGCGACCGCGACCTCCTCAAAGCTCTGAATCAGCTCAGGGAAGAACGGGTTGGTAATGTTCTCGACTATGATGCCGAAGATGCGGCTGCGTCCTGAGACCAGGCTGCGCGCATAGGTGTTGGGAAAATAATTCAACTGTTCGATCGCGCGCCACACGCGCTTAGACAGCCGTTCGCTGACTACCGAAGAGCCGTTGATGGTTCGGGAGACTGTGGCGATAGAAACCTTCGCAAGAGCCGCAACCGTGCGGATGTCGGGAGTCTTCGCGACTGTCTTGCAGGCACTTGCTCGAGCCACAAGCCGTTCCTCTTCCTAAATGGATTTAGTATGCAAGCCATGTTATCGCATGGGGCACGGACTTGGAATCGGGAAGCTAGGTTTTTTCGGCAACCAGGAGGCGCAGATCGCGGAGGTTGTGGCCTGTCGGGCCGGTCACCACGGTGTCGCCGAGAGCGGTGAACATGGGGCAGGCATTGAAGGCGGCCAGCGACGCTTTCAAGTGGAATCCAAAGGCGTGAGCGCGGGCAACGGTCGTCGGATCGGCGATGGCTCCGGCGGACCGGGTATTGCCATCAATACCATCGGAACCCGCGCTGAGCACGGTCAGCCGTTCGCCCTCGTGGCTCTCCAGCTCCAGTGCGCATTCCATGACAAACTGCTGGTTGCGGCCACCGGCGCCTGGGGTGCGGTCGAGTTTAACGGTTACCTCGCCGACGGAGATCAGGCAAAGCCGCGGATGGACGGCGCGCAGAGCGTGGAAGCGCTCAAGCAAGTAGCGGGCCGCGCTGGCATAGTCCCAGTCGTCGCAACTGTTGTCCACCACGGTGAAGTATCCGGCTTTCTCAGCCAGCGCGCGCGCGTTCTCAATCAAATCGTGGCTCGAGAGCAGGACCTCGAATACCGAATCGCGGAACGGTTCGTCCTCACCCGACATCGAAGCGGCCGAAGTGACGTGGCGTACAGGAGCCGGACCTGTCCACGGCATGCGTGGAAAGAACGGAGGACGCCATCCCTTATTACCTGGGGACTCGGGCAAGTCTTCGCGTTCAAAAAAGGCGCGGATAGAGGGCGGCAGCTTGGGTCCAAGATCGTACTTGGTCAGCAGCGCGCGCACATCAGCGACGGTCGAGTGATCGGGTGATGTCGGACCTGAGGACAGCGCGTCCAGAGAGCGCAGCGGCACGTCGGGTAGCAACAGCGAAACCTTGGCGGCCTCTGGCGCGGCCATGGCCAGCCGTCCCCCCTTCACAGCGGAAAAGTGCTTGCGCAGGGTATTCACCTCGCTGATGGGCGCGCCCGAGGCAAGCAGAAGCTCATGAAAGGCGATAGTCTCGTCGAGAGTGATGCGCGGGTCCAGGGGCAGGTCAAACATGGCAGAACCGCCACCGGAGATCAGGAAGAAGATCAGCGTATCTTTGCGGGCTTTCTTGAGCAATGCCAATGCGGCGCGGGCCGCGGCGAAGGAGTCCTCGTTGGGCGCCGGGTGGCCACCCTCAAAGTAACGAAAGCGCCAGTTCCTGGCCTTGGGCAACTGGTTCGAACAGCAGATGCCGCGCATGCCTTTGCGGCGCTTCATGCGATCGAGCAGGGTCTCTAGCATCGGGCCGGCTGCCTTGCCCAGCGCAACTACAAAGATGCGCTTGTAGGCTGCGAGATTGATCTTCGATGGGCCGCTCCCGTCAGGCAGAAGACGATACAGCGTATTACCCTCAAAGCGAATCCGCCGGTCGAAGGCCGATGCGATATTACAAGCGGCCACAGCCCCGGTAAAGATCTCCGTGGCTGTGGAGTGCAGAGTATCTAAAGCGGTCTCGCCAACCGGTGTCATGGCAGTTGCTCCTTGAGCCAACCGAACAGCGCTCGCTGCATGGGCTCCAGTTGTCCCGCAAAAAAGTGATCGGCGCCGGCGAGAAGCACCAGCCGTTTGGGTTCGGGGGCGGAGGCGGCTACGCTTACTAACTCAAGCGTGCCTATGGGACCAGCAAGAGGAATACTGCGCAAACGTGCACTGTGTGGCATCGCGGCTGGCGGACACGGGCTGGGACGGGCGGGGGTGGCTGCACAGGTCATGCCACTCACCATTCTACGCGCAAATGGCAATCATCTTCGCTACCACATTCGTCACAACTCTTGGTTACTATTGTGTGATTCCGAAGATTTGCGCAGGGTCAAAACGGTGGCAATTCGGCTGAATGCAAGAGAGCAAAACACCTTGTAGGATATTCTGGCAGTATCATGACAGACCGTCTTTCTCCCGCGCTAAGCGCCGTTCCCGTCGACTCCGTTGCCCTGCTTGACCCCATCGGGTTTACCCGCCAGCTGTGCGAAATCGAATCCACGACCTACCACGAGGGCGCTGTGGGTGACTTTCTCGCCGACTTTCTCGTCCAACGCGGTTGGGAGGTCGAAAAGACCCCTGTCGCCCAGCCGAGCGAGAACCCCGGCGGTGGCCCACGCTGGAATGTCTATGCTGGCGGTCAGGGACAGACCCCCGATCTGGTGTTTTCCACCCACATGGATACTGTGCCGCCTTACATTCCGTTCAGCGAGGATGCAGAGTTCATCTACGGTCGTGGTGTCTCCGACGCCAAGGGCATACTCGCCGCCCAGGTGGCCGCCGCCGAGGCACTGCGAGCTTTGGGATTTCGGATTGGGTTGTTGTTTGTCTCAGGCGAAGAGCGCGACTCGGCGGGCGCCGTGGCGGCCAACAAAGCGCCCAAGGGCAGCCGCTTTCTCATCAACGGCGAGCCGACAGACAATCGCCTTGCTTTGGCCTCGAAAGGCGCTTTGCGAGCAGCCTTCAAGTGTTCAGGCAAGATGTGCCACTCGGCCTATCCGGAACTCGGCGAAAGCGCCGTCCACAAGCTTGTCGAGGTGCTGGGCAAGGTGCTGGCGCTTCCTCTGCCGGAGCTGGAGGGCATTGGTCCCAGCACGCTGAACATCGGCCAGATTCACGGAGGCCACGCGCCCAACGTCGTCGCCGACAAGGCCGAGGCCCAGGTGCTGGTCCGTACTGTCACCGACTCCGCCCAGGTGCGCGCCCAACTCGTCGAAGCTGCGGGCGATCTGGCCGAGGTGGAGTTCACCCTCGACACGCCATTCATCCGCATGAGAGCCGTCGAGGGATTGCCCACCATGGTCGCCAAGTTTGCTACCGACATTCCGCAATTGAGCAACTGGGGCGAGCCGCTGCTGCTCGGGCCGGGGTCGATTCACGTAGCCCACACTCCGTTTGAAAAGCTGGCCAAGAAGGAATTGCTGGAAGCGGTGGAGTTATATGTCAAGGTCGCGAAGCAGCTGCTCAGTTGAGGTGCAGCGCCAAAAGTTTCATACCCGCACAAGCACGCGCTCTGTTATGCTTCCCCTGCGGTTTCCCCAGCCCAATTCCTGCATCGAGGTCGATATGTCAACAGCAGTTGCTGCCCCTGTCACGCCTGAGCGCATCTACCAATATGCCTTTGGCTATGCTCCGCCCCTGGTTCTTGAGGCGGCAATCCGCCACCATGTCTTCGATGTGCTCGACAGCGGCCCAAAATCCCTTCAGGAAGTCAGCAAGGCGACAGGCGCTTCGGAACGGGGATTGTCCGCGATCATGAATGTTCTTGTGGGTCTCGCTTTTCTGGCCAAAGACGGCAAGGGAAGCTACAGCCTCACGCCGGAGAGCGCCGCATTTCTGGTCAGCACCAAGCCGGAGTTTCAGGGCGGACTCATTCGCCACACCAGCGAGCATCTGCTCCCAAAATGGCTTGGCCTGAATGAGGTTGTCGCCACCGGCCTGCCCGCCGGCGCGGTCAATCAGCAGACGACAGGCACCGACTTCTTTGCGCAATTTGTCAACGACATCTTCCCCATGAGCTATCACGTGGCGCAGGAGCTGGCAGCGCACCTCAACCTGAACGGCGCGACAAGCGTACTCGATCTTGCCGCGGGCTCGGGAGTCTGGGGCATTGCCCTGGCGCAGAGCTCTGCCGGAGTTCGGGTCACTGCCGTCGATTGGCCGGGAGTGATTCCCATTACGCGCAATACCGTTGCGCGCTTTGGCCTTGCCGACCGCTTTTCTTTTGTAGAAGGCGACCTGCTCCAGGCGGATTTCGGCAGCAGTCACAACGTGGCGACGCTGGGCCATATCCTGCACAGCGAAGGCATCGAACGCAGTAAGGCGCTGCTCGCCAAGACATTCCAGGCGCTCGCTTCAAGGGGAACCATCGCCATTGCCGAGTTCCTGGTAAACGCGGAGAGAACGGGTCCGGTGAACGGTCTTGTCTTTGCCGTCAACATGCTGGTGAATACCGACTGCGGAGATACCTTCTCCTTTGAAGAGATCGGCACCTGGCTACGCGATGCCGGATTCACCGACGCACGCACCCTCAATACCCACGGCCCGTCGCCGCTGATTCTGGCCACCAAACCTTAGCGGCCATCGAGACTCGGCGGAGTTAGCGAGTTACGACGTGAGAGCATTTTCAACTCAAGTGTTAACAGAACTTTGGGTGCCCCATCCATCCGCAGTTTTATCGCGGATGGGTGGGATAGCACAAAAGCCCAGGCGAATAGTAAACAGTTAGAGCGAAAGTACTCTAGCGAGTTAGCAAGTTACAAGATTCCTTATCGCAGGCGGCAGCTCACGCTACCCCAAAACTGAAAGCCCCCGGCAGGTTTGCCGGGGGCTTTCAGTTGTTGTGTCTGAATCAGGCTCAGTTAGCCTTAGGCGCTGAAGAGCAGGATGCCGGCGGGCTTTTCGTCGGTTACTGTCTCGTCGGCGCTTACTGGGCGATAGAAGAGCTGGTTGGCGTCCAGGTAAACCTCGAGGAAAGCTGGCCGCGCGGAGATGTTGCCGGCGATCAGGGCTTCGGACAAGGGGTCCTCGACGTAGCGTTGCAAGGCGCGGCGCAGAGGACGGGCACCGTAGCTGCGGTCGACCAGGGTCTTGTCGAGGATCCACTTTTTGGCTTCCTCGGTGACGGAGATGGTGATGGACTTCTGGGCCAGATTAGAGTTCAACTGCTGGACGAGCAGTTCGACGATCTGGATCAGGTCCGCATCCGACAACGACTGGAAGAGGATGACCTCATCGAGCCTGTTGAGGAACTCGGGATTGAAGGTCTTCTTGACTTCCTGCTTTACAAGCTCCTCGATCTTGTCGCTGACAATGTCTTCGCGGTCGCTCTGGAAGCCGAGTCCCTGCTTCTTCATCAGGTGGCGCGCGCCGATGTTCGAGGTCATGATGAGGATGACGTTCTTGAAGTCGACGGTGTTGCCCAAGCCGTCAGTCAACTGGCCATCTTCAAAAACCTGCAACAGGATATTGAAGACATCGGGATGCGCCTTTTCGATTTCATCGAGCAGGACGACGGAGTAAGGCGAGCGCTTGACGCGTTCGGTCAACTGGCCGCCCTCCTCGTAGCCCACATAGCCCGGAGGCGAGCCGATGAGCTTGGAGACGGAGTGCTTCTCCATGAACTCCGACATATCGAAGCGGATGAGCGCCTTGTCGGAACCAAAGAGGAAGTTCGCGAGTGTGCGAGCCATCTCGGTTTTTCCCACGCCGGTCGGGCCCAGGAACAGGAAGCTGCCGATGGGCCTGTGCGGGCTCTTGAGGCCGGCGCGCGAGCGGCGGATGGCGCGAGCCAGCGCGGAGATTGCCTTCTCCTGCGAGATGACGCGCTTGTGCAGTTCTTCCTCAACGCGAAGAAGCTTCTGTGTCTCTTCTTCCTTGATGCTGGTGACGGGAACGCCGGTCCAGCGGCTGACTACGTCCTCAATGTCTTCGCGGCCCACAATGCCTGCGGCTGAGTCGTCGAGGTGATACTTGTCGCGGAGAGCGCGCAGGTTTTCGCGCTCCTTGCGCTCCTCGTCGGAGTAGAAGCGAGCCTTTTCAAACTCATGGTTGGCGATGGCCGAATCCATACGATGCACGATGAACTTGATGCGCTTCTGGACTTCGGTGATCTCCTCGGGCAGCGAGGTTTGGCGAAGCTTGACGCGGGCGCCGGCTTCATCGATGAGGTCGATCGCCTTGTCGGGCAGAAAGCGATCGGGGATATAGCGGTTCGAATGCGAGACGGCGAACTCGACCGCGGCATCTGTGTAGCTGACCGCGTGGAATTTCTCGTAGCGGTCCTTGATGCCGTGAATGATCTTGATGGCGTCGGCTTCGTTGGGCGGCGGGACTTTGACAGCCTGGAAGCGCCGCTCAAGGGAGCGGTCCTTCTCAATGGACTTGCGGTACTCGCCGGGAGTGGTGGCGCCGATGCACTGAATTTCACCGCGGGACAGCGCCGGCTTCAGAATGTTGGCCGCGTCAAGCGAACCCTCGGCCGAGCCCGCGCCGACAAGAGTATGCAGTTCGTCGATGAAGACGATGGAGTTCTGATTCTCCATCAGCTCTTTCATGATGGTCTTGAGACGCTCTTCGAACTGGCCGCGGTACTTTGTACCGGCGACAATCAACGAGAGGTCGAGGCCGAGGACTTTTTTGTCGGCAAGGAAACTGGGCACTTCGCCGTCGGCGATGCGCTGGGCGAGACCCTCGACGATGGCCGTCTTGCCGACGCCGGGTTCGCCGATCAGCACTGGATTGTTTTTGGTGCGGCGGCAGAGAATTTGAATCACGCGTTCAAGCTCGCCGTCGCGGCCCACAAGAGGATCGAGTTGCCCGTCCATGGCGGCCTGGGTAAGGTCGCGGCTGAACTCGGCCAGTAGGCTACTCTCGCGCTGACGCGGCTGCGCGGGAGCCTTTTCTTGCGTGACGCGGCCAAGCTCGTCGCGAATCTGCGCCAGCTTGAGGCCGCGCTCCTGCAGGATCTCCGCGGCAAAGCATTTTTCTTCGCGCAAGAGCCCGAGCAGCAGGTGTTCTGTCCCGATGTGCTTGTGGCCCAGACGCTCGGCTTCTTCCGCCGCGTAGGCCAGCACCCGCTTGCACTCGTTTGAAAGCGGGAGGTCAACAGAAGTTGAGACCTTCTCGCGGATGGTGGTGTGCGCTTCAATCTGCTTGCGGATCGACTCCACCGACGCGTGCGAGCGCAGGAAGCGATTGGTCAATGCCTTGTCCTCGCGCAGCAGGCCGAGCAGCAGGTGCTCGGTCTCGATATAGGGCGAACCGAATTGACTTGCCTCATACCGCGCGAAGAAGATCACGCGACGTGCCTTCTCCGTATAGCGTTCGAACATGGTGTTCTCCCCCCCGTAATTCGGGCCTCTTACTGGCTATCGGCTGGAGTGGCCGTCCGGTTTATCTGCCGGCTTCAGCCCAACCCGCGCGCGCCATTCTGTTAGTTTCACCTTCGGAGGCGCCTCGGAAAATACAACTTTCGCCCCCCGAATGGCTCTTTTGGATGGTTGCAGAGCCTTTTTCGGCTCCTGTTGTCCCCGGCGGTTATGCAGCGTTGCCTTATCCGGGACACTTCCATCCTGCCCTCGCAACCTGGTTGGGATGAGATTGAATCCGTTTGCAGATTGCTTACATATTAAGACTCAAAAATCGCTGAAATGGTGCAACTTTCGTCAAACCGGCCCAGCGGAAAGTTCCGTCTGGGGAGTATACGCCAGCGGCCCCAGCCGCCCGCTTTCCAGCCGCAAAGCCCGCGTACAGCGCCCGGCCAAATCCAGGTTGTGCGTCACCAGAATGGAGGTGAGGCCATGGCTGGCGTGCAGCCGCTCGATAAGGTCGAATACGCGGCCTGCTGTGGTCTCGTCCAGGTCACCGGTGGGTTCGTCGGCCAATAGCAGCCGAGGGTTATTGACCAGCGCGCGGGCCAGCGCCACGCGCTGCTGCTCGCCGCCGGAGAGTTCGCCGGGTCGGTGGTCGCCGCGATCCTCCAAGCCAACCTCCTTCAGCCAGTTCGCCGCCGCCTGAAGCGCCTCCCGCTTTGGTGCACCGCGCGCCAAGAGCGGCATGGCCACGTTCTCCAGAGCGGTAAACTCCGGCAGCAGGTAATGGAACTGCCACACATAACCAATCTCCCGGTTGCGAAAGGCCGCGGCCTCGCGCGGAGAGAGTTGCGTTACGTTGATTGACGCGCAGTATACAGTTCCCGCGGAGGGCGTATCAAGGGCGCCCAGTATGTGCAAAAGTGTGCTTTTTCCCGCGCCGGACTGGCCTACGATGGCCACCATCTCGCCAGCTTCGACCTTTAGGTTGAGGCCCTGAAAGAGGTTGAGCGTGCCACGCGCTGTTTTGTAGGTCTTCTGGAGTTCGGTGACCTGAACGAGCGGTGAGAGGATCGGCGCCCACAACTCCGGTTCCCGCTCGGAGCGGATCGATGAGTGAGCAGCCGCTGGAGAGGTTTGCATCATGCGCTTACCCTCATTTTAACGTGTTAGATGCGGACTCGGGGTCACGCGGCTGGCAGCTATCGCGGGATCGGCAAAAGTTGCGGGAAACTCCAGCGCTTGAAAGGGTGCGGCTTCACATGCTGCGGAAAAACTCCTCCGGAGCGCAAGAAGTGTCAGGGCTCGGCTTTAGCCGTGCCGAGAGCAGCCAACTATAGATACGGCTTCAGCCGCTGTGGGACGGCTTCGTCGAAGGTGTACTGCATCTGCTGTGCATTTACTTGGCCGGCGGGAGTGCTGCGGGGTTCAGCTTTGCGATGCGGCCGTTAGGGCCAACGACAAAGGGCAGTGAAAGTGCGTTCCAGTTGCCATCGTCAAGTGGCTGCCAGGTGCGGCCGTCGTCGCGGCTGATGTCTGACCCATTGTTACCGGCGGTGATCCAGGCTTTGATAGATTCGCTCCATTGCACGGCGGAGCGGAAACCGTGAGGCGTGGTTGTGGAGGCGGTCCAGTGCTGGCCGCCGTCGGAGGACCATGCGGCGGTGCCGGAGGGGTCGTTGGGTTTGGTGTAGTCGCCGCCTACGGCGATACCGCGATAATAGCGGTCGCCTGTGAAGTCTATTTTTGAATTCAGGTTCCGCTCCAGACGAAAGGCAAGAGAGAAGACCCCGGATGACTCTTTTCCTCCAGTCAACGGAACTCTCATCGGCCTCGACCAATGCATTTCCGACGGTGCCTGGTCCGCTGCCACAGCAAAGCCAATAAAGATTCGGGCTCCTCCTTTACCACCAATCCCTATCCACCCCAAAACGGTCTTGTACACATGTCCGGTCGAGTCCGCGCTGATTTCCCGCACGAGAAAAACTGACGAATTACTTGCAGCAAAGGCTGCACCGCCAACTGATCCGGGCTCAGGTGGGTCGGTTTTTTCGACCGGCCAGTAGGCCCAGTCCCTTCCCTCGTTATTTGTCATCAATGTCAGAAATCTTGGCTTCTCGAATTTTATGACATCTCTTGTCGTGCTTCCGTCAGCGGTATTGAAAGCTGTCGGCATAGAACGTACCGGGTCCCCAACCAGAATCCCGTGCTTTCGGTCCCAAAATGCTATCGAGTCATAGAACCCATCTGGGTCGATGTTCTTCACTAGTAGCATCCAGGTTTTGCATCCATCGGTAGTTCTGTAGAGGCGGCTCTTATCGCCAGGACCCGACGCCATCACGACAGCGGTGTTCGCATCCCAGGCTTGCACGCCGCGAAAATCCAGCGTTGCCCCGTCCTTGTCCGCGCCCGGCACGGCGCACTTAAGCCAATGCGCGCCGCCATCGGTAGTCTTCAGCACAGTGCCGCCGGTTCCGCTGGCCCAGGCCACCGAGCCGTCCACCGAATCAATCCCGCGCAGCCCTGCTGTCGTGCCTGACTCCTGCATCTGCCAGACTGTCGTCGGCTGGGCCGGTGCAGGGGACTGGGCTGCGGCGACGGCTGAGACGGCGATCATCAGCGTGAGCCGAATAACTTGCATGGCTGGCATTATAGGGTCGCGTACCGAGGCAAATCCACTTGCGCGCTGCTATTGGAAAATAGGAAGTCTCCGGGCCTGGAATTTGAAGCACTGAGGCGGCACGGTTCGTCTCAGTACTCAATTTTGTTAGCCGATGCCATCCACGCCGCAAAGCTGGCCCACGCTTCGTCGCCGAGCATTTGCGTGGCCGGCAGGGCGCGAACGGCCTGGTCCTCGCGAAACTCATCGTAGAGGAATGCGTCGTCAAAGCCGGCGCGGGCCGCATCGGCAGCGCTGGCGCCATAGTAGACAGCCTCGATCCGCGCCCAATACGCAGCAGCCAGGCACATGGGGCAGGGCTGGCAACTGGTGTAGAGTTCGCAGCCGGCCAATGTAAATGTGCCCAGTGTCCTGGCGGCTGCGCGGATGGCGTTCACTTCGGCGTGCGCAGTTGGGTCATTGGTCGCGGTGACCGTATTCACGGCCTCGGCGATGATGTGGCTGTCGCGTACGATCAGAGCGGCAAACGGACCGCCCGCGCCAGAGACCACATTCTGAGTGGCCAGCGCAATGGCGCGGCGCAAAAACTCCGGGTTGGGCGTGGCAGGCATCGCCGCTAGTGTATCGCAATGTTGGTTGCCGCCCGCGTGCATAGCAATCAAGCCGTCCTGTGCGCAATGAGCGAAAGCGCATGGATTGAAAAATCTCAAAACAACCAGATGCCGGCAGGCCACGGCTTTATTCACCCAAAAGAGAGGACAGTCGGGTGCCTTCATCGAACGGGCTATGCCACAATGGCCCTATAGAGGGTGCCAATAGGCTGTTGGGGAGACGAGTGCGGCATTTGAAATCTACTAGACTGGCAAGTGTTTTGGTGCTAATTGTGTTGGCTCTGATACCGGCATGCCTTCACGCGCAGACTTTCGTCACCATTACGGTCGAAGATAGCCTTGGCGCCGCGCTCCAGGGAGCCTCTGTCACTGACCCCTCTGGCATGCTCCTCGGTCATAGCGATCAATCCGGCATCCTCCGCGTTGCCTGCGCCATCCCTTGCACTGTGCATGTGACCGCGCCGGGCTTTGTTCCCCAGTCCATCGAACTCCGTGCCGCGATGGTTATCCGCATGGAGGCTGCCGCCAGGGCCGAAGAAGTAACTGTGACCGCGTATCGCACGCCGCTTGGCTTGCTCGACAGCCCAGTCACCACGCGCCTGCTCTCTCAAAGCCAGCTTGAATCAGCGGCTGCTGTGACCTTGGATGGGGAGTTGCGGCAACTGCCTGGACTCGAACTTTTCCGCCGCTCCAGCTCCCTGGTAGCCAACCCATCTTCACAGGGAATCAGTCTGCGGGCGCTCGGCTCCACTTCGGCAAGCCGAACCTTGGTTACCCAGGACGATGTACCTCTGAACGATGCCTTCGCGGGGACCATTCATTGGCTGGAGCAGCCGGAGCTGGCGATTAAGAGCATTGAGGTGATGCGCGGCGGCGGCAGCGATCTCTATGGATCGAGCGCAATTGGCGGCGTAGTCAGCCTGCTCCCGGTGCGCCCGGTCTCCGATCAAGCCGCACTCAAGTCGAGTTATGGCGCTGAGGGCACCTTCGACGACAGCCTCATGCTGCAAAGTAAGCGCGGCCGGTGGGGCTTGCTGGCTGCTGGTGGAGTGCTGGGCACCGATGGATATATTCAGGAGGCCCCCGCACAACGCGGGCCGGTGGATATTGCCAGCAATGTGCATGGCCAGAATGGCATGGTTCTGGTCGAGCGCAGTATCAATTCATCGCGGATATTTGTGCGCGGCAGCGGCTTCAATGAAGCGCGCCACAACGGAACGCCTTACCAGACCAATGGCACCCGCATCTGGCGCTATGCAACCGGCGACGATTGGCAGGGTCCGCATGGCGGCGCGCTTGTGATGCGCCTTTACGGTTCAACGGAACACTTCCGTCAGACGTTTTCCAGCATCTCAAATCTGCCCACATCTGCATACCCCGCGTGCTCCTATCGCTGTGGTGAGGTTCCCACCAAATTCTCGCTTACGCCCAATAATGAGTTGGGTGCGGCGGCTCATTGGAGCCAGCCCCTTGGCGCAGGATTGTTGCTGCTTGCAGGGGCCGATGTGCGCGACGTACGCGTGTGGGACCGCGAGCAAAGCTTTGGCAGCGCAGCATCCACAACCAACTTGCATGACCATCAGAGAGATTCCGCCGCATATGCGGAGACCATGTGGGTGCGCAAGGCGTGGACGGTCACCGCAGCAGCTCGCATGGACTGGTTCCAGAACTACGATGGCCAGCAACTCGTCCTGAACGGGACGCAATGGACGCCAGCCTCCAGCCAGCCATCGCAATTTGACGAGCGGTTCTTTGATCCGCGAATTGGCTTATCGAGAAAGTTCTTGACGCACTGGTCGCTCTCGGCATCCGGCTTTCGAGCTTTCCGCGAGCCCACGCCCAACGAGCTTTACCGCGCGACCCAGGTGGGCAATCAACTGACTACACCCAACGGGAGCCTGCTCAGCGAGCACGCTACAGGCTGGGAGACGGGATTGGCAAGTCAGCACGCCTGGGGAAGTGTCCGCGCCAGCTACTTTCTTACCCAGGTCAATCGGCCCATCACCGCGGTGACCATCAACAGCCTCTCGTCGCCCATCCTATTGAAGCGCGAGAATCTTGGTCAGATTGAGAGCCGCGGAGTCTCCCTGGACTCCAGCATTACGCCCCGCCGATGGTTGACGGTCGATGGCGGATACCAGTACGCTCACGCAACGTTCACCCAGCGCGGTCAGGATTTGGGCAACTGGATTCCCGAGGTGGCTCGTAATCTGGCGACAACGAATCTGCGCGCTCACCGTCGAGCGCTCGGAGATCTCAACCTCCAGGCTCGCTGGAGCGGCCGTCAATTCGACGACGACGCCAATGCGTACCTATTGCACGGCTATTTCCGCCTCGACACCTTTGTTTCCCATGATTTTGGCAAGCGCTTTCAATTCTTTGCGGCGGGCGAAAACCTGCTCAACCGTCAGATCGAGGTCTCCAAAACCCCGACGACTACGCTGGCCATGCCGCGAGCTGTGCGCATTGGTCTCATGGTTCGACTCGACAAAGGAAATGACATCCGATAAGGCCACGCTGGGTTGTTCATATAGAGCTCCCGCCCGCGCCTCAACTCTTCAAGAGAGCTGAGGCGCGGGGAGCTGGACCGGATCATGTCACGGCGGGAGCGAAAGGAACCAAGGCAATAGAGGGGCAGAAGCCCCGCAAGTACTACAGAGAAGCGTTTAGGTTCTTTTCCACCTGCGCAGTGTCGCGGGCGAAGTTGAGCCTCAGGGAATTGCCCTGATCCCAGGTGCCTGTGAGGGTTCCGTCTGCGGAAAAAGTTCCCTTCCAGCTCCCCTTGACCGCAGGAACCGAGAAACTAATTGACTCTCCATCGACATGGAAGTCGGTGCATCGAATGCCTATTGACCCCTGATCGGGGCTGTCGAGAGTGCCTGTTACTTTGCCCGCGGGGTTAACCTTCAAATGCAGCTTTACGTGTAGCGGGCCCAGCGTTCCTGCGTAGTCGCCGGCGATGGCTGAGTTTTGCTGCGCCGAGATAGGCGATGGCGCCAGTGCAAGCATAGCCATCGCAACCAGGCATGCGCTCATTCCCATGCCAAACCGGGTCACGCTCTTTACCAACTTGGTTCCATTTGCTTGGATCTTCATCGGGTAACTCCTCACTGAGTCGATGAACGCCGTTCGACTGCTCACAGCAATGATTCATTGTGATGTCTATGCCATGTGAGGCCAATCCCAGATTAGGGCTAGTTCCGTGCGACGTCGGTAACAGGCATTGCCACACTTATGCGTAACAGCATCGCGGTACCCCATCGGGCAATAAACACGTCGCTACTTGTCTTTAACATGCCTGTAACATGCATCGCAGTGCTCATCGGTAACTGCAAATAATTACTTTAGATGTACATCTGAGTGCTATTCATGGACCGTGACACTCTCGCCATTTCTGGCGGTTGTTTTAAGGGTTGATCTCGGCTGCTTGGTCTGGACGGGTTGCAAAATTTCCTCATTTTCTAGATGGATAGCGCCATCCATTATGGCGTGACCATCGTCACAAGGATCAGCGATCATCGTCACAATCCGCCAGCATAGTGTGCAAAATTTTGCATAAACAAGAGCAAATTTGTGCCCATTTGAAGGACTTTCTGGCTTCTGATTGTTAACGTTCGGACAATACCCCGACATTTAAAAGATTACTTTTCTATTGCGCAATCGGATTAAACGAGTACTATTGTGTCTGATTTAAATGAGTACCAAGGTGTGTGTCATGTGGTGACTTTTGTCCTTGAGAAGTCCCACGAAAGGAGTAGTATGTCGTCTGTGCGTGGCCTCCTCTTGGCTTTTGTTCTGCTTTGCGCTACAACCCTCCTGAATGCTCAGTTCGATAGCGGGAGCGTCCTTGGAACCGTCCGCGAAGTAAACGGCGGTGTGGTACCGGAAGTCTCAATTACGCTTGAGAGCCTCAGCACCGGCGTCTCGAAAACAACCGTCAACAACGCCGTAGGCGAATATACATTCTCCAGCGTCCCTGCCGGAGATTATGTCGTCAAGGCGTGGCACAATGGCTTCAAAGATATTTCCACCTCGGCCTTCACGGTCACCGTGGGCGCGCGCCAAAGAGTCGACCTCGTTTTCTTTCCGGCTGCCGTCTCCCAGCAGGTGGTTGTGTCGGCTTCGGCCGTTCTGCTTGAAACCGATACCAGCGATCGCAGCATGGTCATCAATCCGACTGAGGTTGTCAATCTGCCCCTGAACGGCAGAGATCCAGCCGATCTTGCGCTCATAGTGCCCGGCGTGAACAAGTCCTTCCTCGAAATCGAGGGCGCGACCAGCCGCGAGGGCGCCTATAATGTCAACGGTCTGCGCAACCAGGTCAACTCCTTTCTCCTCGACGGGTTAGACAACAATAGTTGGAGCTTGAACGATCTGGGTTTCTCCAATCAGGAGAGCCAGCTCAGCCCCGACGCGCTCTCTGAGTTCCGCTTCTCCACCGGCAATCAAAGTGCCGAGTTCGGCCAGGCAGCCGGCGGCATTTCCAATGAAGTCTCGCGCCGCGGCACCAGTTCTTACCATGGCGCTTCATGGGACTACCTGCGCAACACGGTTCTCAATGCCAACGGTCCGATTCCGCCGGCCAATGGCGAAAAATCTGCACTGATTCAGAATCAGTTTGGAGCCGTCATCGGCGGTCCCGTCTTCGGTCAGAAATTCCGCGAAAGGATCTTCTTCTTTGGCGCCTACGAAGGCTTCCGCCGCATCTTGCGTGCTCCCCAAATTGCGATTCTGCCCACGACCGCGCAAGCCGGCGGACAATTCCTCGACGCCAGCGGAAATCCAATTCCTATCACCAATCCCTACACCAAAGCGGTCTATGCGAACGGCATCATTCCTATCGCCGCGCTCAAAGCGACCCCGCTTCCGGGAACCACAACCCCGCAGATCAGTCCTCTGGATATGACCGTCCTCGGCTTCTTGCCGACTGGCTCCAGCAACAACTACACGTCGTTCCCATTGGGAACGGAGGACTCCGACAAAGGCGATGCGCGATTGGATTACAACATCACGCCCCACCAAACCGCCTTTGTCCGCTACAGCCAACGCAGGTTCAATGCGCTCGATCCGGCCCCCATCCCCGCCCCCATTTACTCCACTGCCAAGGGCAACATCTTCCAGTACAACAAACAGTTAGCAGCCGGATATACCTTCCAGTTGAACACCGCCTCGGCACTCGATGTGCGCTTCGGCTACACCTGGAACGGCGGCGCGCAAAACCCCACCTCGATCGGCCAAACCAATTTGCTGGTCGCTGCCGGTGAGCCCAACGTGCCCTCCGATCCCTCTTACACCAGCGGCATGAACACCGCTACTGTGACTGGCTTTACACAGTTCGGACGCAATACCCAGCTCCCCACCGTGGTCAATCCATCGGTCATCGATCCCAAGGTGAACTACTCGCTGCTCAAAGGTCATCACAGCTTCAAGTTCGGCTATGAGTATCTCCATGAAACGTCCCTGGTGAGCAATTTCAAGCCGGTGTTTGGTTCCGATACCTACAGCGGGAAATTCTCCGAGGGCACGGCCAAGGCGGTCAACTTGCCGAGTGGCAGCCCCGACCCCGCCTATGCGCTGGCCTGGAACCTGGCCGATTTCATCTTCGGCGCGCGCAGCAAATACGAGCTTAGCGCCCACCACGTGGTGCAATACAACCAGCGCATGCACTTCTTCTACGGCCAGGACGACTGGCGTGTATCGCGCAAGCTCTCGCTCAATCTCGGCCTGCGCTACGAGCTCGCGACCCCGCCCTTCGAGTCCAACAATCAGCTCTCCAATTTCAACCCCGCCACGAGTCCCACCGGCGGTCTGGTGGTGGCCAGCGGCGGTTCCATCTACAATCGCGCCCTCATCAACATCAACGAGGGAAACTTCGCTCCTCGATTTGGCCTGGCTTACAGCATTGACCGCAAAATGGTCGTGCGCGCGGCCTACGGCATCAGCTACCAGCAGTTCCTCCGCGCCGCTGTCGTCAATGAGCTCGCGCAAAACGCCCCTTACAGTATCGACAACCTGATCAGCCAGTTCCCGCTGAGTTCGAAAACCTCGCCCGAGGCTGTCTGTACCTCGCTATCGGCTGCCCCGCTCAGTTGCTTCCAGCCTACTCAGCTTGGCTACGCGAACAACTTCCTCTCTTTGTCGAACTACTCGCCGCTGTCGACCACCACTACCTACGATCCCGCCAGAACCCCAACCACTTATGTGCAGAGCTATCAACTCTCTGTGCAAAGGCAGTTGGCCAGTCGCACCTATCTCGATGTGGGCTATGTAGGCAATTATGGCCTGCACGAGGAGATCGTGCAGGACTATAACGAGGCTCTGCCAAACGCGGCCGGCGGTACACTCAGCTTGCAGGCGCGCCGCCCCATTCAGTCCTACGGCACCATCCAGGAATCCTTCAATGAGGGTCCCTCGCGCTACAACGCCCTGGAAGCCAAACTGGAACAGCGCTACGCCAACGGGATATACATTGCCAATTCCTTCACTTGGTCGCACGCGCAGGACGTGGCCGCCGCCAACCAGGAACTCAATAACAACGACAGCCCTGTTGTGGACCTTTACAACATGATGGGGTCGTACACCCGCTCTGCTTATGATCGCCCATTGAACGACACGCTGGCGGTCGTCTGGGATCTTCCCTTTGGCAGAGGCCAGCATTTCGCGTCGCGCGCCGCTGCGCCCATGCAATTCGTTATCGGCGACTGGCAGTTGACGGCAATCAACTCCCTTATCAGCGGATTGCCCATCAATATCAGCTACTCCCCAAGCACAGCACAGCAACTCAGTACCGAGACCAGCTTTCTCTATCGTCCCAACCTGACCGGAAATCCTGTTCTGAGCTCGGGCAGTCGGACGCCCATCGGGCCGGGCCAGTATCAGTATCTCAACCAGAACGCCTTCAACACCCCTACCGCGGCCAACACGCCTTATGGCAATTGCTCGCGCAACGTCGCCCGCGCACCAGGCTACGCCGACCTCGATCTCGGCTTGCACAAACGCTTTCCTTTGGGCTCTGAGAGGGTTGGCCTGGAGTTCCGGGCCGAGGCCTTCGACGTCCTCAATCATTCCAATGCGCAAGCTCCCGACAGTGTTCAAACCGACCCAGTGACAGCTTTCGGTGTCGTCAATTCCTACTTTCCCAGCCGCGAAGTGCAATTGGCTTTGAAGCTGGTTTTCTGAAGGGCCGGATGACCTGCTCCTGTGCCGGTGAAATTGTTATCCCGTGTCCTGGGCGTCTCATCGGAAGCCCGGGACACATGAGCTTGGTCTGACGAAAGGTTTGGTCCTATATCGATTTTCGGAACGCGGTGAAAAACTAAGCTTCGCCGACGATGCGGGGCGAGGGTTGCACCGGTCTTGAGGATAGCTGGATTCGGGACGCTACGGCCTACAGGCTCATCCTCAAACGGCGCGATCAGGTTGCGAAATTCTCGGGGGAGGGAAGGAACGAGAAAGATGAAGGTGAAATCCAGGGGTTGGGTCAGTGCCGTCGCCTTAATCGGAATCATGATCATTCCTGTTTCGAGCAGTTCTGCAAGCGCGCAAGACGATACGAGCGCCTCTGCCGTCGTTGCCAATTTTAGTCTTACAACTGGTATTGCCACCGACAGCACAGGGAACATCTACGTAGCAAACTCGCACAACGCCATTCTCAAGATAACGCCCGCCGGGATAGTCATGACATTCGCGGGCAAGCCGGACGAGAGAGGAACCACCGACGGCGTCGGTTCCGCGGCTCGTTTCATATATCCCATAGGTATCGCCACCGACAGCACTGCCAATGTCTACGTGTCCGACAAGGTCGGCAACACGATTCGCAAGATCGCGCCGACAGGAGTTGTAACGACACTGGCTGGTGCCGCGCGCATCACCGGCCATGCGGATGGAGTCGGTGCGAACGCAAGCTTCTTTAGTCCCATCGGCGTTGCCACCGACACAGCCGGCAACATCTATGTGGCGGACTCGGGCAACAATACCATCCGTAAGATCACCCCAGCGGGTATGGTGACGACAATTGCCGGTCTGGCAGGTGAAAGTGGTGAAGACGATGGCATTGGCGGGGCGGCAAGGTTCACTGCCCCCTACAGCATTGCAGCCGACAGCGCTGGAAACCTCTTCGTCGCCGAGAGGTCCAGCAATACCCTCCGCAAGATAACCCCGGGTGGGGTCGTGACGACTTTGGCTGGCAGGCCTGGCGAGACCGGCCACGCCGATGGAATAGCCGGGAATGCGACTTTCTATGCTCCGCACGGTCTTGCCACCGATAAGGCAGGCAATATCTATGTGGCGGACTTCGGCAACAACACGATTCGTAAGGTCACCCCAGCTGGGGCGGTCACGACAATCGCTGGCTTGGCGACCGCGGATGAAAGCGGTGAGTTCGATGGGATTGGCGCGGCGGCGAGATTCATGGAGCCCATGGCTGTTGCCACTGACACTTCAGGTAATGTGTTCGTGCTTGAAGCGGACAACATCCGAGAGGTCACCCCAGCCGGGGTAGTAACGACAATCGCCGGCTTGCAGTTCGGACCATGGCATTTCCAGAATCAATTCTGTGAATGGGACACTCCGCCGGATGAGAGCGGCGCGGTGCGATCGGGAACAAGAAGATGCTCGCTGAATGTTGGAACAACATACTGCTCGTCGACGCTTGAAGTGACCAGTGCCAACCCAGGAAGCACCAAGCCAAAACTAAGTCTGGTCTACGATGGAACCCATAGCGTGATTGCAGTGGATACGAAATTCACGCTTGATCGTGCCGGAAAGGAAAAAGTTGTCGAAAAAGACGATCCGCCGGCCGCGGGAATGAATGCCTCCTGGCTTCATTACGTGGTCAAGATCACGGTGTCCTCCACTGGGTCGTGTAAGTAGCCATGCCGCATCGGCGTCCTCATGCCTACGATGATCGTGCAAGCCACGGCGGAAAATGCAGTCAAACATGGACAACTTCTATCGAGAATCGCTAGATAAACACACAAGCCGAACCGGTCACTGCTCGAACAGGTCTTTACATGAGTAATGAAGTGTAAGGCGAATCTGCACCGCTGCCCCTCGCCAAAATTCAGTCTGGGCACAACTGTCTCGGGGCGCTATAATTTCTATGTCGAGCGGGAGTAGTTCAGTGGCAGAACGTCAGCTTCCCAAGCTGAATGTCGCCGGTTCGATCCCGGTCTCCCGCTCCAATAAATATCAATGCTTTACAGGCTTCATCGACACGGAGAACTCCATTTGAACTCCAATCAAAACGGATCGCCATCAAATTTTTGAAAACAATGACCTTATCCACTACTCGGTGAACTCCGTTTCTTCAGCGTGATTGACCTCTTCTATCGCCAATCGCCTCAAATTTATACATGCACTGCCCAGTCAATGAGTGTCAGCTTGAAGCCTGATTTGGACCAGTCCCCACGGCCGATTTGGAGTAGAAACCCTCGGGCGGGCTTTCGCGCAAGGAGGGCCTGTCAGACTGAGGTGGGACCCAAAGGCCAAGAGAAATGGAAAATGCAATACTGTGCCTCGCCAAAACTCCATCCAGGTGCAAAATAGGCCTGGTTTTGGAGTCGGGAACAGTATTGAAAGGGATTTTCAATTGAGGAAGTAGGTGTTCAGTGACGAAAGGGAGTCGAGAATGCGGCGCCGAAAGGTCACAAAGAACCAGCGGGCACACCTCGCGATTTAAAGAGGATTCCCGGAGATAATTCTTCGTGTGTGATTCGAGAGGTTAAGGGCAAATAGTCATATGACGAATATTTGAATCAAACGGGCTTACGAAGAGCCGGACAGGGAGGACGGAACGCGGATCCTGGTGGACCGGCTTTGGCCGCGAGGCCTGACGAAGGAGAAGGCGAAAGTCGATCTTTGGCTAAAGGACGTGGCGCCGAGCACGGAACTTCGAAAGTGGTTTGCGCACGATCCAGGCAAGTGGGTGGAGTTTCAGTCGCGCTACCAGAAGGAACTCAAAAGGAACAAAGAACAGCTCTCGCTCTTAAGACAAGAGGCGGCGAAAGGCACTGTCACGTTAGTCTATGGCGCCAAAGATCAGCAGCACAACGAGGCGGTGATCCTGCAGAGACTGCTCACAGCGAAATGAACTCGCTCCTCACGCGCTGGTGCGGCCGCCTCCATCGACCCCTCGCAACTGCCATTCGGTGAATCCATGCCGGACTTAGGAAGCCGATGTGGAGCACATCCTAAACCACCTTCACTTATTAACCGCGGAGGGCTACCGCCTCGAATAGCTCTTCATAGGCGTCTGTCAATTTGCCGATGGTGAATGAGCAGTTCAGGCCGCTCGGATTAGGTAATACCCAGACCAAAGATCCGCCGAGTGTAGTTGGCTGTAGTCCCCACGAAAGGTTGCGCTGGTTCAGAAATACTGAACACGCCGGCTTCCCCAGGAACGCCAGGTATCTGGGCCTGTAGTTCGCGATTTTGCTCCGGAAAACAGGGAGGGCGGTGATGTAGTCGGCTCGACTGAGGTCTGTTGCGCTGACTGTCGGCCGGGCAACAGCCGAGGCGATTCCACAACCATAATCGAGCAAGAGGCGCGCGTCCTCCGGCTCCAGTTGCCGGTCAGTGAAGCCTGCGAGGTGAAGCACGCGCCAAAAGCGGTTACTTCGGTTCGCGAAGTGGAGTCCGGCTGTAGCAGACCGCATTCCAGAATTGATTCCAGAGAAGACAACGTTCAGGGAAGTCGAAATGACGTCAGTCAGGCCAATTGGACTCGTTTGTAGACTAGAAGACATAGCCTCAGAACACCTTTACTTCGGCAGTTGGTATGGGTTTCATTTGCCTGTTACCTCGCAAGCCTACGGCTCGGCTCAACATGGGCGGAAAGATGTGTTAACGATTTTAAAAGGGGTCATTGTCTGAGCAATTTTTTGGGGCCGCTGATGTGTTCATTGCCGCGTTCGTAGAAGCGTAATAAGCGGTCCGCTCCGTGAGTCAAACCAATCCGCACGCTTTTGCCAATCGGGCCGGACTTGGACGCTGTTGCGGCCAGCCAAAGAGAAGAATCTGGACTGCACAAATCCAATCCATCGTCCCTGAGGTCAACCTTCAATGCCTTGGTCAATCGTCCCGGCCCCCTTCCTATATCGATCCATTGTTTCCTCTGACGCATGCTATCCATGGATTCGAAACCGTCAAGAGGCTCAATAGAGCGTAACAAGACTCCTGCACCAACTCCGGCTCTTTCGCTTGTCACATTCAATAAGAACGACACGCCATAGGCGAGATAGAC